>Ga0315279_10008758_pt1 | contig 12193 bp, 6 predicted proteins | sample YL17G06_20_MG_FD_203694 | JGI IMG/M metagenome (GOLD analysis project Ga0315279, IMG submission 203694) | Sediment microbial communities from Yellowstone Lake, YNP, Wyoming, USA - YL17G06_20 | ecosystem: Environmental > Aquatic > Freshwater > Lake > Sediment | place: USA: Wyoming | collected... | reverse complement strand
GACAGAAGTCTGTAGACCCCTTGGAATTTCGGGAATAGAATTTGACAGAATGCTGTACCAGAATTACGACCAAATAATGACAATGGATTCAAATTGACGAGCGCTCGCGCTCGAGATAATCGCGCGCTAAACGAGGATTAACGTGAAAGCCCATGCTTTTGTAACAATTTTGCTGTAACAATCCGTAACAATTCACTTTTTTCGGGATTTCTCAAAAAGACAATAAACGCGACAGTCTTTTTTGAGATTTGTTCCACTTCTATTCTCTGGAACTGTCCTTTGAGAATTAAGCTCCTTTTCAGGAAATAATATGGACTATTCCTTGGAATAGCGTTGTCACAGCGTTCCAGCTATCTTTTTGCAACGTCAGACACAAGTTCTCTATTCTCACAACGCGAAATGCAACGTTAGTTAGCAAGGATTCTAAGTGGTTTACGGCAAGGCTCGTAAATTCTTACGATACGTTTCGAGAATCGTTCTCCTTCTTAGCGCTCTCATCAAGTCCTTTAGAAGATGAACCTACGCAACAGCCCGTTTCACGAAAAGGAGGTTTTTGGTGGCGCGTGTTGTTACGATCAAGGTGTGATATCATACGTCAGAACCTTCAAACTTCGAAATTCACCACAAGTTCAGGATCTTCGTTAGTTGTAACATTACGTAACTGGGAGACGACGTTACAAATGAAGCGCCTTCCGTCCTTGCACTCTCACCAAACTGTTCAACTGATCTAATGCTTGCGAAAATCAAAATGGGAGGATGACTGCCAAAATGGCGGTTGATCTCACGAATCATTCGCACGCCCGCGTCGGGTTCTGAGCCTCTTCCGATGTCAGAAAGGACAATATCGTATTCTTTCTTGGCCAAGAAATCCAAAGCCTGCGCTGTGTTAAGCGCAAGATCAAACTCCACGCCCTGTTGGCGATAGAGATCGATTATTGCCTCATTGTTGGAAGGATAGTCATCAACCCATAGCACTTTTCTTTCCACTGGTTTTGGCTTCTTCGCTCTAGGCTCTTTAATTACTGAGGTATCTCTCTGGATATCTTGTAGCAACTTCACGATTTTGTCGAGCTTGTTTCGATAGTTGGTTTCCAAGTCTTTCATGCGCTGTTGGTAATCATAGCTCACTTGAGGCCCTAGGAACTCAATTGCTGGACTGTCTACAGGTTGGTCGACATCGATCCTCTGGACAAACTTTAGTAGTTTTTCCTCAAAGTCGGAAGCGTCTGAAACTGTGTCTTCGTACGCTATCGCACCATATTGGCTTATGTCGAAGGGGAGTTTTTGCCCTTCTTCGACCACCATGATTGTTCCCTTTCGTAAGGCGTGTCTGATTCCCAATTCGTACCAAACATTGGGGTTGAAGTCGGTCAGAACTGCTAAGACTAGGTCAGCGTTTAGAAGTTCGTTGAGAATGCATTTGATGATGTTTGATGGCTCGGCCTTTGAGCGACTACAGGAGTAACCAAATTTCTCAATCGAAGGCTTCACAAATTTGAAGAAGAAATTGTCCCAATATGACATTGTGTGTTTGTCTGTCGTTGCCGAGAAAGGCATGACTACAAAACAACGTTTGGTCATAGGGTTCAGTTTCGTATAGCTACTTCTTGGATAAATCCATATATAAATTGGATTCCCGAGCCTTTACCTGACAAAAAAACATCAGGTAAAACGCGAGCAAATCTAGATATATTACTTTGCGCGCGAGGCTTCTCTATTTCTTGTTGACTATGAATTGTAGGTATCTCTCAATTTGACCTAGATGACTAGCAGTGAAAATGATCTGCAGAGGCTGGCCATCTGGAGATATCAATTTACAGTTCATCAATTTCCAAGTTGTTTTTTGTCCGTCGGGCCAAATAATATCTTTCTCGGTTATGTTATTCAAGGATTCCTGAATGATGTTAAGTAACGGGATTTTGAACAGGTTTTGGTTGAACCAATTATGATGATGACGACATAGCGAAATGATGTTCCCTACATCATCGTGCCCTTCGCCCTTCACAATTTCCTTCACGTGATGAGCTTCAATCATAATTCTTCTATTTGAAAGTACGCTTGCGTAGGATTTAGGATGTGCTAAAGTTAGAGGTGCCTCTTTTGATAAGCAAATTTGGCAGTTATAGCAGTAACTTCTCTTAACCCAATTTGCTTTCGTTGAATCCCGAAGATTGATTTCTGTGGTTGTTTTTGGAGGTCTTTGAGGTGATTCTCCTGGTGGAGGTTCCACAGCGGGTGGTGATTCATTGACTGGTTCTTCTGGTTCTTGTTCAGGCGGAGTCTCTGAAGCTGGTGACGTTTCAGAAGGCGTGTCTTTGACAGTTTCTGGTTTAGATTCGGGTGTTGGTGGTTCGTGTGTTGAGGAAACTACAGGCGGTGGTTCGGTGACTAATTCTTCTTGAGGCAGTGGTTCTAAAGTCGGTGGCTCGACAACTGGTATTTGTCCAGGCGAAGTCTCCGGGGTTTGTGTCGTTTCAGGAGTTGTGTCTTTGGGCGTTTCTGGAGGTTCTGTTGTTGGCGTTTCGTCTTTTGAAGGAACTATTGGTGGTGGTTCGGGGACTGGTTCCTTAGGTTCTTCGGGTGGAGATTCGATGACTGGCTTTTGTTCAGGCTCTTCTTCAGGCGGAGTCTTTTGCGACGATATCTTCTCAGAATCGGGTATCTCGCCTATGTTCAATAGCTTTAAAAGGTACTCAACTTTCGGTCCAGACTCCTTTTCACTTACGAATACCGCAAAGCTGTCCAGACCTTTGACCATGCCAAACACCCTTGTAAACTCAACAGCAACACGATCCTCAGTTTCTTCGATTTCTGTTGAGATTAGAAATCTGTTCTTGAAAAGAACCGAAGTATCTGATGCTCTGACAGAGACAACATAATCGTCTTTTAGTTCTATTGAAAAGTCTACCATCAGGCTATTGACCCGACAAACTTCAAAGTTCCTTAACAAATCAAAGAGTCCATATTGCTTAAGGAGACGATATTTCTCATACTCTTTCCAATAGATATAACGGATAATGTAATCTGATAGTGCTCTCAATTTTTTTGTGAGCTTATCATGCTTTACAAGAGCTGTCTCGTCGACAATAGGGTTCTTTTTAACTGAATGGGAAAGAAAGCGCACATCAAATGCTTTTGCGAACAATGCTATCTTGTAAGGATTATAATTTTCGGGCAAAGCAAGAAAAGAAATCTTTGGTTCGTTCTTGAATACATCATATAACTTGACGCTGTCTGCTATCAGAACCTGTTCATTACTATTTTCTACAAACACCGTCTTGTCAGTTAACAAAATTGGTTCTTTGGCAAATTCTGGCCACCAGTCTTCTTCGGCAATAGAATTGTTTTCAATCTCTGCTTTCAAACCATCATTTAGCTCCTCGTAAATCTTGAGAACAATTGCTATCTGAGAATTATCAAAAGGCCCGTTTTTCGAAAAACTTACTAGGAGATCAGCGTAGTCCCTAAACGTTGGCCGCTCACTGATATGTAGTTTGTTTACGAAAAAATCTCTTAACGGGCCATAATACTTTTTCAAATAATAGCGCTGCTCTCCAAAAACATCACTTACATCTAACCAAAAGACATTCTGTGATGAGACTACTTTGTTCGCATGAGGGACCAAAATGAGAGATTTTGATTCGAAACAGCTTCTGATCTTATCTTCATGACCGGCAAAATTATTGCTCAAGAATTTGTAGATCTTTTCCAACTGATGTTGGTCTTTTGCTAAACGTTCAATATTAGCCTCCAAGAAAGTTAGTACTTTATCAACACTTACAGATTGACATATTCCCATATCTCGAACAAATTCAGTGTTTTCAAGTTTCACGTTAAGGTACTCAACAGTATCGCCAAAAATTTCCCTCGTTTCGGATCTATCAGTGAAAACGCAGATGGGTTTTTCAAGTTTATTCTCTTTTGTTGGGATCCATGGAGTGTTGCGAAGGGTTAGCATGAATGTGGAAAATGTCTCAGACCTTGACCAGCCACCATACTGGTTATAAACTCTATAGTAATACCTGCAGTGTCGATAATTCTTGAAGAATTCCCAATTCTTGTCGAGCAGACAGAGAAGCTTCCTGCAACTCTTGTCTTTGGCATCTTGACTGAGATCACCAAGTCTTGAAAAAAATGTTCTAAGATGGGTGCTGTCCCAATCATCATTGATATAATATCCTTTATCAGATTCCCTTAATTCGCAATCTTTCCATGCCGTTTGATCTTTGTTCCCACTCCAAAAATGAACTCTTGTAACTTCGCTGTTCGCGTAATTTGAACCCTGATAAATAGCAGTTTGTGGATCTTTCTCCATTTTCAAGAATTTGTTGACTCCAAGTTTCAAAAAGAAATCTCGCCACTTTTTTATCTCTTGAAGATTAATACGTCTTATCCTATCCGTTTCTTTCTTGTTTGCAGGGTTGTTAGCATCAGTAGATCTTCTTCTTAAGGACGGAATGGAATCCGCGTAGCACGTGTGAAGAAAATAGACGCCGTCTAACCCCTCGAAAATCTGCTCACATCTGCTTTTGCTTCCATAAACTTTGGACAAGTAGATTTCATTAGGGTGAGAGTGATATAGTGACCCTTCTTTCTGTATCCGCAAATAGATGGAACCTTTGACCCTGCCTAACGGGTCAGGCTTTTCAACAGTTACGCCTGGGTTACTAGTAACCAATTCTTTGAGTTTCTCTCCTGCATATGTTGCTATGTTATCTTTCAGGTACTTCATGTGCCCTATTCGGACTTCGTCCTTAGTATTCTTCCATTCTTCGCTTTCGTAAATTGGCAATATATAATCTTCAATGATTTCATACGGTTGGGGTCGTTTCACACCGAGTTTGCTGAAGAAAGAATTGAGTTGTGATGATCGCTTCGGAGAGTGCTTTCTTGTCAAATCAAAAGCGTCTTTTTTAATGAATCTCAGCTCTGTTTCAAATCCATATTTCCCTTTTCTGTTGCTAAAAGGAAGAAAAACAGGTCCGTCTTCAGCTGATGTTAGATCGCCGTTTTCCAGTTTCAAAATTCTAAGCTTCTTCAAGACCCCAATTTGTGACTCGTCAAGACCTTCTTTTGCAAGAAAATAATATAGAGAGGCAAACCACTCATCATTTTGCTTTTTTGTCCAATCTTCAGCTTCAAGGCATTTTACAAGCAAGTCGAATGAAAACTTCTCTACATTTAATCTGGAGAGTACGAACTCTGGAACTTTTGATTGGTCACATAGATACTCTTTGCTAAAGTGGTTGCACACAACCTCATTAGGTATCAACTTTCTCATTTCGCTGTCAGCAAGCAAAATTTCTGATGGTTTTCTCCACTGATTTGATTCGCTTAAGAGAAAATCCGCGTTTTGGAGTCCTTCATATATTTGATTAACAATGGATAAAAAAAATTCGTCACTAACGTCTTTTTCGGATGGAATACAGTCATAGAATGTATATTTTAATTTCTCATCAGTCTTGAATTCTTCAACAGCGTCCAGAAACACCGGTGCGACCGCATCTCTCAGAGTCATGTTCCAAGGATTTTGTCTCAATATGTCTTCTCTTCCGACTGCTAGCACAAAATCACAGTGAATTATGAATTTTAGTCCGTATGGACGAACTGGTAAGAAAGCAAAAACATGCTGTTCCTGAAGTGCGAAACCTAATCCCATATTTTTCAGAGGAAATGCAAGAACAATTTCCGTTTCAGTTATGTCTTTTCTTCTCTCTTCATGTATGTTTGTGGGAACCAGCTTTCTGACGATTTTCCAATAGTTTCTCCTTGACCCATAGGCTATTTCAACAAACCCATCGTGGTCAACACGTTTAATTCTGCGAGACTTCTTTTTGATCTTATCGACAATTTCAATTGTGCGCACTTTTTTCAAAAACAATACCAACGAAGGAGCGACTTGCTCAATGTACTGCTCGATCTCTTTCTTTGCGTCCTCTTTGAAAGGTAAAACAATATTTGTTTCATTTTTCTTGATTGTCCTTGGAACTTCCTCGATCCATTGAGGGATCAACATAGTAATTGGATTCGCTCGTTCGAATTCGTAGCTAAACTGAAAACCTCGAGAGAATATGCTGGGCTTGTTAGATATCATGAAAACGGATTTGAACCCAATTCCTTTTTCGCCAATGTAGCCTAATCTCTTGTTTTTCTTGGTGCTTTCTCCTATTCCGCAAAGTGCCCAAACATTGTCTTTTTCAAAGCCTAATTCATTGTTCTGAACAGTGAGTCTTCCTTCGTCAACAACAAACCTGATTCTTGGAGTGACTCCAACTCGATAATTGTTGTCTTCAGCATTCTGTAGCAATTCAAAAATAAACTGTGGTTTTCGGGTGTTGATTTCAGAGGCTAACGTTGCGGCGTCATTTAGAACCTTTGTTTTGTCTTTCACTAATGCCCGCACATCAGGCGAAAGCTTTGAACTGTCTAAGCCTATTCCAAATCGCGTTTTCCGAATATCGTCAATGACATCCTTTGGAGACAACATTCAGGGTCTAATCCACATGTACTTTCACTTAGCGTCGTCATAAAGACGGCCTTTATGATGCCTAACGATCCTGCGGGAATATAAAACTAAGTGAAAAGTGGCTGATGACCGAAATCAAATCTTCCCAATCTGAAGCGCGCTATCTGAGTAGAGCACGGGCGCTGTCCGACTTGTTCAATGCTCAATGGAGAGCCTTTCGTCTTTCATTCTGTTCATTCATCACTTGAGATATTTCTGGATTTGTGTCGGGCTTCTATTGATTTCCAGAGTTCCTATCCGGGACGCCAGATTGCCGTATTTATGCAGAATCTCTCCAATGTAGGGTGAATCAATACGGGCTATTCTGTCTGGAACCTTAATTTCTTCCTTCCTTACACTTGCGACATTGTTAAAATCGAGGCATAAACCTATCTCTTTGGCACCAAAATTCCATAGTATTGGTATCGAATCCGGAGGCTCCTTCAGATACCTTTTTTCAATGGATTCTACAATCGTTTTTAACGGAAGCTTCTGGCTATGTAATTTTGTAATTGTTGGATCGTTTTTATGAGGCGGGTATTGCTTGTTTCTGAAATACATCTTGCGTATTGGAAAACCATAGCAGATTAAGTAATGACTTGTTTTGGCTTGAACTATGTCGCATTTTGGGGTTAACACTACGCCATATTTGAATCTATCAGAAGTCTGGAAAATGTCACCGGTAGATATTTCCTCATTTTGTGGAGGTTTGTAAAAAATCAGTCTATTGAGTAACAAATGGTCTTCTTTGGTTAACACAAATTTACCAGGCATAAGCTCGTTGATGACCTTTATTTTGTTTGCAAGTCGTTGGCAACCCTCCTCATGATTAGTCTCTCTCGACACTAACCGAGACATTTCATCGACAAAGCATCTTGCAGCACCTAAATACTCATGTGAATTCTTATAGAGAATTCTAATGAGCGATCGAATAGAATTCCTAGTATTCCCAGAGGTAATCTGAACAAGAGCGCCATCCTTAGCCTTGTCAAAGATTTCCTCCCAGGAAAGAATCAAGTCCAGGATTTCGTTTTCGGCCAGCAAAGAATTGATCAGTTCTTCAAGGCGAGCAGGCGTCAACTCATCTTTTGTGAGTCCTTTTTTGGCTATGAAACCTGGAAATGGAACCCCTAATTTCTCTTGATAAATCCTTTTTAATCTGCTTGAATCAGCCTTTTCATATTCTCTTGCAACAATAACGACCATGAATGGCCCAGGTATTTTCTCCAGTGCATCAACAGCTTGATAATAGAACATATCGCCAAGAGCCTTTTTCATGTCTGTGTCGCCCAGATCCAAGTCTGTGATGACAATCCTAGTATTGTAGATGCTACTCGGCAACTCACCTTCTCCTTTCCAAAATTGGACCTGAATTCCTTCTCTCAGAAAAGAGGAGATGACTTCATCAAAACTTTCATATTTGTCATCGATAAGAAGTACCTTACCGTACTCATTTAGTTTCATTCAGACTTTGCCTCGGTGCTTTGAAGGCTGATGCCAATTGTTGCCCCCGATAGCAGGTTGTCATATTCATCAGCACTCAGTAGAAACAAATTTCCCCCATTCATTTTCGCTATTCTGTCAGCTATATACAGACCCAAACCCATGCCATCGGGCTTTCTTGTGAAAAACGGGAGAGTTACTATGTTTATGTCTGGATCCTGAAAACCTGGTCCACTGTCGCTCATGATTATTGAGGGTTTACCGAGATATTTGTCGACAATGATCCTGATTTTTCTATCTTCGGGTTTTTTCCTTTGTAGCCAATAAAAGCTATTATCAAGGAAATTCAGAAGAACCATCGTTATGAGGTTTTCTTTTCCAAGACCTTTTAGTTTCGGTTCTCCGCATATTTCAAACAGAATTTGATTGCGTTTAAGTTTCTCACTCATTATTGAAAGAGCACTCTCTGCCGCTCTTCTCAACGGAAAGGGCTCTATATCCGATTTTATGCTAAGATTAGCCAGTCCATTAACTGTAGTTCGAGCCTGCCGTAAGTTGTCGGCTAGGGTTTCTAATGTTTTTGAACTCTCAATGGGGCAATCTTTCCTTATTCGCCCGAGTAGTTTGATGGCTTCGTCAATATTCCTTTTGACCTCGTGGGTAGGTATCAAATACGAGATTCCTATTGATGCAGCAACCAACAGAGGTTGTTCCTTTTCTTTTAGAATGTTCTCCAGAGATGACCTTGCTTCATCAATAAGAGTACTGAGGCGGAGTCTAAACTCGGCGGAGATGGATTTTTGTTCAGCAACAAGTTTAGAGATAGAAGCTAGATTTCTCGTGAACACCAATTTGTCGTAGTCCTCTGCCCTTCCTCGGCCTAGGGCTTTCTTCATCTTTCTTCTATCTTGAAATCGTTGATTCTCGCATTCCGATATTGCACCAATTATCAGACCAACAAAATCTTGGTATGCTTGATTGTCGATTAATCCTTCCCTGTCCGTCTTGTCTATTAGAAGAGGATTAGTTTTTGAGGATATGTCAACTGCTGCTATAACCTGGTTCCGACTTAGCCTTAATTCAAAGCTTTGCTCAACTCTTCTTGCATCCATCCGTAACCAATCGTTGTTGTAATTTCCATATGGATAGACTCTAAAACCATCCCTGAAAACCTTCACACCACTATTCGGTCGTATCATTTTTCTGTAAACTGACGACTCACCGAAAACGGCCTTTACATCTTCTGTATGACCATCCCATGAGTACAGTTGAATTGAGAAAGCACCACAGCAAGGCCATCTATTTTCTGTGAACATCTGTTGAGACCTCATATCAACGGTCTTGCTTACATTCCTAGCCAATTCAGGGAGATCGGGCCTGGTAAACGTGTAGGTGTAATTCAATTGACCCTTATCGTTAATTGCTCCTTTGAAAGTGTAGGTGCTGCTTTTTATCAAGCTTGACATATCAGGTATGTCGATTGTTGGGGCAATCTTGTCTTCGACCTCAAATTCTACATCAAAGTCTGAGAACTTGACAAACGGGGACTTTAAGGCAAGAACTTCTTCCTGGACATCCTTGATCATCGGTTCCGTCCATTCCCGCCTTAGTTTAGTAATTGTCAAGCGTGTTCCTTTAGAGGACATCTTCTCTTTTTTTGATTTATCTTTGGGATCTTCAATAAAGACTGTTGGATCTCTCACTTCCCATTTAATGGGGATCTCATCCAAGAAGCCCTCTTTCTCAAAAGCAGTCCAGTCGATTGTTAATTTGACCTCCACATTTTCCTTTTTGCGTCTTGTTACTAGTTCAGTGACATAACCTAGTTTGTGAACAGCCAGGCGGCCGAGTCCTTTTTCACCCAGTATAACTCTTTTTTTATCTTCTGAAAAGCGAGGTTTTCTGTCAGCATCTCTAGCCTTTGATAATGTTCCCAATTCAAGCCAAGACGATAAGACAGTTTCTAAGGTCATACCATTGCCGTTGTCCCAGACCTCAATTCTTCCTTCTTCTCTATTGCTTGGTTTGTGCAGAGTTACTACAACGTATTCCGCATCAGCATCGTATGAATTTTTCACCAATTCGGAAACAGCTGCTATTTCATCGGTTATCAGTTGTTCTCCAAGAAGCAACATTAGTCTAGCTCGTGCAGCAACATGACCTTGTCCAGTCTTAATAACGGTCATTATCTATTGAACATACTCCTGGAGAGTTTGTCGGTTTTGTCTTGATGCTTGGAAATAGCTGAACATTACATCCTAATTCCTTTAAACGTTTCACAGAATGCAAGCAGGCACATTCAGACGTCTCTGAACCAACCCACCTTCTAGAAAGCTTATAGCAGAGGCACCCAGCGGTTGAGGAGCCTGCAAATGGCTCATAGACAATTTGACCTGGGTTAGAAGAGGTATTAACTATTCTTTCCAATAATGCCCCAGGTTTCTGAGTTGGAAATTTCCCTTTACTTCGGTCCAAATTTATGTCGCACCAAATGTCTTGAACAGGCTTTCCTTGCATTTCATCGAGATATCTTTTCAGGCCTGGGACCCTTCCTATTGCATGAACTATTTTACTAGACAAAAGCAATTCTTGCATCTTTGTTTCGCTATATCGCCAATATCTTGTCATCCCCAAGAACTCGTACCTGGGATTGCCCTTGGATGCACCGCCTGGCCCGGTGAGATCACCAACAGCATACTTTCTTTCTGTTTTTTTCTCGACAAACTTGTATGTTCGTCGAATGTAAGGTTCACTAAAGGGCACATATTGTTGATTCCAGACGTAGTTTTGTGACCCTGCATAGAGAAGTATTGTGTCGTGGATTCTGCCAAAGTGTTTGCTTCCTTGCTTCGCATCGTTATGGGCACTTTGCCGTTTCCACACTATTTCATTTATGAAATTATTTATGCCAAAGATACCATCGGAAAGCACTTTAATATAGTGTGAAACATGCCAATCGCAATGTAAATAAATTGAACCCGTAGGTTTCAGAATCCTTTCAAACTCTTGGAGCCTAGGCCTCAGCCAGTTGGTATACTCTTGAATATTAGTCCATCGATCATCAAAACTGCAGCCATTCATGCTGTAGACTCTGCCTGTAAAAAATGGAGGATCAACATATATCAGGTCAAAAGACGAATTAGGAAATCGTTTTGAGGTTTCCAGACAGTCTTCTTGAAAAAGGCTGTACGGCTTGATCGATTCCGAGGAGAAGAGCATTTGATATGTCGCTTGCTAGTCAATGCAATGTCTCAAGACTTAAAACTTATGTGACGCCGCCAAGTTGGTTTTTCTGTATCCGTGCTGCCAACACTTCTTTTTTGATTTTTCCACCAACTCAAAGAAAATAGCGCGCTTGGCCTGGAGCAAATCGGTTGATTCAACTCCGGTGTATATACGACTCTATTACAAAGACGTAAGAGTTAATCGCAGCGAGAAGAAATGGGGCGCAGATCTAGCGTTTGTTCTGGATGTTAATGTGCCTGGGCGAAATGAGTCAAAAAACTATTCTGCTTCAGGCTAAGAAAATGCAGAGTAGAATACCAGAGGGTGTCATAGTATTTGAAAACCAATGGAAAATCGATATTCCTCAGGCAAAAAGACTCCGAAATCTAACACCGAGCTCTTTTTACATTCTTTATAATCGATCGCAAGGCTTTGGCATCAAAATCTTGCCCGCGACTTCAATACTCTCAATTTCAAAAGGAACTCGAAACAAGACAATCCTCTCGTCAACAGATGTAGTACCTTCGGCAAGAAGGTTTGCTGACTTTATGCTTTACGATTTCATTGGTTGCTGGGCTAGAGATTTCAGGACAAGCGTTCTGAAAAAAGTTGAAGGTTCCAATGAACAACATTCTGCAAACCACATTATATGGATCAAAATTGCTTCTGAAGCCGAGCAAAGATCTTTCTAGATTTCACCCATTCCTAGTTTTTTGTTTCCGTACGAAAGATCTAGCGACCGTTGACACGAGCTTTGGGTCTTAAAACATACTTAGTACTCATACGTGCGCAATAACAAAGAACCATTTTACACGGCCCTTTCGCGACAATCTCATAATTCTGAGGAATTTTGGTCTATGTTGAAAGAATGGGAAAGTGTAACATATTGCTTTGCGCGCGCGAGAAGACAATACTTTCGATATACTGAAAAAATACCTAGAAAGTTAGCTCGACCTTTTCTTAGAGTGTCTACGATGAATTTTCCGAGTTTTTCGATTACTTCGACTATAAGCCATTTTT
>Ga0315279_10008757_pt1 | contig 12193 bp, 4 predicted proteins | sample YL17G06_20_MG_FD_203694 | JGI IMG/M metagenome (GOLD analysis project Ga0315279, IMG submission 203694) | Sediment microbial communities from Yellowstone Lake, YNP, Wyoming, USA - YL17G06_20 | ecosystem: Environmental > Aquatic > Freshwater > Lake > Sediment | place: USA: Wyoming | collected... | reverse complement strand
TGGGTTAGTCTCCCATCCTCAGTCAGTGGTCAGATAGACCAGTGGTTAGAGGATGCAGAGGTCAGTGAATTAGATGATGTGGACAAATCGGTGGAGTTGATGAAGAAATATCAGAAGCCGATAATATTCGCAAATATGGGCGTTCCAACTCCGAGAAAGGGGAAAATCTACGAGAAGCTGCAGCAGAAATACATCATACCCTTTCTTACACCGGAGAGGGCGGCTAAAGCGCTTTCTCATTTGGTGCAGTATAGTGAATACGTTCAAGGATGAGGAGAAAGCCTTTCGGACCGCCATCCCGTTTTAAAGCATTTTCACGTTAGAATTATGCTATAATATCGGCAATCATCGCAAGCGTATTGCAGGATAGTCGGTGCGCAGACTGAAATTGGTGGTGTGACGGGATGGAGATAGGTATACCTCGAGGTCTGCTCTACTGCCACTATTCCCCAATGTGGAAGACATTCTTCGAAGCGTTTGTCGATCTCCTGGAACGAAGACGGCGGAGCAATTATAAAAATCAGGTCCCAGTCTAAGGAGAACTCATGGAAGCCTATCTGGGTGTTGACGTTGGTTCGGTAACTACCAAGTTTGCCGTGTTGGATAAGGACAACCAACTGGTCAGCACTATCTATGTATTGACTCAAGGCAAACCGATTGAGATGGTGCAGCAGGGGCTGAAGCAAATTCAGCAGTTGTTGCCGAAGGACGTTGATATCCGCGGGGTCGCTACTACCGGCAGCGCTCGCTACCTGGCCGGAGTAATCCTGGGCGCTGACCTAGTCAAAAATGAGATCACTACTCATGCTGTGGCTGCACTATTCCGCATTCCTGATGTACAGACTGTAGTGGAAATCGGCGGGCAGGACAGCAAGATTATCGTCATCAGAGACGGGATGGTAACCGATTTCGCTATGAACACGGTCTGCGCGGCGGGCACGGGCAGCTTCCTCGACCACCAGGCGCTGCGGCTGAATATGAGCATTTCCGAGTTCAGCCAGCGGGCGTTGGAGAGCAAGAACGCTGTGCACATTGCGGGGCGGTGCACAGTGTTCGCCGAGTCGGACATGGTTCATAAACAGCAAATGGGATACCGCATCGAGGACATTATCTATGGGTTGTGCCAGGCATTGGTGCGCAACTACCTCAACAATGTCGGCCTGGGAAAGGAGATCAAAGCGCCGATAGCTTTCCAGGGCGGAGTAGCCTTTAACAAGGGCATTGTAAGGGCTTTTCGAGAGGAGCTGGGCACCGAGATAATTGTCCCGCCTCACCACGAGGTAATGGGAGCGATAGGTGCAGCGCTGCTGGTGCATGAAGAGGTGGTGAAGGGCAACCTTGCGACCAAGTTCCAGGGATTCCGTGTCAGCGACGCCAAGTATCATACCTCTTCATTCGAATGCAAGGCATGTCACAGCATCTGCGAGATAGCTCGACTCTCGGCCAATGGTAAGGTCCTGGCGCAGTGGGGCGGCCTCTGCGACCTGTGGGAGAGAACCTCGGCGAACCCATAGGTGTGGGGAATAATCATTCCTGCTCTCTAGACTTCGATGCACCCGAATTCGTGATGGCCCAGGTTTTGGGCATAGCACAGCCCTGGATTTGGGGTTTTCGCATTTTTCAATTTTGGGGTCGCTGGACGCCGGGATTTCGCAGGCCGCGGTCAGCTTCGACCGAACGCAGCGGGGGCCGTTTGGGCAAAAAGCGTCACTATGTTGAGGAACAACATCCCCAAAAGAAATCCCACGAACGAAATCCCACATATTCAATTCCAAGGGATGTCAAGAGCTTTGCGCAACCAGCAATCAGCTTAGAGCTATCAGCCCACAATAGTGCGGCCCAGGAGATGCTGTTTGCTGCTCTTGAATTGAGTCGGGAGCTGTGTACATGCAGTCCCGATATTATGGGGTAATAATAGAACAGCAGTTCTTATACTGTCAAGAGGAAAATATCGCAGGGGTGGTTCAGCGTAGAGGGCGCTGAGAACGCAGAGAAAAGGATTTCCATGCGGACAGTGGCTTGCCAGTCTATTCGAGGCTTTGAGAAAAGGGCGCTCGGAAATGGTGGACGGGCGAACGGTAGCTGGGTAGACACTAATTCGGAAGGGAGTCGGAAAGGACTTGATTTTGAAGCTTGCACTCTATCTTCAGTCCAAACTCTACTTACTTTGGAGAGCAGGAGCGAACTCCAGAGTGTCCGTTAACCTTTTTCTCGAAAGTGCCCTATTCTTGCGGATGATTTATAGATGACCATCTGCTGCATATCTCAAACAATAAGCAGCGGAGAGCTTAGTAATGCCTCGCGGTAGTGAAGCAGCCACTTGCAAATGTTGTTTGCGTCTTTGTGCTTATGTAGGAGGACTACTTGTGGATGCTATCTGTTTGCTATCTTAATCTTCTCGAGGTCATTCACGTTGTATCGTCTATCTCTTCTCCCGATGTCGATGCGGAACATCGGTAATTTCCCCTGATCGCTCCAACGCCTGATCGTCGCTTCTGATACCCCTAACAGGTTACTGGCAACACCTGTCGTGCCGAATCGTTGGCTCGCTGGGCTCTTGCCTCGAGACTTAACCCCTTGAGAAGTTCGACAGACACGGCTCACGTACTGCCTGCTGACCTTGACAAGCCGGGCGATATCGGAATTCTTTAATTGCTTCTGTTTCAGTATGATTATCTGATCTTTCTTCGTCATAGGTTGCGGAGACACAATCCTTCAAATTGGAAGTCTGCCTTAAGGGCTCGAATCCGTTTGGCAAATAGATGACTATTTTACAAGACTATGTTCGCGTGCGTTAAGTACTTCCGAGTTAAACGTTCTTCACCTTTACTACTTTTCCCAGAAAATATAATCCGAGTGGTAAGCCTACCGGTCGCAAGCCTTGGTGATAATTCCTTAAATAGCAAAGAATGGTTCTGTAGCCTTGACTCCTCAACTCGGCTTCATAAATGGATGTGCCGTGCTCGCATCAGCGAGACCATCCAATATTACGGACCGATGGCCGGATTCGAAACGTGATGATTTCTAGCCTTCGAGATTTGACACTGATTTGGAGGAAATCAAGGGGAAGAGTCCACCTGGATATAGTACTTTCGGTCATATATGTGATAACTTTTTAACTTTTTCCACCTAAATTTTATGACTTCTTTATTATGCGGGGTCTACAATAGTTATGTTTTACTACCTTAGCTGCACTACTTCGGATGTAGGCAGAGGTTACACCAATCGGAGCTAAAGTGAAGAAGTGTAGGAAAAGTGACGATAAGTAAAGCACCGGGTATTGGCAAAGTGGTACTAAAGTATTAGGGTACTATAATTTTCCATACTCTGCCAAGAATATATGACAGCGCATTAGTATCCCCAAATTCAATTCCTTATGGGTTGTGATGTGGGGGGGGCATCGATCTGTTATCCGTATATGGTCATTTGGATAGCAGGGAGCGAGTAGTGAAACCGAAACGAGAAGGTGGGCTTTCTTATCTTCTTGAGAAGGATTTCACGCATAAAGAAATTTTATGGCTAAAGGAGGTGGAGGAGGGGTATGTAAAAGCAAATGGAAATTGGTGGTAACACTTGGCGGTAACACCAGGATATTAAGATATAACTAGAAAACAAGAAAGGAGAGTTACCAAATGAAGAAGGTTCTATTCTTAGTAGTTGTACTGGCGATGCTGGTGTCCCTGACTATTCCCTTCGCGGCACCGGCAGTCGCAACGGACTCAACATCGTCAGCCACAATCACGACTGACAAAAACAAATATTCTCTACCAGAGCCCATGCTCATCTCCGGGAGCGGATTCACGCCAGGCGACACCGTTAACATTACGGTGCAGCTGCCCGGCAACAATGGACTGGACAGCCTATCGGCAACCGCAGACGCGGCTGGTAGCTTCCTGACCGTATATAGTCCGCCGATGATTCCGGGGCGCTACAAGATAGTTGCCACCGACAATGTTAATACCGCCATGACAGCGGCAACGGAGGCAGACGCAACCAACGAGGATTTCTACGGTTGGAATATGAGTTCTAGAGGTGTTTATCCTACCTGGCCAGGTGACTGGACCAAAGGTGACCTGGGGAAAAACTGGCGAGAGGGCGATTGGGTCTCCTATGTGTTCATTCTTAATGGCTATGATGGAGCTCCTCTGCCCAGCGGGTTTAAGATCAGATACGATTTCCTCCAGGCATCGAGTGGTGGCATTCTGGTCGACCTGGCAAGGAATTTCTCGTATAAGTTTCGAGACCCGTATTCCGGAAGTGGCATACCGACCGATGTAACGCCTGCCAACTTCCAAACTTGGCGTGATGGTACATTCACGCCTTCGGAAATCAATGTGCCTTGCGATGGTGCCGGAAACCCAATACCGGATGGCCAGAACAATCCGGGTGATTTCGCTTACTTCACGCTTGACTCCAGTGCATTCGGCACGATTCCAACGGGTCAATCACTTGTGATTTACTTCGAATTACATCTTGCCCAGACCTTTGTGTGGAGCAATGGTCTGGAGTCTCTGTACAATAACGCTCCCTACAACGCATGGGGTGGAACCCGCTATGCCAGCTGGACAACGACTGCCTGGCTTGGCTCCGGCTACGTGAGTGGTTCCAGTGGCCATGCGAACGAGATTGGAGGAGGGGCGAAGACCGTCCCAATACCAGTACCACCCAAGCCTCCTGGAATGGTTAGCGGTTACAAGTGGCAGGATAATAATATGGACGGCATTTGGGATGCTGGCGAGCCTGCTCTCTCCGGATGGCGCATATACATCTATGGCACTGGAGATAATAGTCTATTCCATGATGAGATGCTTACGGATGGCTCGGGCGCTTACTCCTTCCCCAACCTTACTGAAGGAACTTGGCTAATAAAGGAAGCGTCTCAGCGCGAAGTTCCGGCCTCCACTGGATGGCAGCAGTCATATCCCGTGGTAGGTTCTATTCAGGGTTCAGGTACTGGAATTGCAGTAAGTCCGCCCCCGACTGGTGTTTCGGGTTGCGGATGGTCAGTTGTCCTTACTGATGCAAGTCCAACTCAGGGCAACCTGAACTTTGGCAACTATCTATACGGCTGTCTGCAGATCACAAAGTCGCTCTCGATACCGGCTGGCGTACCGCTGGCGCCACTGGACGGGACGTTTACCATTCACGTGGCTGGACCCGGCGGTTACAGCCAGGACGTGAACTTCACCATGGTCGATGGTGTCATCACCTCCACCAATCCGGTGGAGCTGGGCAACCTGACACCGGGTGTCTACACGCTCACCGAGCCCAGCCCTCCGGCCAACTGGACGCCGAGCGGTCTGGGTAATGTGACGGTCAGCGCCGGTGCGTCCTGCGCCACCAAGACCGTGACCAATACCTACGTCCCCGGCTGCCTGCAGATCACGAAGTCGCTCTCGATACCGGCTGGCGTGCCTCTAGCGCCACTGGACGGGACGTTTACCATTCACGTGGCTGGACCCTTCAGTTACAGCCATGACGTTAACTTCACCATGGTCGATGGTGTCATCACCTCCACCAACCCGGTGCAACTGGACAACCTGATACCGGGTGTCTACACGCTTACAGAGCCCAGTCCTCCGGCCAACTGGACGCCGAGCGGCCTGGGTAATGTGACGGTCAACTCCGGTGCGTCCTGTGCCACCAAGACCGTGACCAATACCTACGTCCCCGGCTGCCTGCAGATCACAAAGTCGCTCGTTATACCGCCCGGCGTGCCTCTAGCGCCACTGGACGGGACGTTTACCATTCACGTAGCCGGACCCGGCGGTTACAGCCATGACGTTAACTTCACCATGGTCGATGGTGTCATCACCTCCACCAACCCGGTGGAGTTGGACAACCTGATACCGGGTGTCTACACGCTTACAGAGCCCAGCCCTCCGGCCAACTGGACGCCGAGCGGCCTGGGTAATGTGACGGTCAACACCGATGGGTCCTGTGCCACCAAGACCGTGACCAATACCTACGTCCCCGGCTGCCTGCAGATCACGAAGTCGCTCGTTATACCGCCCGGCGTGCCTCTAGCGCCACTGGACGGGACGTTTACCATTCACGTGGCTGGACCCTTCAGTTACAGCCATGACGTTAACTTCACCATGGTCGATGGTGTCATCACCTCCACCAACCCGGTGGAGCTGGACAACCTGATACCGGGTGTCTACACGCTTACAGAGCCCAGTCCTCCGGCCAACTGGACGCCGAGCGGCCTGGGTAATGTGACGGTCAACTCCGGTGCGTCCTGTGCCACCAAGACCGTGACCAATACCTACGTCCCCGGCTGCCTGCAGATCACGAAGTCGCTCTCGATACCGGCTGGCGTGCCTCTAGCGCCACTGGACGGGACGTTTACCATTCACGTGGCTGGACCCTATAGTTACAGCCATGACGTGGACTTCACCATGGTCGATGGTGTCATCACCTCCACCAACCCGGTGGAGCTGGACAACCTGATACCGGGTGTCTACACGCTCACAGAGCCCAGCCCTCCGGCCAACTGGGCGCCGAGCGGCCTGGGTAATGTGACGGTCAACTCCGGTGCGTCCTGTGCCACCAAGACCGTGACCAATACCTACGTCCCCGGCTGCCTGCAGATCACCAAGTCGCTCGTTATACCGCCCGGCGTGCCTCTAGCGCCACTGGACGGGACGTTTACGATTCACGTGGCTGGACCCTTCAGTTACAGCCATGACGTTAACTTCACCATGGTCGATGGTGTCATCACCTCCACCAACCCGGTGGAGCTGGACAACCTGATACCGGGTGTCTACACGCTTACAGAGCCCAGTCCTCCGGCCAACTGGACGCCGACTGGTCTGGGTAATGTGACGGTTAACTCCGGTGCGTCCTGTGCCACCAAGACCGTGACCAATACCTACGTACCCGGCTGTCTCGAGATCACCAAGGCCGTAGACTTTGGTACTTACATGTACCCCAACACGGTAAGTGGGAACTTCACAGTCAATGTCTCAGGGCCAGCGGGCTACACCAATAGCCACGTCTTCCAACTGGTTAACGGCGTCCTCCAGGCCCCGACGACCTGGACGCTGGATAACCTGATTCCTGGCACCTACTCTGTTGTTGAGGTAAACCCAGGCCCATACTGGACCGTAACCTATAACCCGGCGAGCGGCAATGCTAGTGTTGTTAGTGGCACATCCTGCGCCGGGGTAACGGTGACCAACAAGTTGATCATCAGCCCCTGCACCGAGCTGACCATCACTGCTGATCCTCCGGAGGTCGCGCTCAACGGATTCACCACCTTAACAGTAACCGAGAACAACTGTGGGAATGTGTCTCTGACCAACGTGCAGATAGTGCTTAGTGGTGATACTTCCGGGATTCTGGATTGCAACTCAACTTCACCAATTGTCTTCAGTGGTGATACCAGCAACTCGTGTGTTCTAGATCCCGGTGAAACCTGGCAATGGACCGGCATTGTCGTTCAGGTAACCACAGCAACTGGTGGCAATTATACGGCCACCGGCCATGGCCTGGACCCGTTCGGCAATGACATCACCTACCCCGACTTCCCCAAGGAGCAGGGAAACGTGACTGTGGGTCTCTGGAAACCACAGACGGTAGTGACCATCACTCCGAGCGTTTGGGAGACCTCGCCGGGCGAGAACGTGATTCTGACTATTACCGAAACGAACACCGGCGATGTGGCACTGGGCGATGCCTATGTAGTGCTTGACCCGGGGAACATAACCCTGACTTCGCCGTACTCAACCGTGCCAGGTAACTTCACTTACTTTACAGGCACTGATACGGGCAGTGACGGCAACCTGAGCGTTTTAGAGAACTGGACCTGGGAATACCCGTACCTGATTACAGCCGATACTACGTTCTTAGTGACCGGGCACGGCATAGCACCAGGTAACGTGGACATCACGTTCCCGGCTTACCCCTCGGAGCGGGGCAACGCAACGGTAACCGTTACAGGTAATCTTACGCGTACCCAGGGCTTCTGGGCTACCCACCTTGAATTTACAACCTACGTGTTCAATAAGTATACCGGCAATCCACCCGATGGCAATGAGAGCACTCCAGGCTACATCGACCTCGGCTGGCTGCCACCCATCACCAATATCAATGACCTGATGGGTGTTTTCTGGGCCAACAACGCCAAGAACTCCGATGGTTCCAAGCGTGATGCCCTGTGCCAGGCCCGAGAGATTGCTTCCAACCAGGCACTAGCAGCTATCCTGAATAGCTCTATACCTGGCGGCAAAGCTCTACCGGCGGGCTACAGCTTGACCCAGATCGCCTCCATCCTGCATGGCAACAATATAACCGCTATACAAACGCTGAACTCGGTACTCGATGCTTACAACAATAGCGGCGAAGATGTTGCCTTCGACTCAAGCCTGCCGCCGACCGGGCACGCTAATCCGCAAGGTGCGAAGAGCATTGCCCACATTCCATTCGCAGATTGCAGCAATTCAATCGGCTTACCATTGGCTGCGGTTGTGAACAGTGGAAACGGCAAGAAGAAGTAGCTCTGATTACAGACCATTGGGACAAGGGGGGAGGCGGAAACGCCTCCCCCTTTTCTTATTGGTGTAAATTGGCAACATAAGAAGGAGGGCCGGTTGCACCGGCCCTCCTTTATTCTGGTAAACCGATAACTCATCGGGCATAGAAGTGTATCTGCCCGTCGGCCATTTCGGCGATAATCCAGTTCGTCGAGTTGCACATATAGAGCTTCTGATTGGTGGGATTGGCACCTGCCAGCGTTCCTAAATACTTTGTCTGAGTGTTGTTATTGCTAGTGACGCAGAGGTTATTCCAGTTCAAATTCACCGGGTCAATTTCGCCATAGGCGAGCCACACCTGCCCGTTGACTACGCTCAGGCTGAAGGGACTGGCCCTTTCCACCCACTTGTCGAGGACGAACATCAGGCTCTTCGTCCTGTCCGCATTGACTCTAACCACCGCTACATGGGCCCCCTTACAAAACGGGTCGATACTAAAGTAGCGGTAGGTGATGTCCTGGTAGGCGAGAATGATGCTGTTCGTAGATGGGTCGGCAACGGAGGTCAGCCACGGAAACTCACCTTCGGGAGTCATGGGGTTCCCAGGCATATAGGGAATAAAGGCGTTGTCAACCCAGTCAATTTTGAGGCTATCTCCACTTTCGCTCAAGTGGATAGCTCTTATCGTTGCAGAACCGTCGGCAATCTGGAAGAACCAGATGCTGCCGTCGGCGGGATGCTGGGTCAGTGAGCCGTTGTTAAGAATACTAGTGCAAGGAGAGAGGAAAGTGTAGGGCAGACTCACCCAATTGCCCAGACTATTTCGATAGGCAAAGCCTATATTTACCCCCCCTGCGTTGGGATTTTCGGACTGGTACCAGGCAACCAGGAGCTTTCCGCTGGTTAACTGGATGAAGCCCAGCAATCGCGAATTGATGTTACCAACATTTGTCGAAGACATCTGCACCAGGCTGCCGTTGACTATCTGATACTGCTTTATCGTAATCGGTATGCCAAAGGCAAGCCATACCTCAGTGGGCGACACCATTACCACCTTACAGTATCCCTGGTTGATTATGGGATTGCCCGGGAACAGGTAATCATGGGCTCCATAGCTGTCCTCAATGTGTAGGTACCACCCCCCAACGGGGTATACGTAGTGGAAATAGGGGAACGCGACACTGCCCTGGTATTCGCCTACTTGGTTGTACACACCGCCCCAATCACCAATTATTGAGCCCGGCTGCGTGGGTACAGGTGTTGGCGCAGGCGCTGGTGTAGGAGCGGGCGTCGCAGTTGGCGCAGGTGTCGGCGCAGGAGTTGGAGCCGGTGTAGGCGCAGGTGTCGGCGCAGGAGTTGGTGTTGGTGTAGGAACAGGCGTCGGCACAGGCGTAGGTATAGGCGTCGGTACAGGCGTAGGTGCAGGCGTCGGCGCTGGTGTTGGTGCGGGCGTTGGAGTAGGCGTTGGCGTCGGTGTTGGAGCCGCTATCGGTATCATTGCCGATGCGGTGTTAGAAGGTGAAGAAGTAGCTGCGGCATTAAAGGCAAATATCCTATAGTAGTAAAGCGTCCCGGGAATCGCCGCAGTGTCGCTGTATAAAGTCACACCGGCGCTCACCGTGACAGTAAAATCCACTGCATTGAAATAAATATCGGTGCCGCGCTGAACCTGGAAGCCGTCCTCGTCAAGTTTAGCGTTATGAGTCCACGTAAGATAAATCTGAGTGTTGGCAGGAGTAGCAGTGAGCGATCTGGGTGCCGCAGGTGGTCTTGTTTTGTTTCCTGCAGCATTGGGATTGGGCTTGCCTCCCGCGAGCGCACTTCCGAAACTGGCCAGGACAAGCGCCGCAACTATCGCCAGTATTACCAATGATTTCATTTTCATTCTTTAAGCCTCCGTAACTTGGTATTGGTTCCCTTTATTTCTGGCCAAGATGAATATCGCTCCACCAACAATAACGTTAGTAGAGCTCATCCGTTACCGTCCGTACAAGCCTTTTAATCTTATTGCAAGCATCGTTTCAGCAGCCAATACCCACCTCCCTTTCGATACGCAATTCAGATGCTATTTTCTTTGAGAACCGACATTTGTTTAGCATTCAACACGGACTATCTGCTACAATACACAATAAAGATGCTATTTCCGCCGAGAAACCCTCTATCTCTCTATCTCAGGTGAGTTCTAACGCCACACGGTTATGCTAAGGCTACGCCGCGCGGCTGTGAATCACCCATCAGGTCATTTTATGTCGGAGAATAGTACCTTGGAGGCAGGTTGAAAGTACTGAGTAAGCACTGGTAAGAGATGAGCTCGTTGGATGAAGAGATCAGGAGTTTCGCAGCTTGCAGAAAAACGACTCGCCTAGCAGATTATCTATAACAAGATACCGCTGAAAGGTGGGGAACTGCCGTTTAGTTTCAGCCTGACATTGTTAATGCTTCTGATTCCAGTGAGTTCTCCAAAAACCAAGTGTTTTTGAAGCACCTGTGGGAGGGGGGCAGGCCGCTCTTAGGCGGGGATGTGCTCGGGCGGTCTCATCAGGTGCATTCTGAGAGCCCGGGGTTCGCAGACCAGGGTGCAAACTCCACAGCCCCAGCATTTCTGGGGATCGACGACAGCCTTCAATTGCTCAGAGCCTTCTATCTTGCGCATCTCAATTGCGTCAAACTGGCACCGCTCCAGGCAGTCCTCGCATCCAATGCATAGGTCTGTCTCAACTCGGGCTTCGTAACGGCTCTTGGCGAATACTGCGTCGTTGGGCACATTGCGTATGTCAGCAGCGTGCCAGATAGTACAGCAGCAACGGCAGCAACTACACAACGCATAGGGTTGAGCGGCTTCGATCTTGGTGTGGTTCATCCATTGATGGACAAGTCCTTCGTCCTCATTCCTGTCAATGATGGCTAGAGCTTCGTCCACGGATATACGCCGCCCGTGCCCTCTGCTCAGGGAGTATTCGGCCGACTTGGCGAACTGCAGGCAATTAGCTTCGGCATCTGATTTACGGCAGGGATTGCCTATCATCTTTTTGTGCTTGCGGCAGGAGCACGAGACAACCGTGATCAGGGGCTGAACCCTGACAATCTCACGCGGGTCTTCATAGGGCAGTATCTGCGGGCTATCCAGTATCGCCTTGTATGCTGGTACGATTCTCAAGCCGTGGATGCCCATTGCCTGCAAATTACGCCATCGTTCAGCGGTCATATCGGCGTAATCGGTCTTCTTCCAGTCTTCCCAGAGGTGGAAAAGCCTTTTCGTTTCCTCTTCGGTGTATAGGTCCAGGCCCAGCAAGGACTCGCTCACTTCCCATAGCCGCTCGGCGTACTTGCAGAACATGTAGGAGCTGGGATTCTTGTAGTCTGTGGGAACGATTACGCCCTTGCGATGCAGTATCTCGAGGTTGCGCTTTACCGTGGCTAGGTCAATGCCAGTCTTTTGCGCCACTTCTTCGGATGAGCCCGGCAACAGGGTCACCATCTCGGCCTGCTCGGGCGTCATAAGAAACCGCAGCACGCTGAGGTATGACCGAGATTTGCCGAAGCCGTGCTTCTCAGCTAGAACTGTATAAGCATCTTTGTGCTCGCCCACCGTTTTCTCCGTTCCCGCAATAGGGCCATAAGAAAGACTTCATAGGTATTGTATAACAGACGAGCCATGCATACAAATACGGCGATGGAGATTGTTTATTAACCATTTTTCAAGCCTCTGTGACCCC
>Ga0315279_10008756_pt1 | contig 12194 bp, 15 predicted proteins | sample YL17G06_20_MG_FD_203694 | JGI IMG/M metagenome (GOLD analysis project Ga0315279, IMG submission 203694) | Sediment microbial communities from Yellowstone Lake, YNP, Wyoming, USA - YL17G06_20 | ecosystem: Environmental > Aquatic > Freshwater > Lake > Sediment | place: USA: Wyoming | collected... | reverse complement strand
CGATCTCTTCGGGTACCAGAAACTCACGACCCGCAGTGTAGGCCTCATGGAATTCAGCAACGGCTCGCGCATCGGCCTCGTCCTCAAGCAGCTCCAGGAAATGCTGATAATCAACATAGGAAATCACCGCGAATTCAGGCTTGCCCTTCTTTTGGATAATCTGTGCTTTCATTGGTACACCTCTCCTCTGGGCGCGATTCGCACCACGGCTATCAAGAGGGCCTGTTCGTAAACTGTATAAACAACGCGCCAATCCCCTATGCGCAACCGATAGCCAGGATGGTTGGTAAGTTTCTTGACATTCTTATTGGGTGCAAACGGGTTGGCTGCCAAAGCCTCGATCTTTTCCATGATGAGCCTGGCCGTATTGCGCGGCATGGCTTTCAGCGCCTTGCGAGCCGCTCTTGAGTATTTGATCGAGAACATGATCTATATTAGCATATTGCTAACTAAATAGCGAACATATTATTTAAAGCGGATAATCGAGATCGGCAGGCTGGGGCAAACGGGGTAGCTCACCGGTGGCCGGAAGCGAAACTGGAGGGTATCCGCGTGGAGCCACGGATCAGGTTTTCCCCAAGTCAATGAACTTACACTGGTCTTCCAGCGACCCCAGTTTCACGATTATTGGCTGTAGTTCATCTACCAAACGCGGAGGGAGCCAAATGACTCGGCACCCCTTCGAAAGGCGGCTGCTCAGGTTGCTTTCGACCGGAAAACGGAGCCTTATGGGGGATTACCAATCGCTGATTGAAGTTCCCCGTATTTTCTCTTACTCCTTACTGCTCCTTTTGTCAATATCTCTCCGCGAAGATGATGCGCAGGCGAGTCGAGCCAGGCCCCAGCCACCTACTTCAACCTCCTTCACGGAACCTTTTGATCGAAGGTATGGCATTGGCTGCAGACCAGGGACGACTCTCCGTGGACCTTGTGACAGGAATCACACCCCACCTCCTGGTCGCTGAAGTGGGCATAAAGGCCACTGGCGTGTACCGGCGTCTTCTGGGCAAGCTGATTATAGCTGCCGTGACAGCCCTGGCACCGCTCCATGGATACCGCTTCTTTGGAGATGGGGGCACCATGGCAATCGCCGCAGCTTACCTTCTTCAAGGCATGTCGATGATCCAAATGGTTCGAGGCCCCCCACGATTTGTAGTAAGGCACCAGTTGTCCCACCTCTTCCTTCCCGACCTTCACCCCAGGGACCTCCAGATCATAGGGCCTGAAGTTGCCCGTCGGATCGATCAGATGGCAGGAGAAGCAATCACCCGGGAAGCCCGCGGCAGAGTAGTGTTTGAAGTGAGCGATCCACTCCAGGGGGGTCGCCGAGCCCTTGGCGGCATGACAGCCCGGGCACGATTTCACGCCCTCTCCCTCTACTGGGGGATGGCTCTGGGGCAGCCTCTCCGAGAGCCCGGCATGACAGGATGGGCAGCCCTTCTGCGTGTCTTCCATGGCGAGACCGATGGAGCCAAAGTCCTTTCCAGCCATGATGATCGTGAAGAGGACCAATATGATTGAACCGACCTGGATCACCCTTCTCCTCAAGTTACCCTCCTTTGCCTCTCTAATCCCAGGGGCTCTCGGATGCTGCATTCGGGCCGGCGATGCGGCCCAAATTGAGGACCCGGCAGATGGCGGCGCCGCTTCCCGGATAAATCCTGCCGAAGCCGCCCCCGGTGGTCCCTCCTATTGCATATAATCTGGGTATGACCTCGCCCCTGGTGTCCAATACCTGAGCTTTGGCATTAATCCTCAGTCCACCATAGGTGGTGAGTGACAGGATCGGAGGCGCGGTTACATGGTAGGCATAAAACGGCGAGGCCTTTATCGGACCGACCGTCACCCCCCTCTTGCCGAACTCGGGGTCTTCCCCCTGGGCCGCATGCTGATTCCAGCCTTTGATGGCATCCTCCAATCCTCCGGGATCGATCCCCGCCTTATTTGCCAGCTCCCCGATCGTAGAAGCGCTGATCAATCTGGCTTTGGTGCCCGCAGGGATGGGCTCGACTTCCCTCCTCACCTCGTCATCGAAGATCTGGAAGACCACGAACTCGTCTTGCCTTCGCGCCGCATCACCCACAATCGCATGATGGCAATCCTCGTTTACAAACCTTCCCCCTCTCTTGTTCACATAAATGGAGGGATGGCGCGGGGCGGGCGAGAATGGGCTTGGCTCTCCCACCTGAACCGGTTGACTATTGGCGCCATACCTGCGCTGTTGTTCATATTGATGAGATCGGCTCCCAACGCCTGGCCCATCAGGATGCCATCGCCGGTGTCGAAGGGAAAAGGACCGACAAATCTTTCCCCGTACCATTCGTATCTCTTGCGCATCTCGGGGTTGGCGGTGAAACTGCCGGCGGCCAGGATGACCGCCCTTTTGGCCTTAATCTGCAACGCCTTTCCTTGACTCTCCGCTTTGATGCCCAGAACCTCATTCTCTTCGCCGGCAATCAGTTCCACTGCCTTCGTCTCCAATAGGAGCCTCACCTCCTTCTCCCTGGCCACTCTTTCCATATTCCGATACATGAGGTAGCCGGTGAGGAGCGGCCCTCCCGGCTCCCTCTTTTGATGGTGGCCCCGGGGCTTGGGTGGGGTTATGGTTGCATAATAGGGCTCCCGCTCCGATCCCGAGAAATAGAGCTCTCCGGGCGGAAACTCGCAGCCCATGCTGATGAGCCAATCGATGGTCTCTGCGGACTTATAGGCGATCGCCTTCACCACCTCGGCATCCGCCTGTCCCTGGGCGCAGGCCATCCAGTACTGGTACATCTCCTCCGGGGTATCCGAGATTCCAGCCGCTTTCTGCACCGAAGTGCCGGCGCCATAGATGATGCCTGCGCACCTGGCGGTCTGACCACCGAGTTTGCTCGTCTTTTCCAGGATCAAGGCGTCTGAGCCGGCATCACGGGCCTCGATGGCGGCTGCCATCCCTCCGCCCGATCCGATGATCACCACCTCGCCTTCCAGATCCCACCTGGCTGGGACATGCACTCCATGGGCCTCCGCTTCCTTGGGGGCAAGTTCGGCCAAAGCGACTGCGCCCGCCCCGGCGGCTGCCCCCCTCAGGAAATCACGCCTGCTGATCCTATTTTGAGCCTTCTCTTCGGACATCCTTGCCCCCCTCTCGATTGTCTCTTATTGCTGGACTGGCGCCTTCCCGCAAACGAAAAAAGGCGCCGGGATCTCAGGATGACAGATCTATTCGGTGCCCCGCCTCTTCCACCTCCTGCCAAACACGGAGCTCGTGGGACTAAGCCATCAGAACCACCATTTCAGGCCCTTCAGAATCGCATCCGGGGTGGGGCGGTCATCGGCGGACTTGCCCAGGTAAAGCCAGCGGATCTTCCCCTCCTTATCCAGGAGCAAGGTGGTGGGGCGGGCGACCAGGCCAAATCGGGGATGCTCCTCCCCAATGCCCAGCTTCCGGATCGCCTCGCGGGAGGAATCGCTGAGGAGGAGGAAGGGAGGATCGATGGCCTGGTCTTCTAAGCCCCCCTTCGTCTCTTTCAGATATCTCCTCTCGATGTTGTGGCCGAACTCATCCACCAGATGCGGAGCGTCCACGCTGACCCCGATGATCTGGGCCCCCTGGGCTTGGAACTCTGGTAGTCTTCTGCGTAGGTCGGCAAACTGCCCCTGGCAGTAAGATCACCAATACCCGCGATAAAAGACCAGGGCGGTCTTATTCGCCTTCTGCAGCAGGGGATAAAGGTCAACCCGATCTCCGCGACTGTCGAGCAGGGTGAGATCCGGGATCTTCTTGCCGGTCGAGACCTGGGGGGTCATCTTCGCCCCAGACGGGCTGGGCGGGACCTGGGAACAGGAATTCAGGGACAGCAGCAGGAGGGACAAAAGAAGGAGGGGCAGGATATGGATCCTTATCCTCGGCATATCTGTTGATCCCCCCTTCATTCGCTACGAAGCAGCCGGCTTGCGCCGGGGAGGCCTCCGTTCTGGAACCGGGGCCTTTTCTATCTTGTCTTCATTCCAGGCGGCCAAGACATAGAGCGCGCAGTAACACCTTCCGTATTCGGCGATGTCTGGGCGGCTATAGACGCAGGGGCAGATGATATCCCGGTCCTCCTCCCGCACCCCGGAGGCCAGCCGGCAGGGGCAGGAACGGTATCCGTAGCGCCTCTCGTTCTCCAGCAGCCCCTCTAAAATCCCCAGCACCAGCTCCTTGTCTTGATTGAGCTGGAGACCCTGGGACCGGGCGTAGCGGTCCAGGACGGGATAGAGCTCTTCTGGGGTCATGGTCATCGCCCTAACGCCTTTCTCAGCTTCTCCTCATTAAACCCGACGATCACCTGGTCCCCGATGAGGATGGTCGGGAAGGTGAGGCCCGGGTTATAGCGGCCCACCTCCTCCATGATGGACTCCCGGTCCTCTACCGGCAAAAGGTCCACATCCACGAAGTCGAAGGGGACCTGGCATTCCTGCAGGTAGGCCTTGGTCCTCTTGCAGTGCATACAGGTGCTCAGGGTATAGATTTTTATCTTCTGATCCGTGGGGGACATCTGCGCTCCTCTCTCTCGCTTGCTCGCCGCTCTTACTTGCCTTTGCCTGCCCTCATCTCATGGTCGTCCCGGGTCATCTCCACCAGATCCTTCTTCAGCTCGGCCAGGCCGTACCAGGTCACATAATCGGGATTGTTGTGGAAGGCCCCCTGGAAGGTGCGCATGCGGTGCTCCAGGAACATCACATAGAGTTTCTGCTCGATGGGGGTCATCGCCTCGTAGAAGGTCAGGACATCCGGATAGGGCACCTTTCCCGTCTGGGACAGGATGATCCCGTCCTGGTAGAGTCCGGCTACCAGGTCGATCCCCCGGACCATCAGCCGGTCCGCCTCTTTGATCATGGCATCGGCGTTCTCTAAGTTCTGGCGGGCGAAGTGGCTGCTGTGGCATCGGCTGCAGGTCGAAAGCATCCGGTCCCGCTCCTTTTGCCATTCCTCAGTACTCAGGCGTGCCACCTTCCCCGCCTTCACCACCTCGAGCCGCGGAGTGGGCTCGCCCTTCGGATCAAGGACCTGCAGGGCCTTGAGGATGGTGGTGCGATATCCCATCCACTCCAGATCCGGCTCGGGCAGGCGCAGCGCCAGAAATCCCCAGGCGGTCATCACCCGATGGTTTCCGTCCTCCATGTGGCAGGTCTGGCAGGTGGGGGCCCTTCCGCTTCCTGGGTCGGTGAAGTAGATCGCGCCGTGCTTGGACGAGGACCACATCTCCCACTGCGGGTGATCGAACCCCATGTGGCACATGCGGCAGGCCTCAGGGCTCTGGGCCTCGGCCTGGGAGAACTTGTGGCGGGTGTGGCAGGAGGTGCAGGCCATCCCGTAGCGGTAGGCCTGATCGTCCTTCACGGAACGGAGGCCGATGGTGTGACATCCCCCGCATCCCTTTGTCCCCTCGATAAAGGGATGGGGCTGAAAGCCGGTGGTGGGCATCGCCTCCATGGCCACCCAGGCCAGGGCGTGCTTGCCGTCCGAATATTGTTGGAACTGCCCCTCGTGGCAGCCCGAGCATAGCTCCGGGGTGGGCAGTTTCGCCTTTTCCGGGTCCTTCGCCGACTTGTGGGCCGAGCCATGGCAGCCGTCGCAGTCCAGGGTCGAGCTCATCTTGCTAGTGGCCCACTCCTTGACGATCCCGGCGGTGACCTTCTCATGGCAGAGGACGCAATTGGATTTCTTTTCGGCCCCCTGGGCAAGCCCCAGCCAGAGGCACCCTATCAGAGAGCAAGAAAGGAAAATCGCCCATCGCTTCGCCTTCATCGCGTCCTCCTTTCGCCGAATCCGAAAAAAGGATCAAGATTGAGGATCAGGTTGAGGTCGGGAACCGGCTACCCATTGCCTTCTATCTACGCCATTTTTGGGCTGTCGTCAAGCAGATTTGGGCCCTAATACTCGATGCCCTCCCGGGGCCCCACCCCTTTTTGAAAGGGATGTTTGACCTGCCTCATCTCGGTGACTAAATCCGCCTGCTCTAAGATCTGGGGATCGGCCTCTCTTCCGGTCAGGATGAGCTCCAGGGATCTTGGCTTCTGGCGCAAGAGATCTAGCACCTCCTCGGCCGCCAACAGGCCATAGGCAACCGCCAGGTTGATCTCATCCAGGATGAGGAGGTCAATCCCACCTCCCTGCATGGCCGAGAAGGCCCGGGCCAACCCCTGCTGGGCGAGCCGCTTATCCTCCGCGTTCGGCTGGTTCCGATCCACCCAGCCCGACCCTCCAAAGGCCTCGATCTGGATCAAGGGATCTCCCTCCAGGGCGGCCCGTTCCCCGGTCTCCCTCTCTCCCTTCAGGAATTGGATGATGAAGACCCGCAATCCCTGGCCCGAGGCCCGCAGGGCCTGGCCGAAGGCCGCAGTCGTCTTTCCCTTTCCCTCCCCGTAATAGACCTGAATCAAGCCCTGGCCTCCCATCCCCTGCCTCCGGTTTCCCCCATTTCCCCTCTACTTCCTCGGGCCATTATGCTATAACAGGGGCGTGCCGGGCGTCAAATCCTTTTCCAGGGACATCGCATAGCAAGCAAAGGACTTCATTTGGACAACAAGGAGGGCGGCACTATGACCCATCGTGATCGAATCTTGGTCGCTTTACGCGGTGAGCCCCCGGATCATCTCCCCTGGGTTCCCCGGCTGCTGCTCTGGTATAATGCCCATCGGCATCAAGGCACCTTGCCCTCCAAGTACCGCGGCTTCAGCCTGAGGGAGATCGAGCGCGACTTAGGGATGGGCACCCCGGCCCGGGAGGGCAAGATATTCGAGGAAAAGCTGAAAGGAGTGGAGATCGAGACCAGGAAAAAGGGGAACGAGACCCTCACCGAGTACCGCACCCCGGTGGGCACCCTCTCCACCCTATACCGCGAGAGTGAGCAGCTGCAGGAGCAGCAGATCCAGGGCCAGGAGATCGAGCACCTGATCAAGGGCCCGGACGATTATCCGATCATGGAGTATCTGATCGAGCAGACCGAATATGTCCCCACCTTCGAGGAGTTTTCACGCTATGACCAAGAGATCGGCGAGGACGGCCTCCCCCTGGTCCTAATCGGCGATTGCCCTATGAACCGGCTCATGCGGGAGTTGGTGGGATACAACCAGGTTTTCTTCCATCTGGCCGACCACCCGGCCCAGGTGGAGTCTCTATTGGCGGCCATGGAGGAGAAGCAGCAGCAGATGTGGAAAATCGCCGCCGACTCCCCGGCGACCCTCTTTCTCTATGGCCTCCACTTCGATTCCCAGATGACGCCCCCTCCCCTCTTTCGCAAGTACTTCCTGCCCCACTTTCAGGCGTTCAACCGCCTGATGCACCAGCACGGCAAGTACGTGGCCTTCCATTCCGATGCGGATACCTCCCTGCTCCTGGACCTGCTCTTAGCGGCAGAGTACGACTGCGCGGATACCTTCACCTGCGCACCCATGGTGAAGGTTACCCTGAAGGAGGCCCGGGCGGCCTGGGGGAAGCGCATCGCGATCTGGGGAGGGATCCCTTCCATCCTCCTGGGCCCTCCCTTTTCCGAGAGGGAGTTTCTGGCCTATATGGAGGACCTCTTCTCTACCATCGCCCCGGGAGAGGCCTTCATCTTAGGGGTGGGAGACAATGTCATGCCCGAGGCCCAGATCGAAAGGGTAGCCCGGGTGTCTCAGATGGTGCGGGAGTGGGGGAGATATCCCCTCCAAGCCCGGACTGGAAAGCTTCGAGGCAGCCCCTAGAGGCAGACCGACACAGCCCGATCCGGCCGCCGCCTGAGCGACCTTGTGCGCTTATGAGCGAGCAGAGCTCGGGGAAGTCAGGCCGAGCTGCCTGAGCCCTCCGATTGGCTTTGGAGGAGGGCGAGTTCTCGGCCTGCCGAGCTCGCACGAGCGAATGCACGCGGAAGCGAAGGGGGCGGCCGGAACGATGCGGCTTCGACGCCCTATTAGATGTATTCCACCGTCGCTGGCGGCTTGGGGGTCAAGTCGTAGAGGACCCGGTTGACCCCGGGGATCTTCAGGATCTCCTCGGTCATCCCGTGGAGGATCGCCCAGGGAAGCTCGGTCACCGTAGCGATTCGGGCATCGGTGCTCTCGATGCAGCGGATGACGATGATCTGCCCGAATTCCCGTTTCCCTTCCCGTATCCCGGTGGCCCGATCCTGAAGCAGGACGGCGAAGTACTGGAAGGCCCGAGTCCCTTGCAGGGCATCCTCGACGATGGTCGTCGCCTGACGCACTGTCCGCAGGCGCTCCTCCGTAACCTCGCCCACGATCCGCGTGGCCAGGGCCGGTCCTGGAAAGGGGATCCGCTCGGTGATGGTGGGGGGCAATCCCAGGCGCCGGGCCACCTCCCGCACCCCATCCTTGCGCAAGGTCTTCAAGGGCTCCAGCACCTGATAGCCGTACTCCCTCTCCGGATCGATCCCCACTTGGGCCAGGATGTTGTGCTGGCGTTTGATGCCCGCCACCGTCTCCTCGATGTCGGTAAGGATGGTGCCGTGCAGCAGAAATCTGGCCCCGGACTCGGCCACCAGGCGGGAAAAGACCTTGGCATAGAAGGTGTCGGTAATGGCCTGCCGCTTCTCCTCCGGATCGGTCAGGCCTCGGAGGGCCTCCAGAAACTCCTTTCGGGCGTCTACCCGCTCCACCGGTATCCCCATTTTGCCAAAATCTTTCACCACCCGCTCCGGCTCCCCCTCTCGCATCAGGGCGTTGTCAATGAAATAGGTGACCAGGCGATCCTTAAGGGCCCGGTGCCCCAGGACAGTCACTACCGAGCTGTCCACTCCCCCGGAGAGGGCATTGATAGCCTTCCCTGCCCCCACCGCTCTAACAATCTCCTGGACCTGTTCCTCGATGAAGCGATCGTGGTCGATGCTGCCCATAATGCCTCCTTGCTCGTTAAGGGATTCGGCTCAGCCGGGTTTTGGCCCTCTTCTCCTATTCAGACCTGGCCGGCACAAAGGCCAATCCATCTGGCTTTCCACCCGAAGGGATGCGGTCCACCACCTCCAACCGATGCAGGTCGATGACCAGGACCTGATCTCCCTCCTCATCCGCGACAAAGGCCCGTTTCCCCCCGGGCTCGATGAGCAGCCCTATGGGGCGGCCTAAGGAGAAGGCCGTGGGCTTGACCCGTTTTACCTCCCTGCGGGAGGCGACCTCGAAGGCGGCAACGCTGCCTTCCTGATAACAGGAGACCAGGGCCATTTGGCCATCGGGGGTGAATCTCAGGCGGATGGGAAATCCGGGGCAGGGGAGGGTCTTGATTACCCGATCGGCCGCGACCTCGATGATGGAGAGGGTGCCCTCCTCGCGGTTGGCCACCCAGAGCTCCCTTCCATCGGGGGTCACCTCGAGCCCTTCGGGGCCCCGACCGGTGGGGATCTGCGCCAGGATTCGGCCAGCGCGAAGGTCCAGGGCGGTCACTGTCCCGCTCACGATGTTGGCCGCATAGAGCTTATTCCCGTTCGGGGTGAGGGCAAGCATGTGGGTGATCTTTTGCCCGGTGGATAGCGCTCGGCTGATCTTTCCGGTCGCCACCTCGATCTCGATGACCGCCTGATTCGCCTCGCAGGTGACATAGAGCTTTCGCCCATCCTGGCTGATGGCTAAACCATGGGGCCTCTTGTAGGGGGCCAGAAGAATCCTCTGGACTTCCTTCATGGTCTTGACATCTATGACCGAGATACTGTCCCCCGGCCCCTCGTAATTGGCAGAAAAGGCCCTTTTGCCATCAGCGGTCGCGGCCACCTCGTGGGGGACCCGCCCGGTGGCCGCGGTGCCCTCAACCTGGACGGTTTTCAGGTTCACGAAAGAAATCGTATCCGCTGACTTGTTGGAAACAACCAGCATCGGCGGGCGAGACTTGTCTTTTGGCGTTGGGGGCTGCGAGGCACCGGATACAGGCGCGACAAGCGCGATCAAGGCAGTCAGCCCCACCACCAGGAGCATCTTGGGGTCCATCTGAGTCTCCTTGATCCGGGGATTGGTGGTAACAAAAGATATCGGTTTTTGGGCCGGGTTGCAAACCAAAATTTGCAGGGCGGACTAAAAGAACCTCTTCGCAGACGAAACCCAGGAGGGACATCCGCATCAATACCAATTAAGGAGGTTCCAAAAATGACCAACAGAATGAAAAGGACGCTGATCCTCGTTACCGTGGCCTTGGCATTGGCCGTGGCTTTCGCCTCCCTCTCTGCTGCCGGGACCAAGGGTAAATTGGATCTGAAGGCAGGAGATGAGCTCTATGTCTGCAATTGCGGTGAGGAGTGTCCCTGCAATACCATCGCGCGCCATCCGGGCAAGTGCGCCTGCGGCCACGATGAGGTAGTGAAGGCCACCGTGACCAAGGTGGACGGGGACACCGCCTACTTCAAGGCCGAGGGATGGGAAAAGGAGCGGCCCTTCAAGACAGTCGGGAAGTACGCCTGTGCGTGCAAACCCGGGTGCAATTGTGACGGCATCAGCCAGACCCCTGGAACGTGCCCCTGTGGCGAGAAGATGAAGAAGGTCAAATAAGGAGCATGCAGGCCGGAAGATAGGTCGGCAGCACGTAGCAAAACCCTCAAATGAAACAGGCGAAGCCATGGCTTCGCCTGTTTCATTTTCAGTCGTGACCTGTGATCAGGTTGATCGAGGGGTGTCGGAGTGAGGCTGTGAAGCGGGCCCGACCCGCCGCAGGATATCCCAGAAGGCCCCCCGGTAGCCCTCGGCGATGGCCTTCACCAGGATGCCATGGTCGTTATAATTATAGTTTCGGTCCACCCTTTTCCGGTTGCCGAAGAGGAAGCGGTCGTCCCCCTCGATCAGCCCATCAATGTAGTCGTCGATCTCCTCCCCTAAGGCGAAGGAGAGGTAGTAGACCGGGCGAAGGCACCCCGGATTTCCCTCGACGGCCCCCTTGAGATGGGGATTGTCCCGGAACAGGCCTTGGGACTTGATTTCAGAGAACAGGGGAGTCCCGGGATAGAGGCGCACCCCCAGGCTGATGCCCACGCGGTCGGGGGAGGCCTCCTTCATCAGGTCAATCACCTCGGCGATGCTCTCCCGCGTCTCCCCCGGCCCCCCCAACAGAAGGTCAAAGAGCAGGGAAAAGCCCTGATCCTTGGCCAGGCGGGCCACCGAGCGGATGTCCTCCGGGGTGTGGGACCGGCCCAGGGCCTTGAGCATGGCGGGGGAGCCGTGGTCCAGTCCGAAATCGATCCCCGCGCATCCCGCACGCCGCATCCATTGGGCAAGCTCTTTCGAGAAGGGCTTGGGACCTTGTCCCCCAGTCCCCTCTCGACGATCTGCTGGCAGACCTCGAGGGCGTGGGACTCCGGGATATTGAACTCGCTGTCGCAGGTGTGGAAGTGATCGACCCCTTGGGCGTGGAGATTGGCCAGCTCCTGCGCCACCTGGGCCGGGGGCCGGAGGCGCACCCTCCTTCCCTTGGCGATGGGGTCGGCGCAGAAGGCACAGCCCTGATCGCAGCCCCGCTTGCTCTCGAAGCCCACCATCCCCCCTTCCCTCAGATAGCGGGGATTGTCCAAGGCCTCGCGCCGGGAGAGATCGGCCTCCTCTAAGGCAAACCAGTACATCCGATTTCGGCGGAAGGTTCTCCCTTCCTTGAAGATCAGCCCCGGGACACCGCGGAAATCATCCCCTTCCCCGATCCTCTTGGCCAAGAGAGGCAAGGCCTGCTCCCCCTCCCCTCGGATCCCCAGGTCCACCTGGCAATAGGAAAGGACGGCCTCGGGCGCAATGGAAAAGCCGACCCCTCCCAGCACCAGGGGAGCGGCAGAATGGGCCTTGAGGAGGTCGATGATCCCCTTGGTGCGCTCCAGGCAGAAGTCCTGGCTGGCCAGGTAAGAGTCGTCGAGGTTTCTCACCGTGACCCCGATCAGCAGGGGATCGCCCCCCTTCAGGGACGACTGGATGTCCGCCTCCGCATCTGCGGAGAAGGCCAGATCCAGGACCTGAACCAAGAAGCCCTTCTCCTCCAGGGATTGGGCCAGATAGTCCAGGGCCACCGGCGTGACCGGCGGCTTCATCTGATTGGGATTGACGAGCAAGACCCTTCGCTTCCTCATCGCTCATCTCCGAAATACTATCATCACAATCGTCTTGACAAAGGAGTATTTTATCAATATTATTTTCTTGGGATTATAGGGAATGGAGAAATAAGAATGGCAAAGCTCTCAAAGAAAGTCCAGGTCTTGTTGACCGAAGAA
>Ga0315279_10008755_pt1 | contig 12194 bp, 10 predicted proteins | sample YL17G06_20_MG_FD_203694 | JGI IMG/M metagenome (GOLD analysis project Ga0315279, IMG submission 203694) | Sediment microbial communities from Yellowstone Lake, YNP, Wyoming, USA - YL17G06_20 | ecosystem: Environmental > Aquatic > Freshwater > Lake > Sediment | place: USA: Wyoming | collected... | reverse complement strand
GTCTTCGGAAAAGTACCGGTACTGGTTTCCGAATACGGACCGATCACAGAAGGTGCAGGCCTGCGGACATCCCCGGGAGGAGATCAGGGATGCCGCCGGCCCCATTGGGTAATTCAGAAAGGGAGCGTGGTAGTCCCGCGGGAATCCGGACAGAAGGTCAAAGGCCGGGAAGGGGAGGGTGTCTAAATCGTCGATGAATTTCCGGCGGGGGTTGATCCGGATAGCCTCTCCGCCCCGATAGACCGCACTCTCCACCCGAGACAGATTTCTCTCCCCCTCCAGGGCCTCCAGGAGGGCCAAGAGGGCCGCCTCCCCCTCTCCCAGGATGCCAAAATCAATATCGGGGAAGCGGCGAAAAGTTTCTTCCGGAAGGGCGGTGATATGGGGGCCGCCGACCAGGACCCGGGTCTCCGGGCTCTTCTCTTTCACCGCGCGGGCGATCTTTGCCGCGTTTTCCACCGAGGCCGTGGTGCAGCTGAGGCCGACGTACTTGGGCCTCTCCCGGAGAATCGCGTCGACCGTCCGGGAGAAAGACAAACCCAGGGAGGCGCTTTCCACGATCTTTGCCGGGAATCCGGCTTTCCGCAGGACCGCGGCCAGGCTTAATATGCCCAAAGAGGGCAGACTCCCGATGAAAGGGCGGAGATAATTCTTTTGGGGGGACCAGAAAGAGTAGGGAGGGTTGACGAGGACGATGGGGTTCATAAGCAGCCCATGAGAAAATCAGCGATCAGCTTAAAATTAACTTCAAAGGGCTCTTGCTGATTGCTGACCGCTGAAAGCTGATCGCTGTCTCAGTTCACTTCCAGCGCCTCTACCCGGAACTCCCTTCCCGAAATCAGCTGGGTGTCCTTGCTTCCGCAGGAGGGGCACTGACTCTCCCAGGTGGAACGGTCCAAGGGAAAGACGAAAGAGCAGGACTGGCACTGGAGCTTGGCCGGGGTCCGGGTGATCCGCAGTTTGGCCCCCTCGGCCATTGTCCCCTTGCTCACAAAGTCGAAATACCGCTGAATCCACTCGTCGTTGAAGTCGGTGACTTCGCCGATCTGCAACTGGATGGCCACGATCTGTTGGGCCTGGTTGCTCCGGGCGTACTCGAGGGAGATATCCAGGATACTTTGAGTCACGGAGAGCTCGTGCATCAGCGTACCTCTTTTGTCGGATCAGGCGAAAATTTGAGAATATCCTGAAATTCGGAAAATGAAAAAAAACCGAAATCCGAAGCACGAAATTTGAAATAAACCCCAAGGACCAAAATTGATGAACTCGTAAAAAAGTCGGAACTCGATGGGATTCGTCATTCCGGCGGAAGCCGGAATCCAGTTATTTCAAGATGTTCTGGACCCCGGCTTTCGCCGGGGTGACGCTTTAAGAGACTTTTTACGAGACCATCATATTTGAATTCGTTTCGGATTTCGATATTCGAATTTCGAATTTTAAGCTATGATTCATTAAAACAAGAAGCCCCCTTCGAATCAAGAAGAAAAGAGGAAAATAGTCGAACAGGTTTGGGGCGGAAGCTGGCATCCGGGGGGAAAAGGTATTATAATAAATAAGTACCTGAATAAAATGGAGGATCAGCCAGCCAAGATGGAAAAAGATATAGATATCAAAGAGGTCCAGAAGGATCTCAGCGATTACCTGACGAAGAAGTACGGGCGGAAGATCCAGTTTGCCGGGTTTGGCCCCATTCCCGAGCCGGGCGGGGAGAAGGTTGAGGAGGGGGAAAAGGAGAAACCGGCGGATCTTACCGCCATTCATTTCGACATGAAACCCGAGGAGCTCAAGGCCTACCTCGATGAGTACCTGGTCAAACAGGATGACGCCAAAGAAGTCTTGGCCACCAAGATCTGCACTCATTTCAACCGGATCAAGATGTTTGAGATGAGCCGGAAGCCCAAACAGCTGGAAAGCGTCGGGGAGATCAAGAACAATATCATCATGGTCGGGCCGACCGGAGTGGGAAAGACCTTCCTGGTCAAGCTCATCGCCAGGAAAATCGGGGTACCTTTTGTCAAAGGGGATGCCACCAAGTTCAGCGAGACGGGCTACGTGGGCGGGGATGTGGAAGACCTGGTGCGGGACCTGGTCTATGAAGCCAAGGGGAACATCGAACTGGCCCAGTACGGGATCATCTACCTGGATGAAGTGGACAAAATCGCGGCTTCTCCCAACCTGGTGGGACCGGATGTGTCCCGTTCGGGGGTGCAGCGGGCCCTGCTGAAACCCATGGAAGAGACCGAAGTGGAATTGAAGGTGCCCCACGACCCGGTTTCCCAGATGGAAGCGCTTATGGAATTCCAGAAGACCGGGAAGCGGGAGAAGAAGAAGATCAACACCAAGCACATCCTCTTCATCATGAGCGGGGCCTTCAACGGCCTGGATGAGATCGTGAAGAAGCGCCTCAACCGGCAGGGAATCGGGTTCGGGGCCGAGATCCGGTCCAAGGATGAAAAGACCGAATACCTCAAAAAGGTCAAGGCGGAAGACCTCATCGAATACGGGTTCGAGTCGGAGTTCATCGGCCGGCTACCCGTGGTCACCGTCTTCGAGCACCTGGAGGTGGAAGACCTCTACAAGATCCTCCGAAACCCCAAGAGCCCCATCGTCACGGGGAAGAAACGGGACTTCAAGGCCTACGGTATCCACCTGCAGTTCGAGGACGATGCCCTTCGGCGGATTGCGGAAAACGCCCTCCAGGAAAGGACCGGAGCCCGCGGCCTGGTGAGCGCGGCGGAACGGGTCCTCCTGAAATTCGAGCACACCCTTCCGTCCACGAACATCCACCATCTGGTGGCGACCCGGGCCATGGTGGATGACCCCGCGGGGGAACTCAAAAAAATCCTGGACCATCCCGACGACCCCGGACAAAAAGAGGACTTCCATCGCCTCCTGGCCGAGGAGGAAAAGAATCTGGAAGAATCACTCCGCCAGAAGGCAGCCGAGTGGCAGGAGCGCTTCGGGATTCATTTTTCCGACCAGCGGATCCAGCTCATAACCCGCCGCTCCGTGGAAACCCAGACCGATGTGGACGGCTTCGTGGAAGAAATCCAGGCCATCCAACAGACGGCCCGGGAATTCGCGGAGGAGTTCTCCCGGCGGAATGATCTGGGGATGTCCTTCACCGAGGAAGCCATCGACCGGCTGGTGGAGAAGGTCTGGAAAGAGGGGCTGGACCCCGCTGATTACCTGGGAAGAAGCTTCCAGAACTACGAGCACGGGTTGAAGCTCATCCGGGAAAAGACGGGAAGACGGGAGGTTTTGATTTCGGCCGAGGGGATGGAGAATCCGGAGCAGTTTTTGAACGGGATGATTCAAGAAATCTATCGCTGAGAGTGAGGAGATGGCCAAAAAAGATTACTACGAACTCCTGGGAGTCAGGAAAAACGCCACGGAAGAGGAGATCAAGAAGGCTTTCCGCAAGCTGGCCATGAAGCTCCACCCGGACCGCAACCCCGGCAACAAGCAGGCCGAGGAGCGGTTCAAGGAAATCAACGAGGCCTACGCGGTGCTGAGCGACAAACAGAAGCGCCAGCAGTACGACCAGTTCGGGCCTTCGGGTTTCAGCCAGCGCTACTCGCAGGAGGATATTTTCCGCGGGTCCGACATCAGCGACCTGCTCAAGGACCTGGGCTTTTCCTTCGGCCGGGCCGGAGGCGGCGGGCGGCGGGGGAGGACCCAGTACGGGGGATTCGAAGACCTTTTCGGCGGTTATGGAAGGGGCCAGGCCGGGGGAGCCCAGACCGGGGATTTCAGGGATATCTTCTCCGGGGGGGGACCCCAGGAACAGGGGCCCTTCGGCCAGAAGGGCCAGGACGTCAATTCGGAACTGCACCTTTCCTTCGACGAGGCGGCCCGGGGGACCGAGAAAAAGGTTAGGTTTCCCAAGGGGAACAGAATCGAAGAAGTAACCGTGAAGGTCCCCGCGGGAATCGAAAGCGGAAAGAAGCTGCGCCTGGCGGGTAAAGGAATGGAGGGCCCCGGGGGAGGTCAAGCAGGCGATCTGTATCTGAAAGTGAACATCGCCGAACACCCGGTTTTCAAAAGGGAAGGGAGCGATATCGTCGTTGACAAGGAAATCAAGATCTCCGATGCCGTCCTGGGCACCTCCATCGAAGTTCCGACCCTGGAAGGGAACAAGAAAATCAAGGTGGCCCCCGGAACTCAGAGCAACAGCCGGATCCGCCTGAAAGGCTTCGGCCTTCCCCGCCTCCAGGGGGGAGGAAAGGGAGACCAGCTGGTACGGGTCCTCATCAAATACCCTAAAAACCTGACGGGAGGACAGAAGAAGCTGATCGAAGACCTGAAAAAGGAAGGCCTGTAAAAAGATTCTAGGCGCGAGGTTATTTTTTAGGTCCTCAATCCTCGTTTCTAGCGTCTGTCTTTTCTGATACGAAACGCTTTCCCCCGCCTACCCCCTGTTCTTTAGATACCTGGAAGACCCCTCCTCCCCGGAAAATTCTCCCATTTTTTTATGGACATTTCTTTAAGGATTTTTCTACAATCCCCCTGTGGGCTTTACTCAATAAACTCTTAGGATAATGGGAAATCTGCCTGCCTGATCGGGCCGGACCGTAGGGGCGACCGGCCGGTCGCCCCTACAATCGACATAAGTAGGCAGGGAAAAGATCCCGCCAAGCCATGGAAAGGAGAACGCCATGCAATACGGACTGACCGAAGAACAAGTATTACTGCGGGACACGGTGCGGAAGCTGGCCAAGGAGAAAGTGGAGCCGGGGGCCGGGGCGAGGGACCAGAAGGGGGAATTCAGCTGGGAGATGGTGGGGCTGATCCGGGAAAACGGCCTTTTCGGAGTTGATTTTCCGGAGGAGCATGGCGGGGCCGGGGCCGGTCTCTTGGCCCTGATCATTGTCTGCGAGGAGTTATCCAAGGCAGATGCCTCCACCGGCATGCTCCCCGTGGCCCAGGAACTGGGGACTTTGCCCATTCTCCTGGGCGCCAACCCGGATCAGAAAAAAAGGTTTCTGCCGGCCCTGGCTTCGGGAGAAAAATTGTCGGCCTTCGCCCTGACCGAAGCCAGCGGCGGGTCGGACGTGGCCGCTTTCCGCAGCAAGGCGGTGAAGAAGGGAGACTCCTACGTCCTCAACGGGACCAAGACCTTCATCACCAACGGGGGGGTGGCCGATACGGTTACGGTCTACGCCCTCACGGACCCGGCCAAAGGGGGGCACAAGGGGTCCAGCGTTTTCGTGGTGGAGAAGGGAACCAAGGGGTTCTCCGTGGGAAAACATGAAGACAAACTGGGCATTCGCTCTTCGGAAACGGTGGAGCTGATCTTCGAGGATTGCCTGGTGCCGGCGGAAAACATCCTGGCCGGGGAGGGGATGGGGTTTGCCATCATGATGAAGACCCTGGATTTCAGCCGTCCGGCCGTGGGCGCCCAGGCCCTGGGGATCGCCGCCGGGGCTTTCGAGTACTCCTTGAATTATTCCAAGGAACGGGTGGCTTTCGGCAAGCCCATCATCGCCCAGCAGGGAATCTCCTTCAAGCTGGCGGACATGGCCTTGAACATCGAGGCGGCGCGCCAGCTCCTCTACAAGACCGCATCTGTTCTCCAGGAGCTTCCCAAGGACATGTCCCGGATTTCGCCGGAGACCATCCGCCTCTCCTCCATGTCCAAATGCTTCTGCGCGGACACGGCCATGCGGGTCACGGTGGAGGCGGTTCAGGTACTCGGCGGTTACGGATACGTGAAAGAATACCCCGTGGAACGCTTTATGCGCGACGCCAAGATCACCCAGATTTACGAGGGAACGAACGAGATTCAGAGAGTGGTGATCATGTCCACGTACTGAAAGACAGACGCGGAAAAGGGGAGACGCGGGGACGCGGGGCAAGACAGACGCGGGGACACGGCGACGAAGTGAAACAAAATAACGGCAGAAGGTACATTATTGCTAGAACTCTGGGGCCGTCGACCCCTTGAACCCTGTCTTGGAGAAGTACCAGTAGAACGCAGCAACCACCAGGGCGTGGGTGATCTTTTCCTCCCGGATCAGTTGAGGAATATCGGTCAAAGGGACAGATAGGACTTCGATATCCTCGGTGGAGTCCTGCCGGGGGGAGGTTCGACAGGATACATTTTTTATCAGGTAGGTATAACAACGGTTTGTATGGAGGGCGGGGTTCGGATGAACCCAGCCCAAAAGAACGGGTTCCTCCCCCCCATATCCGGTCTCTTCCAGAAGCTCTCGAACAGCGGCGCCGGCCGGGCTGTCGCCTTCATCCAGCATCCCGCCGGGAATCTCCAGAGAAAAATCCTTGCTTCCCATACGAAATTGTTTGACCAGAATCACTCTGCCATCAGCCGTAAGAGGGATGATGTTAACCCAGTCGGAAGAGTCGAGAAGATAAAAGTCATGGTCCTTTCCCGTCCGCGGGGAACGATACCCCTCCTGCTTCAGGGTGAAGATACGACAGGCATGGATGATTTTGGAATAAAGGAAAGTCCAGGGTACAGGCATAAAAACGAGTACTGGGGGTTGACCCGTTGCTCGTTACTCGATGCTTGTTTTTGGAACCTCGTTGGTGGGTGACCACCGCTTCCGATCTTACTTCAGGCAACGAGGAACGAGAAACCAGCAACAAGTAACAAGTAACGAGCAACGAGTAACGAATTTATTAGGCAGTCCTCAGCTCTATTTATTCTTGGCGTAAAACTCCCGGGCGGTTGAGGCGCCCACTCCTCTGGGTACCTCGAAGCCCTGCTCGCGAAGGGTCAGCTCCAGGACGGTGAGGAAAAAAAGGACATTCCTCTCATCGGAGGTGTACCCCATCAAGCCCACCCGCCAGATTTTTCCCTTCAAGGGCCCCAGCCCCCCACCGATCTCCAGGTTGTATTCTTCCAGGAGGCTCTTGCGCACCTTGGCGTCATCGGTTCCATCGGGGATGGCAATGGTGTTCAGGGACCACAGGCGGTGCGGCGGATCGACGAACATCTTCAGCCCCAGGGCTTCGACCCCGGCTGCCAGGGCCAGATGATTGCGCCGGTGTCGTTCAAACCGCCGGTCAAGGCCCTCTTCCTGGACGATCCGCAAGGCCTCCAGCAGAGCATAGTTCATGCTGATGGGGGCGGTATGATGGTAGGTCATCTCGTTCCCCCAATACTTGCCGAGCGTATCCATGTCCAGATAAAAACTCTGGACCTTCTTGGTCCGGTTTTTTATTCTTTCCACGGCCTTCGGGGAAAAGGTGATCGGAGCCAACCCGGGGGGGCAGCTAAGACATTTTTGGGTTCCGCTGTAACAGACATCGATCCCCCATTCGTCTACTTTCACCGGATGACCCCCCAGAGAGGTAACCGTATCGACGAGGAGAAGAGCCTCCGGGAACTTTTTCATGATGCTGGGAAATTCTTCCAGGGGCTGAAGGACCCCGGTGGAGGTTTCGGCATGGACCAATGCCAGGACCTTGGGACGGAATGCCCGGAGCTCCTTCTCCACTTCCGCCGGATCGAAAGGCTTGCCCCAAGTACCGGACAGCTTTTTGACCTCGGCCCCGCAACGCCCGGCAATCTCCACCATGCGTTCGCCGAAAAATCCGTTCACGCAGATCAGGACCTTATCACCGGGCTCGACCACGTTGACAAAAGCGGCTTCCATCCCGGCCGTCCCGGTTCCGGAGATGGGGATGGTTAGCGAATTGCGGGTCGCGAAGGCATACCGCAGCAGATCTTGGACCTGATGCATGATCCGGATGAAGTCCGGGTCCAGGTGTCCAAGCAAGGGTTTGGCCATGGCCAGGTAAACACGGGGGTCCACATTACTTGGTCCAGGGCCCATGAGGATGCGAGCAGGCGGATGAAATTCACCAACCATAGAAGATCCTCCCAAGAAATGATTTAAATTCGGTTGCTTAAAACAAGTGCAAATTATCACAACCGCAGGGTGTAATCAAGGTATTTTGAATGAAATGATAAAAAATTGAGAATTAGAAAGCGGGTGATCATAAAGCGGAAAAGACCAAGGGAGCGCAGGAGAAAGGATGGACCATCAGGGTTGTGCGGGATCACGGAAGTCTCGAAGTGGCATAGCCGCAAAACGGGGAAGAATAAAGGGAGTGAGCCCGTGGGGGAGAGGAGGGGACGAAAAGAACCGTCCCCTCCTCTCCCTGTCCTGATCCTTTCCCCCCCAAGAGAAGAGAGGCCGTGATGAAAGCGATCGGAGGCGGGATGGGTGAGATGGATCCTGCGATCTTCAGGCCTTCTTGCGCTTCTTATCGAACACCTCGATCTCAGCCATGGTCGCCAGGATCGTCCGGGCATTATCGTAAACGGGAGTGTCCACCATCTTGCCCAAATAGGTCACTGCCGCCATCCCCTTGGCAATGCCCTCTTCCTCGAAGACCTTGACCACCCCCTTGGCCCATTCCACATCCTCAGGGGCTGGCGTATAGATTTTGTGGGAGGGCTCGATCTGGCTCGGATGAATCAGCATTCTTCCCTCGTAGCCCATCTGCCGGCCTTCCCGGGTGCTCTTCTCGAAAGCCTCGATGTCCTTGAAGGCCACGAAGGGGCAATCGATGGCGATGCACCCGGAGGCGCGAGCGGCGACCGCCGTGTGTCTGCGGGCGTATCGCTGCTCCTCGCCCTCACTCGTGAGCTTCACCCGCATGTCCTTGGTGTAGTCCACCGCCCCAAAAATAAGGGAATTAACCCGCTTGCTGGCGATGGCCGAAGGATAGGCATGGATGACCCCTTTGGCCGTCTCGATGAGGAGTTGGATGGCGATGCCCCCCACCGGCAGCTTCCGCCTCCGCTCCAGCTCCTCCAGCTTCCATTCGAGACGCTGCACGTGGTCCGGCCCGCCGCATTTGGCCAGGCACACCCCGGAGAGTCCCTCGTGGACGATGGCTTCGAGGTCGTCGTTGGTCATGAGGGTCTCCCAGTTGTTGATCCGGACGTAGATCGTCGAGCCACCGGATCCGGCGAACTTCAGGTTTTCTCGCACCATCTCCCGGGCTCGGGGCTTCTCGGCGGGAGGGACGGAATCCTCCAGGTCGAGGGTGATGATGTCGGCCGGCGTCGTCGGAGCTTTGGCGATCATCTTGTCGTTGTTTCCCGGCACGTAAAACACGGATCTCATTACAGGCATTTTCCCACCTCCTATTTGGATTGGATTAACCGCTTGATGGTCGGGGCGAGTTCGTCGGGCCGATCCACCACGTGCACCCCGGCTTCCTTGAGCGATTGGATCTTGCTCTTCGCCGAACCCTTTCCCCTTTCGATGATGCTGCTGGCGTGGGAGAAGCGCATGCCTTCGGGCGCCCACGCCCCGGCGACGAAGATCACCAGGGGTTTGGTGTATTCTTTTTTCCTCACGCATTCGGCCGCTTCCTCCTCGTAGGGGCCGCCGATCTCGCCGAAGACGGCCACGCCTTTGGTGTCCGGGTCCTTCTCGAAGAGGGGCAGGATGTCACCGAAGGAGGTGCCCAGTACCGGCTCCGTGCCGATGTGGACCACGGTGCTGACCCCGAGGCCGACCTCTTTGATGGCCCAGGGAACCGTGCCTGACTGCCCGCCGCTTCTCGACATGACCCCCACGGGTCCCGGCAGAAACACCCTTCGGGCATACTCCGGGTTGCCCCCCAGCCAGCCGGCCGCCGCGATTCCCGGGCTGAGAACCCCGATGCACCCCGGGCCCAGCAGACGCACCCCTTTCTGCTTGGCGTAGGCTACCATCTCCAGAATATCGTAAAGGGGGACCCGTTCGGCCGGGCTTACGATGAACTTTATCCCGGAATCAATCGCCTCCAGGACGGCGTCCTTGAGGCCCGTCCCGGGGACGAAGGTGACGCTGGCATCGATCGGACCCACATTCCGGACCGCCTCGGCCACCGTGTTGAAGACGGGGATTCCGGCAACCTCCTCCCCGCCCCTCCCGGGTGTCACCCCGGCCAAAACCTTCGTTCCATACCCTTTCATAAAGGCGGCCCGGGCGGAGCCTTCTCTCCCGGTAATCCCTTGCACGAGGATGGTTGTATCTTTCTTGAGAAGAATCGCCATTTTTTTCACCTGCCTTTGGGGAGGGTCTTTTTTAAGGGACTCCGTATTTTTTCTTGTACTCATCCAGGCCAGGGATGGGGGCATCAATGGTAATCGCCTTATTCCCCCGGAACCAGCATTCATATTCGCAGGCCAGACACTCCGTGCCCACTCGCTTCGCGAATTCGGCATCGCCGCCGAGAGCGGGTTTACCGTCTTTCATCACCAGGATGCTCCGATCATAGGTCTTGCACGCCTGGGCGCACACATGGGTTTTGCAGCCCAGGCATTTTTCTTCATCGATGGTGATCTTGATCGTCCTCTCTTCAAAATGCATGGACCTATCCCTCCTTTATCCCCCGTTCTTGGCGGTATTCCAGGATCAGGGCTTTCACTCTCTTCGCCAGGAATTCGGTCTCATAAACTTTTTCACTTCCGTAGATCTCAATCCGCCCCGGCAAATCCTTGGTCCCTTCCTTTAGAATCTCCAGCGACTCCTTCTCTCGATTGCCGCAGAGCATAAGCACGCAGGGGAAGCCGGGTCTCTTGGGCAGCTCCTCCCTTAGAGCTTTCACCACGCCGTGGGCATGGTGCCACTGTTCCTGGTTGGCCACGATGAACCCGCCGAGAAAATAGGCCTCGATGCCGGGCTGAGAGATGATTACTTTTGCGGCTCGGTAGACTTTGGCCGCCGTAGGGTTGCCGCTGGTGTCGGCGTAGTCGGCGATCTTTAACCCCTCGCGATTGAGGGCATCCACTCCCAGAATGGCACCCCCGCCGCCGAGCCCGTGGTAGCCTACAAAATTTAATCCTTTAATCTCTGGGACCATCTGGGCGATATAGCAGGTCCCCCGGAGGTCCCCCTCCTCAATCCACCAGGCGATCTTGTCCAGTTCCGTGGGAGGGGTGGGCGACTCGCGGGCCACATCGATGCCCAATTCCGGATGGCGGTAGACCGAAGAGTCATCGATGGCGATGCGGCAATCCGCGGCGACGATCTTGCCGTCTTTGGTTAGGACGAGAGGGTTGATCTCGGCGGTCCGGCAGTTGTAATCCTTGAAGGTTTGATAGAGACCCAGCACGGCCTGAGCGATGGCGGGGAGGAATTGCGTCGGCACCTTCATCTGGACGGCGAGATTCAGGGCATCATACAGACGGAAGCCCCGGAGAACGTCCACGGTCATTTGGGCGATCTTTTCCGAAGGCACCGTCTCGATCTCCATGCCCCCTTCCGTGCTGAACATGACGACCGGAGACCGGACTCCCATGGAGGCATCGATGATCACGCCGACGTAGTATTCCTTATCGATATTCAGCTTCTCTTCCACCAGAACCTTTTCCACCTTCCACTTCTTTATTTCCGATCCCAGGAGATTCTGGGCCGCGATTTGGGCGTCGAGGGGATGTTCGGCGATTTTAATGCCCCCTGCCTTTCCGCGCCCCCCCGCCCAGATTTGGACTTTCACCGCCACCGGCTTCCCAATCTTTTCCGCTATCCTCTTGACCTCCTCAGGGGTCGTGGCGACCTCCCCCCGGGGAATCGGAACCTTTGCTTGCTTGAGTAATTGTTTCCCCTGATATTCATACAATCGAGCCATCCCCACCTCCTATTCCTTGTTCAAATACTGACCACCGCTAGAGGAAAGCAATCTGGTACCAACGGAGTGTTCCCTAATCAAACGCATAGTCCAAGTCCCTCAAAAGGCGGGCGCAAAGATTTCTCAAAAAGGAGGAAGGGGAAATAGGGGGATTGAGTGCTTCGATCAACCCTTTGCTCTCCCTTCCTTAGGGTCTCGGGAGTGATCGTTGACTTCCCCCCAATCCTTCTGCACAAAATTGGCGCGCAGAAGGTTGTTGACCCGGCTTCAGTTTTTCATTGCTGACGAGAGAGAAGTGAACATAGACCTGGTCTATGATTTTTCTCCCAGGGATCGGAATGACCTAATTTCCGGCAAATTTCCCATTCCCAATGCGTTTTCTTGTAGAAATTCGACTGGAACAAAATCTATTCTACCAACGCGCGAACAGGGGGTAATATTTTGTGGATGAATTATAGAGGTTAGGCTGTCGGCCATATATAAAATATTTAGTATCAATTTAGCGGCTTGAAAATCATATCGAAGCCATATCGATTGAGATACCAATCGCTGAAATCCCCCCCAACCCCCCTTTGCAAAGGGGGGCAGGGGGG
>Ga0315279_10008754_pt1 | contig 12196 bp, 9 predicted proteins | sample YL17G06_20_MG_FD_203694 | JGI IMG/M metagenome (GOLD analysis project Ga0315279, IMG submission 203694) | Sediment microbial communities from Yellowstone Lake, YNP, Wyoming, USA - YL17G06_20 | ecosystem: Environmental > Aquatic > Freshwater > Lake > Sediment | place: USA: Wyoming | collected... | reverse complement strand
AGTCTCCGGTGCGGATGACCTCCAAGGGGTTCTGATCGAGCCGATGGACCAGAGGAATATTCCCGATGGCCGCCCCGGCGGCGATAATGGGCTCGGCCTGGACGTTGATTATCCCGCTGGGGGCGGTCTTCCGTTTCGACATGGCGTACATAATGTAAGGCCCGGCCGTGGACCCTTTGCCGTGGGGGAAGACAAAGATCTTCCCGGTGATCACCTGGCCTTCGGCCTCGTGGCCCCGCTCCACCACCATCCCCTTGTCCGGGTTGACCCCCCCCAGGAAGCTAACCGGCTCTTTGGTGACCACCGCCTCTCCCTCGGCCACTCCGCTCACGACCTTCTGGCACTTCAGGACGATCTTCATCTCGACCCCCTCCACTTTCCGTCGATGGCTGCCTGAATACAGTCTTTCGTATCTCCAAAGATGACGTCCACGTTGCAGGCGCCGGGGATGAAGTAGGCTCCCCGGGCGCTGTTGATGGCCACCGTCTTCACCCCTGGCACCAGATGAAAGGGGGCGCCCGGCGCCACGCAGAGGTCCGCAAGCACCATGCCCCCGGCCCGCTCGATGATGTCCACGAATCCCATGCGCTGGGCCAGGTTCCTCAGATGGCCGGAGGTGGCCACCCACAGCCGGGTGTCGGGGTTCACCTTCTTGCCCTCCAGGAGAGAGGCGATCTGCCGGATCTGGGGGATGCTGCAGTGGGGGCAGCCGAAGGTGACCAGATCCACATCATCTTTGGGGGTGGTGGTCAGCTTCCGGTAGGAGCTCTTCATCTCTTCTACCCCTACGGAGATCCTGTTCTCCGGGGGCTTCCCCCCCAATGCGGCCTCCACGGTGGGAGCTTCGGGAGTGATTCCCACCAGGTGGCAGAGAGAGATGGCGCCGGCCGTGGGCATGGCGGAGATGAGGAAGCGGATTTGATCCTGGCTGAAGATCTTGGGGAGACCGACGACCACCGGGTTTTTGTTGAGGAGCGTTCTGCCCACATACGAACCGATGGCCGAGTAGTCGGAGAGACTCAGGGAGGAATGATCCAAACCGGAAAGGTCCACCAAAACCTGCCCGTAGCGGTTCTCCTTGAGGTGCAGGCCATATTCCGGGGTCACGCCGGCAATGGCCGCGGCGATGACCGAAGGCATCCCTTCCCGATTGCCCCGGGCGCCCAGGGCGGAGTTGGAAAAAGTGGCCCCGGCCGACCCTCCCCAGGAGAAGTGAGATCCGGGAAGGGGGAGATTCCCGATCTGGTAGGGAAGACAGCTCCCCAGGGGGACCACGCCCATTTTCGTGTAGCATTCGTCCGTCCGCCGCTGCTTGCGGACGAGGTCTTCGGGCAGGCCCATCTCTTTCCACCGGTCGAAGTCCACGGAGCAGGGGTTGGTGGAAGTGAAGACCTGGAAGCGGGCCCCTCCCTCGTAGAGCTCGGTCATCCACTCGATGCTCTCTTCCCCGGAGATGAGAAAGCTCCGCCCCCCCACGTGGCAGGAGGAGACGGGGATCATCCGCTCGGCCTCGTAGACCTCTCCCAGGGTCACCAGAAGGCGCATGGCGGTCTGCGGGCCGGCGCCGAAGCCGCCGTCCAGCATCTTCTTTTCTCGGTCGGTCAGATTCATAGGGAAACCTCAATTGGCCTTTCTTGCCTTTTCGACGGCGGTCAGGATGGCTTGAACGAAGTTCTCGGGAGAGCAACCGGCGGCCTGAACTCCGGGGCGGAGGAATAATTTCTGGATCACTCCGCTTACGGCCTCCTCCCTTCCTTCTATTCCCCGGATCCCGGCCTCCATCTCTTCAACCAGCTGGACCGGAATGCAGTGAATCGAGCCGGTCAAAGAAATGTTCCGGATGATCTTCCCGTCCATGAGGACAATCGCCCGGATTAAAGGCCCCTGAGGGACCTTGAGCGCGTGCTCCCCTCTGGCCCATCCGGCAGACAGGTGATCACCAAATTTCCTTCTTTCCGTCATGGCCATGAGCCAATCCTCAGAAAAAATCTGGGTTGTTTGTTCTCCCACGAGCTGTTCCTCTTCCGGGGAAAAACCTTCCCGCTGAAAATGGATCTCCATGGCCCTTTCCAGGGCGAGGACGTAGGTTTGCTTGATCTCCTCGAAGGAGGGGGCCCGGCCCAGGAGCTCTTCGAAGTTCGTCACCCGCGCCTCCACCGTCTTGGCTTCTTTGTCGGCAAATTTCTCCGGGGGAACCTTGAGCGCCCGGGACATGAGATCCATGCGGGGTTTCAGGACCTGGGGGCCGCATCCCCAGCGGCAGGCGTCCCCTAAGAAAGTCACCGTGTGACCGGCGACCTTTCTTCCCGATACTTCCAGATCGTTGAGCGGGCGGTAAACAGCCGGAATCCCGAAGCGTTCGGAGATGGCCTGGGCCGAAGCGCCGATGAGGAACCGGTAGGCCTCGGCGATGGTCTCCGGAAACCCGGGTACTTGTTTGCGGTTGAACCAGAAGTAGACGATCAGGGTGCCCGGGTCGGCCCAGTAGGGGGAACCCCCCGTGTCCCGGCGGCCGATCTGGATATCCTTCTGCCGGCAAAAATCCAGGTCGAGTTCTTTCTCCGGGTCGTTGTAATAGAAGAGGCAGGCCGATGGCCGCTCGAAAGTGATGAGGCCCAGAGTGTTGGGAATCTTCTCTGCGGATTTTAATTTCAGGAGGGTGCTGGTCAAAGGCGTAGCCGCGGCGTAGCTGGAGAGCTTCAAATCGAGCAACCGATATTCATCGATGCGCATGGAGGATCCTCCTTCTTCCGCTTCCCCGGGGCATTGGAAAAAAAGCAGGGATCAACGGATCATCCGCTGGGGCAGCCAGGTGCCGATCTCCGGCCAGATCATGACCAGGATCAATCCTAGAGCCTGCAGTCCCACGAAGGGCCAGACCGCCCGGTAAATATCTCCCATGTTGATGTCTTCCGGGGCCACCCCGCGCATGACGAAGAGGTTGAACCCGAAAGGGGGCGTCAGGTACGCCATCTCCATGTTCATCACAAAAAGAACCCCGAACCACAGGGGGTCGAAACCCAACGCCCTCACGATGGGGATGAAGATGGGAATGGTGATGAGGATGATCCCGGCCGGGTCCAGGACGCATCCCAGGATGAAGAACATGACCTGCATCCCGAACAGGATCGTCCAGCGGTTCAGTTCCAGGCCGGTAATCAGGGCGCAGAACCACTCCCCCACTCCGGAAGTGGTGACCAGCCTGGAGTAGGCTACGGCCCCGATCATGATCCAGCAGACCATGGCGTTGACGCCGATTCCCATGACGAACATCTTTTTCAGGGTGGTAAAGTTGAGCTGCCTGCGGATGGCGGCGCAGAGGAGCGAGCCCACCAGGCCGATGGCCGCGGCTTCGGTGGCCGTGGCCACCCCCAGGTAAATGACCCCCAGGACCAGAAAGATGACCAGAACCGGCAGAATGACGCCTTTCAGGGATTGCGCCTTCTGAGCCAGGGTGAAACGTTCTTCGGGGGGCAACGGGGGGCCATAGGCGGGATTGATTCCGCAGCGGATGGCGATGTAGAGGATGAAAAGCCCCGCCAAGAGGAGCCCGGGGATCACCCCCCCGAAAAAGAGCTTGCCGATGGACACTTCGGCCTCCACCCCGTAAAGGATAAAGATGATGCTCGGGGGGATGAGGATCCCCAGGGCCCCGCCGGCGCAGATGACCCCGATGCAGAGCTTTTTGTCGTACCCCCTTTTCCGCATCGAGGGGAGGGAGGTGATTCCCAGCGTGGCCGTGGCCACCGTGCTGATCCCCACCATGGCGGCAAAGAGGGCGGAGATGATGATGGTGCCCATGGCCAGGCCGCCTTTGAGGCCTCCCATCCAGCGGTACACCATCTCGTACATGTCATCCGCCAGCCCGCTGTGCTGCAGGACGGCGGCCATCAGGATAAAGAGGGGAAGGGCGGTGATGGTGAACTCGGTGAGCTTGCCGAAAGAACTCAGGGTGAAGGCAAAGAACCCTGCCTCCCCTCCCATGACGAAATAGCCGATGGCCAGAGACAAACCACCCAGGGTAAAGGCCACGGGAAGCCCCAGGGCCAGGACCAGAAACATGGCTCCGAAGAGAACGATGGCCAGGGCCCAGGGCTCCATCTACCCTCCCTCCTGCTTTTTGCCGCGAACCGCTTGCCAATCTTGGACCCATCGAATCACTCCCTGCAGGCCGAGGAGGAGTCCCCCCACCGGGACGAGGAGCTGGGGGAGAAAGAGGGGAATATCCCAGCCTCCCCCGGAGGTGGCCTTGGACTGGAAAGATTCAAAAGCGGTGATGGAGCCCATGGCCATCAGGACCCCGCATACGAGAAAGAACAGAAAGGATGTGCTCAGGTTGGCCAGGGCCTTGTTCCGGGGAGCGAAATGGCGGTAGAGGACATCCACGTTCACATGGCGGTTCCCCTTCAGGGTGTAGCCCCCGGCCAGAAAGGCCACGGCCGCGCAGAGATAATTGGAAAACTCAAAGGCCCAGATGGCCGGGGCTTTGAACAGGGTGCGCATGATGATGTCGTAGGTGATGGCCAGCCCCATGAGGATGGTCAGGGTCCCGGCCACCCACATCATGGCATCGTTGATCTTCGAGATGATCCGCTCAAAGGTTTTCATTTTCCATTCTTCTCCGGGTCCCCGCGGGGTCCTGGCAGCCTTTCCTTACTTCGCCAGCCACCTCTCTTCCCACTTTTTGGCCTCGGGGCGGGTGGCCGTCCACTGCTCCAGGTTGGCCCGGATGATCTTGACCATCTCGGCACAGGCCGGGGACTTGGCGGCGAATCTTTCCCAGAGCGGCATAGCCGACTGGCGGAACTTTTCGAACTCCGTCCGGTTCAGCCGGATCACCTCCACTCCCCTTTTGGCGCTGAATTCGAGCACCGAATCGGTGAGCTTCTGGGACCCGATGATCGACTCTCTTTCAATCTCCCGGGCGACTTTCTGCACGGTCTGCTGAAGATCCGGGGGCAGGGCGTTCCAGGCCTTGAGGCTCACCAGGGTGTAGCAGGGCAGGGGGTCGACGAAGCCGGGAAGGGTCAGGTACTTGCAAACCTCGTAGAACTTGTAGGTCTCGATGGTGTAGATGGGGTAGATGGTGGCATCCAGCGTTCCCCGCATGAGGGCCTCATACTGCTCGGCCACGGCCACGTTGATGGGGGCGACCCCCATGTCTTTGTACCAGGAGGGCCAGATGGCCGAGCTCACCCGGAACTTCATCCCCTTTACATCATCGAAAGCCCGGATCGGCTTCTTGCTCATGATGCCCTCGATGCTCACCGGCCAGTAGTAGAGAAGGTGCGAGCCGTGCTGGCGGTAGCCGTCGTCCAGGATCTTCCCGATCTTCGTGTCCCGGAGGGCGTGGATGGCATGCTCTTCCCCTTTGCTCCAGAAGGGCAGCCAGACAAAATCGGTCTCGGGGATCGTCCCCGCCCAGTAGGAAGTGGCTGAGATCAGGTCCACGACCCCCTTTTTCAGGGCGTCCAGGGCCTGCGATTGAGGCACGAGCTGGTTGCTGTAGAAGACCTTGATCTTGACCCGCCCCTGGGTCGCATCGGCGACTTTCTTGGCGAAGAGATCATTGGCTATGTATTTCGACTCCCAGTCGAACTTGGGGGGCGGGTAGGTGCAACCCATCTTCCAGTTGAAGGTTTGCTGGGCGAAGGCGGCACCCACAAGGGTTAAACTGATGAAAAGGGCGACGACGGCGGAGACCTGGGTGATCTTTCTCATTTCCATCCTCCTCTTCAACATGTTTCCCCGGAAGAGCAATCTTCCGGGGGCAAGGGTTTTAGGTTCAGGCTAATGGCAGTCGGGCTTGACCTTGCCTGGTTTCCTCTGAAGGGCCGTGGAAATAAAAAAATCCCGTCTCTGGTTCAGAAACGGGATTTAGGGAAGCCGATTCAATCGCCTCCTCCGGTATCGGTGGACTATTTGAACTGGAAAGGACTGTCAAATTCAGTTGCCGTTGAAGTCCTTTCTACGTTAGGTCTGGGGTGAATCTAGCATAATGCGCCCGGAAGGAGCAAGGATATTGTGACCTCCCTGCAAGGATCGGAGAGGTCCGCCTTCCTCCTCCTCGTCGCTCCGCCGGATCATCGAAACGAGTTTATTCCTCCCGACGGAAAGCCTTCACAAAGGGGTTGTTGAAGGGCCCGGGCGTTCTTTTTTCCCGGGGGTCAGGGGATTTTCCTGATGGGGATTTCCTTTCCGGTTTTGGCTCTCTCTCTGCTTTCCCCGGCTCCTTCTTCATCGAAAGGGCGATTCTTTTCCTTTCCAGGTCGACGGATAGGACCGTGACTTTAATCTTCTGTTGGACTTTGACCACCTGGTGGGGGTCTTTCACGAAACGGTCGGAAAGCTGGCTGATGTGGACCAGCCCGTCCTGGTGCACGCCGATGTCCACGAAGGCGCCGAAGGCGGTCACGTTGGTGACGATTCCGTCCAGCTTCATACCGGGCTGGAGGTCCTCGATCTTCTCGATCCCCTCGGCAAAGCGGAACTCTTCGAACTCCTGCCGCGGGTCCCGCCCCGGCTTGGCCAGCTCCTTCAGGATGTCGTTCAGGGTCGGCAGGCCCGTCTTCTCGGTTACGTATTTGGAAAGGTCGATTTTTCCGCGGAGCGTCTCTTCGCGGAGCAGGTCTTCCACGGCGCAGCCCAGGTCCGCGGCCATGGCCTTAACCACGGGGTAACTTTCCGGGTGGACGGCGCTGGCGTCCAGCCGGTTCTTCCCTCCCCGGATGCGCAGGAAACCGGCGGCCTGCTCGAAGGCCTTCGGGCCGAGGCGGGGAACCTTCTTCAGCTCCTCCCGGGAAGAGAAGGGGCCATTTTCGTTGCGGTAGGCGAGGAGGTTGGAGGCCAGCTGTAGGCCCAGGCCGGAGACGTAGGTGAGGAGCTGGGCGCTGGCCGTGTTCACCTCCACCCCCACGGCGTTAACGCAGCTCATGGCCACATCGTCCAGGCTGTGCTTGAGAGAGGGTTGATCCACGTCGTGCTGGTATTGCCCGACACCGATCGATTTGGGGTCGATCTTCACCAGCTCGGCCAGCGGGTCCATGAGCCGTCTTCCGATGGAAACGGCGCCGCGCACGGTCACGTCGTGATCCGGGAACTCATCCCGGGCGGCCTGGGAAGCGGAATAGACCGACGCGCCGCTCTCGTTGACCATCACCACCGGGATTCCGTCGGGAAGGGTCAGGCTGCGGAGGAAAGCTTCGGTCTCCCTCCCCCCGGTGCCGTTGCCCACGGCGATGGCCTCGATTTTAAATTCCTCGCAGAGCTCGACAACCCTTCGGGCAGATTCCTCTTTTCCTCTCTCGCTGAGCAGGGGAAAGATCGTTTCGTTGTGCAGGAGCTTCCCCTGCGGGTCGAGGCAGACGACCTTGCATCCCGTCCGCAGGCCGGGATCGATGGCCAGGATATTTTTCTGGCCGAGGGGCGAAGCCATCAAAAGCTGTCGGAGATTATCAGCAAAGACCCGGATGGCTTCCTCGTCGGCCCGCTTTTTTGTGGTCAGGCGAGTCTCGGTCTCCATGGAAGGGGAGAGGAGGCGCGTGCAACTGTCCTGCACGGCCATCCGGACCTGCCCGGAGCAGGCATTCTCCCCTTTGACGAAGAGGCGCTCGAGGATGGCCAGCACTTCTGGTTCCGGGGGCAAAATGGTGAGATTCAGAAACCCTTCCTTCTCCCCGCGCCGCATGGCTAAGATCCGGTGGGAAGGAGCCTGGGGGACCGGTTCCTCCCAGGCAAAATAATCCCGGTACTTGCTTCCCTCCGCTTCTTTGCCGGTGATGACCTTCGAACGAAAGACCCCCCGGGAGGCGAAAAGGTCCCGCAGCGCAGCCCGGGCCGCCTGAGCTTCGCTGACCCACTCGGCGATGATGTCCCGGGCTCCGGCCAGAGCCTCCTCCGCCGAGGAGATGGATTTTTCGGGGTCGATAAAGGGAACCGCCTCGGTCAGGGGGTCCTTCTCCTCCTGGGCGAAAAGGATATGAGCCAGGGGTTCCAGGCCCCTTTCCCTGGCCACCGTGGCCCGGGTGCGGCGCTTCGGCCGGAAGGGGAGATAGATGTCCTCCAGGACGGAGAGGGTCTCGGCAGCGAGGATCTTTTCCTGGAGTTCTTCGGTGAGAAGCTCCCGCTCCTGGAGGGATTTGAGAATGGCCTCCCGCCGCTTGTCCATCTCGGCCAGCTGCTCCAGCCGGTCGCGGATGGCGGTGATCTGCACTTCATCCAGAGAACCGGTGACTTCTTTCCGGTAACGGGCGATGAAGGGAACCGTACCCCCTTCGGCAATCAACTCCGCGGCGGCCTGAACCTGCCGGGACGCCAGCCCCAGCTCGGCGGCGATCTTCAGTACGTGTCTTTCTTCCATTCTTTCTTTCGCTTTCCTTGGGAAGTTTTTCGGGGGAGAGTCTTTTCCTCTCCCGCCCGGAAGAAATTTTCTACCAATTTTTTCGGATTTAGGCAATGGATTTTATCGGCTTGCTCCCCTTCATTTTTGGAAACTGTTTATCCGCAGATTACCCATCGCGGCGGAGCCGCGACCAAAAGTGCCTGGAGTGCCTAAAGTGAGCTAGAGTGCCTAAAGTTAAAAAAAGGCTTTGTCGGACAAAATGAAAGGGGCCAATCCTGGTTTCCTTTGACATTCTCCACCCGCGGGTGTTACAAAAGTAAGAACCCATTTCCGTCGGACGTTTAAGGGGCCCGTCCTTAAAGGAATAAATAAGCCATTCAACATGGATCAGCGAGAATCCCCGACCTTTCCCTGGACACCGATCGTTCTCCTGACCGGGGTTTTCTACCTCAACTTTACGTCCCGGATCCTGCTGGCGCCCCTGCTGCCGGTCATTGAACAGGATCTGGGACTGGGTCATGGCGAGGCAGGCTCCTTGTTCCTCCATATCGCCTGCGGGTACGGAGCAGGATTGGCGGCTTCCGGGTTTGTCTCCTCCCGGCTCACCCATCGATTGACCATCCTGATGTCGATTCTAATGGCGGGCGGAGCCTTTGTGGTTATCTCCCAGCTGGACTCCCTCGGCGCGATGCGGATCGGACTGGTGGTCATCGGCCTGTTTGCCGCGCTATACATTCCCTCGGGAATCGCCACGATCACCGACCTGGCCCGCCAGGAACACTGGGGAAGGGCTTTGGCCATCCATGAGCTGGGCCCCAACCTGGGGTTCATCACCGTTCCCTGGCTGGCGGAAGGCCTGCTGCAGTTCTACACCTGGCGGGGGACCCTGGCCGTCCTGGGGGCGGCTTTGATCTTCATGGGGGTTCTTTACCTATTTGCGGGAAAAGGAGGAAGGCAGAGAGGGACCCCCCCCAATGGGCAGTCGATCCGGCACATTCTTTTAAGCCCCGCCTATTGGGTCATGGCCTCCTTCTTCGTGGTAGCCATCGGTTCGACCGTGGGACTCTACACCATGATCCCCCTCTTCCTGGTGAACGAGATGGGAATGGAGAGGACGCTGGCGAACACCCTCATCGGATTTTCCCGGATCTTTGGGATCGTCGTCCTTTTCTTGTCGGGATTCATCACCGACCGGTTTGGACCCAAAAGGGCGATGGCTATTTTCCTCCTGACCACCGGCATCCTGACGGTCCTTTTCGGGGCCTTCCGAAACCCGGTGGGGACTCCCGTGCTCATGTTCCTTCAGGCGGCGTCGGGCGCGTGTCTGTTCCCCGTGGGGTTTACGATCATTTCCCTGGTCTTTCCCGCGCCCTTGAGGGGGGTCGCGGTCTCTCTGGTGATGGTGATCGGATTTTTGTTGGGAGGGGGGGTGGTGCCCGCGGCTCTGGGGCACTGGGCGGAGGCCTTTTCCTTCTCCTCCGGCTTCGCCCTGTTGGGGGTTTCTTTTCTGGTCATGCTGCCCTTTTGTCTCCGCGTCGGAAATCGACTGGAGGTGTAGCCTGCTTTTGCGGCCCTGGTATTTGGAGCAGCCGGTTCCATGAAGAAAAGCCGAATCGTCATCACCTGTGCCAAGAGCGTCCCTCCCTTTTTGAAGGAGGAAGTCCTGTCCCTGGGGCTTCCGGTCCTTGCGGAAACCGTTGCCGGAGTGGAGACCGAGGGGACGATGGAGGACGCCATGAGGCTGAATCTTTTCCTGCGGACGGGCCAGCGGGTCCTTCTCCTGCTGCGGGAAATGGAGGCCCGCAACGCGGATGAGCTTTACCGCGGCATTTCGCGCATTGCCTGGGAGGATTATGTATCTCCGGAAGAGGTTCTCTGCGTGACTTCCGCCGTCGACACCCCCACCATCCGGGATTCCCGGTTCGCCAACCTGAAATGCAAGGACGCGATCGTGGACCGCATCATGAGAAAGGTCGGCCGGCGTCCCGACTCGGGCCCTGAACGAACCGGCGCGGTTGTCGATCTTTACTGGAAGGGGGATCTTTGCCTGGTTTACCTGGACACTTCGGGGGAACCCCTCTACCGGCGCGGCTACCGAAAGATTCCCCTCCACGCCCCCATGCAGGAGACCCTGGCCGCGGCGGTGATTCAGGCCACCGGGTGGAAGGGAAGAGGGAACTTCGTCAACCCCATGTGCGGCAGCGGCACCCTGGCCGTTGAGGCGGCCCTGGTGGCCCTGGACATGGCTCCGGGGCTGCTCAGGAAGAATTTCGGCTTCATGCACCTGAAAGGATTCAAGCGGCCCTCCTGGAATAAGATGCGGCAAGAGGCCAAAGCCCGGGTTAAAAAATCATTCCGCGGTAAATTGGTGGCCACCGATATCGATCCCCAGGCCATCCGGGCGGCAAAGCAAAACGCAGCCGCCGCCGGGGTGGACCGCCTGATCGAGTTCTCCGTTGGGGATTACTCCGAGACTCCCCTGCCGGAAGGCGGCGGGGTGGTCATTCTTAACCCGGAGTACGGAGAGAGAATGGGGAAGGTCGAAGAATTGAAGGAGGTCTACCGGGGGATCGGGGATTTCTTCAAGAAGAGATGCCAGGGATACACGGGCTATATCTTCACCGGCAACCTCGACCTGGCGAAAAAAGTGGGATTGAAAGCCCGAAGAAGGATCCCTTTCTTCAGCAGCAACATCGAATGCCGCCTCCTGGAGTATGATCTGTATGAAGGAAGCCGGAGGATGCCTGAGGCCGAAAACTGAAGCGGAGGGATTCACAAAGGGGATTGCAATTTTGGAATTTTAAAAAATAAGGAATCAGAGTGGAATCGGGGAAATTGCTTATTTCCCGCACGGATCCCTTTTCCCGGCTATGGACTGATCAGCATTGCCCGATAGAATATCGGGACAGCGCGATTATCTCTTTTTAGCGGCCTTGGCTCTTTCGCCTCTGCTTTTCCGTTTGAGGTCCGCTCGGTGGGCTCGTTCGTAGGTCTGGATGTCCTTGAACCGCCCCTTGGCATCGCGCACCGCGTAGAGTTTCTTACCTGCTACGCTCCGGTGAGTTGTTCGACGAACTTTTCCGGCCATACGAAGTCTCCTTTCCTGGATTTATTTACTTCCGAAGACGTTCTTCAAGCCTCATCAGCACCGGGTGGTTACCGCTTACCCCTCCCGCCGCCCTTCTTGATAATGTAGACGAAATCGTTCGCCTTCGCAAGAAATATTCGTAAAAACCATATCTTTTATCTGAGGGGATTTTTCAGGCCTTGGAAGATCCAATGCCTGTTTCCCTTCCTCCCCAGCTCAAGGAGAACCCCGCAGGGAACCGATTCCCAACCAGAACCCCTTTTCTTAATTCCAATCCTTCAGGATAAACCCTATGCCGATCCGGTTCACCCGGTAGTTGTAGTCCAAAAGGCTCTCGCCAAACCCGTTGTAGTACTGAATATAGCCGTCCACCCGTTCAAGGAGGGGAAAGCTCCATTCCAACTGCACGGCGCCGCGGTTGGTATGGAAGTCAAGGTTGTTGCGGAGCATGATCCCGAACCGGTTCTCCTTCCAGAAATAGTAGCCCCAGATCTCCCCGTATCCGAGGTATTTTTCCATTTTTGGGTTATCGTCGTCTGCGGCGGATTCGGGGATGCGGTACCATCCTTTTAAGAGAAGAGAAAACCCGTCTCTTTCGAAACCGGCGCTGGCCACGACGCGGTTCCAGCTTCTGGACAGGGGTTCGGACTGGCCGTTGGACTGGTGATTGAAGCCCAAATTGATGAACCGGCCCCGCAATCCCAGGATGCGGTAATCGGTCCGAAGGTTGAGAAGAAGTTCGGGCTCATAATTCGTTTCCCGGAAGG
>Ga0315279_10008752_pt1 | contig 12198 bp, 11 predicted proteins | sample YL17G06_20_MG_FD_203694 | JGI IMG/M metagenome (GOLD analysis project Ga0315279, IMG submission 203694) | Sediment microbial communities from Yellowstone Lake, YNP, Wyoming, USA - YL17G06_20 | ecosystem: Environmental > Aquatic > Freshwater > Lake > Sediment | place: USA: Wyoming | collected... | reverse complement strand
GCAATGTGGCGAAGCAAGACTCCTTATGATGAAAGCAAACACCTTGCTTCTATAGCTAATCATATCATCAACCAACCTGCATTTATTTTAGGGGGTTGACATTGTAAGTCTTTCACGGGAATGACAACCATGTTATCTGTCATTCCCACGAAAGTGAGAATCCAAAAGAATTAATTCAGTTTACTAATAGTTGTTTCTGAAAACCTACTCAACAACCGTTCTGAAGACAATTGATCTACTGGGCATCCTGTATCGTTCCATTTCCTCGTATGGACGGTTTAGTATATTGTCAATCGCTAGTGACAGCATAACTCTCTTTGATAATTTACAGGATAGCTTTGCATTTACGACGTAGAATGCCTTTGGTGCATCAACAGGATGGAACATTGCTTCTTCAACTTTGCTAACGTATCTCAGGGATGTACCAATCATAAAGCGAGAGTATTGGTAATCAAGCGAGGTATAAATGGAATGTTTAGGCTTATAAGGTAGTGTGTTATCAGTTCTACCTTTTGTTGTATCTCTAGCGTCAATGTATGTATAATTCGCAATGGTAGATAATCCTTTCCATGAAAAGCTGATGCTTGTTTCTGCTCCACTTATCATTGAACTACTGAGATTGGTTACTTGAAAATCATTATCATTACAATGAACTTTATATTGCTCATGTGTAAGACGGATATATTCTTCAGTCGCTTCGAGATTTAATCTGTCGGATAAGCTCTTTTTCCTCAAGCCTGCCATTCCACGACCAGAATGGCTTACCTCGATATTCATTGCCGGGGTTTAGAAATTCCTTGTACAAATTTTTTGACATAGACGATCCTTTCTTGTGTTATTCATCTTTATCAGATATTTGACTCCACAAAAAGTGGTTCGATCCTTAGCTTAGACCTTTTCTGTTTTCCATTGGAAAAGGTCTAAAAGTCCAAGATCAATAATTCTCGTAGATATTCGTTGTATCGCTATTTGCTAGAATATAATATTGAGTACAAGTGCTGTGGCAAGCCACAGCACTCCATAGTTTAGATGTATTGTCTCAATACTTGGACGCACTTGGGAACGGCAGTCACCGGGTCTTCTCTGCCCTCGTATTCGATGGACATATAACCGCTGTATCCGACTTTGACGAACATATCCATAATTCTCTCGAAATCCATGTTTTTCTCCGCCAGACATCTTGGACTACAACTGCATCCTATCTCGAAGCCAATGTCGTAAAGTTTGGCATGTACAAATACAGCATAAGGCGCCGCCATCTCGATAGATTTGTAACCTTCTTCCTGACCACGACCCTGAAAATTGCCGAAATCAGGCGTTAAACCAAACCACTTTGAACCGACGCCCTGAACGACCCTGACGACTTTTTCACCAGTATTGCTGATAGCACTGTGGTTTTCCATTCCAAGACTGATCCCAAATTCGCCTGAGTATGCAGATAATTCCTTGAAGTAATTGATGGCGTTCTCAAAAGCCTGATCTAGTTCCATGCCCTGCGGCATACCACCAGTATCAACACGCACAGCAGGCGCACCGAGGAAATTCGCTATATCAACCCATTTCTTTGAGTCTTTCATGCCAGCCTCATGCTTTGTTGCATCAGCGGCAGGGCAACCGATAGTAACTGCGGAGATGTGCAATCCCAATTCCATTGCACGATGCTTGATCTTTATCAGATCAGCTTTCTCAGTCGGGAACATGCCGGTCAAAAGCTCAACACCATCCAGATCAAGCTCGTAAGCCTTATCCAAAAAAGCGTATACGTTCATCCTACCATCAGCGAAAAGTTGTCTGTAAGAATATGTGGAACACCCTATTTTCATTTCTTCCTCCTAATAATAATTCCTCAGGTGTCATGATTTCTAACCGAATAATACACGGGCTATATCTTCTCTTGAAAATTCATCTACTCCTGGGATATGACCTGTAGTTTTGCCGATCACTTCTGCATCAATACCTGCATCGTGGCAGATAGCTTTGACCTTGTTTTCAACGTAAGGCTCATTGTCCTCTAGAACCAAAACTTGAGACACCGATCTCAAAAAATTAACAATGATCTCCTCTGGAAGCGGATATATTGTTCCTAGCTTGAGGATACCAATTTCATACGTCTTATCCTTCAGAACATCCATGAGTTTTGCATAAGAAAATCCGGCAGTAATAACGCAATGTTTCATGTTACTGCCGATCACCTTATTAAACTCAGAATTCCTGAATCTTTGCTCGATCCGTCCAAGTTTATTATGAAGTTTCGCATGATTTTCCAGAACGTTGAAGGTCGTTGATATCCATCTATTCTTTTGCCTTACAAATCCCTTTGATTCTGTTTTTATCGGGTCTTCTATTTTGACAGAACCTTTCATCACGGAGAAACTGCGTATCTCTCTGACGATTATTATGGTCTGGAACTCCTCAGAAAGCTCAAAGGCTTTGATAACCATGTCCTTAGCTTCTTGAGGTGACGAAGGCTCCATTAGTGGAAGCTCAATAAAGTCCATAATCAGCCTTGTATCCTGCTCATTTTGAGACAACAGCGCACCCGGATCATCACCCAGAAGTATAACAAGTCCAGCATTAACGCCTGTTAGATTAGCTGTCATTATAGGGTCTATGGTGATATTCATACCAACGCTTTTCAGGCAGACCATCGCTCTGTCACCGCCTATGGAAGCACCTAAAGCAATCTCAAAAGCAACCTTTTCGTTAGCAGACCATTCTACGTGGCACTCTGGATTATCCTTCGACAATTCGAGAATACCCATTAGCACTTTAGTTCCCGGAGACCCGGGATAACCAGTCACCACTCTTACGTCAGATTCTATCGCACCTTGAGCGATAGCTTCATCGCCTGTTAATATCTTTTCCATTATTTTCACCACGTAACTTTTACTGGTTCGCCGATTTCAGCGGATTTCTTTACAGCCCTGCAAATAGCGACAGCCTTTTTTCCCGCTTCTCCACTGGCTATTGGTTCTTTACCCGTCTTGGAACATTCAATGAAATGATTAAGTTCATTCTTGAATGAATCCACACCAGCGTAGACTTCCTCTTTTGCATTATTCGGGTCTTTACGGAAAGCATATCTGATCTTCTCTGCGGAATCGAAAGAACCAGTAACCTCCGCAACACCTTCATCAGTAGCAACGAAGTAGTCCTCGAAGTTAAAAGCAGGTATAGAGACCATTCCAGCGCCAACTGTTGCAATAGCACCACTTTTGAATCGGAAAGTATATACTGCGCAGTTAATCTGCGGTTTTCGCTGTTCGGCAAAGAAAGAATCGCCTTCAGCGTAGACAGTATCAACGTCACCCATAAGGAATCCAAGCATATCTGCTGCGTGGACAGCATTTTCAAGTATAGGTCCACCGCCGTCATCCTCTGCCCAGAACCAGTCTTTTGGAGACAACCATGGGTGTGGATACCTGTGGATCATGTATTTGATTGGTCCCAATTCACCTTCTGTAAGCTCTTTCAGTCTGACGAGAGCAGTCACAAATCTCTTTTTATGTCCAACCATCAGGGTCACGCTGTTAGCTTTGCAGACGTCAATCATCTTCTGGCAATTTTCAACGTAGTTTGCCATTGGTTTCTCAACAAAGACGTGAACGCCTTTCTCAGCCGCTAGTTTTGTCAATGGATAATGGCTTTTCGGCGGTGTGGCAATGATTACACCATCAAGCTTCTCTTTCTCTAGCATCTCCTCAGTAGAAGTGTAAGCTTTCACGTTATATCTTTTACTACAATCATCTACAATAGTTTTTACTATGTCGCACATGCAGACGAGTTCAGCGTTTCCCATACTACTGACCTTTGATACGTGTGTTGCACCAGCGCCAGCAAGTCCAATCACAGCAAGTCGCATATTTACATCCTCCCATAATTAATCAGGAATTTAGCCACAGATTCACACGGAAAAAACACGGAAGAAGATACATGATGCAGGATATGAGATTATCTTTTATTATTACGACTTTTTCAGTTATAGAAATAAAAAGAAGTTAAACACGGAGACACAGAGACACGGAGAGAACTTAGAAAGTATGAAGGATGAAGGATGAAGGATGAAGGATGAAAATACTCGTTTCTTCTTTTTCATCCATCATCTTTCCGCCTTCATCTTTTTTCTCCGTGCCTCTGTGTCTCCGTGTTTTTTCATTTTCTTCCTATCCGTGAAAATCCGTGTATATCAGTAGCTAATTATTTACTAACAAAAATCTCGCAAGCATTATATATTGTTATATCCAGAGAATCAAGCAAAATTGCAGTTTTATTGTTTTTTTGCACGTATTACAGCTTCAGCATATTCCGTCGGCAGTTTGTCTGACTTGCCAGAGGCTATCCACCATTTTGGCGTTTCGGTGTATATCCAGACATATTCATCAGTCGTCTTTAAGGCTGTGCGTACAGTAGCCTCGAATTCTGCGGGAGTGTAGAAGTTCTTGCTGAAATCTGTCGTGTCCCAGCCTTTTCCCCGCCAGTCATAATCCATCCAGACACCGAAACCAAGACTGAAAACTGATTTGTATTTCTTGTGATCTGCACCGACTATTTTTAGTACGTCCTCTGCCATCATTTTGTAGCCAGGTACAAAGTTTGACGTGTCTTTGTACGAATACGCAAGTTCGTATCCGTCAATGATCTTAACATCAGGAGAAGCAGTATCAATCATGCCATCAAGAAGCGGCGCCAGAAGCCCATAGTCCACTTCAGCAAGACTCCGTTTACTATCCATCTGCACCCAGGGTAGACAGTATCCAAAAGTCAAGAATATCGTTACATTCAGATATTCTGATTGAAATGCTTTCATGACTTCCTGACCACGCTTGCGCACTTGTTGAGCATATTCATCCCAAGATTTTGTCGCATGGTCACGCTGTTTCGAGTAGTTGAAAAGCTGGGAATTATATTGCTCAATGTCAAACAATATGCCCTTGATACCGCTTTCTTTTGCAAACTTTGATGCTAATTTCGCATTCATAATGATAGGAGTGAAATCATCAAACCAGTCAACATCACCCGGTGCAACGTTGAATCGCAGGAAATTATGAGTAAACTTTTTGAATTTCGTATTCTTCAAGTCATCTATGGCGGGCTTGAGTTCATCCTCTGTGAAAGTCTTTTTACCCCAGCACTCCCATGTAAAGCTACCTAATGAACCGTCATTCTTTTTATAGTTTACGTGGAACACACAACCATCAAAGGGCGTCTGTTCCATTTCGGAGACATGCTCACGCATGAACTCGGTGCCGGGTTCGTCCCATCCGAACTCTATGAGCTTTTTTTGTGGTTCTGCCAGTATATTTAAAGTATTATCAGTTAAACCTCCGGCAATTAATAGAGTATTTAGAACAAGCATCATCAATTCCATGTAGTAATCCTCCATTTAGTATTTGGCATTAAAATACCTTAAAAGTGACTTAAAGACCCTTTCCCTCAATTCCTCTTCGGGCAAAAGATTCTGTTCTGATTTCTTTACACTCGGTTTAGTGATGGAAATGCGAATATGGACAACCCATACCCCTTCCGCCCATATAACGTTAACGTGCTTATTAATGGGGTAAGATGATCTGAAAACACGAAAAGGTATGCGATCATTAATGAGAGCTTTGCAGTTAGTCTGTTCTTTTGCTTTCCAGCAGAACTCTCCAGCCTTTATATCAGTATGGAATTTCAAAAAATCTATTATGACCATCTTTCCCTTGACACCATGATATTCTATCTGAACAGAATCCTCTGGTAATTTCATACTTAGGGTGCCAACCATTGTGGTATCTTTCTTTTCTCGACGGATTTCTCTCAGTCCGATTTCGCTCAGGTCAATCTTTATATCATCTATTGAAGCGGTCTGTGGCGGTGCAGTTGGTTGCTTACCATTTCTTGCCTCATAAAAAGCTTCTGATAAACCACGAAAAGCCAATGTCCATGGTGGCTCATTCGGCTCATTTTCCCGCTTTTTATAAATGTTCTGATAAATTTCAGGATGAAGTTCCGCTTGCCTTTCCCACCACTCCTTCAAGTCTTTCCATTTTGTCGGTTTATATGATCTCGGTTTTTCAGTAACCGATTCAGGATAACCTAGATGATCCGCAAAAATCTTAAAAAATGACCAAAGTGTTTGCGCTATTTCAAGGATTCGCCCTTGCTTTTCAGGATTTTTCTCATCTACATATACGTAAAAAGGAAATCCCATAGATATACTTATGGATACAAATTGTCCCCAATGTATCCATACTGCTGAAATCGCAGAATTTTCCTCTACGTGAGGATAGAAAACATAAATCTTTTGAGTTGTGGTTCCTACAGAGTTAATCACATTTGCAAAGTATTCTTGGGGATTAAATCTCATAAACGACTCGTCGCTGGAAGAAACAGTGATCTCTAGGTAAATATCCCTTTTATCTTTATCCTTGAAGTGATATTGAATCACTCTTTGGAAATAATCCCCATTTATCCATTTGTCTCCCATTCGGAAGCTTGAGACATCCTTTTGGGCAATCTTCTCAAAACCCTCTTCTTTCAACTCATCAAGCAGTTTTTGGCTAACATCTATGGGTTTATGGCAAATTTTAAGGTTCTCGTTCTCATCAATTGGGATTCCTGCTTCTGTGGGATTATATCCATAGATATTCACTGAGTCGCTTGGTACTCCACTGTCCATCTTTTTTCTGATATAGATGTAAGTGCTTGCCCTCCAATCTTCCCATTCTCCCATTTCGGATTTAATGACAGCGTCATCTTCCTCCGTTGCAACCCTCCAATACTTTTGATTGTTGACCATGATCTTGTCTGGTATTATGAAATCGTCCCAAATGACTTTGACCCATTGTGCGCCGCCAGGCTGATTAATGCGCCTTTTCTGTAGATACAAATGTCCCTTATCGGCTGATGATATTCGGTTATAAATCTGCGTGAATATCTGCATTTGCTCATCTATCAGTTTTCTAATCATCTTTTTTTGGAATTCTTCATCATGCTGTTTTAGTTCCTTCTCGACCATCTCTATTATCTCCTTTTTCAACTTGCGTCTAGCATCGTATAAACGCCATTTTACGGTACTTATGGGTAAATCAAGGAATTTTCCGATTTCCCCATAAGTCAATCCATCTATACAACGGAGAGTCATGACTAATCTATTTTCGTTTGAAAGAGATTTATAAGATTCCTGAACAGCATCACAAAACTCTTTGTTTTCTGTCTCAACTTCGGGATCACTTTTATATACTGAAGTGGCAAGATCGTCATTACATGCCTTTTCAATAGAGACAAATTCATTCCTCTGTTGATCACGAATCCACATTTTGCACGCATTTACAGCAATCTGCTTGAGCCAACTGGCAAACTTATTGTGATTGTTCAACTGATGAAGAGATAGAAACGCTTGAATAAAGGCTTCTTGAGTCAAATCCTCTGCGTCAGCGAAATTCCCGACCAGATGATAAGTAATCCCAAAAACTGCGCTTCGGTATCTCTGAACCAGTGTCTCGAAAGCGTCAGCATTGCCATCAAGTATCATTTCTATTATGGATTCATCTGATATTTTGGCAGGCATGTCTTCCTCCGCATATATTTAGTATGTCATGAATAGAGATGCAGAAAAGAAGAAAAAGTTAGTAGTAAAATGAGTTTTGAAAAAAAATAATACAGGTTACTAAGGTACTTTTATAACCAATTTTAAGCCCTGTTCCATCCAGTCATGAAGTATCGTATCCTCTGAAACTGCACGCTTAGAAACCCATCCATCAGCTTTTGTTAGATCAATTTCTGCTGATACGATCTCCTCTGTGAAGAAACCAGATTCTATCATAACGTTTCCATCAGGATGAACGATCTTGGAGTTCCCATGAGATGATCCGGGTGCATTGATGTCCTCTTTACTTGCGGGAGTATTCGCCATAACAAGATAGATGCCGTTCTCAGTGGCACGAGAGATCGGCATAGCTCGATAAGCGGATAGTTTGTATTCAGATGTTAACCCAGACTCGCATGAACAAAAGAAGCATATCTGCGCACCCATTGCAGAAGGTAGTCTAACAAGTTCAGGATACCTGATGTCATGGCAGATCAAAAAACAGCAGTCAACACCCACAAGGTTTACGATTGGCAATGTCACCTTGTTATTAATGCACCACTTCTCACCTGCAAGGAAAGTCTTTCCATATCTGTATTTTAGCGTTCCATCGTTATTAAATATAGCAAGGCTGTTGAGCCAATTTTCACCTTCCTTATGTGCAGAACCGACAACAACAGCGATATTATTCTCTCTGCAAGCGATTGAGATGGAACTTTCCGCATCCTCGAACCATTCAAGTCTGGCATTGTTCCAGTAGTCCGCATCACAGCAGTATCCGAACAACGCACCTTCGGGGAACGAAAGAATTTCAATCCCTAGTTTGGCTGACTCCTTGATCTTTTCGAGCAACCTTTTGGTATTCTGGTATACGTTTTCAGTCGTGATTATCTGACACGCCCCGACCTTGATTTTATCTTTTGGCAATCAGTTTCCTCCCGGTTGTGTAAATATCAAATTTTCATCTTATTGAACTTCGTCTTCTATATCTTCATTCTCAAGCGATTCAAGGTACTCGTCGAGTATTTTTTGGCTTCTTTCGACATCCTCTTTTGGAACCAGCAAAATACCCCAGTAGTATGTAGACCATGTACTTCCGATCCCATCATACCATGGTATCTTTGCCGATTTCAGTATAGCTGTGACCCCATTATTTACGAGTATGCCTTTCATCATTACGCCTGAGACTTCATCAGGAACTTTCTCAAGCTCAACTAGATCAAGATATTCAGGTTCTTCCATTGGAGGAAGCTCATCAACAAGCTTAACTTGACAGTCAGGGCAAGTCTCCACACCCTCTATGTATTCTGCACGACAATTTGGACAATACGCCATTTTTCATTTCTCCTTTAATCTAGTCACATCTATCTTCTTTTCAGCAAGAGGACACCTGCATTTATGCGGGGGTAATTCACCTGGGTCCAAAAAGCTTAGTTCCTATCCTCACCATGTTACTACCTTCTTCAATCGCTACCTGATAGCTGTTACTCATGCCCATAGATAGAATTTTAATATCAGTATTCGGAATGTTATGGGACTTCACCTCATCAAAAAGCTGTTTCATGCGATTGAGATATGGTCTTGCTTCTTCTGGATTCTCGAAAAAAGGCTCCATTGTCATCATGCCTTCGATTCGCAGGTTTGGGAGTTCTGCTACCTGATGGGTTAAGTCAAGAATTTCATCTGGATTTGCGCCACTTTTGCTCTCTTCATTACCAATATTGACTTCGATGAATACTGGCATGATCTTAGAGATTTTTGCACACTGCTGGTCAATCTCCTTTGCAAGCCGAAGGGAATCAACACTCTGGATACAGTCGGACATTTTTATAGCGTCTTTGGCTTTGTTTCTTTGCAGATGTCCGATTATATGCCATTTCAGCCCTTCAATCTTCTTGTATTTACTTACCGCTTCCTGAACATAGTTTTCACCAGCGATCTCGATACCAGCCTTTACTGCTTCCTCTATCTCCCCTATTGTCCGTCCTTTGGTAGCCGCTACAATTGCCACACCCTGTGGGATGGTTTTTTTTATTTCCTCATATCTCTCTTTTATGACACTCATTAATCCACCTCATAAAATCTACTAGCCAACGTATTTCAGAACTATGATCGTAGTATCATCGCTTTTGGATGAGTCACTGGTGAATTCACCTACAACCTCAAGCACTTTTCCCAATATCTCACTAGCACTCAATGACATATTAGCTTGTATAAGCTCTGATAGCCTTTCAATACCGAAATATGTATTATCTTTCTGTGCCTCTACAATTCCATCAGTGTAGAAAAGCATTAGATCACCTTTCATCAATTGTATTCTTTCTTCTTCATAAACAGCATTAGGCAAAACCCCAAGAATAAGTCCACCTCTGGATAACGTTATTATTTCTCTATTACGGAACAGGATTGGCGGATTATGTCCAGCGTTTGTATATGTCAAAGTTGTTTCCTGAACATCTAGCATCCCATAGAATAACGTGACAAACTGGTCTGATTGAGTATCTCTGCACAAAACACGGTTAAGATTTGCGATTGCGTCTTTCACGGTATGCGGGTCTTCAAGATATGCCCTTAAACTCGCCCTTGCAGAAGCCATTAGAATGGCTCCGGAGATACCTTTACCAGATACGTCAGCAATAACAATACCCAGATGTGACTCACCGAATTTTATAAAGTCATAAAAATCTCCGCCTATCATTTGTGAAGGAAGGTTCTTTGCTGATATTTGAAATTTTGAAACTTGCGGAATCACCTGTGGCATCAGATTTGCTTGTATTTTAGCAGCCGCGGCAAGTTCCTGCTCCATACGTTGGCGCTCAACACGCTCCTCGTATAGCATTGCCTTTTCAATGACTGCGGATGCTTCGTTTGCTATACCTTTGAATATCTGGGTTTGTTCTTTTGAGAAATGGTAAGGGCGATCTGTATAAACTGACAGTGCGCCTATGGGTTTGTCCTGAATCAGCAATCCGACGATGAGCATGGATTTTATGCCTTCCTCTAATGCTTTCTTTGCATACTCGAATCTTGGATCAGTTGGGGCATCAAATACAATAGCTACCTCACCTTTCGAGATAACGTCCCTATATACACCTCTCCATGCGAATACCTGTCCCTTAAGGGTATATTCTTCACTTAACCCATAAGCCGCCTTTAAGATCATTTCACCTGTTTTTTCGTTTAGTAATCGAAGACTGCAAGCCTTGACTCCAATGGTATTTGCCGTTGTTTTGACGATTAGTTTCAGGATTTGGTCAAGTTCCATCGTAGTGGTTAGCAATTTACTAACTTCATACAAGGTCGAAAGTTCTCTGATCCGTTTTTGTAAGCGTTTCTCTCTATCGGTTATCTTGAAACGTTTTTTGGGTATCATATATTTCCCCTATTTACCCTGACTTATTTTGTCAAGTTCTTTGAGCAATTCCTCTTCTCTTGGAGTCAGATTTTGTGGAACAGCTATCGTCACTTTTACAAGTTCATCACCGACCTGTCCGCTTGCATCGGGGATGCCCTGTCCACGCAGACGGAACGTTTGATTTGATTGCGTTCCACGAGGGATTTTTAGCATAGCATTTCCCTTGAGAGTTGGAACCTTTACCTCTGTTCCAAGAATCGCTTGTGTATATTTAACAGGAAGCTGATATATTACGTCACGCCCTTTACGCTCAAACGTAGGGTGTTGCTGAACTTGAAGCACAACGTATAGATCACCCGGTGGACCGCCGTTAGTTCCAGCTTCACCCAATCCAGCAAGTCTTAGGACTGTTCCTGTATCAGAACCGGGTGGGATTTTTACGGAGATTGTTCTCAATGCTGAGATCATTCCCTTGCCAGCACAGTTTGGGCATGGATTAGCTATGATCTTACCCTTACCGCCACAACGCTTGCATTGCGTAGTGACGTTAAAAATTTCCGCCATCCTTTTAGCGCCTTGTGAGACAAAACCTCTACCATTACATTCTGTGCAAGTGGCAGGATTTGTGCCGGGTTTTGCACCTGTACCACGACAAGTAGCACAATTCTCTATCCTTTGAACCTGTATCTGTTTTTCGGCGCCAAGGACAGCATCCATAAATGGAATAGTCAGATTATACTTCAAGTCATCACCTTGTTCTGGACCTGTCTCCCTCATCCCAAAAGATATATCGCCAAAAATATCGCTGAAATGGCTGAAAATATCATCATTACTCGTAAATCCCTGAAAACCTGTATCATGAACGCCTTCCATGCCACGCTGATCATAAGCTTGCTTTTTCTCCGGGTCGCTGAGTATTTCATAAGCGTTGGATATTTCCTTAAACTTCACCTCAGCCTGTTTATTTCCCGGATTCTTGTCGGGATGATACTTCATCGCCAGCTTTCGATAAGCCTTTTTTATGTCTTCAGGCGTAGCGTCTTTGCTTACGCCCAATACTTCATAATAATCTTTTTCGTCCATCTTTCATACTCCAAAAAACACACCCCCGGACCCCTTTCAAGAGGGGAGTCTGAAACAATTCCCCTCTTATGAACATTAAATAATTAATCGGGGTATAAAATTATCGGGGTTTTCTGGATTCCCGTTAATATGTTAAACTATTAACATAAACATGATATAATATCATAACAGACAGGTCAAGCAATATAGAGGA
>Ga0315279_10008749_pt1 | contig 12200 bp, 8 predicted proteins | sample YL17G06_20_MG_FD_203694 | JGI IMG/M metagenome (GOLD analysis project Ga0315279, IMG submission 203694) | Sediment microbial communities from Yellowstone Lake, YNP, Wyoming, USA - YL17G06_20 | ecosystem: Environmental > Aquatic > Freshwater > Lake > Sediment | place: USA: Wyoming | collected... | reverse complement strand
GGATACAGGGGGATTTCAAACGTGGGCAAGCCCACCATAGGCAGATGGGGGTGTCCCCGCAAGGTTCTAGTGTCATTGCGAGCCTGCCAGAGGCGGGCGTGGCAATCTCACCGTATCTATTTGTACTCGCAAGCAGGGGGAGACTGCTTCGTCGTCCGCCAGAAGCGGACTCCTCGCAATGACATTGAAGTCCCCCATTCTTGGGGAATTCAGGGGGTTGATGAGCCTACGCTCCCCCTTTTGTAAAGGGGGATACAGGGGGATTTAGGAGGTTGAAGAATTCTCTATGAAACTGATTGTGGGACTGGGTAATCCAGGCCGACATTATGTCAATAATAGGCACAACGTAGGTTTCAAATGCGTTGACCTCTTTGCCCGCGAGCACGGCATCTCGCTGACGCAGCGCAGAGCACTCAGTAAACTTGGTACCGGAGAGGTTTCAGGGACAAAGATTGTACTGGCCAAGCCGCAGACCTTCATGAACCTGAGCGGCGAGGCAATGTCGGCGCTGGTGCGCCGCTACAAAATTTCTGCGAAAGACATCCTAGTTATCTACGACGACCTCGACCTGCCCCTGGGCAAGATTCGCATTCGCGAAAAAGGGAGCTCCGGAGGGCACAACGGCCTGAAGTCCATCATCTCCCATCTGGGTACCCAGGACTTTCCCCGGATCCGGGTAGGTATCGGCACTGCTGAAGGCGGCGATGGTGCCGCTGCGCCTAAAGGCGATGCCATCGAACAAGTCCTCAGCGACTTCACCGATGCGGAGAAAACCGTCATGCGAGATGTCTACGTCAAAGTCGCCACCACCATCGAATGCATACTTACCGAAGGCATCGCGGCCGCGATGAACAAGTATAACTGAGGGTGTTCCTAAAGCCTTTTCAATCCCCAGCAAGAATGCATGGGGTTATTACGGTGAAGGAAAGCAGCGGAGGCGATCACTAGCCACGCGGCGTCCCCTTATTCTTCAAGCTTAATCTCGAACCGGCAGCAAGGCTCGTCAGGGCTCTTTCTGGGCGGCAGCTTCAGAGGCGTTACTTTAATCCTGGGATTATTGAAATACGCTTCCATGGTCGCCGGCTCCAGCTTGTGGCAGAAATACTCTATCCTCTCAGGTGCAGCCTTCTCGAAGAACTCCAATACCGCGCATTTGGTAGTGGTGGTTATGATATGATTTTCGTTTTTTATGTCAAGGTCACCTGCGAAAAGCTGTGACCCGACATGGCTATCCGGAGCCAACTGCACGATCTTTAGAGCATCGAGGACCGTCTTCGGCTGGACATTTCCCATCTTGGCAAACTTGGGAACCACTTTCTGCCCTACTGTCATCCAGACTTCCAGATTGCAGGCGTCGGCGGCTTCCATGCCGAATTTCTCCATAACTTTCTCGTACCAGATTGAAGACAGGCGGAGATAGGCCCGCTGCCACTGGGTCATCATGTTTATCAAGAAGTCCTTGGAGAAATCATCAAATTTCAAGTCATGTCTGTAAGGGCCGCTGTAATCCTTAAGTTTTGCCATCCGATACCTCCTGTCGATGCCTTCTCATGCTATTCAATCCGTCCTTGCCTCGTGGGGCAATAGTGCACCGCGGGCTTTGTTCCGGCCTCAGGCTTTAGAGTGGCAGCACTTCGTGCGGCTATCATTTTGGAAGCGCTGCTGTACACTTTCTGTTACCAGAGTCTGCTTATCTGCGGAAATATTAAAAAGAGTTGCCAGGGAGGTATCAACTATCAAATTGATTATGGCACTCAGTCCGAGGGGTGTCAACATCACAGCTTCTAGACGCTGTTGCTAGTGCCCCCTTTGGCATAGGGAGAGATTCTTATCCCTCCCTTCAGGGGAGAGGTAAGAGCCTGTCGAAGGATGAGGTTGAGACTATACCCTCCTAACGCCTTCATGATAAGGGGGAATCTCGTTTGTTCGGAGCGGTTCACCGCACAGAACGTTGATTTCGCAGAGAAGACTGAGGTAGTTGTCTAACAACCCGAGATTCCAATGGCGTGCAGTCGCTGCAAAAAGACTATCCAATAGAGCACGTAATCTTGTGCTCTAGTTTTGCTTCAATTTATCAGTTACGTCAAGGAACCTATACACGAACTTTTCTGGATATCCTTCATCGTAGGCGTAAGATTTATCATCCAAAAGCCCAAACCCGGCGTCGAAATATAGATTGAAGACTAGTCGAAACGAGTTCACTGGGGTTATAGAAGGATACAAAGCATCTTTGTCCACGCCTGGTAGGTAATAGGCGTTGAGGATTCCCATTTTTATTTCAAGCCCAGCCTTTGTCGCTTTTTCGCCCAACCATGGCTCGCTGACAGGGAAAGGGCCTTCATCTGCTTGGATTATGATGATTGGTGGCACTCTTGAGTCTGTCAGCAGCGTGTCTACGAGTGACTCCAGTTTACTATTGGCGAACTCCAGCTGTTCCACATAATTGTCTCGATAACTACTTTGTTGTTCTTCTTGCAGAGTCTTGTAGCTTCCATCGCTATTGAATACATACGGGTCGTGGGGAAGACGCAAGTGAGCAAAAGTGAAAGTCGGCTCCTCTATTTTGGGTATTTCAGCTAATTTATCGAACAGATACATTGTGTTCTTCATGTGCATAGTACGATCATCTTCGACAATTCCGAGTTTCCAGCAAAAAGGGTAGGCCAGGGTCTTCCTGAACAGCAGCGTCGGAAACTCCGGCTGTACATAGAGGTTATAATTGACGTCGGCATTGGCGTTCCACCAAGTACCATCCCACTCATCTCCGAGATTGATGAATTTATATCCTCTGGCCTTAAGAAAAGACTGGACCTTGTTGTCTTGTATCAACTGCCACATAGGGTAGTTATATCCGAAATTCTCGCCAAGTTGCTCGGTGAGGTAATTGATGTATTCCATATTGAGCGACGATGCTAATGAAGCAAAAGTCCTTGAGTAGTTGGAATGGCTATTTGTGGCGACATAGAACCCCTTGTTAGTCAAGTAATCAATGAAGTCGCTATTGTCAAATTGGAAGTCCTTCTCAAGCGAGGTTTCGCTTCCATATCTATCTGGAATGATGTAATAGATATCAGGAAGGGTTTCATTAGCCATCACAACTGGGTTCTCATTCCCTGTAGCCTCGCTGGTTACAATGTCATGTCCCCCGAACCGCACCTCATGCTCTATTATGTTGATCGTTGGTATAATGACAAGTATTATACCTACTGCCGTTAAAAAACCTCTCACATTTTGAAGTGGCCGATTGGTGCGTACAACAAGTAACGCAACGAAAAGAAATAGCAAAATCCAAGTAATCGCCAGCCCGACCCAGTCTAGCCCTGAAATAGCAAGGGCATCACCATAATTGAAGAAAAGGATGAGGAATACAGAAGTGATGATTGCGACCTTCTCGACGGCCCAAATCTCATGTCGGATATCAGTTGCCGATCTCATTCTTAATTTTTGGATTCCAGCGATAACCAGCAAAAACAAGAGGAATATGAGAATGCCAAACCCGACAGAAACAAGAAGCGACGAGACGGTCTGTGAGGGAGATACTTCCGCCAAATTTCGACTGTAGAGATACAATACAGGGAAAAGCGCGAACAGCAGGGGATGCACCCAAGACAGTTTTTTGAAGACGCTACCTACAATCGTTGGCTTCTTATTGTTCCCTGCTGTGGTAGTCTGCGGAGTGGCACTTTCTTGCTTTCTGGTTTTGGGGGTCTGAGAAACATCTATAAGGCTCGTCTTGCATTTTCCACAGACATATCTCTTACCTGGCTCTATAGAGTCGGTAACGCGATTATGTGCTCCACACTTTTGACATGTTACGATCATGGCTCAACTCATCTTCCAACTTTTAATTGCCGACTGTAACAGGCCCATTTTAGTAATTTCTCAAGATAGAAAATTATTTATTGTTGCAGTTTATATTTTTGCATCAAACACAAAGTTCTTTCAGAATTAGCGATTCTCAGAGAATCCCTTATAGTGAGCTATACATTTAGCTCTTTCCCAAAATAGAAAAATATATCTGGAAAATTCAAAATGATCAATAAGTCAGAAGAACAGAATAGTTGCTATTAGCAATCACTCCCGCAGTAATTCAGTTACCTCACGAAATACGTAGGGATTTTTAAGGCTTGACATATAACTCTTGTCGAGTAATAGTTCATAGTTCGCGCCCAAGTAAAAGTTAGAGATAATTCTGAAAGTGTTAACTGGAGTAATTGAGTCATACAATAGGTCGCTGCCCCCTTGTGGCAGGTAATAAGCATTGAGGATCCTCATGTTTACTCTGATTTGGTCTTCTTCACCCATGTTTTTCCAAAAAGACTACTTATTAACAGACTACTCATTAGTTGATCGAGTTATGCTGCCTTCTGATTGATACATCACTCTGTCAGTCACATCAAAAAATTCGTATGGGTTTCTGGCAGCATAGGCATAACTTTTGTCAGGGAGCAACTCTAAATCAGTGGCAAAGTATAGATTGAAGATTACTCTAAAGGAATTCACTGGCGTTATCGATAGGTATAGATTGGCGCTGTCGATGTTAGGCAGATAGTAAGCATTCAATATTCTCATTTTTTCCTGCAATTGAGCTTGGCTTGCATCTTGCCATTTGAAATCACGAAAGTCTGTACCAGCAGGGAACGGGCCTTCATCAGCCTGCAAAATAATAATTGGAGGTACCACTGATTTTGACAGGATCGTATCAATCAATCCCTCCACTTCTTTGTTTATGAACTGCAACTGGGCAATATAATTGACTTGCTCCGTTCTTTTGCTGGCTTCAATCGCTGTCAGATAACTGCCATCGGCATTGAATACATATGGTGGATGTGTGGCTAGCACGTGAGCGAAAACAAAAGTAGGGGCTTCTATATTCGGTATTTCGGCCAGCTTATTAAAGGCATACAGAATGCAATTCCTATGCACGGTATGTCGATCCTCGATAACATTAGCTTTGATACAAAGATGGTATGCTAAAGTGTTTTCAAATAGAAATCGTGAAAAATAGGGCATCTTTGTATAATTAAGATTCTTATCTGCGTAGATGTTTTCCATTGTAGGTCCCCACCAAGAACCGATGTGTATAAACTCATATCCCTTTGAATTTAGGAAACGCCAAACACTATAGTCTTGTAGTTTCTTGTATATTGGACCAAAGTCGTCAAACTCTTTCCCTAACTTCTTACTCAAGTCGTCAAGATATTCCATATTCAAAGAGGATGCTAGTGATTCATCTGTTTTCACGTAGTTGCATCTACTTTCTGATGCTACATAGAATCCTTTCTGATATAGGTAACTCATGAATTCAATGTTATCAAAATCGAACACTTCTTTGAGCGTATTTGTGCTGGCATATCTGTCTAGAACGATGTAATAAACATCGGGCATTATCTCATCCCCTGGCACACTTGGTGTACCTAATCCAATGGTGCTTGAGACTTGTGAATCCTTCTGAGCTACCGAAGTCTCATGAACTACAATATTTGCTGCAGGTATTAGTAGTAGGAAAGCACTAACAGCATTTAGAATAAAGGTAGGCTTATATAAGTCTCTGCGTGTTCTCACAATGAAAAAAGCGAAGGCAATAAAGACTGTAATACCGATTATGGCAAGTATAAGCCAGATAAGCGGACGTGGAGTGCCTACCTCGGCCCAACCTCTTACTATTTTCAACAATATTCCAAAATAAAAGAAAAGGACTAAAAAAGCAGATAAAATGAGTCCTGTCTTCCTAATATCTCTGAGTATCAACCAAGACAATAAAAATATCAAAGATGTAAATCCCAACGATATCGCAATTGGCATCGCAATCTCAGAAGGTGAAACTTCGACCACATTACCAGAGTAAAACTGTAGAATAAAAACCATTGCCAATAATAGAGGGTGGAATGCAACATTTCCTAAAAAGCTTTTCATAAATATTGTGACAGTCTCCTTACGTTTATCCGCAGCAGTTTTGGTAGCATGACTATTTGCACCCATAGCATTAGCGGTTCTTGTCACATAGGAGAGCCGCGTTTTGCATTTTCCGCAAAAATAGCCCTCTCCCGTCTCTAAGGAGTCTGGAACCCTGTTATTCGCGCCACATTTCGGGCACACTACGATCACAGATCTACTCCTGCTAATGATTTTGGGGAGAGTGTCATATACTTCGTACCCAAGAGAACGAGTTATAGCTAATTTCTGCCGGGGTCTTGCCTCCTAATTCCTCTGCATTAAATACAAGGTTCTCTCAGAATTCCTTATTCTGACGCAATCGCGTGTTTTGAAGTATCCTTTTATCTCTTGCTCAAACAGGTCTGTGTGTAATCAAAGAAGATATCCACTCTCTCTGGTTGACAAAAGTCTTCGAATTTGTGACCGTGGTCCACTACGACAGTGAGAAATTACACTCGAAAAAGTCCCCAGATAGAGAGAAGCAATTGCGTGCTATTCGCAATCACTCCCGCAGTAATTCAGTTACCTCACGAAATACGTAGGGATTTTTAAGGCTTGACATATAACTCTTGTCGAGTAATAGTTCATAGTTCGCGCCCAAGTAAAAGTTAGAGATAATTCTGAAAGTGTTAACTGGAGTAATTGAGTCATACAATAGGTCGCTGCCCCCTTGTGGCAGGTAATAAGCATTGAGGATCCTCATGTTTACTCTGATTTGGTCTTCTTCACCCATGTTTTTCCAATTCGATAAGCCCCAAGTCCCTGCACCATGGTCTCCCTGGACGATAATGATTGGCGGAACTTGTGATTTAGCTACTATGTTGTCTACAAGCATCTTTACCTTAGCATTACAGAATATTATCTGGTTGAGATAGTTCTCTTCTATGGTTCTGCTAGTCTCCTCTTCTTTTGTAACGAAGCTACCATCTTGGTTGACCGCGAACGGTACATGAGGAATCACCAAATGGGCAAAAACGAAGATGGGTTCTGCGATATCTTTTCTCATGTCTGGTATCTTGACCAGATATTCAAATTGGTTCACAGCGCATTTCCACTGCGCTACGCGAAAGTCAGAACTAAAACCAAATTTCTCAGCAAGAGACGGGAAAGCCCGCAACACAGTGGTCCTATATAGAATTTGCTTGAACTCGCTAATTGCGAAGGGTGCGAATCTAATATCTGCCAGTTTGTTCGGGCCTGTCAGCGCCCAGTAAGATTCTACTTGCACGTATTTATACCCTTTGGATTTCAGTAACTGTCCCACTTTATTATTAAGACACATGTAGATTAATGGGCTAACATCATCTGTTCTCTCGCCCAGTTCACCGCTGAGATAGTTTATGAATTCCATGTTCAAAGATGAAGGAATCGAGTGAGTAGTGATATTATAGTTCGAGTAACTTTTAGAAGCGACATAGAATCCTCTGCTAGCCAAATAATTGACGAACTCGCTGTTATCGAATCCATAGTACTCATTGAGAGTGTCAGCACGTGCATATCCATCTAAGATAATATAATAAATATCTGGTAGCCTATCGCTTTGAGTCACGTTCCCCGTAATTGCAGGGGTACTCTTATCCACAGCCACACTGGGCCGCCTTATCTCATAAGATAAAATGTTAATTGCAGGGATCAACACTAGCACAATAGCAATTACATTTAGGATGCTTGTCAGATTAGCCAAGTCTCTCCGTGTTTTAAGTGTTAGATAAATTCCAGCGATTAAGAGCGCAATCCATATAACCACGAGACCGAAGCTGGCATCGCTCCAGCCTAGTAGGTCAACAAAGTGCCCATAAGAGAAGAATAGAGCCACAAAGATGGTTACAATGATTCCTGCTTTGACACTATTCTTGAGGATAAACCCTGAGAATAAAAAGATTATAAACGTTATGCCTGCAGAAAAAACGAGTGGCAAAACTACTTCAGATATGGATAGCTCGTGCATGTTATGCGCATAAACAGCCAGAATAGGAAACATTGCCAAAAACAGAGGATGAACAACAAGAGATCTCTTCCAATTATGTCTCCTGACGAACACGTCTTTCTCAATTTCCCTTGATGTCGGTGGATGAGAAGTGATCCTGCTGTCACTGGGCACTTTGGAGACTTTACCAACGTCTGTAAGCCCTGCTTTACACTTGCTACAGAGGTATCTCCTGCTGGGCTCTGGATTATCAGGGATCCTATTTTGTGTGCCACATTTAGGACACTTTATTATCATGGATACTTCATCTTCGAATATTTGGATTCAAAATATGTGACCTGTAAGTTTTTTAAACCTAGAATTTGCTAATCACTCTACCGACTTACTCCTTTGCATCAAGTAGAGAATCCTTTCTGAATCCTTTATTCTCACCGAATTCAGAACTGTGAAGTATCTCCCAAACACACGCTCAAACGCCGCCTGAGTGTAATCAGGGAAAATATCCTCCCTCGTTGCCAGAAGCCTTTTTACTTGTGAGTCACTTTTAGGAACGAATTCAATAATGAGCGAACTGCAGATCCTGCTAAGGAACTCAGCAATCTTACTCAGTGGCACGTTGTTGGAGATCGCCAGATGATGAACCAAAGCAAGGGCTAGAACAGCATCGGCTGGACCGCGCTCTATTAAAGACATCCTTTCCTCATTTGTCCAGCCTATGCCAGGACTTGGATTAGTCAAGTCAATCACAAGGGGCAGAATATTGATGTCCTCCTTCGCAGCGCATTGGAGATAATTCATCTCTACAGCAGCAGGGTCAATATCAAACGATATGGTCGGTATTCCTTTGTCACTTGCAATTCGGCTGAATATCCCCACATTACCACCCAGGTCCCAGACGTTCTTTGGACTTAGAGTGTAAAGGAATTCAGTTACGGTCTGTTTTTTGTGCTCGAATGCATCTATGGAATAATTTGTATCCCTGTAGTAGTCAACCCATTCAGTCCCTTTAGGTCGCCATCTTAGTTTTCTAATAGAGGTCTCCAAATTTTCAATCAAACCGCGAAATGACAATCTGCTAACTTTGTAACGATTTGTATCTACAGATTTACCAGCGTAGTGTTTTTGGCTTCTGGCATGCAGGTGAATGTGAGAAAGTAAGGTGAATGAGAAGTGGGTACGGAACGGTAGAAGGGAGTTAGCCAAATCCAGAGGGACGCCATCTATATATAGTCGAAGCAGTTGATTTAGGCGGATATCCTTATAACTCATAAGTGCCAGGGGAGCAAGAAAATGCTGGCAGAATTGTCTATAAGCAACCCAAGGTTTTCCCTCTTGATACTTCTCGAATGAAAGTGTATCTATAAATATTGGCTTGCCTTTTCTGAACTGGATATTGTACGCGCTGCAATCCTTGAGAGACATCCCAAAATCGAATGCCTTTTTCTGGATTTTGAGGGCAGCAAGCGCTGCATCCTTTAGCTGGCTAAAGCACCATTCGTATGGATATGAAATGAACTCTATTAACTCAGGTTTGATTATCTTATAGGCTTTGTCAGGTTGGGCAGGCGCAATATCAACTTCGTCATGTGGAATCAATAAACCAGCATGTACAAGCGCTTGATAAAGACCAGAGGTTATTAAATGGTCGTAATTTTCTTTGTAGATTATATTTACTTGTCGATAAATCAAGCCGTCTATTTTGAAAAGGAAACCACTCGGATCTCGGAATGAGCTTGGAATATGTTTACTATTCTCCAGCCCCTTCATCAGTTCTACCCCTTTCTACCCCTATTGAATAAATTCTTGAAGAAGGTCTTAATCCTGCCCCAGAATATCTTGAGTGCAAACAATGCTCCCACTAAACCGCCTATTAGCGCTTGAATGATAATACTACCAGTTCCCGCATCAAGATATGGGGCAGTTGCGGTGTGACGAAAGGTCAGAATGAAAAAGGCTGGTGTAACTGATATTGCCATAACGCCTATAAACTTCTTCATGGTTCCCTCACCTTCGAACAGGATTTAAAGGCAAAGATGTGCTTAAGCTTACGACATAAGTTGAGTAATACTGACCAAATGTTATCTCTTTAACCAGACATCGAAATCGACTTGACTAGGCATAGAAACACCCGTGAAAAAAATGACTGCGACGTGTCGTGTCAGCGCATAGAAAGTATAATATTGATAAGTAAGGGTGAAAAAATCAGGCCGCGTTCTGCCACATCCCTGAAGTCTCTCCTAAATACAAAAATCACAGGAGAACAGAGTAATTACTTGCTCGCCCCCAGAAATCGTCCGAGGGGGATTATGATACAAACATCTGATCAAGTCAACCCTTGCCCTCGAGCGCGGAGGATAAAGCCCTCTCCTTCATAGCCCATGCGGCGTCTACCCTTTCGGAGCAGGGCGAGGAGACCTCGCCCCTACATGGTACGTAGGCGGACTCTTGGTGTGCTTTCAACCATTTCAAGAAGTGAGCAAGGTCATCTCTTCACGACCAATTTTTTCGCAGCTTGCCCCAGACCATCAAGGGTAAGTTCAAACATGGGGAAGAGCTTCCCGGTCATTTGAACAGTGGGGTGATTCCAGGAGTTTTGCGTATCCGGGTTCAGCCAGACACAGTGAGTAAAATGGTCGGCAATTCGCTTAAGCCAGATTATCCCCGGGGTGTCATTACGCTCGTAGTAATAGATTGCCCCATACCTCTCTGTTAGCTCTTGGACAGCCATGCTAGCATCTCCTACTAACACCACTTTATAGTCTGGTTCCAGGGTGCGCAGAAGATGCTCAGTACTTATTGCCTCTCGTCTCTCAATATCCCGGTAAAGGTTATCGTATATGCAATTATGAAAATAGAAATATTGGAAATCCTTGAAATGACTGCTGGAGTGAGCGGCTGAGAAAAGTAGACTGCATAGCTGGGCAAAGGGTTCCATAGACCCGCCAACATCCATTAACAGAAGCACTTTGACCGCATTCTTCCTGCTTCGTGTCCACACTAACTCAATATCACCGGCATTCTTGCAAGTAACATCGATGGTTTTCTCCAGGTCCAGCTCATCCTCGGGACCGATCCGGTTGAGTTCTCGCAGCCCTCTTAGAGCCATCTTAATCTGGCGGACATCGAGGGTCAGGTCACTGCGATAGTTTCGGAATCTCCTCTCCTGAGCAATTTGTATGGCGTGTCTGCCTCCCGATTGACCGCCGATTCTGATGCCAGCGGGATTATATCCGGAATGTCCAAAGGGAGAGGAGCCCCCTCGACCGATCCAGTAATCTCCGCCATCATGCTGCTCAGTCTGCTCCTTAAGCCTCTTCTCCAGCTCCTTAATCAACTCGTCAAGATCCATACTATCAAATAGAGCTTGCTCTTCCTGAGTAAGGGTCATCCGGTTAACGGGGTCTTTGAGCCATTCCAGTATCTGCTCTGAAATATCTGCCGGGGCTTCTATTCCCTCAAAATACTCTTGAAAGGCAACATCGTAATGGTCGTAATGGGTTTCGCTCTTAACCAGTATCGCTCTTGCCAGATAATAGAACTCATCCAAGTTAGTAATGCAACTCTTGTCAAGAGCTTCCATAAGGGTCATCCACTCTGTAACGGAAACGGGTACCTTTCTTTTCCTGAGGGTATAGAAAAAATCAGTGAACATGTTTATCTATGCCGAGTATCATAAGTATCGCCAGGCCTGCTCATGTGAGTCTTTACAAAGTAATTGTAATCTGGCTCCTTCTTCAGTAGAGTGCCAATAAAGGGAATCTCCGAAGATATTTTCTCGTCGGCTAGACCACCGGCAATAAGAGCCCGAATCCAATCTATCAATTCGCTGGTTGATGGCTTCTTTCTGAACTGATCAATCTGCCTCAGCGAGTAAAAGGTTCTCAGGGCTTCTTGAAGGAGGTTATTCTTAATATCAGGGAAATGCACCCTGACTATTTCCTCCATCAGCTTAGCGTCAGGGAATTCAATGTAGTGGAATATACAACGGCGCAGGAAAGCATCGGGAAGCTCTTTCTCAGCATTGCTCGTGATGACTGCTATAGGTCGGTGGATGGCAGTAATGGTCTCATTAGTCTCCGGAATATAGAAGCTCATTTCATCCAATTCGTTGAGGAGGTCGTTGGGAAACTCAATGTCAGCCTTATCTACCTCGTCGATGAGAAGCACTACCTGTTCAGGGGAAGCGAAGGCCTGCCCCAATTTGCCCAGCTTTATATACTGCTTGATGTCAGAAACATCTTTGTCGCCAAAGCGACTATCGTTAAGCCTCTGCACAGTATCATAGACATACAGTCCCTCTTGAGCCTTCGTGGTTGATTTTATGTTCCAGATGATC
>Ga0315279_10008748_pt1 | contig 12201 bp, 13 predicted proteins | sample YL17G06_20_MG_FD_203694 | JGI IMG/M metagenome (GOLD analysis project Ga0315279, IMG submission 203694) | Sediment microbial communities from Yellowstone Lake, YNP, Wyoming, USA - YL17G06_20 | ecosystem: Environmental > Aquatic > Freshwater > Lake > Sediment | place: USA: Wyoming | collected... | reverse complement strand
GAGCGCAAACGCCGGAACGACGAGAGACTATGAGCGCTGAAGACACCGATCTCAAAGGGGAAGATGAGGAAGTTTCCATCCGACAACCAGAGGTCAACATCGTAATCTTAGGTCACAGCCGAGAGTAACCGCTCCCATCCTTGACACTCCGAATCCAGATCCATGTCCCAGCAACGAACGGCCTCAAAGCCATGCCGCGATATATGCTGAGGGATAGCGCCTCAAATCTATGCCACAATTGGGACAGTAGTCTGCCACCGACCAGTTCCCGCAGCGGGGACAAAACATTCTGGATCTCAGTTTCGGCAGGCGCCAGTTGGCGGGTATGTCTATGGGGTGGACGTGGCGGCGATCGTTGCCCCTTTTGCCTGTCTGGTCTTGTTGGCGACAGCGGTCACGGTTGGCCTCGCATGGCTTGCGAAGCGGTGCGCTTCTCCTCCGAACCTCCGAGCAAATGCTTTCGTGACCTAGACGGTCGTGATCCAACGGTGCATAGTTCACCAGTCGACGCTTCTGCGCCCTTGGAAGAACCCGAGAACAGAGAACGATGAATCTATGAACCGAGCCGCTTCTTAACGACCACAGCGACAGCAGTGACGCAGCCGACTAGGCCGATGACCGCAAGCCACGGCCCTAAGATGGCGAACGTGTCAACGAGTGTCACGATTCCACCAACAGGTGCGATTGGGTCTATGTCCACGCGGGTCAGCCAATCTCCAAGTGAAACATTGGTCAGTCCAGCTAGGTTGCCACCCTCGAACGAGTGGCCCGAATTGGCGTAGTCACGAGTCACAAGTGGGAGGTCAACGATGCGCTGAAGGATTACGTAGAAGTCTCCCGTGACCACTATTCCTAAACCTGAGACATCCACACCACTGCAAAGATAGCCGCCGACTAACCAGCCTGCCGGGCACCCTGCCCCAGTTCCACTCATCGGGAGAAGGATGGTCGGAGTCAGGAGAGTCTGATGATCAGGTCCCGTGATGATAACATTAACAGCATTGGCCACGGGCCCGCCCCAAGCAAACCGCACGTACAACAACCGTGCTGAAGTAACCCCAGTTGGAAGCGAAAACCGAACTCCCGCAAAAACAGCATTGTCGTTGTCAGCGAAATTTCCATCATCATAGGCCAACTCAGTCGCTGCGAACGCGTTCTGCGCCGAAGACAACGCCAACACAACCGCTAGAAGCGCGACTGCAAGAAGCCTCATGGAACGCATCACTGATCGTTCGACAAAACCGTCTCGGATCTATAATACGCTTTCTGGGAAAACAAGGGAAATGCTAGTTTGTGTGAGGTTTCTTCCACGGCGCCACGACAACGATTGCGACTACAGCGACGAGTCCGAACAATGCCAAGCAATGCGCGAAGACTGCGGCCTTGTTGACGGGTTCAAAGACTCCGCCTACGAGAGCAGTACTCTTTCCCGGTGGAGTGCCACTGACCTCGGCCTGCACCATGAGGTTGGCGTTCACTAGGTTCCACTGCGGAAAAGGCGGAACGAAGAGGTTAGCCCTATATGTGCGAGACGAAGAGGAGGATCTGTCAATGCCAGCCTTTCCTGTATAACCTGGGCCGCCATATAGGAGTTGGACACAGAAATCTCCATCGACTATGATATTCTCCGCCGCCAGATCTAACTCATTCCAAGCATTGGGAGACGGATCGGCGAACTCTACGCTGGTTGTCGTCGGGCCTGTGCACCTAAGCCCCCATACCAAACCCACACCCCAACACTGATTGGGCTTCCAGATCCTGGAATGATCCACACTCTAACCGCTACCAGTGAGGCTTCTGACCATCCCGCGGGCAACGAGAATCTTACAGCATAATAGTTGTATTGTCCAAGATCAATTGGCGGGTCTTCCGGAGTTCCATCATCGTAACTCAACTATTGCGTGGCAGCGAAAGCATCATGTGCGCCCGAGGCGGCCAAGAGGATGAATAGAGTGGTCATGGTGAAGAGTCTGATCGAGCGATCCACTAGGCCCCAACAGAGACTCGGTACGTGCTATTCAGATAATATGTCTTACTCTCAATAGGCTATCGTGGAAACGGGAATACTTGATCCCGGATTTGGAAGCGTGAGCACGTGTGCTGAGGTAATGATTGGTGAAAGGGCTGGATTGAGTGGGGGAGTTTGCTATGATCATGACGACGTTACGTTTGCGCTCAGGTGTCGCGCGGGCTTCAATCATTCTTCTTCTATCTACTATCTCTGTTCGCTGAGTAAGGATAGAGTGGGTTCCAATTTTTTTCTTTGCCGCCGAAATCCGATAACGGAGGTGAATAACGACCCCATCTTGATTCTTTTTTTGGAATCAAGTTTGCCCTACCGTTCAGGGCTCACGTCACATGCGTGTGACACGAAGTAACTACTCCTGTAATTACTCGATCCCAGCAAGAACGGCGAATACACACCACACACAGGAACACAAACCCCCACGAGGTCAGAAGATCAGTTTAGCAAAACGCCAAATAACCTTCGGCACCCATATCGTGTGTCGGTTCGGAATGAAAATCCTCGCGAAAGTCAGTCTTGTTTCAGCATGCATACTTGTGGTTATCGTTTTAGTTCTTGTGCTTCCGTTGTACGCGAAGCCACGTGGTCAGACAGAGGAAATTGGCGAAATCTTCGCCCTGCAGAAATCAGTATATCTGGATGGTCTATTCTCTGGCAGCTACTACAGCACGTCCGCTCCCATTTGGGGTGCCCACTTGGGTTCCGCGTACCTTGAGAGTGGTTGGTGCGCACACACACAAAACTACTCCTCCAATGAGAGTTCAAATTCGAGTGTCGACATAGAATCAGACGAAGATAGTGGTTGAGGAGACGCATCTTGAGATTCTGTCCACGCTGCGGCAAATGGTCGGAAGCAAACTTCTGTCCCAATTGTGGCATGGACTTGCGATGCTATCCCTCAGTGTATCTTGTGGCGTCGATCTGAAACAAAGGCAAAGGCAAATTCACCTGCGAGAGACTGAGAACTATGCCACAAGTCACGATTCTGCCTACTCGGGAAATCCCCGGCCAGCATCTAGCCCTATCAGCCAAAATAAGCCTATCATGGGATAATTCACCATACACACGCACAAAAGAAATCTTCACGTCCATGAGGAGAAGGGGGCCCATTTTGAGCCGTTTTCACGCCTTCCGACGCACGAACGACGACGCGACGACGACGGACAAAGGGGCAGTGTTCCCCTTTGTAATCCCCTTGCGAACGACGAACGGTTCCTGTATCCTGTAGCCTGTACGTGATAGTGTTCTTTGCTGGAACCAGCGCCCCCTGGGGAGCGCGTAAGGACACACACAAAGCCCTCAAGGGTCCAATTTCTAGCGCCTGCACCAAGCATGGCACACACATGGATCGAGTCCAGATCACGACACAATCGTGATTATGAGTTTTCGCACCCAATCGTGTTTATCCAAAAGATTCGTCTCGACCCCCGCACCGTTGCCAGTGTGTCAATACAATTCCAGACTCGTTGTTCTAGAACCGATTTGCGTATTCTCTCGATAGAAAAGTGGCATCGGAAGTTCGTGACCAAGAATTCCAGAACCGTTATAATGGGAACCCGGGCACTGGAGGTTGTACATTCTGCCTAATCCGCGCAGGCATCCGCCTCCATGGGCGGATATGATTTCTCGGATATTCGTACAGGAGGGCCGAGGAGGGGCCCGATGAAAAAAATACCCAACAGAAAAGGAGAGATGAAAATGAACAATTTGATGCCGAATCGTAAGGCGTTGATGGTGTTCGTTATCGCATTGTGCTTGCTCTCAACATTGCTCATGGCTGCCCCGGTCAAGGCAGATCCAGGAACAACCCGTTACGTTCCTGGCGAGTATCTGACAATCCAGGCGGCCATAAACGCTGCAAACCCCGGCGATACGATCATTGTGGCAGCGGGGACGTACCCCGAAAGGCTGACAATTCCTGCCAGCAAAGCAGGACTCACTGTACAAGGTGATGGCTCATATCCACAGATCAAGCCTACACTCACTACCAGCAGCAAGTATGATGCTGTAATCACAGTACAAGCAAGTGATGTTACCATAAGAGGCCTTGATATTTCAAATGCTCTTGGAGTTGTTGACAACCCGCCTACTCACATAGAGCACCACGGAATCTGGGACGGAGCATGGGTAAAAGGGCCATCAGGATTAACCGTTGATGATTGTAAGTTCCACGACATCGAGCACGGTGTTCGTTCTTATGGAGACAGGTTTACAGTCATCAACTCCGAGTTCTACAGAATAGGAAGGACCGGAGTCTATGCATCTGGTCCAGACAGAGCAAATGGCGGCTCCGATAATCCACTTTCCATGACCGTTCAGTACAATTGGTTCCACGATTTCATTGGATCGTGGAAAGAGAATCATGCGGTTCATGTGAAGTATAGGAACAGAATTGGCGAGATATCTTACAACTATGTCTCTGGAATGAGAATGGGTGTAGGATACTACTATGGTGGACCCTTGCCAGGCTATGGTCAACTAGTGATTGCGCATAACACCTTTGATCTTGACTACGATCTCGGTAGCGGCCCAACAACCATGACAATGGGAATCTCATTATATGGCACAGGATCTAATCCGAGCAGTATCATTATTCGGGACGACATCTTTGCCAACGCCAAATGGTATGGTATCTATCAGGAAGGCACTACGATCGAAGGCTCGATCACTGTCCAAAATAGCCTATTCTACAATAACTTTTGGTATTACTGGCCAAACAGTCAGTATCCTTTTCAGTGGTTTGGATATGATACACGAGCTCAGGCCGGTTGGGGTCCGGAAGGACCGGCCAATGCCTTCACTTTTCCCCCGACTGATATCACCGCCCAAGATCCCAAGTTTGCACTAACCGGAGTTGGACCTGACAAGCAGTGGGTGCTTACCTGCGGTTCGCCAGCCTACCGCACAGCATCAGATGGCACAAACATCGGCGCGTGGCAGGGTACCTTAGTATGTACAGTTCCGATCACGATTGCCTCAAACCCAGCGGGTTCTGGTTTTGTCAAGGTTGACGATGTGCCGATCACTACATCGCATACGTTCTCCTGGATCCCAAGCTTAACGCATACTCTAGAGGCACTGTCGCCGGTTGGTGGAGGCCCAGGCGTCCAATACGTTTGGCAATCTTGGAGTGACGGTGGAGCCCGGTCTCACACATACACAACTGCTGCACAGGCAGATACGGTCACTGCGACCTACAAGACCCAGTATCAGCTAACGATTTCGGTGAGCCCACCAAGCACCGGCACAACGACTCCCGCAGCTGGATCCTACTGGTATGACTCTGGAACGCCTGTCTCTGTGACAGCCACACCCGCTAGTGGCTACATGTTTGACTCTTGGCTCCTAGACGATTCGCCTGCCGGTTCAACGAACCCAATCACAGTAACCATGAATGCTCCCCACAACCTCGTAGCCCAATTCCTCAGCCCCAAGGTCATCAAGAGTAACGTGCTTGCCGAACTTCAAGCGCTACGCGCGGACCCCTTGACCACCAAAGAAGATGGCAAGAAGCTCGACGAGACCATCAAACATCTGACAAAATCGCTTGAATCAGAGCTGTGGGTCAGTGAGACACGCCTCGACCCGAAGCACGGTGAGAAAGTCTTCCAAGAAGAGAAAGACGCTGTAGTGAAGCTACTCGAACTCATCAAGGACAAGAAGAGCGCGTTCTTTGAGAGCGCAACGTTGCAAGGTTTCGTCGACCGCCTCATCAGTGCTGATCGCCTGCTTGCATCTGGCGCCATCAATGATGCCGCAGGTGGAGATGTCAAGAAGATCGACAAGGCAAACGAGGAACTCCTCAAGGGCGATGCAAGAGCCTTAGACCGTAAGTTTGTTGACGCGATCGAACACTACCGCAACGCCTGGAAACACGCAATCAAAGCAGTATAGCGGAATAGGGAGGATCATTCCCTCCCAAACCTCTTCTTTTTCTCCTATTAACAGGTCTGCCGCTTTCGCATTTGCCACAATAGGTCGTCTAACCCGAATAGCATCTGGAACCAACTAATCTTGCCCTTGGCTTTGGCGGGATTCGCTGGCGGTCTCGCACTCCTATGCTTCTTTTTCCTCCCTAACCCCTACAATACGATGATAGGTGCAATGGTTTTCGTATTGACCCTGACAGGTGTGTTTCCAATTCTCATCCATGAAACCTACAAGATATTCAGACGCTGACCACCGTGAGCTGAAACCTTCCGCAATTCGGTTTCCGCCTTTCTATCGCAAGTGCCTTATCCTTGCGGTGACAATCACGTGTATTGTTCTGTTCAGTGATGCGAAAGACCGACGTTGGTCAATCGCCCTCGAAGCGCCTTGTGCTGCCACGTTGTCCCAGATGTGGAACCGAGACATCACTTCATGCTCAGGTCTGCCCCAGTTGTGGATCCAACATGAGAGCCAAAGGAGAGGCCTCGGACACAAGACACTATGGTAAATCCAGATGGGAACCCGCGCCCCAAGTTCGTAGGCAGCGACTCCTCCGGCCTCAACTTATCGCGACGATTCTCATCACGATAATGGCTTTCTCAGGAGGACTCGCGGTTGGTCCGTACGTGACATCGTACAGGCCAATGCAGGAGTTCGTGACTGTCACCGTTACGACCACGAATCAAGAGTTGGCAACAGTCACCGTCGCGACCACTCTTGGGACTTCCACAAGTTCGAGCACAACACACTATACAACTTCACACGTCACGTCGCAGACTCCCACTACTGTCACTGGCAAGTGGCTAGGCTCTAGTGCGAATGTGGTATCCTATCTGATCTTGCGGGGAGCGCCTTCTGTTGACCACCAAGCAGCCTTATCATCTTAATCGCCGACCGCGCACGATCGAGCGCGTATTCCTTCTTTTCCTCAGGTACAACCAGGCACCCTTCCACGTTTTTCTCGCCACCTACGCGGAGCTGCGCCAGAGACGTAAGAAGACTAAGGATAGATTTCGACACACTAGACGAGCTCACGTTCTTCTCGACTTCCAACAGTCTAGGTTGTTTGGAGCTGCCGAAGGCTGGCTCCCAGTAGACATCCGGCCGAAAGTCTGCTGGTATCTCCGCTCGAGAACGCAGGTAGCGATCCATCCGCTTGCGCAACTTCACAGCGTATTGAAATTGGGGGCCCAGTTCCTCCAAGAGCCGGACGATCGTAACCTGGTTGACTTTTCTACCTGGCCTGCCCTTCTTCATTCGACCACCCATCTTCCTTTCTTTGTCTTGCATTGAACTTAGTTCTTTTGGGTACGTGCATGCAGTGAGGACGAGCTCCCGCGCGGATCAGACACAGTGCCGTACCCTGAATGGTCATGAGGTGGTTCGGTTCCGATTTCCCCACAGGCTCGGTTCACCAGCAGGGAATAGAACACGTTCTTGTGGGAGGCCCGCATTTTCTTGATAATGCCCTCCTCCAAAGCCTTGAGGTATCGGACAAGCGTCAGCTTGGTTCGAATAGTCCCGCTCTCTCAAGCGGGCGCTACCACCGCAGGTCTCGCCATTTTCTACTTAGCCTCTGTCCCTTGCCTCTAAGAGGACTTGACTTGGCCGGGTCGGCGTCTACGCTCCGTTCGCCAGCCCATGCTGACGGCCTTTTCACGGCCGATCTGCCGGACCAGAAGCTGCTTTCGTTCGGTGTCGAGCTGGATTAGGCATGGGTCGCCGACGTTGAACGGGAAGGCTGTGTCCTCGCTTACCTTTGTCGGGACGTAGATCCAAATCCGCTCGTACTGTCGGCCCTTGCTTACGGATCTTCGGCCTATGACCGTCCCCACGCCCGAGCGAGCCAAACCACTTCACGGTGGGACAATGCTCGCCCTGCTCGCATAGCGATGTTCGATCACCATGTTGATGCACCAACCTTATTACAGCAAAAAGACGACTCGGTGTCGAGGCGACTTGCGACCCGCAACTCTCATTCTCCTCGTCTCTGTGTCTCTTGCGGCCCTCGTAGGCGGATCAGGCAACTATGTGTATGCCTCTCCGACGACGGTGCTGCTGATCACTGACCACGTAGCGATCAATGAGTTCGAGCAGGATCCCCCGGGCGACGACAAGAGGGGGGGAGAGTTCGTCGAACTCTACAACCCGACCCAACAGCCAGTCGAGATCAGCAGGTGGATCATTTACACGACTCACGGAGACATCAGCAGTTACGAGATCCCCGCCGGCACCTCGCTTGCTTCAGGCGGATTCTGGCAGGTCACATTCACGGAACAATTCATCGACAACACTGAAGACTCGCTTGTTCTGTTGAACGCCCTCGGCCAGCATGTCGACGAGACACCCAACCTGTCTGATACGAACGATGACCTGCACAGTTGGCAGCGTTATCCAGACGGCTCGGAGAACTGGGTCTACGCGCTACCCTCAACGGGGGGCGCCGTAAACGTGCCCGAGTACGGGTCCCCGGCCATCCTCGCGATCGTACTGGTCTTCACAACGCTTCTTATCCTCCGAAGCAAGCGAAATGTAACCCAAGATCGGCGTTATTGAATGGTCTGTGGCTTGCGGCGCGCAATCCATGTCAGATGCATCCTGTCAATTATGCTAGTTCTGACTGTCAGCTCCACCGGGATTCCTTGGGTGGCCGGATGGAGCAACGGAGGCTACAGCGCCAATCCCGCATCGCCAGACCACGGGACGCATGACTGGATCGCCGACCACGCCCTAGACTGGCTGCCGGTCGCCGAGAAACAGTGGATCCTTGACCATAAGGCCGCTTACCTCTTTGGCACCGAGACGCCTGACCGGCGCGGCTGTGGAGATTGCATCGGCGATACTAACACGCATCACGTCTACTATCACAGAGACGGCAACCTCCAGGATGATGCAGCCGCAAAGAGGGCTGGGCAGGTCTACGATCAGGCTTTGGCGGCGGTAGCTTCAGGCAACTGGACGCGGGTCGCAGTCCTCGTCGGCGCGATGACACACTACATCGACGACCTAGCCGTCTTCGGCCACGTGATGGGTTCGGCGACCGATTGGGGGAGTGAGGTCCACCACTCCGACTATGAAGAATATGTGAACGCTCGCACCTCAACATACCCGTCAGAATTCACCGCCTTCCTGACGTTTGACGGAGACCTTTATCCGCGCGACCCTTACGACGCCGTCCTCCTCCTTGCCCTCGACACGACCTTCGGCGGCACTACGGGTAGGAATGCGACTTGGATGGACCGTCATTACGATTGGTCGAATGGCGATTTCAGGAAGAGAGTCGGCGAATCGATCAACCTTGGCGTGAACTACCTGACGGATGTCCTGCATGCATTTTGGCTGGCGGCAGGGCAACCTGTCCCGGAATTCGAAAACGTCTTACTCGGTCTTATTGTTGTCGTCACGACTTTGGTTGTGGTCTGCAGAGTAGAGGGTATGTCGAGGGAACTCGGGAGAATAGATCCATTACGAAGACTCTTGGAAGCAGACTATGTAGCAGGTGAGTAAAGGCTGGCCGAATGTACGAATAGGTCGGGTTCGGCTACTGCAGGCGGTTCGATGCGTTCTAGACTGGATGGACATACCCTCCCAAGAAAGCGTCTATGAGCCTGAACCGCAACCAGTGTTGCTCATCCAGAGGGTTATGTCATTGGATCTCGGCCTGATCGCCGGTCTCGCTGGACTTGCAGCGGCTCCTCGATAGGTCCTGACTCATTAGAGGCCGAATGGCTGCGTTTTTCCTAACGTCGCATTGGAGCACCCATACCGCAGTTCGGCGACAGAGGCAAGCTTTATGGTCGGTCCCAGACAGGTCGTACCTCGGAGTGCGGCCGCATGAAGTTGAAGAGTGAAGACTTCGAAGGGAACGGTTTCATTCCTTCTCGGTTTACTTGCGATGGCGAGGATGTTTCTCCGCAGTTGTACTGGGATGATGTACCCGACGATGCGAAGAGTTTCGCTTTGAGTATGACCGACCCGGACGCCCCTGGTGGGACGTTCATCCACTGGCTCCTCTACAACATACCAAAAAGCACTAGACGAATCGAGCGTGGTGAGCTTCCAGCCGGCGCCAGACAGGTTATGAACGACTTTGGTAGGGAGCGCTATGGTGGCCCTTGTCCTCCATCGGGGACGCACAGATACTACTTCAAGCTCTATGCGCTTGACACCGACAGCCTCGAAGAGAAGATCACTAGGGCCAACTTCTTCGAGGTCGTGGAGAGGCATACCATCGCATCAGCGGAACTGATGGGTCGATACAAGAGAAAGTAGGCCACGGACACCTGCCAACAGCGTCGCTCATCCTCTTGGAGAGCTCATGTACCCTGTCCTCTAGGAGAGCTCATATACCCTGTGCGACTCAGAGCTTCAATGTTTGCACGCCAATAGTGTCCCTCATCAAGTACTCTTTAAGGCTCTGCGAATGTCGTACCTTTCGAACATCTGCTCATAGAGTCCGAGACATCTTCTTAGCATAGAGATCTCACCCTCGATACGGACCGTCTCTTCCAATGTCGCGCATTGTTGCGAACGATCTGCGAGTTCTTCCAATGCGCTTGTTAGTTCGTTCCGCCAGTACTTCGGAATGCGGAGATCGTAACCCTTTAGGCTCGATTCGTTCCTCGCGTGGAGGTCAAGTTTCTGCTTAAGCTCGCCGATGGCTGTTCCTATCAATTCCCGCCGTCCAGAGAGTGCTGAATCGCGGTCGCCCTCAAGTGCAGTGATGCGTCCCCGAAGCTGGTAGGAATCCTCAACGATCCTCTTACAGGATTCGAGCAATTCGAGATCTGGCGCCTTACTAGCCAGTTCCTTCAGATGTTCCCCCAATTGGCGCACTGGCGACCTCGTGTCTTCAAGAAGGGCGCCTTCTAACTGAGCGAGTATGGTTGCTCTGGTGGTGTCAACGCGCGCTCTGTGCTGTCTGTCTCGGCATGACACTTCTTCGAAGGTTTCGAGGAGTCGCAACGCGGCTCCGCTCATCGCGATCGAACCGTCGAGGTTCCCCTTTCTCATTAGATCTCTGGATTGGGAAAGAGCATCTTTAGTCAGTTCCGCAAGGATCTTGGATCTCGTGCTCTCAGGCGAAGCCATCTGAGCAGGTCTTTCCAAACGCGTCTCGACACGCTTGAGCGCCTCGATAGCTTTGGCAAGTCTTTCATTTGTGTCAGCAGTTCTCTTCCGGCTAACGTCTGCGATCGTCTTGACTACCTCTTCAAGTCTGTCTTCTATGTGGTCGTCTTCTCCGTTAACCGTAGTACTCATGGCTGAGGAGAACGGTTCGATCAGCACTTGCAGATATTCATCCTCTTGCGCGAGTTTGTCGAGGCTTCTTACAAGGCGCGTCACGGATTGCCTTCGACGAAGCGATCTAACGAGCTCTTTCTCTCTCTGCTCGTCGTCCCGCCTGATTTGATCAAGTCGCTGATCCAGATATCGGACAGCGGTATCAGCGATTGATAAGAGAGTCTGTCTCGACTTCTCTGCTTGAAGGCTTGCAACAACTTGTTCGATCTTACTCAGAGAAGATAGCAAAGCAAGTTCGCGTTCAACACTGTCTCTTTGAAGTCCCGCAAATCTGTCGTCCAGTGGCTTCAACATCCTTTTCAGAAAGTGCGAATCAGTAGTGGCAGCATCTCGGTTCCTCCAGAAACGCCACATAACCACATCAGCCATGGAGGAGAATTACGGCTTCTTCGAAGCGGAGAACCTCTTTCTGAGACTTTCAATAACTTGGAGTTGCGACTGCAGCTTGGAGAATAGATCGTCTATTTGCTGTTTCGTAAGTCTTCCCCATTCTTCCGATGCCAGAGATTCACTGTCAAGCATCACATAGTCATGAGCCAGGTCTAAGGTCTCTTTGAGCTTGGGCATATCAGGAGAATTCAGTAGCACGAAGGCCTCTCTACGAGCTCTATCAGAACGGACAATAACGGGGCGAATTATTGGAATGTCTTGCCCAAGATCTCGAACTGCCGCTCGGGCTTCCTCAAGTGTGATCTCGTCAGGGTCACCTGCCAGCACCATAATTGCCTTGAAGGCGCTCTTGTAGTCGCACTGAACCATCGCCCCCTTTGTAACTGCTTCCCGCAGAAGTGTAGTGCTGTCGATGTCTTCGTCTGACATCGCATGGCACGGAACGCAGAACCCCGCCTTTCCCGCTACCTTGCAGTAGGTCTGCAGATCAGTTGAATCGAGCGTACTAAACATGCCAGAGGCATCTTCTCTAGAGGAATAGAACATCAGTT
>Ga0315279_10008743_pt1 | contig 12205 bp, 9 predicted proteins | sample YL17G06_20_MG_FD_203694 | JGI IMG/M metagenome (GOLD analysis project Ga0315279, IMG submission 203694) | Sediment microbial communities from Yellowstone Lake, YNP, Wyoming, USA - YL17G06_20 | ecosystem: Environmental > Aquatic > Freshwater > Lake > Sediment | place: USA: Wyoming | collected... | reverse complement strand
AGGGTCTCGTTCTCCTTCTCGGTCCAGGACGCCAACAACGCCCAGGTCGTGGTCAGTTCCTATGATATCCATGGGCAGCCCCTCAGGGACCAGTACCTTCTGACAAAGAGCGGGACGTCCCGGATGGAGCTGTTCGCTTCGAACGTGAGCTTCCCCTTCGGGACCGAGTACTTCTCCATCAGGGTCCTTGCCGACAGGAACCCTATCAACGACAGTTTTTGGAGGCTCGACGACCTGAAGGTCTATGACCTAGGGAACCTCATAGTAAGGCCGAAGATGAAACTCGATTTCGATGTCAAGGACACGGGGATGCAGGATATCTACATAAGATGCCTGATGAGCTCGAAGGGAGGGCGCATGAACCTGAACATCGACGGCAAGCCCTTCGGGACCGTCGTCACACAGGACCCGACGGGGGCCTTCGAATGGGTCAAGGCAGGGTCCTTGACGATGTCCAGTGGCCACCACTCCCTCGTGGTCGAGAACGCTGTGGGGTTCAATCTCGTCAATCTGGTCTCTGTCATACCGAAGGAGAGGTTCGACGAGGAACTCCGAAAGGCCCAGGAGCTCATGGATGGGAAAGGGGTCATCCTCGCGTTCGAGGCCGAACACAGCCTGGCCAGGAACAGCCCCGCGGGCCTCGTGCCCTCGGTCGCCTTCGGGAACGCTGCGGGAATGGGCAAGGTCGTCAAGCTATCGGCCGACGAGGCGCGGGCCTCTTTCGAGGTCCCACGGAGCGGGAACTATACATTGTCGATGAGGCTCGCAGGGCATGCGACGGAGAACCTGCTTGCGGTAAGGATAGGGGACACGGAGCGTCTCATCAGCTATAACGCATCCGATGTGCTCACCTGGGTCAATATCACTCCTGTACGGCTCGAGGCCGGGATACAAGGGATATCCTTTTTCCTACCGGAACTCGGGGAGAGGTCGGGCACGCTTTCCTTCGAGGACGGCCTGAACGCGACGACCGGTGTCCCGGTGGGCTGCAATCCCCAGGCGGCCGGGTTCGATGCGTCCCTTGATGGTGCCACAAGGACCGACGGAAAGAGCGCGCTCCGGTTGAACACGGGCCTTGGGGGTCCCGGCAATTGGAGCGGGATGATGTGTGGTGAGGTCCCGGTCGATGGTGGCAGATGGTACAAGGCGGGCGTGGACGTCAAGACCAGCAATGTCGTCCAGAGCCAGGTCCTTGTATACGGCTATGACGAGGAGCTAGCACAATACGTGAGATTACAGACCGTTGTGAGCGCCCTGAGCTGGACCAATGATTGGTCGAGGCATTCGACCACGTTCAGGGTCCCTTCGAACGTGACGAAAGTGACCTTCGTCCTGAACGCCGGCGGCGTCCAGGACCCTTCGCTCGGGAACGCGACGACGTGGTTCGACAACATCACGCTGGACCGGTATTACAAGGACCTGCGTACGGACCTGGATATGTTCTTTTTGAATCAGGACCCGCACGGTGGGACCCTAGAGGACATGTTCGGCCGGCCTCCGGTCGCTGTCGTCAAGGATTACAAGCGGCTGGATGACGGCCATTACCAGGTGGATGTCTCTTCGACCGGCCAGTTCGTGCTCGGGTTCGCAGAGACCTATGATGCATACTGGAGTGCTAGGACGCAGGATGGCCGGGACCTCAAGGGGCTCCCTTTGAATGGCATGGTCAACGGTTACAGCGTGAACAGGACCGGCAATTTCACGATCATCCTGGAATATCAACCCCAGAGCTGGTTCAATGTCGGGGCCGTGATAACGGCCACTAGCGCTACGATAGGGCTTGTATGGCTGCTTTGGGTCACCGTCGTCAGACGTAGGTACCAGGGTTGCGGCATCACAAGGGGAAAGCAGAATGGAAGAGCGACCGGTAATGACAGGCCCAAGGCCAAGAAGGTTGTGAGGATGAGAAGAAACAAGACCGAACGCGTCAAGCGGGGTGGACCATGATGCAGCCCGAGGTCCTTATCGGGTCGATCTTCGCCCTGACCATTTCGATGGTACTCCTCTGGTTCATCCTCAGGTCCAGTCGCATGAGGCTCTGGACGGACATAGGATTGTGCCTTGTCCTTGGATGGTCGGCCACGGGTCTTCTTGCCGCAGGGAACACCGACCTCGCCGACGGACTGGCCAAGATCACTTTCTGTGCCTTTGGTCTGACGGTCCTGTTCGTGCTGATCGGCCCGCCAAATAGGACGAAAGGTGGCACGGCCGCTAGGACCAAGAAGAGGTTGGGCCTGCCTGACGAAGGGCATGCACGAGGATCCTCCGATGAATGAGACCGGGGGCCCTTCAGATATATCCAGCCCTGGAAAGGTGGTCCAGGACCCTCTTCACGCAATCATTGACGGTCTCACGGTCCGTGTCAATGACGAGGTCCGGGTCCGTCGGCTCCTCATAGGGGTCGCTCACCCCGGTGAACTCCTTGATCTCCCCTGCCAGGGCCTTTTTGTATAGGCCCTTGACATCCCGGGAGATGCATGTCTCGAGGGGGCATCTCAGGAAGACCTCGATGAAGTCCTTTATCCTGGCCCTGGCCTTTTCCCTGGCCTCGCGGTACGGCGATATGAAGGACACGACGGTCGCGACCCCGTTCTTGGTCAGGAGGTCCGCGACGAAGGTGACGCGTTCTATGTTCAGGTCCCGGTCCTTCTTCGAAAAGCCCAGGTCCCTGGTCAGGCCCTGACGGACGATGTCCCCGTCCAACCGCTGGACCATGAACCCTTTCTTGACGAGCCTCTTTGCGAGCTCGTCGGCGATGACCGTCTTGCCGCTCCCTGAAAGTCCCGTGAACCAGACCGTGAACCCCCTGGTCCTCTTCGTCCTCTTGGACGGGGTGGTCCTCTTGATCCCCGGTCTCCTCCTCCGTTCGGACACGCGGCTCATGCCATCAGCTCCTTGATGGGCCTTCCTTTCAGGCCTTTGGGCCTCGGGACCCCCATAAGTCCCAGTATCGTCGGGGTGATGTCGAGCAGGGATGCTGTATCAATCCTTTTTCCTAGCTTCCGTCTCGGGTCATAGGCTATGATGATCCCCTCCCAGTCATGCATCGCGTCATCAGGGCCCGTATCGTTGTCCGTCAAAAAGGTCTGGCCCCAACCTATGGTGCCCGCCGACCTCCAGGCGAGGTCGCCGAAGAACACCATCAGGTCAGGAACGTCCCCTTTGCATTCGTCGTAGATCTCCTCAGGGACGAAGACCTTGGTCTTCAAGGGACCTCCGTCCGGGCCTTTCATGGCCTCGAGCCTCTTTCGCAGCTCCGCCTTCTCGGCCTCGAGGTCCTCGGGCCTTATCACGCCTGAGGATTCCCTGCCTTTGACATTGAAGAATATCCTCGCGTAGTAGCCGCCCCAGCCCCAGGCCCTTGTTCGCTCCCAGTCGATATCGGCATTTTCGAGCTTGGTCCCGGGCCCTGCCGGTGGTTCCCGCAGGACGAGGTATCCTTCATTGATGAGCCATTCGTTCACTGCCACGACCCCTTCCATGGGTTTGGCCCCATGGTCGGAGACCACGAGGACGACCGTATCGTCGGACAAGGCCCGGAGGATCCTGCCCAGGGCGTCATCGAGCATCCTATAATAGTCCGGGATGACGCTGGCATATTCGTGCCCCGGGCTGTATTTGGCATGGCGCGGGTCGAAGTATTTCCAGAAGGCGTGGTGGAGACGGTCCGTCCCTATTTCCACGTACCAGAAAAGGTCCCAGTCCTTCTTCTTGACAAGATGCTCCGCCGTTACAAGATGCGTCCTTGTCATCTCCCAGAGCTCCTTCCGAATGTCCTCCTTCTTGTCCGAGCGGAAGGTTATGTCGAAGATGTACCCGCCGGTCAAGGCCTCGACCTCCTCTTTCAGTTCGGGAGGGTAGGTGTATTCGGCACTAGCATCCGGCGTGATGAAGCATGACACCATCCGGCCGTTGATAGGCCTTGGCGGGAAGGATGGCGGGAACCCGATGACAGTGCTCCTTTTGCCGACCCTACCGACCAGGTCCCAGACCGCAGGGCTGTTGCTCGTCGTGGAATTCGCTATCCAATAGCCGTCGTAGCTTTTCCCTTTCCTGTGCCTGAAGCCGTAAAGGCCCAGGGCACCGGGGTCCCTGCCTGTCGCCATGCATAGCCAGGCCGGTATGGTGATGGGCGGGATGACGCTTCGAAGGTTGCCGAAGATACCCTTCTCCATCATCATCTTGATGTTCGGCAGTCTGTCCCTGAGGACCCTGAATATCAGGTCCGGATCGGCGCAATCGAGGCCTATGACAAGGACCTTGCGACCCGGGCGGGGGCGTTCTGCTGACCGGGATGCCGAGGAGGGCCTGCCCTTTCTCGAACGGGCCATCTTCCTGTTCTTCTTTGCCTTGACCATCGACCGCACCCCGAGATAGGACCTCAATGGACGAAGGGGTCCTTCCATTTCAGTATCACGTCCGCCACCTCGGCCCTCATCATCCTCTCGTCGGGCCTCTTTCCAGCGACGAGCATCTCACGTATCTTGGTGCCTGAGTATTGGAGGACCGCGTCCTTGTCCGCCTGGTGAGGGCACACCTTCTCGTTCACCGGCCCTCCGCATCTGCTGCAGTGGAAAAAGGCCTTGAAGAACAGGGGGGCGATGCCAAGGTCCGGGAAATCATCGAATATCTCCTGGGCAGCGAATGGCGGATAATAGTTGCCGACGCCCGCATGGTCCCGCCCGACTATGAAGTGCGTGCATCCGAAGTTCTTTCTCACCAGGGCATGGAATATGGCCTCTTTCGGCCCGCCGTAGCGCATCTCGAAGTTGAGGATGGACATGACTGCCCGGTCCTTGAGATAGTATCTTTGCATGAGCTCCTCATAGGTGGCGATTATGACCTCGTCCCTGAAGTCGCCCGGCTTCTTCTTACCGATGACGGGGTTGATGAACAGGCCATCAACGAATGTGAGGGCCGTCTTCTGCACGTACTCGTGCCCTATGTGCGGCGGGTTCCTGGTCTGGAAGCCCACGACGGTCCTCCAGCCAAGCTCCTTGAAGAGCACGCGCGTCTCCTTCGGGCGGAGGTAATGGTCCGAGAAAGGTGTCGCAGCCTCCGAGACCAATGTGACCTTCCCGCCTAGGAGCCGGTCGCCCATTTCCATCACCTTGCGGACGCCGGGATGGCCGGTGTCGGTCGTGCCGTAGACCTTCTTCGCGAAGGATTTACGGTCGTACTTGTAGATGTCCTCTATATCCAGAAGGCCCGCCAATCTCCCATCGCGCCCATCGAAAAGGGCCACGGAGATGCCCTCTTCTAGCCCTTTGTCCTTTATGGCCCGTGCATCCTGCGAAAGGACTATCGGTATCGTCCACGGGACGTCGCTCGAAAGCCGCATATCGTCAAGGACGGCCTGGAGGTCCTGGGAGGACATGAAACCGTCAAGGGGGCTGAACACGCCATTGCCGATGTTCTCTATCTCTTGGACGATGTCCGGGCTTACGTCAAGCCGAGGCAGGACGCGGGCCTCCTCAAGTAACTTCTTCTTCTTGGGGCCTTTGACCGTCCTGTCTATCAACCTTCCGCCGTGTGGTTTGGGCAAGGGCGTCCCTCTTCGAACATCCATATGGTGAATGATCAGTCGAGATAACCCAAGGAACGCAGCCTGTCCTTTATCTTCTCCTCGTCCCTTTTTGAGAAATGCTGTTCCTTGGCCGTGCTCTCATCAGCTTCGGTGAGGACCTCCCTGAGGACGTATGAGACATAGTCCGATGCGTCCTTGAAATCGGTCCCCTCGATCCTCTTTTGGACCTTCTTGTACAGCGTTGCGGGGATCCTCACATCGATGGTCCCGACATCTGTAGCCATTTTCTTGTTCTTCATCGAGGTCCCTCGTGTTTTCATTGGACGAACGCCCTAATGATATTTAAAATTAATTAGGGTTCCTTCGTCGGGACGATCAGGTGGTGAGAAAAAGGAACGCTTGAAATGGACCATCAAAAGAGAGAAAAAGGATCGGATGGGGTCAGGCCCTGGGACCGTTTCATCTGTCCTTTCGCCTGCCCAAGAAGGCTGCGAGGGCCACAACCGCAAGGACCAGAAGGAGCCCTTCGAAACCGGGGAGCAGGCCGTGGGGCGTTGAGGGTTTCTTGTCCAGGACTATGGTCACCGTCGGGTTCGGGGCCTTCTCGGTGATGTTACCCCAGGCCACCTTTGTCTTGTAATCCTTGAGGGTGACCGTCGCTTCGTATTGTCCGAGCGGATAGTCTATGAAGGCCGCCTTTCCATTCGCATCGGTGGTGATGGTGCCGGCCTTCGGACCAGTGACGCTCACCAGGGCGTTAATAAGCCCCGTGCCCGACTTGGTCGTCACGATGACCGTCATCGTGCCCTTGGTGATGGGGTGGCTGAGCGGGTCCTGCGGGTCAGTGGCCTTCTGGAACTCGATCAGATTCGAGAAGCCGTCCTTGTCCGGGTCCAGCGCGGCGTCGTTCTTTAGCGGATCCAGTTTGTGGGCCATCTCCCAGCCGTTGGGCATACCGTCATGGTCCGCGTCGCCGTCAGCAGGGAGCTCATCGACGATTATATCAAGGATCATCGAGCCATTGCCACCGCGGTTATCCGTGACCGTTAGCTTGACGGGGTAGGTCTTCACGGCCGCGAACACATGCTGCGGGTTCTGGTCGTTGCTCGTCTTGCCGTCGCCGAAGTCCCAGAAGTAGGAGGCGATTGTGCCGTCGGAGTCCGTGCCCCTGCCCGTGAAGGTCACCGCGAAGGGCCTCACGCCCTGGGTGGCGTTGGCCGTGGCGTAGGCCTTTGGGAGCTGGTTGACCTTGGACTTGATGACGGCCGTGGCGTTCCCGGTCGCATTTTCGTTGTCCGTGACCTTCAGCTTGACCGTGAAGTCCCCGGCCTTTAAGTAGGTGTGCAGCGGGTTCTGCTCGTTCGAGGTGGTGGAGCCGTCCCCGAAGTCCCAGAGATAGGCAATTACGACGCCGTCGGAGTCCGTCCCCTTGCCTGTGAACTGGACATCGAACGGGAATATGCCTGATGTGGGCGACGCGGTTATCGAGGGTATCGGGGGCTTGTTGGGGACCCTGTTGACGGTTATCTTTATGGTGGCGCTCCCGGTCGCTCCATAGTCGTCCTTGACCGTCAGTACGACGTCGTAGATCCCGATCGTAACGAACTTGTAGGTCGGGTTCTGCTCTATGGAGGTGCCACCGTCGCCAAAGTTCCAGCTATAGGATTTTATCGTCCCGTCCGTATCCGTTCCCGTCCCATTGAAGACCACGGTGACCGGGACGATGCCCTGGACCGGGCTCGCCAATACCTTGGCGGTCGGGGCCTTGTTTTCCACGATCGTGATGATGATGCTCGCGGTGCCCGTGAGGCCGTCATTGTCCGTAACGGTCAGTACGGTGGTGAAGGTGCCGACTTTCGTAAAGGCATGGGATGGGTTCTGCGCGGTGGACGTGCCGCCGTCGCCGAAGTTCCATGAATAGGAGGCTATGTAGCCGTCCGTGTCAAGGCCTGACCCCTTGAACGTCAAGGTGACAGGCCTGAGGCCGGAGGTCTTGTCGGCCTTTATCGAGGCCTTGGGAGGATGGTTTATCACGTTCAAGGTGTAGGTCACGATGATGGAGTTGTCGGTGTAGGGGTCTACGAGCTGGGTGTTCTCCCACTTGACCGTCCAGGTCCCGTTTATGGGTATGACGAGTAGGCCCTTTCCGCTGGCCGCAGCAGTGCTCGAGTTATATGTGTTCGCCGACGGGTCCTCGATCCAGAAGTCCAGCGACAATTTGTTGACCGTCCAGTCCCAGGTCAGGTTCTCGCCCTTCGTAAGGGATACTTCCGATACCGGGAAGGTTGCCTGGGGCGCTATTGTCTGTTGGGCTCGGGAACTTACAGAGGCGACCGCTCCGCCTACGAATCCGCATGATAGCATCAGCACGATACCGATTACGAGCCATGTCCGCATGTTCATTCCTCTTAGTATATCTTGATTAATATTTGATTAGACTTATATAATTATTGGTAATTTAGGACATTGGTCCGACCTCTTGTGAAGATTTATCATCTCGGCATTGATATCCGAAGGCATCCCGAGATGATCCTTGAGGCCCATCAAGGGATGGACAGTGGTGAGAGCCTGGGGTTGTTCGACCGTCTCAAGAAAGATGATCTCCTGAAGGCGGGGGGCTTGATGCTCATCGCGACCGTCTTCACCGGCGGTCTGGACTATCTTTTCCAGGTCTCGATGGGAAGGGCCCTCGGGCCGGAGGACTACGGTGTCCTCGGCAGCCTTGGGGCCCTTTCATATTTCTTCTTCTTCCTCTTCGAACGCACGATCAGGGTGACGACGGCGTGGTTCGTTTCAAGAAGGGTCGGTCCTTCGGGCAAGGCCAGGATAGGCCGTTTGTATCTCACCATCTTCCGATGGGTCGCGGGAACGGGCATGGCATGTTTCTTGATGTTCGTCGCCCTGAGCTGGTCTGTGGCGGACTACCTGCATATAGGGGATGTCCGCCTCGTGCTCATCTTCGGACTTGCATCGCTGTTCTCGGGCATGTTCAATGTGAACCTAGGCCTCTTGCAGGGCCTGGAGAGGTTCAGGTCTTTGGCGATGAACAACATCGCGAGGTCCGTGCTGAAGATCGCGCTTGGCATCGGGCTGGTATGGCTGGGGTTCGGGCTCTACGGCGCGGTAGGGGCGGTGCTTTCCAGCGTGATCTTCGCGCTCCTTGTCTCGTTCTTTTCCACAGCGGACCAGGTTCAGGGTCCCAAGACCTCTGGAGCGAAGGCAGGGTCAGATAAGGAGAAGCTAAAGGCGAGGGACGTGCTGCTGTTCGTAGCGCCGACGATGGCCACCATGGCGTGCCTGGCCATACCAACGAACGTGGACGTGATAATGGTCAAGCATTTCTTCAGTTCCGAGCAGACCGGGCTCTTCACGGCGATCTCGATCTTCGGGAGGCTCGTGCTCTTCATACCGGTCGGGATCACAACGGTCCTGTTCCCCATGATAGTCAAAAGACATGTCGATAGGATCGACCCGAGGCCCCTGCTCTCCAAAGGGTTGCTGTTCACGGGGGCTTTGACGGGGGCCGTGGCCTTGTTGTTATATCTTGTCCCGGGGGCCTTCCTTTCATTCTTTTACGGTGATAAGTACCTGGACGCCCAGGACCTTTTGAGGTACTATGGTCTCATGGTGTTCTTCTTCTCGCTCACGCAGGTCCTTGTCTTCTACCATCTTGCACGATCGAACTTTGGTTTTCTGACAGCGTTCTGCAACTTCATGGTGCTGGAGGTCGTGGCCATCTCGGTCATCCATGCGTCCATGGACCAGATGGTCATGGTCCTACTTGTGATGAACGCCGTGCTGTTCCTGATAGGGACCGTGTGGACCTTCCTTGGTGCAAGCATCTCGGACCATAGGTCCTCTGACAAGCGTGGACCAGGAAGGGTCGTGTCCAAGTAGCATCTCGATGGACCGCGGGAAAACCCTTTTATCCGGGGCCCTCCTTCGGACATCCATGGCCCTCGACAAGGCCGTGGAGCATATACTCGTCAAGCGTGGATACCGGATGGCAGGCAACCACAGCGGGGTGAAGCTCTGCCACTGGCTTCGGGAGTCAATGCTCCGCGGCAGGCCCTGCTACAAACAGGAGTTCTACGGCATCAAGAGCCACCGGTGCCTGCAGATGACCCCGACGGTGGACCACTGCAACCAGCACTGCCTGTTCTGCTGGCGTCACCACAACTCCTCCAGCATGAGCCCCGAGGAGATCGACGAGCCCGAGAGGATATTGGACAGGTGCATCGAGGGCCAGAGGAACCTGACGACCGGATTGAAAGGGGACCCGCGGGTCCCGCGGGAGATGTGGAAGGAGGCCCAGGAGCCTAAGCAGGTGGCGATAAGCCTGGCCGGGGAGCCGACGCTCTATCCGAGGCTGGGCGAGTTCATCGAAGTCTGCAAGAAAAGGGGCATGACCACATTCCTGGTGACCAATGGGACCATGCCGAAGGTCCTCGAGAAACTGGACCCGCTTCCAACCCAGTTGTATGTTACCGTGGCGGCCCCCAACGAGGAGATCTACAAGAAGCTCTGCATCCCGGCCTTCCCGAAAGGATGGAAGCTCCTCAATGATACCCTGGAGCTTCTGCCGAGCTTGAAAGGAAGGACGAGGACGACCATCAGGCACACCCTCGTGGAGAAGTGGAACTTCGACCTGAAGTTCGTGGACGATTATGCGAGGCTGGACGGGAAGGCTGAGCCGCAGTTCGTCGAGCCAAAGGGGTTCGTGCTGGTCGGGGAGAGCAGGCAGCATTTTCATCTTGACAACATGCCCAAGCATGCGGACATAGTCGAGTTCGGGAAACGGCTTGGGGACAGGCTTGGCCTCGGGATCGCCGCCGAGAGGGCCGACAGCAGGGTGGTCGTCCTTGCCAGGGATAAGAAGGGATTGAGGATCCCGGGGCTTTGAGGCGCCGTTTCTGTTTCCGTCGTGGGAGGCCGAAAGGTTTAAGTATTTTCTTGTCAATAAAATATTGACAAGAATTGACCGAGATCGAGGCCGCCAGCCCCTTCAAAACCCGTATCCTTCGAATTGTGTTCGGGAAAGTATATTAATAACCGCCCGATAATATCATGATTGGCCAGGAGGAGGCGGACGGCCGACGGTGGCCTCCCGCAAGGGAGGACGCTGAGGAAAGTCCCCTCTCCACTAGAGTGTGCGGTCCGACAGAAGTCGGGGGCCCGAGAGGGCCGGTCGCCCGGGCAACCGGGCACGGGAGCAAAACTTCCGTCTGGAGCAGAAACGGCACAGCCGCCATGGAGCGATGATCCGGTCGCCGGAGAGCGTCGATGTGGCGGATATGGTGAAACGGCCATCCCCGCTGGTGCAAGTCCGAACGTGTCGGGATGAACGACTCGTGACCGATGGGTTGGACGCTCAGTCGAATGCCGTCAACCGGTGGCCCCGTAAGGGACCATTGGCGAACAGAAAGGGGCTTACGACCTTCACCTGGCCACCCGAATAGGCTAACATAAGGTTCTAACATAAAGTGGGCCATGACCCTGGGAACAGGGTCTTTTTCTTTATTTTATTCCTTCACCTTTGGATTTTCTATTATCACAATGGCGAACCGTGCCGGATTATCGTGCACAGCATCACGCTCCCGAAGCTCGACAAGCCTATTCAGGGCGTCGTGTAATTCTTCGAGGATATCCAGATACTCGGGGTCTTTGAAGGTGTCCCGCTTCAGCTCGGTGGACCCATAGACGGATATCGTGCAATCGTCATCCGCGAAGGGCCACACGTCCAGTTCCTTGTATGCCTGCAGTAGATTGACATCCTCCTCCTTGGCACGGTCCCGCTGCTGTCGTGGTCCCAGGGCATCCCGAGGGACATAGGCCCACCACTTACCCTTTCCGCGTTCACCGGCGGGAGGTGCGACCTGCTCCAGATAACCCTCTCGGGCAGCTCGTTGCACGTACTGGCGGCAGGTTCCTTCGTGAAGCCCGGTCTCCGCTTGTAATGTCTGTAAGGTGAATGGTTCCCTTCCAGAATGGTTCGAGCAGTAATTCCCTAAAAAGCCTCCAAAACCAACCTTATCCCTTGGCGATTCATATTTTCCCATGTTATAACCTCCAACTAGTCAACTAGTCGCTTGATAGATATAGGTCTTTCGAGTAGATATCAATATTGGTGCTCAACATGAAAAGCATTGATATTGGTACTATCCGCAGTAACATGGAATTGGACACGATATACACGCCGCGTCAGCTCTCCAAAAGGCTGGCCGAACAGGGAATAAAGGTAAGTCCTGCAGCTCTCGCGGCTCGGCTCATGCGCTGGTCCCACGACGGCAAAATCATTAGGGTGGGACACGGGACCTACAGGAAGGCCGCGGTTCAAGACCTTCTTGAAGGAAAGGCGAAAACAGCCATTTTCGGCGTACATGGGCTTGTAATCAGGGGTCAAAGGCCCAACCCGTGGCCGGGCGAGACACCTACATGGTCCCCCCATTTCGACAATCACCACACCGAGACGCTGACGTACGGCCAGGACGCGGTAACGGTCCGGTTCGAGTATCACCCAAACGGGACCCTCATGATCCAGCTGCAGGGTGGGACAGATAACCCACTATCACCAGCTCAATTCGTCGGGTTTGTGGCCTTCATAGAGGGCCATCTCGGGCCAATGGTTCACAGCCTTAACTTAACAGTGGTCGAGATAGGGATAAACACCGACCTGGG
>Ga0315279_10008742_pt1 | contig 12205 bp, 13 predicted proteins | sample YL17G06_20_MG_FD_203694 | JGI IMG/M metagenome (GOLD analysis project Ga0315279, IMG submission 203694) | Sediment microbial communities from Yellowstone Lake, YNP, Wyoming, USA - YL17G06_20 | ecosystem: Environmental > Aquatic > Freshwater > Lake > Sediment | place: USA: Wyoming | collected... | reverse complement strand
TCAGGCCCCGATGGCCGCCATCATCTCGATCACCTCGCTGGCCGCCCAGTCCCTGAGGCTGCAGGATCAGATCGGCACGCTTGCGGCCGGGATGCAGGCGGACGTCATCGCCGTGGACGGCGATCCGATCAAGGACATCACCGCACTTCGCCGCCTGCAGTTCGTCATGAAGGGCGGGCGCGTCGTGAAGAACGTGCCCAGAGAGCAAGCGCCGGGGAACCTCCGGTAGCATCGCGAAGTCTTCCCGCCTGGCAACCAGTGAAGCTGCGCCTCAAACCGCCGAGACTGGACAACAGGCGATGCGCAGCTTCCCTGGTAGGCGGGCCTCCGGCCCGCGAAGCGGGCCCTAAGACAGCTTCTAAGGCGCGCCATTCGAAACTTGCTTCACGCGTCGCGATTCTGGCCTTAGAAGATGTCTTGTTCGCTCGCCAGCGCCCGCCTGAGCGCGGCGGCCGCAGTCCGACCGGTGCGCGCCGGAAGCCGGTATAATGCCGTCCCGTGCCTGACGCGCCCGACGGCCCTGCGCTCACTCCTTCCGGCGAACCGCGAGCCGAAGCGTTCGCGCGGCTGTTCGAAGCCGTCCACGAAGGGGTCTACATCGGCACGCTGTCGGCCGATCACGACGCGACGCTGGCCGCCAATCCGCACCTGAAACTCATCTTCGGCCACCCGCCGGAAACGCCCGAGGCGTGCGTTCGGCCGTTCGAGGTCGCCCGCTTCCTGGACCCGGCCGCCCGCTCGGCCTTTCTCGATCGGCTGCGTCGCGACGGCTCCGTCACCGACTACCTGCTGCGCCTGCGCCGCGCGGACGACTCGGCCGTCTGGGTCGAGGTGACCGCGCGCGCCGATGAGCCGTTCCCCGACGCCGAGCTGCGCGTCGAGGCGCTGGTCCGCGACGTCAGCGATCGGAAGCGCCTCGAGGACCAGACGCGGGATCTCTACCACCAGCTGCTCCAGGCCGAGAAGATGGCGGCGCTCGGCCAGACGATCTCGGGCGTCGCGCACGAGCTGAACAACCCGCTCGCGACCATTCTCACCTGGGCGGAGCGCTTGTCGCAGCGCCCGGCCGACGAGAACCTGCGCCGCGGCCTGAGCGCCATCCTCGGCGAGTCCGAGCGCGCGGCCAAGATCGTCCGCAACCTGCTGACGTTCGCGCGCAAGCGCCACACGACGCGCATGATGGTGGACCTCAACCAGGTGGTTCGCGAAACGCTCGCGCTGCGCGCCTACGAGCAGCGCGTCACCAACATCTCGGTCATCGACGCGCTGGCGGCGGGACTGCCGCAGGTCTTCGCCGACGCCCATCAGATCCAGCAGGTGCTGCTGAATCTGGTCATCAACGCCGAGCAGGCGATGCTGTCGGCCCAGGGCCGCGGCGCGCTCGTCGTCCGCACCTGGCACGATGCCGAGCGCGACGTCGTGCTGCTCGAGGTGAACGACGACGGCCCGGGCGTGCCGGAAGACGTGCGGGCGAAGATCTTCGATCCGTTCTTCACGACCAAGGAAGTCGGCAAGGGCACGGGCCTGGGCCTCACCGTCGCCTACGCGATCGTGCAGGAACACGGGGGCCGCATCTGGCTGGAATCGCCGCCGGGCGTGGGCGCCTCGTTCTTCGTGGAACTGCCGACGAGCGACGCCGTGGTGCGGCCGGCCTCGACCACGCCGGCGCAGATCCGCGAGGTCACGACCCCGGGCGCCACGGTGCTGGTGGTTGAGGACGAACCGGCGCTGGCTGCGGCCGTGGCGGAAGGGCTGACCGATGCGGGGTTCCTGGTCGATCAGGCGGGCGACGGCGAAGAAGCCCTCGCCCGCGTGCGTGACCGCGAGTACGACGTGATCGTGTGCGACCTGAAGATGCCGCGCGTCGACGGGATGCAGTTCTACCGCGCCATCGCCGCGACGCGTCCCACGCTGGCGACCCGGGTCATCTTCGTGACCGGCGACGTGGCCGGCACCGACGCGGAACGCTTCCTCGAGGACACCGGCTGCCGCTGGCTCGCAAAGCCGTTCCGGCTCAACGACCTGTTGCGCGTCGCGCGCGAACTGATCGCGTAGGGCAGCACGCGCGCCGGCGCGTCGCTCGTCACGGCCGGCTTGGCCAAGTCCGCCTTCGCCATCTTCGGCCTCGCTTCGAACGCCACCAGCGTGCTGCGCAACAGGCCGGCCAGCGCCGCCGGCGCCGGCGTCGTGTCGCGTGCGGGCGCCAGCGGTGTCATCTCGCAGGCGAGCGCCTGGCGAAGCCGCTGGATCGCCCGCGCGTGCAACTGCGAGACGCGCGATTCGTTCACACCCAGCTCCGCACCGATCTGCTTCATCGTCACGTCGCCGAAATAGTACAGGCTGATGAGACGGCGCTCGCGTTTGGGCAGCGAGGCGATCGCGCGGTGCACCCGCTCGCTGGTCTCGGTCCTCGCGTAGGCGGCGTCGGGCGCCTCGGGCTCGGATGGCACCAGCACGGCTGGCAGCGTGGCTTCCGACACGTGATCGCCGGCCGAGATCGGCGACGTCGACTCGATCGTGTTGATGCGGACGATCGTGCGGCCCAGACGCTTCTCGTCCGATCCGACGCGCGCGGCGAGATCGGCCAGCGACGGTTCGTAGCCGAGTTCCAGCCGGAGGGCTTCGCGCGCCGCCTCGAGTTCGCGCCTGACCCGGCGCACCCCGCGCGGCCAGGCTTCGCGGCGCAACGCGTCAATCATCGCCCCGCGCACCCGCCGCTCGGCAAAGGTCTCGAACTTGATTCCCCGACCCTCGTCGAACCGGTTGGCTGCATCCATCAGGCCCAGCATGCCATCCTGCACCAGGTCGCCAAAGTCGATCGAGTGCGGCATGGACGCCGCCAGGCGACGGGCCAGTCCCTCGACAAACGGCAGCCCGGCGACGACGCGACGGTTGTCGGCAGGAAGCAGGTGCGCCATGATGAACTCCAGAAGTCGGATGAGGGCCGGTTGATGGTTCCACCGTAACGGTTGCCGCACATCGCAACACGGGTGCCACAGTTTCAGCCATGGCGCCGGACACGGGCATCTGGCGGCAGTTTCAGCATTAAGCCAAAACTCTTCAACGAGTTAGCTCTTCAGTTGTGCCGGAACAAGACAGGTGAGGCAGGCGGGAGCCGGTGCGAGACAGTCAACAGCTTGACGTTTTGACGCGGCCGCATTGCCAAAACGATGACGGGACGACGATCCTGAAATCGAAAAAAGTGGCTACCTTGCGGCCGTCTTCCCGGTCGCAGAGCCGGCTGAGCTGGCGGGATCCACGGTCTTGAACCGGATTTCCTTGGCCGTTCCCATCGCTTCGAGAACGCTCGTGACAACCTGGGCGGCCCGCGACCGGCTCATCTCGTCGGCGGATTTCGCCTCGAGCAACTCGGCGTGCGACAGGATAATCCCCAGCTGGTTGTTGAGGCGGTGGAATAGCAGTCGGAGATCGGCTGTCTGGTCCATCTGGATCATTCCCCGGGCACCTGCCGCTATGAGCCGAGCGCACTGAAACTGGAGACCACCGCGCTCGTCGGAGCCGCGTGCTCGCTGGAACGGGCCGGATCGCGCCAGAGCGAATCCACGAAGATACGGACCGAACCGCCCGCGGTTCGCACGTACTCGAGCTTGTCACTCGCCAGCCAGTTGTAGATGGTGCGCCGGCTGACGCCGACCAACTGGGCGGCCTTCATGATGGAAACGGCTTGTCGCTCCAATACGTCCTCCAGTGGTCTTATCGGCTGATCGCGCTCCTGGTCTTTAGCCCTTTCCGTTGACCCGGATGCTCATCGGTGTCAAAATGCTGGCGCTTGGCTAACCCGCTCATCCGTGAGCGGTTGGGTTGGCCGGGCTCTCGTCTGCCGGCAATTCCGCCCTGGGTCGAACGACCGAGCGCGCCGCAGGACTGCGGCGGGGTACCAATGGCCGAGCCGTTTCACCTGCTGATCGTCGAAGACGAGGCGCCGCTTCGCGAAGTGATCGCCGAGCAGCTCGCCGACCGGGGTTTCGTTGTCGAACAGGCCGGGACCGGCGAGCAGGCACTGGAGCGGCTGTCGGCCTTCGCCTTCGACATCCTGATCGCCGACCTGCACCTGCCTGGCGTGGACGGCTCCACGGTCGTCGAGCGGGCGGTGGCCCTCTACCCCGACCTGATTGGCATCATCATCACCGGCTACGGCACGGTGAAAACGGCTGTCGAGGCCATCAAGCGCGGCGCGGCGGACTTCATCACCAAGCCGTTCCAGTTCGAGTCGCTGATGCACGTGCTGAACACCGCGCTCGAACAGCGGCGCCTGAAATCCGAGAACGCGTACCTGCGGTCGCAGCTCGAAGAGCGGTATCGCTTCGAGGGGATCGTCGGGCGAAGCCGGATCATGCGCGACCTGTTCCACCTGCTGGAGACGGTCGCCGCCACGTCCAGCACGATTCTCATCACCGGCGAAACGGGCACCGGCAAGGAGCTGGTGGCGCGGGCGATCCACCACAACAGCCCGAGACGGTCGCAGCGGTTCGTCGCGATCAACTGCAGCGCGATTCCCGAGACGCTGCTCGAGGCGGAACTCTTCGGCCACGTGCGCGGCGCGTTCACCGGCGCCGTGGCGAACCGGACGGGCAAGATCGAGCAGGCGAACCGCGGCACGCTGTTCCTCGACGAAGTGGGCACCATGAGCGCCGCGCTGCAGATGAAGCTGCTGCGCGTGCTGCAGGAGCGCGAGTTCGAGCGCGTGGGCGACACGCACGCGGTGCGCGTGGACGTCCGCGTGATCGCGGCGACCAACACGGACCTGACGAAGATGGTGATGGAAGGCAGGTTCCGCGAAGATCTCTTCTACCGCCTGAACGTCATCCCGCTTCACCTGCCTGCGCTGCGCGAGCGCAAGGAGGACATCCCGCTGCTGGTCCGGCACTTCACGCAGAAGTACGCGTCGAGCGGCGCACTGCCCGGCACCCCGGCGCCCAAGCCGCTGACCGTCTCGCAGCAGGCGATGCGCAAGCTGATGGCCTACGGGTGGCCGGGCAACGTGCGTCAGCTCGAAAACGCGCTCGAGCGTGGCGTGGCCCTGTCCGGCGGCCGCAGCCAGATCGAGATGTTCGACCTGCCTCCGGAGATCCAGAAGGCCGACGAGCCTTCAATCTCGCAGGATCTCGCGTTGCCGACGGGCGGCATCGACTTTACCGACTTCATCCGGAAGATCGAGCGCGATCTGATCAGTCAGTCGCTCGAACGCACGGGGGGGAACAAAGGTCAGGCCGCGCGCCTGCTGAACCTCAAGCGCACCACGCTGGTCGAGAAGCTGAAGCGGTTCAAGGCGGAGAGCTGAGAGCTTTCGAAGAAACGCGTCGGCTCAAGGCTCACGGCTCAAGGCCCTCAGCCGAGCCGGGCCGTACGCCCCGAGCCGTAAGCCCTAAGCCGATTTCTTCACAGGCCCGGGCCCGGGTGGCCGATCCGGCCCGGGCGGCCGCGCCGGCGCGGGGGGCAGCGGCCCGGCCTCACTTGGCATCCTGCCCGTGCCGGGCTTGCCGCCGCCCTGGCCAACCACCTGCTTCCGGTTCCTGTCCTTCGTCCACGGTGGACGCTCGCGTTTGCCCGCGTTTCCGGGCCCGCCAGGGCTGCCTGACCGCTGGTCTCGGCGATTGCGGTCGGGCGCGCCGGTCGCGCGCGGCCTGTCCCGCCCGCTCCACGGCCGCCTGTCGTTCGGCCGCTTGCCGGATCGCGCGCCGTCCTTGCGGCGATTGTCCGGACTGCTCGCGCCTGCCTTCTGCTCACTGCGCATCCCGGCCGCGTCCGCACGGGGGCCCGTTCCGGTGCGCCGGGGTCTCGGCTCACGCTTCTGGAAGCGCGCGCGGGGGTCCTGGTGTCGGCCGCCGGGCCGCCAGTCCGGGCTGCGGGGCTCCTGCCGCGTCCTGGCTGTCGCTCGGGCCTCTTCGGGCGATTCCCACAGCCGTCCACCCGCAAACCACTTGATGGTCGCGTTGGGGTTGCGACTGGTCAGCTGCCGGAACGTGGGCAGCAGATCGGCCCGGTCGCGCGCACGGAACGCGGTTGGAGCGTCGTCGATGATGATTGTCCAGTAGGCGTGGCGAGGTGGCATCGTGCGCTCCGCGCTGGCAGGAAACGGCCTGCACCGCTTCCTGCTAGGACCCGATGAGGCGTTTCAGGCGCCCGATCAGCCCCGGCGATGCCTTCTCGTCGCGCTCGCGTGCGAGCGCGTCGAGACACTCGCCGACCGATCGCACAACCTCGATGTTCAGCCGTTTCGCGTTGACCGGCGCGGCCGCCGACGGGTCGCCCCGCCAGACGAGGAGGGCACGCGCCTTCGACTCGACGACAACATCCAGGCAGTTGTCGGGCCGATCGTCCACGACGACGTCCAGGTCGAGCGCGGCGGCGACCTGGCCGCGCGACCCGCGGATCACGTAGACGCTGGGCAGCGCGAAGCCATGGCGTGCGAGCCAGCGCTGCGACTGGAGCTGGCAGGGATCGCCGGCGCTTGCCGGGCGCTGCGTGATGAAGATGACCTCCCATCGACGCTCGAGGGCCAGGTCCGCAAGGCGCGCGACGATGCCCGGTTCCGTCTCGTTCAGCGTTTCCCAGAAATTCTCGGCGTCGAGAACGCCCTGCCACAATCGATGCTGCTGGCCGGTGGTCAGTCCCCGAACCACGGGTGGCACGGGTTCATCGTCGGGAGGAGCCCCGGCAGGTACGGCCGGTAACCCATCGGGTGGCACGTCGGCCGGCGCAGACTCGGAGCCTTGCGGGGCAGGGGCGGCACCCGGGGCGCCGAACATGCGCCCGGCCGCATCGGCGAGCACCGTTTCCAGATCTGCCAGCACTCCGTCGAGATCGAAGGCAACCCGCATGGGATCTGTATTCAGAGATCGTCGCCGCCCTCGGTGCCGTCTCCCCCTCCCCCGCCGTCCATTTCATCCTCGACTGCCTGATCCAGGTCGTCACCGAAGTCTTCGCCCATCTCCTTGCCCATCTTCTTCATCCAGCGCGCGACGCTCTTCGGGTCGTTCTGGTCGAGTTCGCCGAAGCTCGACGGATCGGCGAGCGATTCGAGCCGGGCCTCCTCGGACTTGACAGTCGCAAAGCGCGAGACGAGCTTCTCGAGGTTCGCGCTCCCGCATCGCTTGCACCGCACCTCGTCGACGCGCGCCCGGGACAGGACGAGCGCCGACATCTTGCGGCGGCAGTCGCGGCACAGGAACTCGTAGATGGGCACGGCGGCGGCCACCTCCGTCCAGGCTGCGCGGGAAGGCCTGGACAGCCACAGCTTACACCACGACTGCACGGCGCCGAAAACGGGCGGGCATATCGGACCTTCGGACTATCGTCGTCCGGTGTCCGGTGTCCGATGTCGGACTTCGGACTTCGGACTTCCCCGATCCCCGATCCCCGATCCGATCCCTGGTCCCTGGTCCTCGGTGCCTGGGCTTTTTGGGCTTTCAGCTTTCGGCCTTGGGCCTTTGCCTCAACGGCGAACTGCCAACTGCCAACTGCGAACTACCCCGAGTGAAGTAGGATCGGGTCCGACAGGGAGGCGTGCGATGGTGGCTCACGTGGTGTTGCTGGCTCCACGTCCCGATCTGACGCGCGAGCAGCAGGACGCCGTCATTTCCGCGCTCGAACGCGCGGCCCGGGAAATTCCGTCGGTGCGACGCGTACGGGTGGGAAGACGCGTTCGCCACGGGCAGACCTACGAGGCACGCATGGCGGTCGACTACCCGCTTGCCGCGATCTTCGAGTTCGACGATCTCGACGGCCTGCAGGCGTACCTGCGACATCCGGCGCACGAGGATCTGGGCGCCCGGTTCTACGACTCGCTGGCCGCCGCGCTCGCCTTCGACTACGAGATGGCGGAGGTTCCCGCCGTGCGCCAATGGTTCGGGGAATCGGCGGGATGAGGGCGGGACGCGACGGAGCCACGGGATGTTCGGCCGGCGCACGTGTAAATTTCCGGCAACATCCGTTTCAGCCCGGCAGTTGTCGGTATGATCGGTCGGGCTTCCGCCCGCACCGAGGTCGCCGATGCCACCACGAAGACCTCGTCTCGCCCGCGGCGTTTCCTGCTCCGATCTCCCCGCCAAGATGATCGAACGCGCGCCTGACGTGGTGTTTCGCGTCCGGCTGGCCCCACGGCCCAAGCTCGACTACGTCAATCGCGCCATCCTCGCCCTCAGCGGCTACTCGCCCGAGGAGTGGTACTCCGACGGCGGCCTGGCGACGAGAATCGTGCACCCGGCCGATCGCCGCAAGGTGCAGGACGTCGCCCGGTCGCGCCGGCTTCCTCCGCAGCCTGCGGTCGTGCGATGGATGCGGAAGGACGGCACCGTGGTGCGGACCGAAATCAGCGCGATTCCCGTGTACGGACGGCAGGGGACGCTGGTGGCCATCGAGGGCATCGCGCGCGATATCACCGTGACCCCCCGGGTAGACGAGGGCGCCATCCGGACGAGCGATCGGTTCCTGCGCGTCGCCTTCGACCAGGCGCCGGCCGGCCTGGCCCACATCGCGGCCGACGGCCGCTTCCTCCACGTCAACCGGCGGATGTGCGAGATCACGGGCTACTCGGCCGACGAACTCCTCGGCAAGCGTTTCCACGAGATCACGCACCCGGACGACGTCGAGCGCGACATGGCACTGCTGCACCAGATCAGGGGAAAGGAGGGCGCCAGCGGCACGATCGAAACGCGCTGCGTCCACCGGGACGGGTCGATCGCGTGGGTGAAGGTGACCGTGTGCCGATTGCGCAATGCCGGGGCGACGACCGACAGCCTCGCGGTCGTGGACCGCGTCCCGCCGCCGGCCGGGCGGGAAGAGGAGAAGCGGCGGCTCACGTACTGCGGCATCGAGGTCGACACCGACCGCCTCGACGTGGCGTGGAACGGCCGCAGCATCGCGCTGACGCTCAAGGAGGTGCTGCTGCTCCGGTACCTGATTCGCCATTGCGGCGAGATGCTCGCGCGCGATCGGCTGCTGCGCGACGTCTGGGGCTACGAGTACTCGGGACGCAGCCGCACCCTCGACGTGCACGTCTGCCGGCTGCGGCGCAAGCTCCCGCCGCTGGCCGGTTCGCTCGTGACGATCGGCCACTTCGGCTATACGCTGACCCAGGGACTCGACGAGCAGGCGCCGGGCGCCGTGAAAAGGAAGCTGACAGACATCTTCCAGCGCCAGAATCGCGACGGGTGAAGCGGGTTTCAATTCATCCGCAGATTTCACGCGTTCCCGCAAAAGCTGCGGTGTCCCTTCGCGGAAGGGCACGGCGAATGCGCGCAAATCTGCGTGAATCTGCGGATGATCTACGGTGGGCCTGTCGGCCTGCGGCTCACCATTCCAACCGGTGCGAGGCGCGACTTCACTCGCGCGCGAGGAAGAAGAACCGCTGGATGAGGTCGCGCAGCTCGGCGATCGAGTCCGCCCGGTTGATGGCCACGCGCACGTACGAGCCGTTGTCGAGTCCTTTGGTAAACCAGGCGCCCAGCGCGCGCAGCTTGTTGATCACCCATCGCTCGCGGCCGCGCGCCGGCGCGCGCCGGTCGTCGTCGGCGTCCGGCCCGGATGCGGGGTCCGGCCTCCATCCGGGAGCCTGGTGCCGGAACCCCGCCGGCTCGCCCACGCGCTCGCCGAGCAGCAGATCGATGTACTCGAGCAGAAACGCGCCTCGGTCTTCCGCGGTCACGGGCTGCGGCGCGCGTCCCTGCGCCAGGTCGGCCGCCTGCGCGCAGATCCACGGATTGCGCAGGACGCCGCGGCCGACCAGCACGCCGGCCACCCCGCTCGATCGCCAGCGCTCCAGCAGGTGCTCGGGTTCGACCAGATCGCCGTTGCCGAACACGGGGATCCGCACCGAGTCCGCCACGCGCGCGATCAACTCCCAGTCGGATCGCCCGCGGTAGGAATCGACCGCGGTCCGGCCGTGCACGGTGACGGCCGCGGCGCCGGCGTCCTCGATCATCCTGGCGAGCACCGGCGCGTTGACCTCGCGATCGTTCCACCCGGCGCGCATCTTCACCGTCACCGGGATCCGGACGGCTTTTGCCATCTGGCCGACAATCGCCGCCGCGTGCGCGGGATCGCGCATCAGGCTGCAGCCGGCGTCGTGCCTGGCGATCTTCGGAACCGGGCACCCCATGTTCACGTCGACGATGTCGGCGCCGATCGCCTCGACGACGCGTGCCGCCTCGGCCATCCGGCACGGATCCCCGCCGAAGATCTGCACCGACACCGGCCGTTCCTCCTCGGTGAACTCCGCATATTCGAGCGTCCGGTCGATGCCCCTGACCAGCCCCTCCGAGCTCACCATCTCGCTGACGACCAGCCCACAGCCGCCGTGCCGCTTCACCTGCCGGCGAAATGCGCTGTCGGTCATGCCGGCCATGGGCGCCAGGCCGAACGGCGGGGAGATGGGGACGGTGCCGATCTGGACCATGCTACAGCGCCCGCACGTCCGCGGCGTCGACGGTCACGCTGACGGCCTGTGCGATCAGATCGACCGACAGGACCAGCCGCGCGTGCGGTCCCTTGCGCATCAGGCGGCCCACGACGCCCTTGAGCGGGCCGTGCACCACCTCCACGCGATCGCCTTCGCGGACGAACGGGCAGGGATCGAACTGCAGATCGCTCTCGATCAGCCGCCGGATGCCGTCGATCTCGAAGGCGGGAATCGGCGCTGGCTTCCCCTGGAAGGACACGATGGAAACGACGCCCGTGCACATGCGGATGGGCAGCGTCTGCTCGGGGTCGGTGCGGACGAACAGGTAGCCGGGAAACAGCGGCCAGTCGATCTTCTTCTTGCGGTCCTTCCAGCGGCTCCAGCGCGGGATGGTCGGCAGGAACGTCTCGATCGTCTTGCGCGCAAGCTGATCGTACACGGCTTTCTCGTGGCGGCTGCGCGTCCACACCGCGTACCACGGTTCAGGGAGCGTCGTGTTCATGTGTCTCGAACGCGCTCCTACTGCGACACGCCGCCGCCGGGGGTTGCGCGGGCCCGTGCGATCTGCTCGTCGTAGAGCTTCTTGAGCTCCGGGACCTTCCAGTCGATGATGGCCGCCGCGCGGAGTTTCGTGATGTACGCGTCGAAGTCCGCCTGCTGCTTGGCGGCGAACACCCTGTTGGCGATCTGCTGGCGCGCCTCGTCGAAGGGCAGCAGTTTCGTCTCGGTCGCCGACTCCAGCTTCACGATGTCGTACCCGGCCGGCGTGCGCAGCACCGGGCTGACGTCGCCGGCCTTCATCGCCGCGAGCATCTTCGCGAAGTTCGCGTCGAGGTCGCCGCGGCTGATCGGCCCGATCAGCCCGCCGTTGGCCTTCGACGGGGCGTCGGACAGCTCGGCCAGCTTCTCGAAACTCTCGCCCTTCAGCGTGCGTTCGCGGATCGAGTCGGCCTTCCGCTTCGCTTCCTCGTCCAGGCCCACATTCACGGTCTTGCCGTCGCCCGGCACCTTCACCAGGATCTCGCGCAGCGTCACGGTGGGGACGGAGGTGAACTCGCTCTTGTGCTCGTCGTAGTACTTCTTGATCTCATCCTGCGTCACGCCGATGTGGCTGAAGACCTCGTTCTGCTGGACGCGCTCGACGATCATGCGCCGCTCGATCGACTTGCGCAGCTCCGGCAGCGTGAGCCCCTCCTGCCTGAGCGCGGCCTGGAACTGCTCGTCGGTCGTGATCTTGTTGTCGGCCTTCAACCTCGTGAGCACGTCGTTGAACTGGTCCTCGCTCAGCCGGTACCCGAGTTCCTTGCCGCGCTGAATCAGCAGCATCTCGTCGATCGTGTCGACCAGGATCTGCGGCGTCAGCTGCTCGATCCGTGCCTTCAGTTCCGTGTCGCTGAGCTGCTGGCCCGGCTCGCGCAGCGCGGCGACCTGCCGCGCCTCGAGGTCGGTCTTGGTGAAGATCTCGCCATTCACCTTGACCAGCACGCGCTCGACGATCTCCGCCCGCAGGGGCGCGACCGCGCAGAGCGCGATGATGCACCCGGCCGACAGCAGGACGAAGCGGGGAGCGCGGAACGTCGGAAAGCGTTTCATAAGCTGATGCTCGTGTGTCTGGTTGGGCGGCCGAGCGCTGCCCCTGACGGCGATTGCGCCGGGGTTCGAGCGGTTACTTCTTGGTAATCAGTATCTTAGCCTAGTTCGAGGAGCCGGCTCAATAACTCGCCGACCCGCGTCAGCACTCCGTCCGGCGCCCGCGGGTCTTCGCGGGCCGGCCGCAGGATTTCT
>Ga0315279_10008739_pt1 | contig 12207 bp, 13 predicted proteins | sample YL17G06_20_MG_FD_203694 | JGI IMG/M metagenome (GOLD analysis project Ga0315279, IMG submission 203694) | Sediment microbial communities from Yellowstone Lake, YNP, Wyoming, USA - YL17G06_20 | ecosystem: Environmental > Aquatic > Freshwater > Lake > Sediment | place: USA: Wyoming | collected... | reverse complement strand
GTCACAGCTACGATCATCAGAAGACTCTGTTCGACAATCTTCCTGAGGACCTTAGGCAGAGACTCATCATCCACACAAGAAGAGACCGCGAGGAGAGACTCAGAGAATGGATGCAGTCACGCGGCAAAGTGTTCGTCTCAGTCGCCTTCAATGAGGGACAAGACTGGAAGTATGACGTATGCGACGCACAGATACTTCTGAAAGTACCATTTCCAGACCTAGGCGACAAGCGAGTCAAGAGACGACTCGATATGGGACGTCAGCAATGGTACAACAATCAAGCAATGCTAGAAGTCATACAAGCCTACGGCCGCGCCGTTAGAGCTGAGGATGACAAAGCAAGATTCTACATTGTGGACGGAAGCTTCCAAAGACTCGTCGGAAAGTGCTGGCAATTCATCCCCGACTGGTTCAAAGATGCACTACCCGCATCCTTTGTCCCACTCTCGCAGAACTGAGACCAACTGCGCCGCCCCTTGATGTTACTCACTCTCTTCTCTAGAATTGGATGAGTTCAAGACATCGGTTTCGCCTTCTCCCTGAAGTGTCGCAAACCCGCTGAATTGCTCCTGGGCATCTCTGAGAGACAGGCAGGGGAGCTCGCCATTAGGCAGTGGATCCAACGCAACCACAACCAGGTCTCCCTGGAAACCTGGACCGAGACGAGAGGCAGCGCCGCACCCGTCGACAGAGCCCTCATCAACGTCCACGTCACAATCATGAAGGCTGAGCTGAGACAGATCCTCGACGAACTCCAAATCGTCGCCGCAGAATACCAGGTCGAAGTTCTCCGCAAACTGCAGAAGATGATACCGACCGCACAGGCGTTCGTAGAAGAAACCGGCGACAAAGAACTGAAAGAAATTCTCCTTTCAGCAGTCACCAAAGTGACGACCGAGGCGAAGCTAGGATGAAGCCCGAGATTGTCTGATCTGGATTTGGATGGTCTTTTTCGTTTCTGTCAAATGTTAGGGACATGCTTGTGGCTGTAGTGTCAAGACATAGGACACAATTCCTATGAGTTCGTCTGACGCCCGGGGTTCGGTGCGCTATGACTTCTCCGTGTCAGCCGTAGACACGTTTCAATTCTTCGGCGATACGTTCCGTAACGGACTCCTCCTCCTGGATGAGTTTCGATTCAAGCGTCAAAGTGACGATTGGATAGTGTTCCTGAAGCTGCTGGAGGATCAAACCTACGCGCGTAAGCTTGGAGTATTCTCATCCACCATCAACCTGCAGGACGGCGACCTCTACTTGAGGCAGGAGAACGGGCAGATAGAGATGAAGACACGATTCGCAACCGTACTGGCAACTATGTATAGATCAAGCGCGACGGTGATCGCGTGAGGGTTCGCTCTCATGTGCTCGAACCCCTGAGTCTTGGCGTTCCATCTGTGACTACAGGACATGCACTTGAAACGCTGAACCTTGGTGCCATCCTTGCGATACTTCCAACCCCACTTCTGAATATGCGCCGAACCGCAATTCGAACATTGTTCTTGATCGGGACTTGCAATTTCAAGCGCGAGATTCTTCGAGGTAACATGCTCACGGAAATTAAGCGAGAAATACACCGCGTAGATGTGTTTGCAAGCGACTTGTCTATGAGTGAAATCTGGACACTCACAAGACCAGTCCAAACCCTCACGGATGACCAAGTATGAACCGCTTCCCTACTGTGAATGAACTCGGTAAGCGTTCTCGTTGATACGCTTGATCTCGTTGCCGTTAGAGAGCATCTCCCAAGCCCGAACCTGCCGCGTTTCCAATTTAACCGCCAAACCTCTAACCATCCTTCCTTCAACTATGTCAGCCAGATTCAGGGAGTACAAATCTTCAGAAAGGAGAGATGGCTTGTTGAAGAGCCCTTCAACTTCAAAGTTCCTCCTTGACTAGGTCTTCAGGCATCTCTGGCGGGCCAACTGCCAGAGTACAGGGCGAGTGCCTGCAAACTATGTGGAGTCAGGATTATCGTCGCCTTTTGGGCCCGACAGACAAAAGTTAACAGGACAGGCCAACTACTTCATTGTCGATGATGTGGCGTGGCCGCTTCTGCGTCTATTCATTTCACCGTGGACAGTCACCTTCTGCTTGAACTCGGTGAGCGCCTCGTAGCACGGCGATCAATTGCCGTAGCTGAACTCGTGAAGAACTCGTATGATGCTGATGCAACGAAAGTCGTGGTGAAGCTTGACAACGTGGCCAAGATCGGCGGCACAATTGTGGTAGAAGACGATGGACTTGGCATGACTCTTGATATGTTGATGGATGGTTGGATGCGAATCGCTACGGGTGCAAAAAGAAAGGACCCAATCTCTAGAAAATACAAGCGAATACGAACTGGCGCAAAGGGGATCGGACGTTTTGCATGTCGCGTGCTTTCTGATCGTCTCGTGTTAGAATCAGTGGCCATAGTGTCCAGTGGGAGGAAGGAGAGGGTTGTTGCAACCTTTGAATGGGCCCGGTTCAAATCGGGTTCAAAAGTTGATGAAATCACAATTCCCTACAGGCGTGAGCAAGTGGAATACGATACGCCTACGGGCACTCGGTTGGTTCTTGAGAATACGAGGGAGGCATGGGCGGAGAAGGATGTAACGGAGTTGCAACGGGACCTTCTGAGTTTGGTTTCGGATTTCGCTCCAGAAGTGAGAGGGGAAAAGACCAGAGGGAAGGACCCAGGCTTTCAGATCGTAATTCAGGCACCGGAATTCCCTGAATTCGAAGGGCCAGTATCTGAGCAATTCCTCCAATTCTCTTGGTGCAGACTAATCGGTAGAGCCTCTCAAAATGGCAAAGCCACATACACCCTTCAATTTAGGAAGTTGAAGAGAGAAAGGCCCCACTTTACACACAGTCGGGTCTACGATGAGTTGGGAGAGGCCTTCTTCAGAATTGACTTCTTCGTATACAGACGAGAATACTTCGCAGGTTTGCCGATATCGCTCACTGACGCGCGCAATATCGGCCGGGAACGAGGAGGCGTCAAGATCTTCCTCGATAGATTTCGCATCTTTCCATATGGAGAACCGACTGATGATTGGTTGAATCTCGACAAAGACAAATCAAGGCGGGCTACCGCCTTCCAGGAAATCACAGAGACAGATGACGACTTGGCGAGGCCGATGCTATTTCTGCCTGGGAACAATCAATTGTTCGGGGCAGTATTCTTGTCTAGGATGAAGAATCCCAGCATTACGTTAACCGTGACTAGGGATCGGTTGCTGGCAAACGCGGCTTTCGAGCAGTTGAGAAGCTTCGTGCGAGCTGGAATTGAGTGGATGACAGTTCAATACGCAAGATATGGCGAGGAAAGCCGCGGAGAACTGCCGTCCAGGAAGGATCCTCTCAGACCACTTGAAATAGCAAGGAGCAAGGTATTGAGAAGTAAAGACGACCTCGGCCCCGAGGCAACGACCGAGATAGTCCAGGCTATCGAGATGGCCCGTCAGGCTTTCGAACAGCGCGAGAAAGAAAGCATAAGTGAGCTTTCGATGTTGAGAGTCCTCGCGACAACCGGGACCTTAGTTTCGGTTTTTGAACATGAACTATCCATAATGATTCGTGGACTACGTCGAGAGACCCGTAACTTGCTGAACCTTTTAGAGGGAATCCCGTCGGAATATCGATCAAGGCTACTGGAGTCATCGACGCGGCTTGAAGATTGGGGCGAGAGTGTGGAGGAGAGTGCCTCCCAGCTAGGCAGAATGCTCGGAAGAGAATCCCGCGATAGGCTCAGGTCTTATCCTCTTAAAGCACTGATCGACGAGATGATTGCGCCTTTTCGTGCACATCTAGATGAAACACATATTGATTTTAGTGATGGCGATTTGCCTTCGCATTTGCGTCTCCCGCCCATGTTCCGTTGCGAAGTCTACTCGATTTTCCTCAATTTGATTACAAATTCCATCAAGGCTGTGAAACCCTCGAAGATTCGGAAAATCGCCATCACAGGAGAAAGCGTTGGAAAGGGGCTGAGAATTCTCATACTCGATACTGGTCGCGGCATTCCTCCAGATAGAAGAGAGGAAGTCTTCAAACCCTTTGTCTCGGATAGCGAACCTGATCCTCTGCTCGGAGAAGGAACTGGTCTAGGATTGACAATAGTCCGAAATACCGTGGAAACTTATGGGGGTACGGTCTGCTTTGTTGATCCGCCAGATGGATGGAATTGCTGCGTTGAACTTGTCTTTCCGGAGGACTAGTAGGCATGACGACTTACTTAGCCAAATACGTCGATGACATCCAGTCGGAAACGTTGAAGTTTAGTAAACTTCTGACTAGGAAAGGAAAACTGCTGGTAAAGTCAGCATATCCTCCGCTCGATCTGAATATTCATGAGATTGTCAAAGACAAACCTGATCTGATTCTTATCGATTTCATACTCTGGAGCTTCAAGATCGAAGGGCAGTCTGTTCCGTACCTTGGCGGTACGCTGGCGACGAGGCTGCGCGAAGCACACTATGACAGACCGCTGATCTTGGTTTCTACAAAGAACAAGTTTAGACAACATGCTGATACAGGGCAGTTTGGTAACCTTGACGATGTCGTCTTCAAAGACGATATTGAAGCGAACAAGCAGGTTGCCATTTATCGTCTAATTGAATGGATTCGTGGGTACGAACAACTGAAACTAGTCGGTGCAAACAATGCATGGAACCGTGTTGTGAAGGCGCTGGCTGCTAATCGACGAGAATCTGAAAAGCTAAAATCGATTTTCCCAGCTGATCAAGGGTCGCTGATATCTGAGGGAGTTGCGAAAGTCGATTGGTCCGTGCCCGGGATTGCACACTGGATTCACCGCGTTCTATTCAAGTACCCGGGAATTCTCTACGACAGTCTGTACGCGGCATCGATGCTTGGAATCTCAGAAAGATCTTTTCTGCGCGGTGACGTGCAGAAATTCTTTGCACCTGCGAAGTATAACGGAGTATTTGCCAACTTAACACCGCGATGGTGGAGAGACCGTCTCTTGACACGTGCGTTCTCTCTGATCAGGTCAGAGAAACTCGAGCCGGATATCCCCGTTTCATTCAGGTTAGTCTTCGCCAAAAGGTACCGTGTAAAGGTGACGCCATCGACATGTGTTGTTACAGGTACCAAGGGCGCAGATGCGGTCTGCTACATCTTGCGCAAACCAGTGTTGCGCGAAGCGAGCCTAGAATACTCGCCAGATGATCGACCAAGCATCATGGACAGAGCGCGAGTCTCATTCAAAGCAATTAGGGAGAGCCCCGAACTGAAAACCGAGTTTCTTAGTGCAGAGGGAGGAAGACTTTACTCCAAGATCATTAAAGGCAAGTATCCTTGAGCGCCGCAGAAATCACGAGAGACCTTCAAATGCTAGGGCGCTTCGCAGGAGGTATACTTGACAATGACGCCTCTTTGGTGCTCGATCAGGTAATCTCGCAACTTGAGGCAACCTCTCAGAACAGCAAGTCGACAAGCCAACCGTGTACTTGGGCGTTCGCAATCAGTCCTCGTAGGCCTCTAAGATTCGTCAAATCCGAAGATGAAGGCAGAGTCCAACCAGATATCTTCTGTCGACTTCTTGGTCCGGGGACATTGGGCTGGCCACACGAAAGTCAAGAACTCGTAATTCGAATCTGGTCAGTTGATCAGACGCTTAGCTATAGACCAGAACTAGATGCGAAGTCAATCGAAGACTGGCTTACTCTCCAGAGAGAGCCGCATCGGGTCATCTTGCGCCTTCATTTTGATCGAGCTAACAAGGGTCAAAATGGCACGATATTCCATCTGCAGGTAGGTGGCAATCCCATTGAGGACCAGAAGGAAAAGTCATGGTCATGCGGTTTGCCCGATCTCCCGCGGATACCGATCCCTCCCATGGATCTCATTCTTGCTTGCGAACTCATCATCGCGAATTTCTTCCAGGATGAATTCAAGAAACTGTGTAAAGACCCAGAATGGTGCGCGGTCGTTAGGAGAGCTGAGCAGAGAACCATAAAGAGATATTTCGACAGATGCAGCGTCCACCTAAATGATACACGTACTAAGCACACTCTTCTGAAGACTCTGTGGAACAAGCCACTGACATGATCCATGTTCCAACATGCAACTTGCGCGGAGATGCCTGAATTTCTTATGAGCAACAAAAGCATAGCGTTAACTGTCATTCGAAACAGATGTGTCAATCGGCACCTTTGACTAGGGTGGCGCCGTTGTCAAGCCTAAGAGCGAAGAAGTTAGGGAGATATTACACCCCCCCAAGTCTGGCCAGACCACTCGTCGAATGGGCCATAAGGGACGAGAAAACGCGATTCTTGGATCCGTCCTTCGGAGGATGCTCGTTCCTAGTTGCCGCGGCAGAAAGGCTCCGAGGACTGGGGGCCAAGGTCCCGGGACGACGCGTCTATGGAGTGGACATAGACAAACGTGCTCGTGACTACTTGACACCATTATATCAGGCAGGTGCGCTTGGATCTAATTTCCTCACAACCGATTTTCTTGCTTTGGAGCCCGGGGAAATACCGGGGGGCCCCTTCGATACCGTATGCGGCAACCCGCCCTATGTTCGCCATGACCTAATTGCGGATCGGAAACTAGAAACTGCCATAGATGCAACCTGCGGTGCCAATGTCACGGTCCCTCGGAACGCGAGTTACTGGGCATATTTCCTGATCCATTCCATACGTTGCCTGAAGTTTGGCGGTAGGATGGCGATGATTCTTCCCACTTCATTTCTGTATGCCGACTATGCCAACACGATCTGGTCGCATATCGCGGCGAATTTTCAGTCGATAGTCGTTGCAGCTCTTCAAGAACGTGTGTTCTACGACAGCGAGGAGTCCCCCGTGATCCTTTTCGCCGATGGTTTCGGAGGTTGCAGTAGGGTAGCGCACACGGCGATCGTGGAACGCGTTTCCGAATTGCATCGGTTACTCCGTCGGGAGAATGTTGGCGGTTCAACTAGGGTCAATCGCCTTCAAGACGAGAAACCATGGAACTACGGCGTTATCAAAAAACGGGCTGCGAGGATTTACGGACAGATCAAAAGCAGTGATGCAAGCTCATGTCTAGGTGATTGGGCCAACGTCAAGATAGGCGTTGTCACGGGATGCAACCAATTCTTTGCCTTGAGCGAGTCTGAGCGTAGGAAGCGGCAACTTCCCTCTGTGTTGCTCAGTCCAGCCTTGATCAGAGGAGCGGACGTTAATGGGTTGACCTTTGCACGGAAGGACTATCAGAGTATTCGGAAAAAGGGCAGGCCATGTTATTTGCTTGCGATTGATTCGAAGACTACTCCATCGAAGAGCGTTGCTGCATGCATCAGACTAGGTGTTCGGCAGCATATCGATAGAAGGTTCAAATGCAGAATTCGCGATCCATGGTACAGTCTTGCCGACTTGTCTTCATGCGACGCATTCATCAATTACATGAGCTCATCATTTCCTCATGTGATACTCAATGAAGCAGATGTCACTTGCACAAATTCAATACACCGGGTAGACTTCAATCGCAGCGTTGATGACGAAATCGCTCGTGCAATTGCAGTTGCATCTGTTTCATCTGTGACGCAGTTGAGCATTGAGATGGTCGGAAGAAGCTACGGAGGCGGAGTGTTGAAGCTAGAACCGTCGGAGGCAAAAGCCATGCTGCTCGTTTTGCCAAGTTCATCGAACACACTGTCCAAGGCATTTCACCGGGTGAATCGCGAATTGCGACGCGGAAACAAGACCGCCGCTATGGCGTCAGCCGACAAGGTTCTCTTGAAAGAAGGGGACCTCCCTTTGGATCGTGAGAAGGTCAGGATTCTGCGCGAGGCGTGGGCCGCTCTGGTCAGATTGAGACTGAACCGGCGGTGTGCGGGCTAGGGTTCAGTGCTGCTCAGCCTCAATACTTGTGACCTAAGATACGGTTGTCAGTACTCTGATAGGCATGAAGCAAAAGAAAGGCGCTTGCCTCGCCTTGGTTGAATCAAAGCCTGACTTGAGCTGCCTGGGCGGCAATCTCCGTTCGGCGAGCGACGATGTTGCAGCGATACGCTTGCAGTATTCACCGACTGTACATTCGTTCACACGTGCGGCTAAGGCGATTTGTCTCTTCGAGATCTCTATGCCCGCCTGTCTGGAGCAAAGGTAGATTGTCGCAGCAGCCAATACTATCCCCAAACCTTTCTTTTCCCGATTCATTTCAGATAGTTTCCTAAGAAGCACGATGGCGCCTCTCTCAATTCTGGGAGGTAGATTTGCTGCAGCAACTATCCGAGGAACCTCACGAGAAGCATCACGAAGAGGCGTCCTAAGGTTGAGGGCAAATATGATTCGGTTATGCATTTTCCAAACTAGGCGTCTGTCGCAAGGAGATACTATTTCTGTAATTGAGACTGGAATGCGACTTTCTCGACATGCGATGTATACTGCTGCGGCTCCAATCCGCCCAAGAGGTCGTCTGATTCCGACTGCATGTGCTTTGCGATAAATCTCGACAGCCCTGGCTCCTACAGTTTTTGGCAAATGTAGTCGTGCCATTGTTCCTTCGACTATCCTCACCATGTCAAGTAGAGATGCGCCCGCTGCGTTGCGACGTTCAAACCAATTGTACCTCTCGCTTCTTGCATATTCGTCCGGGGTTAGCCTATGTCCAGTTCCGTCAACCATTCCTGGACCGTAGGTTCCCCAGCCTATCATAGTCGCACGAACCTTGGTTCGCGTTTCCTGGAGCATGTCACGATCGTAGGTGACTTCGTAAGAGCTACGGTCCATCACTCCGATCTGGTATTGGGCAACACGGCACCGCAGCTTGTGCATACGACTTCCTCTATCGTAGTCCTCCCAGACTCGAACGGATTTGCATTCCAAGCAGATCAGGTAGCCAACATTACCCACCGACATTCCAGGAGGAAAGGCGGGGCCTCCACTATCCACTCGAGAATATTGGAAAGCATTGAAGAGGAATGGAATCAAATCAAGCAGCCCGTGTACGAAGAGAAAGGATTTCAAATCGACTTCGTGGGCAGAACCTTTTCTCGACATGGGAAGATAGAATTGGCCGTGGAAGTCGACACATGGTGGAGGCCGACAGGCAACTGGGTGAAGCTCCTCGACATAAACGCCCCTGACAAGGTGTGGGTCTACGTTTGCAAAGATGAGGAGAAAGCAAAGAGGAATCTGGAGAATGCCCTTAGCCAATTCCGAAGGCTTGCCAAACTCAGGGGCGAAAAGAAGACCAATAAGGTCACAATTCTCATGAAAGTCGCAGGAGAAAGCGGGTCTGTCGAAAGACATGATCTGTTCGGATAGATAGTCCCCTATCCTCCATGCGCAAGAAAAGGATGGAAAGGGGCTGGGACTTGTCTCAGTAGGTCTCAGCCTCACGTCACGACTAGCTCATCCACGTCAGATGACGCTGCTACGCATAGACGGCGTGGACGCGTCGAAGGCTCGGACAGGCATGAGGACGCTTGCCGAATGGATCCGTCGACAGTTCGGAAATTGCTTGGAGAGATCGTTCGAGAAGATGCGCGACCTAGTCGCGCGGCTGAGAGCATCTAGACTGTGATACGTAGCGCTTTCTTCTCTCTATCCTCGAGATAGCTATTCTCGGCCAGATGGTCGAGAAGAAGAACTCGGATTGTGTCCGAGAGCGTCGGATCATGCCTGTCGTTCTTGAGCCGCTCGAGCAAGCGCCAGACCTTGACTGGTAGGCTGATGCCCCGGCTAGCCTGATCTTGAGATTTTTCTTTGGCCCGAAAGCTGCAGAGGGATCAGCCTGATCCCGCGAGATCAATCACACAGGCGGAGGTGAGCTCTGGAATTGACAACTGAGAATGGGAATGGTGAGCTCAAGCAGCTCTTGGAAATCGAACGGTCCTACCGCAGGAACTTGACGGTACTCGAGGTGGACCTCAAGGCGAAGTTACGCTAGCCACCGGGCCAGCTTGCATTTTTGGTCAGCTTGATTCCTCGTTGCTCTAGCTCCTTGACGAACAGGTGGCCTGGGACGGCGATCTCAAGCGGCTTTGCCCCGCGTGGAGTCTCACCTTGGGCCATCATGATCGCAACGATGGAGGCGCTCCAGCCTGTCGTGCGCTCCATCGCGGAAAATTGTGTCTCATCATCATAATAGTCTAACATTTCCAGAATAACTTCGGCCGGCCGGTCATCTTTTCTGCCAACGCATTTCACGCGGAGAGCAACCACATCCTTCTCTCCTGCCAACTTCACGTGTGGCTCATAGAGCGCTTGGAGTACACGCCTCGGCGCCACTTTGGCTCCGCCAACCTTGATCTCTCTCTCGCTGAACAAGCCGAGGTCACGCATCGTCTTCAGTTGAGCATAGCTGCCGGGGTAGCGTAGCGTCTTGTTTTGGAAGACCTTCAGCTTCCCCTTGAACGTCCATGGGCACGTTGACGTGCCGCCACTTGTTGTGAATGCTTCCAGCTTGCCTAGAGAGGGGAACTCTATCATCTCTAGCTCTTCGATGCATGGAACTTCGACGATCTCGCCTCCGCGCAGGAAGATCGCCTTCCCGGAGTACTCGTTGATGAGACCTTCGAAATTGAATGTGAGCAGATAGTTGAATGGTGGCCGAGGGTTCTGGGGTAAGCCTCCCTCCCAGATGTACACCTCATCCGAAGAGTCGAGCATCTCCATGCCATAACAGGCTATAGTTGCGCCCATTCCAGGGCCGAGACCACAGTCGGGTATGATCGAGATTCCAGCGTTTGTTGCTCTTCGATCGAGAAGGAGCTGTTTCCGGACGATGCCGGTGTGGCCGCCAAGGTCGCACATGTTCGCACGAGCGGCAATCGCCGCTTTCGCGACCTCCAGGTTGTAGTAGTATGGGACGGCGCTTAGGAAAGCGTCCACGCCTGTTAGGAAGCGTTTGACCTGTGCTGGACGCCTAACGTCCACGCGTGTTCCTTCAGCAATCTTGCGCCCGATGAGGTGATTCACATGATTCGCCGCATGTCTAGCCTGTTTCAGACCAACGTCTCCGATTGTGACCTTGCTCGCCTGTCCGAACTTTGCCATGTCGTAGGCGGCTGCCGTGCCCTGTCTTCCTGCGCCCAATACTGCGTAAGTGTACTTCTCAGCTTGACCCGTCTGCAAATCTAATCGCCCGCTCACCGATGCTGCTATTGGATTTAACCTGATTGTCGGCAGTCCATTTTCACTGAGGACTCAGACGGTCAATCAGTCATCTCTTCCGATCATATCGAAGGACGACTTCGCGTCTGCTTATGATGCGAAGAACGAGACGACTAAGAGATTATCCACAACTGCCCTGGGTTGACCCAAAGATCTGCCCACACCCAGTCCCGATTGCTCTGCTGAAATTCAACGACCTCGATGAAACAATCTTCCGTTGCGATGTGTGCGGAAGAATCATGACATTGGGCGAGCTTGCCCCAACGAAGACAAGAGGCTGACCAGAAACGATTCGCGAGGGACACAACCAGGAGAAGGGTCAGGCTTCCAGTTTGATCCGACCTTGGCTAGATGATAAGACGCTTCAAATGTTAGCTGAATGGTCCTCCGTCAAGAATGAACTAGAACGGAAGCAGCTCTGTCAGAAGTGGAGGCTCAGCAGCAGACTACATCCGCCATGTTTGTTTGAGCTCTCGTGAGGCACTTCATTTTTCCCGGTTGCAGTTTCGGTTGAGACTCACTGAGATGCCTTGCATCCCCTTCGTTCTTTTCACTCGAACAAGACCAACGTGACGCGTATGGACTCTGATGAAACGTGCACGTATTGCGGAAAGGGACTCGTTAACGGACGTTGTTTCAGGTGTGGAACCTGTGAACGGTGCGGGACATAGGCGCGGAGCGTCTGATTATCCACCACGCTGGAGTAGGGTGTCAAGGTGGGTGAGAGGCGAGCCGGCTGGCGTTGCGAGGTTTGCGGAGTAAAGAATGGGCCTGCTCCCAACGTGCTCACGGTTCACCATCTGGCTGGTAACAAGTGGAATCTCTTGCCGTGGAATTTGGCTGCGCTCTGCCAGAGATGCCATTTCAGGGTCCAATGGACGGTAGACTTCTGCCAATCCCCGCTCTCAGGCATCTACCCTCGCTGGCTGCGGGAACACGTGAAAGCCTACAATGTCTGGGCGCAAGGCTAAGGACGCGCGCGACTCGTTTTAACTGATTGAAAGAGAGTGAGGAGAAGTCAGGGGGATTGTAAAAGAGACACGACGCTTTGTCGCAGACTGTTTCCTGTGGTTTCACATATTTTTCTTGCCGGACT
>Ga0315279_10008738_pt1 | contig 12208 bp, 9 predicted proteins | sample YL17G06_20_MG_FD_203694 | JGI IMG/M metagenome (GOLD analysis project Ga0315279, IMG submission 203694) | Sediment microbial communities from Yellowstone Lake, YNP, Wyoming, USA - YL17G06_20 | ecosystem: Environmental > Aquatic > Freshwater > Lake > Sediment | place: USA: Wyoming | collected... | reverse complement strand
TCCGGAAGTCTCTCGAGGTTACGAATACCCTCCAGGTTTCGGTTCAGCTTGGCGAGCTCCCGCCGCAGCTGGTTCGCTTCCTTGTGCGGAGTCCGCTCCAGCGTGCCGTCCTCGATCATTCGCTCCAACCGCTTCATGCGTTGGATGCTCCGCTTGATCGTTTCGAAGTTGGTCAGCGTCCCGCCGAGCCAGCGACGGTTAACGTAGTGGGCCCCGCAACGCTTGGCTTCGTCGGCGATCGTGGCCTGCACCTGTTTCTTCGTCCCGAGGAACACGACCTGCTTTCCGGCGGCCGTCGTGTCGCGCACGAAGAAGTAGGCCTTCCGGAACATCTCCACCGTCTGCTCGAGGTCGATGATGTGAATCCCTTTACGCTCGGTGAAGATGTAGCGAGCCATCTTGGGGTTCCACTTCCGTGTCCTGTGACCGAAGTGGACTCCGGTCTCCAGTAGTTCTTTCATCGTCAGGACTTCCACATACCCCTCCCGAGAATCCCATCGTTGGGTCAGGAGAGTATAGCGGACCGGAAAGGTCCCTTCAACGCAAGAAACCCCGCAAAGAGCTCTCATCTCCACTGGCGTCCGCCAGCATGGTCGGCCTCCACGACGGCGACTATAATGGAGGCGGAGGTGCGCGGACATGGTGGAGAGAGAACCCATCCAGACCGAGAGCGTCCACGTGCGCGACCTTCCTAAGAACGTCGAGGCCGAGCAGATTGTCTTGGGCTCGGCCCTCCTCGAGCCGGAAGGGACCGTCCCCGTCCTCATCGAGAAGCTGCGGCCGGAGCACTTCTACCGCCGCACGCATCGGGTCATCTTCCGGACGATCCGCGAGCTCTTCGAACGCGGGGAACCGGCCGACATCGTCGCGGTGGCCAACCGCCTCGAGGAGAAGGAGGAGATGGAGAACGCCGGCGGGCGCCTCTATCTCAACGAACTCCTCGACCGGGTCACCACGACGGCGAGCCTCGACTACTACGCGGAGATCGTCCGCAAGAAGGCGACCCTCCGCGCGCTGATCGAGGCGGGGGGGCGGGTCTCCGAGCTCGGCTACGACGAGGGGCGAGACCCGGACGAGGTTCTCGACCAGGCGGAGTCGATCATCTTCGACGTCTCCCGCCGCGAGGGGGCCGCGAGCTCCTACTTTCTCCTGAAGGAGTTCCTGCAGGACCACATCGAGCGACTGGAGGAACTGCACCGCGACCCGAACCGGCACGCCATCACCGGCCTCTCCTCCGGCTTCCCGAAGTACGACGAGATGACCTCGGGCCTGCAGCGCTCAGACCTGATCGTCCTCGCCGGCCGCCCCGGCACGGGAAAGTCGAGCCTCGCCCTCTCCATGGCGAGGAACATCGCGCTCCGCGAGAAGGGAGCCGTGGCGATCTTCTCCTTGGAGATGGCCAAGGAGCAGGTCCTCGAGCGTCTCCTCTGCGGCGAGGCGCAGGTGAGCCTGCACCGCCTGCGCGGAGGGTTCGTCCCACCCGCCAAGTGGCGGGACATCGCGAACGCGGCCGGGAAGTTCCAGGAGGCGACGGTGATCGTCGACGACACCCCGGGCGCCTCGATCCTGGAGATCAAGACGAAGGCCCGGCGCATGTCCGCCCAGCACGGCTTGGACCTCCTGATCGTCGACTACCTCCAGTTGGTCGAAGGCGCGGTCCGCACGGACGTACGGGAGCAGGAGATCGCTCACATCTCCCGCTCGCTGAAGAAGCTCGCCCGAGAGCTTGACATCCCCGTGATCGCCGTGTCGCAGCTCAATCGAGCGGTGGAGCGGCGGGAGGAGAAGTACCCCCGCCTCGCGGACCTGCGCGAGAGCGGGGCGATCGAGCAGGACGCCGACGTGGTGGCGTTCATCTACCGCGAGGACTACTACCGCCAACCCGAGGATGAGTCCACGGCCGGCGCGCAGGGCGCGGTGAGCGAGGCCGAGATCATCATCGCCAAGCAGCGCAACGGCCCGCTGGGCAGGTTCCCCCTCGCCTTCCACAAGGCCTACGCGAGCTTCTACCCTCCGGCCCGGGAAGAGGCCCCGCCGTTCTAGACGTCCTCAGGGTTTTGCGGTCCCCTGCAAAGACTCCGTATAATCCGCTCAAGCTCGATCGAGCCGAGCACCACGAGGAGGAGACATGGGTTACCCAACGCGGTTTCGCTACACCAAGGAGCATGAGTGGGTCGACCTGGAAGGGAAGCGCGCCAAGGTGGGAATCACGCAGCACGCGCAGAGTGAGCTCGGCGACGTCGTGTTCGTGGAGCTTCCTTCCATCGGGAAGGTCGTGAAGAAGGGCGACGGCCTGGCGACGGTTGAGTCCGTCAAGGCCGTGAGCGACGTGTACGCGCCCGTGTCGGGCAAGGTGGTCGAGGCGAACGCTCCCCTCGACGCCGCGCCGGACACGATCAACAAGGACCCCCACGGCGCCGGGTGGCTCGTCGTGCTCGAGGTCGCCGACCCCGCCGAGGTCGAGGGCCTCCTCGACGCGGCCGCTTACGAGCGCTTCCTCGCCGAGGGCTGACCCGGGATGCGCTACATTCCCCACACGCAAGCCGATCGCCAGGCGATGCTCGACGAGATCGGCGTCTCCTCGGTCGAGCGCCTGTTCGACGACATCCCCGCGCGGGTGACGGATCGGTTCCGCCCCCTGGAGCTTGCCCCGAAGAGCGAGATGGAGGTCGCGCGAACCCTCGAGGGCCTCGCGAGCCTGAATGCCGCGCCCAGGGAGCCGGTCTCCTTCCTCGGCGGAGGGATCTACGACCACTACGTCCCGAGCGTCGTCGCCCACCTCACGTCGCGGTCAGAGTTCTACACCGCCTACACGCCGTACCAGCCCGAGATCAGTCAGGGAACGCTCACGGCGATGTTCGAGTTCCAGACGCTCGTCTGCGAGCTTACGGGAATGGAAGTGGCGAACGCGTCCCTCTACGACGGGGCGACCGCCCTCGCCGAGGCCGCCCTGATGGCCGTGCGCGTCGTCGGCCGCCCTCGGATCGCCGTGGCGCGGTCGCTCTTCGGCCACTTCCGCCGGGTCGTTGACACGTACGCGTGGGCGGCCGGGATCGAGGTCGTCGAGGTCCCCTACACCTCCGCCGGCCGCCTGGACCGCTCCGCCATCCCGGAGGGAGTCGCCGGCCTCCTCGTCCAGAGCCCGAACGCGTTCGGCGTGATCGAGGACCTCGGCGGACTGAAGGAGGCACTCGGGGAGGGCCTCCTCGTGGTCGCGGTCCATCCGCTCTCGCTTGGGGTCCTCACCCCGCCGGGCGAGTGTGGGGCCGACGTCGTGGTCGGCGAGGGACAGCCGCTCGGGCTTCCTGCCTCGTTCGGCGGACCCCTCTTGGGCCTCTTCGCCTGCCGCGAGCGCTACCTGCGCCAGATGCCCGGCCGGATCGCCGGCCGGACGGTCGACGTCGACGGGACCGTGGGCTACACCATGGCCGTTGCGACGCGGGAGCAGCACATCCGCCGAGAGCGTGCTACCTCGAACATCTGCACGAACTCCGCGCTCTGCGCCCTCACCGCGACCGTGTACCTCGCGACCCTGGGGGCGGAGGGCCTACGCGAGCTCGCGCTTCTCAACTTGAACAAGGCTCACTATCTCGCGGAGAAGGCCGCGGCCCTCCCGGGCCACTCCCTCGTCTTCGACGCGCCCTTCTTCAACGAGTTCGTCCTTCGCCTCCCCTCCGAACCGCGGAGGATCCGTTCTCGGCTCGCCGAAGAGGGGTTCCTCGTTGAGGATCCGGAGCCTCTCGCCCGTCTCGGCCTCCCGGGCGCCCTGCGCCTGGCCGTGACCGAGAAGCGAACGAAGGAGGAGCTCGATCGTTTCGTGAGAGTACTCGGAGGGATCCGATGAGCACGATCTTCGACCAGTCCAGGACCGAACGCGTGGGAGGTCTCTTCCCTCCGCTCGACGTCCCGACCAGGAAGGTTGACCACCTTCTCCCCACCTCTCTCGTGCGGACGCGCGCCCCGCGGATCCCGAACAAGAGCGAGCCGGAGCTCGTGCGCCACTACACGCGCCTGTCGAAGATGAACTACGGGGTCGACGACGGCCTCTACCCTCTGGGAAGCTGCACCATGAAGTACAACCCCAAGATATGCGAGGACCTGGCGCGGATCCCGTCGTTCGCCGGCCTCCACCCTCTCGCCGACACGCGCCACGCCCAGGGCGCTCTACGGCTTCTCTACGAGATGAGCGAGCGGCTCTGCGGGATCGCCGGGCTCGCCGCCGTGACCCTCCAGCCGGCCGCCGGGGCCCACGGTGAGCTGACCGGGATGTTCCTCGTCAAGCGCCACTTCGAGGAGCGCAAGGAACCCCTGCGCACGCGGATCCTCCTTCCCGACTCGGCACACGGCACGAACCCGGCCTCGGCGGCGCTCGCCGGATTCACCGTCACCGAGCTGGCCTCGGGGAAGGACGGCCTCGTCGACCTGGAGGCACTCGACGCGTCGCTCGACGAGACCGTCGCCGCGATCATGCTCACCGTCCCCAACACGCTCGGCCTCTTCGAAAGCCGAATCCTCGACGTGACGGAGAGGGTCCACTCCGCCGGAGCGCTCTCTTACTTCGACGGGGCGAACCTGAACGCGTTCCTCGGGCGGGCGCGGCCGGGCGACATGGGGGCCGATCTCTTCCACTTCAACCTACACAAGACCTTCTCCACGCCCCACGGGGGAGGTGGCCCGGGCGCGGGTCCCCTCGCCGTCTCGGCGGCGCTCGCCGACTTCCTTCCCGTCCCGCGGGTCGTCCACGACCCGGAGGGGTACCGCCTCGACTGGGACGCTCCCCGCTCGATCGGCTCGGTCCACTCCTTCTACGGGAACTTCTCGGTCGTCCTCAAGGCCTACGCCTACCTCCTCCTCCTCGGAGACGAGGGCCTGCGCGAGGTGAGTGAGAACGCTGTCTTGAACGCGAACTACCTCCAGGAGCGCCTCAAGCGCACGTACCGTCTTCCCTACGACCGGCTCTGCAAGCACGAGTTCGTCCTGTCCGGCGCCGGACTCGCGGAGGGGGTGAGCACGCTCGACATCGCGAAGAGGCTGATCGACTACGGATTCCATCCGCCGACGATCTACTTCCCGCTTGTCGTGAAGGAGGCGCTGATGATCGAGCCGACGGAGTGCGAGAGCAAAGAGACCCTGGATCACTTCATCGCGGCCATGGAGACGATCGCGCGCGAGGCGAGGGAGAACCCGGAGCTTCTTCACGAGGCGCCGCGGCGCGCCCCGGTCCGCCGGCTCGACCAGACGCGCGCCGCGCGCAACCCGGTCCTGCGGCACCCCTTCGACGAGAAGGCGCCCTAGCTCGCCCGCCGGATCGCCTCGACGATCGCCTGAGCCACCTGTTCGCAGAGGGCAGTCTCGTCGGCCTCGACCATCACCCGGATGAGGGGCTGCGTCCCCGAGGCGCGAACGAGGAGCCTTCCTCTTTCGCCCAGACGAGCCTGCTCTGTCTCGATCGCCGTTCTCACGGAGGGCGCGTCGAGGAGCTCCGCCGGGTTCTTCGCCTCCACGTTCCGCAAGACCTGCGGCCAGAGCGGGATCTCCGAAGCGAGGTCCAACAGGTCGCGGCCCCGCTCGTGGGCGATCTCGAGCAGCTTGACCGCGGTGAGGATTCCGTCTCCGGTGGGCGAGTGGTCGGAGAACACGATGTGACCCGACTGCTCGCCGCCGATCTTCGCCCTCAGATCGCGCATCGCCTGAGACACGTTTCGGTCTCCGACGGCCGTGCGGACAAGCTCGATCCCCTCGCGGGCGAGCGCCCGCTCGAGGCCGAGGTTCGTCATGACGGTCGCCACGACGAGCGGGGGATCGAGGAGCCCCCTTCGGTGGCGGTGCAGGGCGGCGATCCCCATCATCCGGTCTCCGTCGATCACCTCGCCGTTCGAGGCGACGAGGAGGACCCGATCGCCGTCGCCGTCGAAGGCGATCCCCAGCGCGGCCCCGTGGCGGAGGACCGCGTCGCGGAGCGGCTCGAGGTGGGTCGACCCGCACTCTTGGTTGATCCGCTCGCCCTCCGGCTCGGCGTGAAGTGCGATGATCTCGGCGTTGAAGTGACGCAGGACCCGGGGGGCGATCGCGCCGGTCGCGCCGTAGGCGCAGTCGACGACGATCGTGTGCCCCGCGAGGTCGACTTCCTCGCTCTCGATCGTGCCGGTCAGGAACGCGGCGTAGCGGCTTGCCGCCGCGTCGAGCGCGCCGATCCACCCGACCGAGCCACGGGGCGGCGACGGCCGCTTGAGCCTCGTCTCGACCGCCTCCTCCTCCTCAACGGAGAGCTTCATGCCCCGGCGATCGAAGAACTTGATCCCGTTGTCGCCCGGCGGGTTGTGGGAGGCCGAGATCACGGCCCCCAGGTCGGCGCGTTCGTCCTTGATCAGGAAGGAGATCGCCGGCGTGGGGATGACCCCTGCGAGGAAGACGTCGGCCCCCGAGGCGGCGAAGCCGGCCGCGAGCGCTCCTTCGAGCATCGGACCGCTCACCCGGGTGTCTCGTCCGACGATCACCTTGCCGCCTCGGGGAACGAGGGTCTCGGCGGCCGCGCGACCGAGCGCGAGGGCGAGTTCCGGTATGAGGTCGTCGTTCGCCCGGCCCCTCACGCCGTCCGTGCCGAAGAGGCGAGTCACTTGAGCGACCACCCGCCTCCCAGACTGATGAGTGGGGGCCCGAACGCGACGGGGTAGAGGACCTCGGCAGCCGCTCGCACGCGCACGGCCTCGAAAGGACGGACCGTGTACGCGATTCCCGCGCCGGCGAACGGAGCCGGAAGCCCCGCTCCGAGCTCGAGGTAGGAGAGGCCAACGGACAAGCGGAACGCCGCCTCTCCCCACGCCGCCGGCTCGCCGAGGACGACGTCCACGCTCCCCACCATGAGGGTCCTTCCGTCCCAGGACACGAGCACGGAGGCGCTCCACCATCCGGGGGAGAGCCGCATCCCGACTTCGGCCCCAACGAGCGGTGGAAGTCCGCCGAGAGGAAGGCTCACCCGCAGACCGACGTAGTCGACCGCCCCCGCCTGACCGGAGACGAGCGCCAGGCAGAGCAGGAACCCCGTCAAGATGAGAAGGAGCGGTCGCGGGCGCATCGGTCGAAGTCTACCCGAGCCCCCCGTCCTCGCCAAGACCCTAGGGGACGAGCTGCCGCACGATGTCTCCCACCCGCACGTCGAAGGGCGTCGTCCTCACCCCGTATGAGGCGCGGTCGCGCACCTCGACGATGACGATCTCCCCCTTCACGCCCAGGACGTCGTAGGCGAGGAGCTCACCCGTCGCTGGGTTACGGATGACGTTCGCGGTCGTGAGGACCTGGAAGAAGTCCCTCACGCTGACCCCGCGCGACGCCCCGATGTTGATGACGACGCGGCCGTCGGGGAGGACGTCGGCGACCTCACCCTCCGTCGCGGCCGGGCGCGAGGCCGCCCCCACGCTCGCCGACGCTGCCGCGGAGCTTCGCGCCGCGATGAGGCTGGGCGCGACCTCCTCCATGCCCTGGATCAGCCGGGTGACAAGCTGGTTCACCGCGGCGTTCGTGGCCTTCCCCACGATCGTCTCGTCGAACTGGCCACTGCCCACGGTGATCTCATTCACGAGGGGGATGGCCGACCCGCTTCCGGGCTTGATCAGGAGACTCGCCTGGGCGATGTACGAGGTCCCGTCCCAGAGCTTGACGGTGTACATGCCCGGGCTCATCTGGACGTTCCCGACGTCGCGCTGGTCCCAGAACCACTCCCCGCATCCGCCGGTGGTCGTGAACTGCCACCCCAACCAGCGCACGAACGTTCCCCCGCCGGTGTAGACCTCCACGCCCAGCCAGCCCGGCGCTCCCGGGTTCCTGTAGCCCACGTGCACGGTCTCCCCGGCGTAGTAGGACGGCTTGTCGGTCTGGAGGCCGCCCGCGCAGACGCTCGTCGCCAGGGGCTGCGCGAGGGCCACGATCTTCCCAACGTCGACGGAGAACCCGGTGGACCCCTCTTCCTTCCCTTGCGCCTCCACCGCCCTCAGGATCTCCGACGTATAGACGCTCACCAGACGCGCGGACATGCTGATCTCGACCGCCGCGCTGCTCACGCTGAAGAAGCCAAGGCTGAACGAGGACTGCTTCACGTCGACCTTCGTCACCGAACCGACGATCAGAAGATCCGCCCCGAGGATCTGCCCGGCGGCCGCGAGGTTCTCGGTGAGGCTCGGGTTGAGGCCCCGCTCCTGGAGCACCGCCTCGAGCTCACTCCGCTCCAGGACGCGCACGCCGCTCGTGACGAGCCTTCCGATCAGCTCGTCGGCCACCCCCTCGCCGACGTTGATGAACCCGGAGCCGCTCCGATCCTCGAACCGCGCCACCGCCACCTTGAGATCGCTGAGGGGAGACAGGGAGCTCGGACTGGGACGCACCACGACGGTCGCGACGAGGGTGTTGTTCCTCTCGCTTGTCTCGTCGATCCGGTCGAAGGGCTGGTCGGCTTCGGCCGTGATCGTGTGCGTCCCGGGCTCCGCCGTCCAGCGAACGCTCACCGTCTCCTGACGGCCGACGTCGAGGCCGAAGGGGACCGCGGGGCTGTCGAGCAGGATCCCGTCGACTTGGAAGCGCACGTTGAACGAGCCGACCGCTTGGTCCGTTCCCACGTTCCTCACCGTTGCCGAGAGCGTGACGGTTTCCCCCGCCGCCGGCCCCACCGGCTGGATCGAGAGATCACTCACCACGAGGTCCGGCTTGGAGAGCGCGGCCGGCGCGGCCAAGACGAAGAGCAAGAGACCGAAGACCAGTGCAGCCCGGTTCACCATCTCCTCCTTTGTCCCGAAGCCATCCTCTGGCCTATGTACACGCCGGGACCAACGACAGTTTCACCGAGCCGCTCGGTCCGTCTCTCCCGAAGTCCCACGCGTCAGATCCCGCTCCAGTTCTTTCCACACGCCACTTTCACCTCGAGGGGGACGCGCAGCGCCATCACCGTCTCCATCTTCTCCTTGATCGCCCCCAGCGCCTCGACGCTCTCCTCTTCCCTCGCCTCGAAGACCAGCTCGTCGTGGATCTGGAGGAGCATTCTCGCCCTGAGGAGCCCCGCCTCGATCGACCGATCGATGTCAAGCATCGCGAGCTTGATCAGATCGGCCGCGCTCCCTTGGATCGGGGTGTTCACCGCGTTGCGCTGATCGAAGCTCCGGCGTGCGGCGTCCTTCGACTGGAGGTAGCCGAGCGGCCGCCGCCGGCCGAGGAGGGTCTCGGCGTAGCCGCGCTCCGTCGCGAGCCCGATCATCCGCTCGATGTAGTCCTTCGCCTTGGGGTGGGTGCCGAAGAATCGGTCGATGTAGCCCCGTGCCTCCGCCTGGGAGACCCCGAGCTCGCGCGCGAGCCCGTACGGGCTGATCCCGTAGAGGATTCCGAAGTTGATCCGTTTCGCCACGTCGCGGAGCCGGGGCGTCACCTCCCCCTCGGCCACGGCGAAGAGGCGGCTTGCGGTGAGGCGATGCAGGTCCTCCCCGCTCCGGAACGTCTCGATGAGGGTTTCGTCCTCAGACAGGTGCGCGAGGAGACGCAGCTCGATCTGCGAGTAGTCTGCCCCAATGAGGACCGACCCTTCCGGCGCCACGAACGCCCGACGGATCCGTTCACCGATCTCCGTCCGGATGGGGATGTTCTGGAGGTTCGGGTCGGAGGACGACAGTCGCCCCGTGGCGGTCGAGGTCTGATGGAACGACGTGTGGATACGTCCGGTCTCGGGATGGATCGCCTCCGGCAGCCGCTCGATGTAGGTGTTCAGGAGCTTCTGGAGCTCGCGATGCTCGGCGAGCTTCCCGGGAAGCGGGTGCTGCTCCGCGAGCTCTGCGAGGACGCGCGCGCTCGTCGAGGGTCCGGTCTTCGTCCGCTCGATCACCGGAAGCCGCAGGCGCTCGAACAGGATCTCGGCCACCTGCTTAGGGGAATTCGGGTTGAACCGCTCCCCGGCGATTTCGTAGAGGTCCTCCTCGATCCGTTGGAGCTTCCGTCGGATCTCGTCCCCTTGCGCGGCGAGCACCCCGCGGTCCACGAGGATCCCGTTCTGCTCCATTCGCGCCAGGACGGCCACGAGCGGCACCTCGACCTCGCGGAAGACCCGCGTCGCACCCACCCTTTCCAGCGCCGCCTCAAGCGGCGCCTTGAGCCGCACGACGACCTCCGCGTGGGCCGCGGCGTACGCCGTCGCCTCCTCGACCGCGACCGCGGCCATGCGCCCTTCCTTCCCGACCAAGCCGTCGTACGGAAGCAACTCCTGGCCGAGGTAGAACCTGGCGACCTCCTCCAGGTTGTGGCGCGGCTCTTCGGGGCGGGCGAGGTGCGAGGCGACCATCGTGTCAAACGCGATCCCGCGCGGGCGAAGGCCGTGGCGACCGAGGACGACCAGGTCGTACTTCAGGTTCTGGCCGACGACCCGCGGAACCTCGTTCTCGATCGCCGGTCGGAGCGCGGCGAGCACCTCTTCGAGAGGAAGCTGCAGCGGCGCCCCAAGGGAGTCGTGCCCGACCGGGATGTAGTACCCCTCGCAGGGCTCAAGCGAGACGGCGATCCCGACGATCGCGGCCCGCATGGGATCCCGATCCGTCGTCTCGAGGTCGAGCGAGAACTCCTCCGCCGCGGCGAGCCGCTCGACGAGCCTCCGGAGGTCACCGCGATCGAGGATCGTGTGGAAGTCTGCCTTCGCCTCTCGGGCCCCCTCCGTCGGCCGGGAAGGCGCGGTCGCAAGCCGAAGCTCGCTGAGGACCGACTGGAACTCAAGCTCCCGCAGGAGCTCCGCGAGTCGCTCGACGTCCGCCCCGCGCAATCGGCAGTCGGCGGGGACCTCTCCCACGGCGACGTCGTCCTTGAGAGCGATCAGCGTCTTCGCTCGCAGGGCGTCGCCCGCGTGGGCTGTCAGACTCTCGCGCACGCGCGCGTTCCTGACCTGCGAGGCATTCTCGAGTACCGCCTCAAGCGACCCGAACTGGCCGAGAAGCTGAGCGGCCGTCTTCTCCCCCACCCCGGGGACTCCGGGGACGTTGTCCGAGGTGTCCCCGACGAGCGCCAGGAAGTCGACGATCCTCTCCGGCGGGACGCCGAACTTCTCCTTGGTCTTTTCGGGATCGAGACACTCGATCCCCCCGCCGGGCGCGCGGCCGGTCGGCTTCAAGAGGGCAACCCGCTCACTCACGAGTTGGGCGAGGTCCTTGTCCGAGGTGACGATGTAGGTCGTGAGCCCCTTTTCCTCCGCGCGACGCACCAGGCTCGCCAGCAGGTCGTCCGCCTCCACCCCCCGCTCCAGGACGACGGGCACTCCGAGACGCTCCAAGAGGTCCTGGATCACGGGAAGCTGCGCCGCGAGCTCCTGAGGCATCTCCTTGCGCGTCGCCTTGTACGCCGGGTAGATCCCATGCCGAAAGGTCTTCCCGCCGGCGTCGAAGACCACGGTGGCATAGTCCGAAGGGAAGGACCGCAGGATCCTCGAGAGGATCCGCCAGAACCCGTAGACGGCGTTGACTGGGCGGCCGTCCCGCGTCGAGAGCTCGGGGATCGCGTAGAAGGACCGATAGGCGAGCGAATGCCCGTCGAAGAGAAGGAGCCGATTCGAGTCGGGCTCCGACTCCCAGCGAAGAAGCTTCCTATACGTGTCCACGTCCTCCCCGCTCTAGGCCTTGAAGATCGAACAGGTAGCAGAGCGCCAGGGCGAGCCCGTCCGCCACGTCGTCGGGACGAGGGATCTCGGCAAGCCGGAGGAGCTGCTTGATCGTCGCCTGGACCTGGCCCTTGGTCGCGCGGCCGTAGCCGGTGATCCGCTTCTTCACCGCGAGAGGCGAGTAGCCACGCACCGCAAGGCCGGCCGACGCGAGAAGGAGAACTCCTCGCGTCTCGGCGGTGAGCATCGCCGTGCGGGCGTTGGTCGCCAGGTACACCTCCTCGATCGCCACTCCCGTCGGACGGTAGGCCTCGATCAACGCGGTCGTCTCCCGGTAGATCTCCCGCAGCCTTTCCGGCCGAGGGACCGACGACTCCGTCTCGATGATCCCGCCCGCGAGCGCCTCCCACCCCCGCTCTCCCGCGCAGACCACGCCGTAGCCGGTCGTCGCGAGTCCCGGGTCGAGCCCAAGGGTGATCAGTCGGCCGGTCACGAGCGGAGGAAGTCCCCCAGCCGCCGCGGCGCCTCGTCCGGCGCCCGGCAGGAGTGGGCTGGATCAGCGTTCAGGTCCTCCCCGCAGGTCGGGCAGAGCCCGCG
>Ga0315279_10008735_pt1 | contig 12209 bp, 14 predicted proteins | sample YL17G06_20_MG_FD_203694 | JGI IMG/M metagenome (GOLD analysis project Ga0315279, IMG submission 203694) | Sediment microbial communities from Yellowstone Lake, YNP, Wyoming, USA - YL17G06_20 | ecosystem: Environmental > Aquatic > Freshwater > Lake > Sediment | place: USA: Wyoming | collected... | reverse complement strand
GCTCGACGGGCTCATCGCTAAGCAGAAAGCGATCGTGGACGGGTTCGAAAAAATCGTCGCCGAGGAGAAAGCCAAGCTCGGCCGGTAAACCGTTCAGCCTCGACGCCGGGATCCCTTGAAGCCTCGCCCCGCGAGGGAGAGACCTCAGGGGATTTTTTTTTCCGGCCATTATCGTTACAATGTCCTGGTGAGAGCTTGCCCACGTCGGGGAAGGATTCGATGACGCCCAAACCGCCGTCCCGCGCCCGGGCCATGGCCCGTATCGCCACGCTCCGCAAGGACATCGCTTTCCATGAGAAAAAATATTACGTGAATAACGACCCTCAGATCTCGGACGACGAGTTCGACCGGCTCGTCCGGGAGCTGAAGGACCTGGAAGCCGCCTACCCCGACCTGGTCACGCCCGAGTCGCCGACGCAGCGGGTCGGCGAGAAACCGGTCGAGGGTTTCGAGACGGTGCGTCACGCCGTTCCCATGTTGAGCATGGACAACGTCTATTCCGTCGAGGACGTCCGGGAATTCGACCGGAGGACCCGGAAGCTCCTCGCCGGCCAGGACGTGGACTATGTTGCCGAGCTCAAAATCGACGGGCTCGGGATCTCGATCCTGTACCGCGACGGACGCTATGTCCAGGCCGTGACCCGCGGCGACGGCGTCCAAGGCGACGACGTGACGGCCAACGTCAAGACGATCAAGAGCCTGCCGATGACGATTCCCGAGCGCCGCCCGGTCGAGGTCCGCGGCGAAGTGTATCTGCCGTTCGAGTCCTTCCGCCGGATCAACCGGGAGCGCGAGGCGAAGGACGAGCCGCTTTTCGCCAACCCGCGCAACGCCGCGGCCGGCTCGGTCCGGCTCCTCGACCCGCGCCTGGTCGCGTCCCGGACTCTCGCTGCGTTCCTCTATTCCCTGTTTGTCGACGGCCGGGAGACGGAGACGCAGGGGGACATCCTTCGGACGCTTAAAACGCTCGGCTTTAAAACCAACCCGCATTCCCGCCGTTGCCGGACCGCGGACGACATCGTCGCCTACTGGAAGGAATGGACGGAAAAAAGGGACACGCTCGACTATGACGTGGACGGCGTGGTGATCAAAGTCAACGCGACGGCCCAGCGAAACGAGCTGGGCGTGACGGCCAAATCCCCGCGCTGGGCGATCTCATTCAAATTCCCGGCGCGGCAGGCCACGACCAAGCTCAAAAACATCATCGTCCAGGTCGGCCGGACCGGGGCCCTGACGCCGGTCGCCGAGCTCGAGCCGGTCAAGCTTTCGGGCGTCACGGTCAGCCGGGCGACCCTCCACAACGAGGACGAGATCCGCCGCCGCGACATCCGAATCGGAGATTACGTCTTGGTGGAGCGCAGCGGCGACGTCATCCCCAAGATCGTCGGGCCGATGAAAGAGCGCCGGACGGGGCGGGAAAAGGCCTTCGTCATGCCGACGCATTGCCCGGCCTGCGGCTCGGCCGCGTTCCGTCCCGAGGGCGAAGCCGTCTCCCGCTGCACCAATCCGTCGTGCCCGGCCAGGCTCCGCGAAGCCCTGCTTCATTTCGCCGCACGTCGGGCAATGGACATCGAAGGGCTCGGCGAAGCCCTCGTCGACCAGCTCCTCGGGAAAAAACTCGTCACCGCGATTCCCGATATTTACCGCCTCACCTACGACGACCTGGTCGGGCTCGACCGCATGGGCCCGAAAAGCTCGGAGAACGTTCTCGCGGAAATCGAAGGATCCAAGGCCAAAGGCCTCGACCGCTTGGTCTTCGCCCTCGGCATCAGGCACGTGGGTGAGCGCCTGGCCCAGACGCTGGCCGCCTATTTCCGCGACATCGACACCCTCGCCGCGGCGGACGGTCCGGCACTGACCGCGGTCGAAGACGTCGGTCCGGTCGTGGCCGAAAGCGTCGGCTTCTTCTTCCGCCAGCCGGAAAACCGCGAACTCCTGAGTAAGCTCAAAGCGGCCGGGCTCCGTTTCGCCGCGCCCGCGGACGGGCCGTCCGGCGAAAAACCGCTCGCCGGGCAGACGTTCGTCCTGACGGGCAAGCTCGAACGGTTCAGCCGTGACGAAGCCAAGGACGCCGTCGAGCGCCTCGGCGGGACGGTGACGGATTCGGTCTCGGCGAAGACGTCCTATCTTGTCGCCGGCGAAGACCCGGGCTCGAAGCTCGCCAAGGCGCGGACGCTCGGTACGCGCATCCTCAGCGAAAAAGACTTTTTGGAATTGCTCAGCAGGACGTAGGCCGCGGATCGTGAGGGTCCGCTCTACTTATTCTTTTTGGACCCGAACAGGTCTTTGGTCCAAATGCCCTTGTGGACTTTTTTATCTTCGGCCTTGCTCGCCAGCAGACGAAGCTCGCCGCGGGCGACCGGGTGTTCGGGGTCAATCTCCAGCGCCTTCTCGAGGTTCTTCTTCGCGCGCGCCAACATTCCTTCTTGCTTGTAGAGCAATCCGAGCCCGATATAGCCTTCGGGATTCCACGGTTCGAGGCTGATCGCCCGTAGAAAGTTTTGTTCGGCCCTCTTGCTCAGGGCGAGGTCTTTCGACTGCGCCATCGCCAGGAGCAGATAGTAGTCGCCTTTATCGTCCTTAAGCGTGACCGCCTCCTCGAGCAACAGGATGGCTTCGCCGAAACGGCCGCCATGGAACAGGGTCTTGCCCTGGCGGAACCGGGTCTCGGCCGTCTTCGAGCTGTCTCTATCGACGGCGGCGCCGCCGGCTTGGGATTTTGGGGCCGATCTCCCGCCCTCGGTTTTTTGGGTCATGCTGCGGTAGGATTTCGTGACAGCGTCGAAGACCTCGTCGATCTGGCTCTTGTACTCGGCTGCCAGAACGCGCCCGAACAAGTCGGGATGGAATTTTCGGGCCAGCCTGAAATAGGCCTTCTTGACCTCGGCTTCGCCGGCGTGCGACGGAACGCCCAGAATCTGATGGGGCGCCAGGCCGGGCAAGATCTTGTGAAGTTCGAGCGCTTCTTCGAGACGCTCCCGGAGTTCCGCGCCCCCCGGTTTTCGCTCGGGAGGCCGCATCTCGACAAGGCCGAGACAATCCAGGAGATAGAGCGTCCGCCAGAAATACTCGGGGCGGTCGCCGGCGGCGAGCGTATCCGCGTCCGTCACTCCATCCGCGAGAGCCAGGACCTTTCGCTCGTCGTTGGTCAGCAGGTCTTCGTTGTCAAAACGGTCCCGCACCGGAATTTTCCCGGCCATCGACTCCGGGAGGTCTTTCTGAAACGGCATGTCGCGGATCCCCCGCGCGATCAACGCCGGCAGGCTGATCTTCTGTTCGAGGCCGCCTTCGAGGAAACGGCCCCGTTCCCGGAAAGAAATGTCGGCGTCGAAATACGTGAAGAGCGCGAGCGTGATCGAGGTCATCTGGGTCACCAGCCCTTCGTAGAGCACCTTCTGCGAGACGAAGGCCTTCGTAACGAGGGTCTCGCCAAGCATCACTTCGGGCTGGATGAGCGTCGGGATGAGACGGTACGTCTCCTCGGAAATTTTCCCGCTGCGAAACAGGACGTCGCCGAGCCGTTCGCTGGGGACGTTGGTCTTCGTGAAAATCAGGTTTCCTTCCTGGAAATAAAGATGCTTCTGGACGTTTTCCCGCCGGAAATGCAAATGGCCGGTTTTTCGGCCGAGGTCGATGTCTTTGAGAAAGCGAGCGATATGAGCCATGGCCCTGAGGCCTTATTGTATCTGAAAACGCGACGCGTCTCAACTCGAATGTCGCGCCGGCCGCAAAAAACCCGGCCTCCTTCCGGCCGTCGTCCGGCGGGCCGAAGACGTTGAGCGCCATCCTCTTTTGTGCTAAGGTTCCCTCATGAGAATCGCCCTGGCCCAAATCACGCCGCACCTCGGGGACGTGCGGAAGAACCTAGACCTACATCTCGAAACGCTCGCCCGCGCCAAGAAGGAAAAGGCCGACCTCGTCGTCTTTCCGGAATTGAGCCTCACGGGTTACCGCCTCCGGGACCTCGTCGAGTCCGTCGCCGCGAACCCGGCGACGTCGCGCGAGATCCGGACGCTCGCGGCCCGGAGCAAGGACGTCGGGATCGTCTTCGGTTTCGTCGAGGAAAAGCCCGGAGAGCGCGGCCTGTTCTACAATTCCGCGGCCGTCTGCGCCGGCGGCAAAGTCCTCCATGTCCACAGAAAAGTGTTCCTGCCGACCTTCGGCCTGTTCGAAGAGCTCCGCTTTTTCGCCCCCGGCCGGAACGTGACCACATTCGAGACGCCGTGGGGGAAAACGGGCCTGCTCATCTGCCGCGATTTCCTTCATTTCAACACGAGCTATCTGCTATTTGCGGGCGGCGCGGAAACGATGATCGTCATCAGCGCCGCGCCGGGCCGCGGGCTTTCGGGCGGCGGGTTCGCCTCGAGCCGGATGTGGGAGCTCATGGGCGAGGCCATGGGCCGCTTCGCCCAGATGTTCGTCGTCTATTGCAACAGGGTCGGTTTTGAGGACGGCGTCGTGTTCGCCGGCGGGTCGTTCGTCTTCGACCCGATGGGCCGGCGCCTGGCCCAGGCCGCCTATTTCGAGCCCGAGCTCCTCGTCCAGGACATCGACCTCGGCGAGGTCCGGAAGGCCCGCAAGAACTGGCCGTTCAAGCGCGATGACAAGCCCGAAGTGACGCTGGCCGCGCTGCGGAGGATCGTCGATGAGTATCGAGATTGACGCGGCATTCGCCGCCCGGATCCTGACGACGTTCATCCGGGAGGAGCTTGCCAAATTCGGGTTTTCGCGGGGCCTCCTCGGACTCTCGGGCGGGCTCGATTCGGCCGTTTGCGCGTCTTTGGCGGCGCGGGCCCTCGGGCCGAAGAACGTCATCGGCCTCATCATGCCCTACGGCACGACCTTCAGCCGGGACGTCGAAGACGCCAAAGCGGTCGCCGCGCGTCTTAAGATCGCGACGAGGCTGATCGACATCGGGCCGATGGTCGACGCGTATTTCAAGGTCTGGGGGACGGAGAGCCGGGTCCTGCGCGGCAACAAGATGGCCCGGGAGCGCATGTCCATCCTGTATGATCATTCGGTCCGGGAAAAAGCCCTGATTCTCGGCACGAGCAACAAAACCGAGCTTCTCGTCGGCTACGGGACGGTCCACGGCGACATGGCCTGCGCGATCAATCCGATGGGCGACCTCTACAAGACCCAGGTCCGGCAGCTCGCCGAATACCTCGGCATTCCCGAATCGATCCGGTCGAAGGCGCCGACGGCGGGCTTGTGGACCGGGCAGACCGACGAGGGTGAGATCGGCCTGCCGTACGCGGACATCGACCAGATTCTCTACCGGCTCGTCGACGAGCGCGCCTCGAAGGACGAGGTCATCGCGGCCGGTTTCCCGAAGGAGCGCGTCGAGCGCGTCCTGGGGCTCGTCAAAAACGCCGAGTTCAAGCGCCAGATGCCCCCGATTGTGAAGATTTCGTCGCGCACGGTAGGACACGATTTCCTCTATCCCTACGACTGGGACCGATAACGTGCCCGGCCTTCTGTACATCGTCGCCACGCCCATCGGCAATCTCGAAGACATCACCTTTCGCGCCGTCCGCGTCCTCAAGGAGGCGGATGTCATCGCCTGCGAAGACACGCGCGAGGCGCTCAAGCTGCTCAACACCCACGGGATCAAAAAAGAGCTAATCAGCTATTACCAGCCCAAGGAGCGGCAGCGTCTTGCGCTTCTGATGAATAAGCTCATTTGCGGAAAAACGGTCGCCCTGATCTCGGACTCGGGCACGCCCGCGATCTCGGACCCCGGATTTCGCCTCGTCCGTGAAGCGCTGGCCGCGGGCGTCCGGGTCGTCCCGGTGCCCGGCCCGTCCGCGGTGACGGCCGCGCTCTGCGCATCGGGCCTGTCCACGCACAGGTTCCTCTTCCTGGGTTTTCCGCCGCCGAAAAAAACGGCCGCCCGGAAAAAAATCTCGGTTCTTCGAGAGGAGGAAGGAACGCTGATTTTTTATGTCCCGGTCCGAAACGCCGCGGAGTTCATGCGGATCGTCCGGGACGAACTGGGGAACCGGAAGGTCGTCATCGCCCGGGAGCTGACGAAATTCCATGAAGAATTCATCCGGGGAACGGTCGACGACGTCTTGGCCGCCGTCGAACAGCGGAATTTGAAGGGCGAAGCGACCATCCTCATCGAAGGAAAAGGAAAATAAATTTTGGAGGACATACCATGGCGATCATCCGATGGGACCCCTTTCGGGACATGGTCACTCTCCGGGAGAAGATGAACCGGCTGTTCGAAGACATCTATTCGAGGAGAGGCGAGGACAAGGATATCGCCGCCACAACCTGGGCGCCCTCGGTCGACATTTACGAGACCGAAAGCGAGCTGGTGATGACGGCCGAAATCCCGGGAGTCGACGAGAAGGACGTCGAGATCAAAGTCGAGGACAATACGCTCACCCTCAAAGGCGAAAGGAAATTCGAGAAGGAGACGAAGGAGGAGAACTATCACAGGATCGAGCGGTCGTACGGGACTTTCTATCGCGCCTTCACCCTCCCGAACTCGATCGACCCCGACAAAATCCACGCCGAGCACGAAAACGGCGTCCTGAAAATCTCGATGCCTAAACGCCAGGAACTCAAGCCCCGGAAGGTGAAAATCCTCAAGCCGGTGGCGTCCGAGAAACTCAAAAAGTGACGGAGGGGAGTTTAGCTACGCCTGCGCGAGCGTGACCGCCCGCACATCGCCCGCCCCCCCGCTCTTCAGCGCCGATGCGCACGCGGCCAGGGTGGCGCCCGTCGTATAGACATCGTCCACGAGGAGAACCGTCCTGCCGCGAGCGTCCTCCGGTTTCACGACCTCGTAAGCCCCGCGGACGTTTGTCCGGCGCTCGCCATGTTCCAGGGTGGTCTGCGGCGGCGTGTTTCGTATTTTCTTCAGGACGCCCGCGTCGCAGGGGAGGCCGGCGAGGCCGCCGAGCGCCCGGGCCAGGACTTCGGCCTGATTGAAGCCCCGGTCCTGACGCCGGCGGCGGTGGAGCGGCACGGGAATGATGAGGTCGACCCCCGTCCAGACCGCGTCCTCTCTCCGCAGAGCGTCGTAGAGGAATCGCGCCAGCGGTCCGCCGAGGGGCTGATATTTCCGGTATTTGAACAGCAGGATCGCGTCCTTGAGCTCGCTTTGGTATCGCGCTCCGGACCGGTGGCACGAAAACGGAGGGGGCGCGTTCAAACAAGACGCGCAGAGATGCGGGCCGCCCGCGCCCTCGAAATACCGGCCGCAGCGCGGGCACGCCGGCGACCGGTCCGGGACGATCTTATCGACGCAGCTCCGGCACAGGACGGAATCGTGAGGAGATTCGAGGAGCCGAAGGCAGATCTTGCAGCGCGACGGAAAAACGGCCAGCTCGAACAGCTTGGCCGCGCCGGCCAGCCTGTCGCGGACGGAGTGAATCAACTCGTTTCGGACTCGGATTTTTCCTGACAGTCGATGCAGAGCGGCGTCCACGGCAGGGCGTTCAGCCGCTTCTTGCCGATCTCCTTCTGGCACGTCTGGCACTGGCCGAAATCGCCCTTCGCGATCCGTTTGAGCGCGGCGTCGATGTGGAACAGCTGCTCGCGCTCGGCGTCGGAGAGGCTGAGGAGAAATTCCTTGGTATAGGAGCTCTCGGCCTTGTCCGCGAGGTCTTGGGCCACGTCGGTCTCGACTTCTTTGCTTTCGTTGCGGAACTCGGACAGTTTGAGGACGAGTTCGTCGCGGCGCTCGGTCAGCCTGGTCCGGAAGGCTTCAAGCTCTTTCTTCTTGAGGTTTCGGCTTTTATTTAGCATACGGTCTTCCTTTCATGATCGAAATGGAGCGGTAGATCTGTTCCATCAGGACGATCCGGCACAGCTCATGCGAAAACGTCATGCGCGATAACGAAAGCTGCACGTCGGCCCGGTCCAGAATGCGACGGGCCAAGCCCGCGCACCCTCCGACCACGAACGTCACGGTCCGGGCGGATTCCGCCGCGCGCCGCTCGAAAAATCTCGCGAATTCCTTCGAACTCATCTCTCGACCGTCATCAAAGAGGCAGACAATATAATCATCTTTAATATGTTTTTCAAGCCCCCGGGCTTCAATTTCCCGGACCGTCTCCGCGCGGCGGTCGTCCAGGCCGCGCGCCCCCGGGGTCGCGACGGCCTCGCAGGGGATCAGCCCGCGAATCCTGTTCAGGTAGAAGTCCTCCAGGTCACGGAGCGCGGCGTTCTTGGTTTTGCCCGGCCAGAGAAGTCGTATTTTCATGACCGTCGAGGCCGCTTCAAAAGGCGATGTTCGGAGCGTCTCCCCAGAGCTTCTCCAGGGCGTAGTAATCGCGAGCCGGCCTGGAAAAGACATGGACGATGAACCACCCGTAATCGATCAGGATCCATTCGCCGTGCGCCTCGCCTTCGACCCCGAGCGGCCGAAGGCCGGACGCTTTGAGCTCGACCTCGACCGCCCCCGCGAGCGCGGAGTTCTGACGCGAGGAATTCCCGTGCATGATGATGAAGAATTGGGTGAAGGTGGACGTCTCGCGCAGGTCCAGGACGAGGATGTCCTCGCCTTTCTTGGCTTCGGCGGCCTTGACCGCGGCTTTGATCTCGGCCGGGATGGTCCGCTTCGTCAGGGCTTTCGGTTTCTTTTCGTCCATACGTCCCTCTCGATGTTATCGGCGTCGCCCGTAGAGCCCGCGCTCCGAAATATAAACGTCCACGGCTCGAGGAATCAAGCCCCGGACGCTCCGCCCGTTCCGGATCCGCCGCCGGACGTCCGACGACGAAACGTCGAGCGCCGGGACCGGCAGAAGAAACACGCGGAATCGATCAAACCACGATTCCCGGACGTTATCGCCCGTTCGGACCGGGCGAACGACCGACGCCAAGGGCCCCGCCAGGACGTTCCCCGCGTCGCGCAGCCGGAAACCGGGCCGCGTGATGACGATGAAGACGCATTCCGCGAGCACGCGGCGCCAGCTTTTCCAGGTCTCGATCTCACAGAACGCATCCGCCCCCAAAATAAAAAACAGCCGGGCGCGCGGATACGCCGCCCTCATCCGGCGAATCGTCCGAATCGAATAGGACGTTCCGCCCGCCTCGACCTCCACCGGGCTGACGACCAGGCCGCGGCGACCGCGCATCGCGAGCTCGACCATCGCCACCCGGTCGCGCGCCGGAGCCGCGGCGCCGCGCTTTTTATGCGGCGGGATATTGGCCGGGACGAAGAGGACCCGGTCGAGCGCGAACCGCCGCCGAACAGCCTCGGCGGCGCGTAGATGCCCGCGATGGACGGGGTCGAACGTCCCGCCGAAGATGCCGATCCGTTCTTGTCTCATCATGACGTTTGAGAAGAACCGCGTCCGGGCTCCAGGAGTTCGAGCGCCGCGGCCATGGCCGCGACCAGCTTTTTTAAGCCCACCGCTTTGAGCGCCGAGATCGCGATAAACGGCAGGCCCCGACGTTCCGCCAGCCGCTTCACGGCGTCCAGCCGCTTTTTATCGTCACCGAGAAGGTCGATCTTGTTGGCGACGACGATCTGCGGACGCTTCGCCATCCCCGCGTGGAAGGTCGCGACCTCGGCCATGACGATGTCGAAATCCCGGACGGGGTCCCGCCCCGTATACGGCGCGACGTCGATGATATGGACCAGGATCTTTGTCCGTTCGATATGCTTCAGAAAACGGATGCCGAGGCCGTGCCCGAGATGGGCCCCTTCGATCAGTCCGGGAATGTCGGCCACGACGACGCTCCGCTCCGGTCCGAGGTCGACCACGCCCAGATGCGGGACCAGCGTCGTGAACGGATAGTCCGCGATCACGGGCCTGGCCGCCGAGATCTTGGAGATCAGCGTCGATTTGCCGACGTTCGGAAATCCGATGAGCCCGACGTCCGCGATCAGCTTGAGCTCGAGAACGAGGGCCTTGTCTTCCCCGGGCCGCCCCTTCTCGAATTCCCGCGGGGCCTGGTGCGTCGACGACACGTACGACGCATTGCCGCGCCCGCCCTTTCCGCCTTTCGCGGCCGCGTACTTTTCCCCGTCCCGGACAAGGTCGGCCAAAACCTCTCCCGTTGCGGCCTCTTTGACGACCGTCCCGACGGGAACACGCAGTTCGAGGTCCGCGCCGCGTTTGCCATAGCGATTGCTGCCCTCGCCGGCCGCGCCGTTCTTCGCTTTGTTGATGGGATGAAACCGGAAAAAAGTCAGGGAATTCAGGCCTTCGTCGGCGACAAGAAACACGGACCCGCCGTTCCCTCCGCGGCCACCGTCCGGGCCGCCCCGGGGAACGCCGTGCTCACGGCGGAAACTGACGCAACCGTTCCCCCCTTTACCGGCTTGAAGGACGACGTTGACTTGATCGACGAACAATGTTCTCAGGCGGGAAGAATGGTGACGAACTTGCCCCGCTGCCCTTTATCGTCGAAGCGAACCACTCCGGCGACTTTGGCGAAGAGCGTATCGTCTTTCCCGCGCCCGACGTTGACGCCGGGCTTGAACGGGGTCCCGCGCTGCCGAACCAGAATCGACCCCGCCTTCACCAGCTGGCCGCCGTATTCTTTAACGCCCAATCGTTTCGAATGGCTGTCCCGTCCGTTCCGCGCGCTGCCGCCTGCTTTCTTATGGGCCATGGGAGGTCTCCTTTATTTCGCCGCTTTCCGGGTTCCGACCTTCGCTGTGCGGGCGGGTTTGAGCGCTTGCGTCTTAGGTTTTTCCGCCTTCTTCGGCTTCGGCTTCGGTTTCGCCTTCGCCGCCGGCTTCTCGGCGGGTTTCTCGGCTATGGGCTCGGGCGCCTTCTTCGCCGGTTTGGGTTTGGGCGCCGCCTTTTCGATTTTCGCCTCGGCCGCCCCGGTCTTGGCCGCAAGGTCTGCGGGCGCTACCGCCGCGCGGTCGGGATAAATCTTCACGATCACGACCTCGGTGAGGTTCTGGCGATGGCCGCGGGTCCGCCGATATTGTTTCCGGCGCTTTTTCTTGAAGACCAGAATTTTTTCGTCCTTGAGGTTTTTGACGACTTCGGCCTTGACCACGGCCGTTTGAAGGGTCGGCGTTCCGATGAGGGTCTCTTCGCCGTTATCGATCAGGAGCACGTGGTCGAACAGGACGGCCTGGCCGGCCTCGACGCCGAGCTTCTCGACACGCAAGACATCGCCTTCCTTGACGACATACTGTTTTCCGCCCGTTTTAATGACAGCGAACATTTTTAAAACCTTTTCTGCATTAAGGATAAAAATAGGCCGCTAACTTTAACATAGGGCTATGGTTATGTCAACCCGATTCGAGAATAATCGCCGGATCGCGTCCCAAAACGCGGTTTCCCGCCCCTCGCCGACCCGAACTCGCTTCCCCGGCCGCTATTCCGCGCCGCTCGTCAGGATCGCGTTGAAGAGCAGTTTGAACGTCCCGTGCGGCTGGGCGCGGTTCTGGATGCGGAGCGGCATCAGGACCATCCGGCCCTTGCCCAGCCTGACCTCGGCCACGGCGACTTTGTTCGAAAGATAGGACTCTCCCTGCAGCCAGCCGCTTTTCAGGATGTTGTCCTTCGGAAAGAGAACGACGGGCGAATTCGGGAGGTTCGCGAACGACGGCGCCGCGTCCAAGGCCATGGAGCTGATGAAATAGGCGTTCGCTTCGGCCGGCATGCCGTAGGCGATGGGCTGGGTGTTGTCCACGAGGACGCGAAGAACCGATCCCGGGCAGAAGAAGTTCTCCCGGCTGACGCCCTGCAAGGCGTCGCGGAACGGCGCGCCGAACTTATCGATCAGGAACTGACTGCTCCGTCCCAGGGCGATGACCGTCCCGCCGGCTTCGATGAATTCCCGTAAACCCTTCAGGCCGGTCTCCTCGATCCCTCCTTTATATTCAGGAGGAACGTTGTTGGCCGTCTGTCCGACCAGGATTTGCTGCGCTCCCATGTCGGGAAAGATGATGACGTCGAAATTGCGGGCCGCGTCGGCGGCGCGCAAGTCCTGAGGATGGACGGTCTTGAAGGGAAACTCAAATTGCTCCAGGACCCAGCGCGTCCAGCCCTCGTCCGCGTTGCCGCCCCACGGTTGATAGAGGGCCGTGCGAGGGCTTCGGATGCGCAAGAATTTCCCCGCCGGGATTTCGGCCGTGGCGACGGCATCAATCCCCAGCAATTTCGTGATCTCGGTAACCGCCGAGGCCAAGTCTTTTCCGCCCCACGCCACGATGGCCCCCGGCCCGTAGGTCGTCCCGCCGAGGGTCGTCTTGTCCTTGAGCCACGAGATATCATAGCCCG
>Ga0315279_10008734_pt1 | contig 12210 bp, 6 predicted proteins | sample YL17G06_20_MG_FD_203694 | JGI IMG/M metagenome (GOLD analysis project Ga0315279, IMG submission 203694) | Sediment microbial communities from Yellowstone Lake, YNP, Wyoming, USA - YL17G06_20 | ecosystem: Environmental > Aquatic > Freshwater > Lake > Sediment | place: USA: Wyoming | collected... | reverse complement strand
CAGCGTGAAGCGGCGGGAAGAGCGCGAGGAGATCGTCTGCTTCTACGACGGCGTTCCGCTCTATAAGCAACTGGTGATCAACGGCCGGGCCACCGGCCAACGCGAAACCGATCCCTGGCCCTCGATCAAGCGCGACGAGAACTGGCGGAAGCAGGTGCGGCGCTTCGATGAACGCCGCAAGCGCTACGACCGGATCATCGCCGAGGTGCCCAAGGCTTTCTCCTTCACCTTCGAGGGCGAGGAGGCGGTGGACGGCCATCCGGCTACGGTTTATCGGCTGACACCCAGGCCCGGCTATCGCGCCACCTCCCGCGAGACCGAAATGCTTAAGCACGTGACCGCCCGGGCATGGGTCGATGAGCGTGCCGGCTACATGCTGCGCCTGGCGGCCACCGTGGAGCGTGACTTCGACCTGTGGGGCGGCCTGCTGTTGAAGGTCCACAAGGGCGGAACCTACGAGCTGCGCCAGAAGCCGTTCCAGGACGTGTGGCTGCCCTACTTCGCCGAAGAACGGTGGAGCGCTCGTATCGGGCTGTTCAAGTTCCTCGGCCAGCACCTTAGAACCGAGCGCAGCGACTTTCGCTCTAATCCGCTAAAAGTACAGTTTCAGGGCCAACTGGATGCGGCGCGGCTGATCGTTCAGCGGCGAAACCGTGGGCAGCGATGAACTAAAACCCTGGCGGCCGAACACTGCCTGCCCGAAGTCCGGGGATTCCAGGTTGGCATCCGGGTTGTTCAGATTGGTGTGGTTGAAGGCGTTGAAGAACTCGGCACGGAACTGCAGCGAGCCGCCCTCGCCCAGCATCCGCAACGGAAAGCTGCGGCTTACCGACAGGTCGGCATTCCAGAATCCGGGCCCGCGAAAGGCGTTCCGGGGAGCATTGCCGATCTTGCCCTCTGCCGGGCCGGAAAACGGCTTCGGGTCCAGCATGACAACCCCTCCGGGCACATTTCTTCGCGGATGTAGGTATGCCTGGCCACGGTCGTCCTTGCCGAGGAAATCGGCGCGGTTATGGATCAGCAGGCCGCCGGCCTCGGGCAAATACAGTTCGGTGCTGTACACCGAGAAGGGGAAGCCGGAGCGGAAGCCGGCCAGCGCCGCGGCCTGCCAGCCGGCGGCGAAGCGGCGCCAGCCGCGGAATGGAGGCGTGCGCGCGATCACGTTGAACACCAGGTTATGAGTCTGGTCGAAGTCGGCGCGCCCGAAATCGGCGCTGGGGTCGAACTGGCGGGTGAAACCGGTGAACAACTGGAAGAAGGACTGGACATCGCCGAGATGCTTGGAGCCCTCCCCTTGGGCCGCCACCCGCGAGGGAAGCGGATCGCTCTGCACGTCCTTGGTGTGGCTCCAGGTATAGGAGGCCTGAAACTGCACCCCGCGAGACCAACGGCGGGCCAGCCCCGCCTGGAAGCCGGCGAAATTGGAATGGCCCTGGTTGCCGTGGTAGCTGATGTCGCCGGTCCCAACGTTGTACCGGCCGAGCGGGTTTTCTTCCGTAGCCGGGACCGACCAGGCGCGGTTGATCATGTCCGTGGCGATCAGGCGGCGGCCCAGTGAACCCGTCTGGTTCACTTCCACCACCGTGTTGGCGCCCAGTTGCCGTTGCACCCCGAGGAACCAGGACTGCGAGTAAGGAGTGCGCAGCCCCCGATCGATGGCCACCGTGGATGAAGCCATCAGTGAGGCGGGATCGACGCCGGGGATGGCATCGTGAGCCGGGAAGGTGTAGCGGAACTCTCCGGCCTGGAATGTCCCCAGGGCCAGGGTGTTGTTACGGGTGTCGAGCCAGATGTTGTTGAACAGGCGATCGAGGAACAGGCCGTAGCCGCCGCGCAGCACCGTCCGGCCGTTCCCGCCGAGGTCCCAGGCGAAGCCGAAACGGGGCGCGAAATTGTTGCGGTCGGGCTGATAGAGCGGCCCGCTCGCCAGCCGCCCGGAGGCGATCCGCTCTCCGATCCAGCCGCCGCTGCCCAACACGAAGTTGTAGTCGCGCGTGCCCTTGCCCGGTGACGGCACTCCGAAGTATTCGAAACGGACGCCCAGGTTGAGCGTCAACCGCGGCGTTATCTTCCAGTTGTCTTGCAGGAAGGCGGCGAATTCCCTCTGGGTGTAGAAGCGGCGGAAATCGGCGTCCACGGCCGGCCTGCCGGTCTGCCGGTTCAAGGTCAGAAAGAGGAACGAGGGATCGCCGCGAAGGAAATCAAAGACGCCCTCAAAAATGTAGTAGCCGTCCCGTCCGGGCGTGACGAGGGAATCGCTGGCCGACTGGCGCAGTTCAAAGCCCATGCCCAGCGCGTGCTTCCCATACAACCGGCTGAAGTTGTCGAGCACGTGCCGGACGGTGTCCTGGAAGGAGTAGTCGTACGCCGCTTCGCTGCCCGGCAGCGCGATGGGGTCCAACAGCAGGCCGATGGTGGGCGTTTCGGGATGCGGCCGGAAAGCGGCGATGGTGGTGCGGCTGTACCCGAACTTCAGCTCGTTGGAGCCGCCGGCCAGATCGCGCGTGTAATTGGCCGCGAAGTTCTGCCCTCTGACCGCCAGCGGCGCATTCAGCCCCGGGTACTCGCTGTAGATCCAGTCGTCCGAGGTCTGGCGGGAGAGCGAGTAGCGGGCGCTGAGCCGGTGTTTCCCGCCCGGCGATCCATAATCGACCCGTCCCAACGCCGAGGTGTTGCGCTGCACCAGCGGCTCCGAGAAGACCCGGCTGGTGGCGTAGAACACGCCCGGGATGGGGTCGGCTTGGGGCGGCGGAAACTGCCCGAGCAACTGCCGGGCCAGGCTGCCCTGGGGCGCCAGCGCGATCAACTGCTCGCTGGGCAGGAAAATCTGCGCCTCGTGGCTGCGGCTGGCCGACCGGAAGCGCTCGAAATTGCCGAAAAAGAACAGCCGGTTGCGGCGCAGCGGGCCGCCCAGCGATGCGCCGTACTGGTGCTGGCGGAGGGGCGGTTTCGGCCAACCCTGCCAGTTGTCGGAAAAGGAATTGGCATTCAGCCGGTCGTGGTTGAAAAACTCGAACAAGGTGCCGTGCAGGGCGTTGGTGCCGCTGCGGGTGATGGCGTTGGCGATGAAGCCGGATGAACGGCCGAACTCGGCCGAGAAATTGTTGGTGTTCATCCGGTATTCCTGCACGGCGTCGGCCGATACGCGGGCGGCCGGCCCGGTGACCAGCAGGTCGTTGTTGTCCACTCCGTCCAGCAGGTAATTGGAGCTGGCCGCCCGCTGCCCGTTCACCGAAAAGCCCAACCCCCGCGCCGTGGCGTTGTCGGAGCTGACGCCGGGCTGCAGCACCAGCAAGGTGTACACATCGCGGCCGGAAAGCGCCAGTTCCAGGATCTTGCGCTCATCGATCAGGCTGGAAAGCGAGCCGCTCAAGGTTTCAGTTGTCGGCGGCGGGAGATTGGTGATGAAGGCGGTGGGCAAGGCGCCGTCGGCGCCGTACCAGCGTTTCAACGTTTCCTGGACGTCGGGCGGGAGCGCGGCGGCCGGCGCCGCCGGCTGGGTGGCCGCACCCGCAACCGTGCCGGCAGCCTCCAGCGCGAAGTTCAGTTCAATCCGCGACGACACCGGCAATTCCACCGGGCTGCGCTCCTCCGGCTGGAAATGGACCTCGTACACCTTGATGCTGTAGCTGCCCGGCTGCAACGCCGCGAACGAATAGAACCCGTCTCTGTTCGTGTAGCGCGCTAACAGGACATTGGTCTGCAGGTTGCGCTCGATGACCATCGCTCCTGCCACCGCAGCGCCGGACGCGGCGCTGGTTACGCGCCCCATCAGCGTCGCCTGCGAGGTCTGCGCGCGCGCAGTCACTGAAAACCAACCACAAAGACACAAAGCACACAAAGCGACACAAAGAGCTTTGTGAACTTTGTGCCCTTTGTACCTTTGTGGTGAACCAAATGCCGTCATTTCTTTTTCTCGGCCGAGTTCAGTTTCCTCTGAATGTCTCGCCGCAGCTTGGGATCGGCGGTGCGGGCCAGCGCCTGGCGGTAATCGTCGGCAGCCTGTTGAGAATTGCCCTGCGCCAGGTGAACGTCACCCAGCCAGATCAGCGGCGCGGGCGAGGCCGGCTCCTGCGCCAGCATTTGCAGGAAGACCTGTTCGGCGTCGGCATGCTTCTTGTTCTCAAACAAAAAGCGGCCGAGCGCCTCCAAGGCGATGGTGTTGGCCGGGTTGGCGGCGGTGGCCCGGCGCAGGGCCTGCTCTTCAAGTTGCCGCTTGCCCTGCTGGTGGTACAGCTCGGCCAGGCGCAGATGAGCCGCCGCGAACCCCGGATCCAGTTCGGCCGCCCTGCGGAAGTTGGCTTCCGCGTCGGCATTCCTGCCGCGGTTCCTGGCAAAGAGGCCGAGATGGTAGTAGTTGCTGGCATCGTCCGGGTCCAGGTCGCGGGCGCGGCAGAACTGCTCCTCGGCCTCCCCGTACCGTTTTTGCTCGTAATACCCCTGGCCGAGGTTGTAATGGAGGTAGGAGTACTTCAGCCCCAGCTCGGTGCCCAACTGGATGCCCTTCTTCAGTTCCTGCTCGGCATCGTGAAACCGCTTCTGCGCGGCATAGACGCGCGCCAAGTTGGCGTGCGGATAAACCCATTTCTCGGCGCGCTGGGAAGCCGCGCGGAAGTTATCAATGGCCGGCGGCCACTGGTTCAGCTCCATGTAAACAATGCCCAGCGCGTTGTACGAGTAGGCCGCCCCCGGGTCCAGTCCGACGGCCTCCTTGAGCACGGGAAGCGCTTCCTGATAGCGCCCGCGGGCGACCAGGGCGCGGCCGGACATGAACCGCGCCTTAGCCTGGATGGCCGGGTCGTCGGGGTCCAGTTGGCGGGCGCGCGAAAACAACTCCGCACCCTCCTGGTACCTGGCCGCTTCCAGCGGCTTCACTTGGTTGCCCCGCCGGTAGGCAGCCAGGATCCTCTCGCCGGCGTCGGCCAGGGCAATGTAGAGGTCGTCTTGCAGCGCGTCTTTCTGGGACTGCGTGACCGACAGGCGGCTGTAGCTCTGAAAGAGGTCCCAGGCATTGTTCTGCGCCGGGGGCAGCAGGCGGCCCTCGCGCAAGGCGCGCTGGAATTCAGTCCGCACCTCTTCGCCCTCGGGCGGGGGCCCGAAGGCGGTCATGGCGCAAACGGCGGGCCAGAGGCTCATGCGGCCGAACGGCGCCAGCGCCGCCAGCAGGTTGCCCGGCCGGAACGGCAGGTAGGTGAGCTTCCAATCGGGCGGGCCGGGCTTATCGACATAGGCCAGCGGCGCATCAGTCTCAACCTCGCCAATTTCTCTGACATGTTGCTGGTCGTCAGTCGCCGCCTTCACCTGGTCCCCCACGTAATCGAGCAACTCGCCGAAGGTTACGATGTTGTCCTTCTTCTTGTCGGCCTCACCCATCAGCCCTCTCAGCAGGTAGTAAGTAAAGACCCCGTGGCCGCCGCCGAACAGCTTCCCTTCCCGCGAAAACTCATTCGAACGGCTGGCCAGCAAGCCGCCTCGCTGCTTGCCCACCTCGCTGAAGGCTCCCGCGATGTTTCCCTGTGTCTGGCCGAGTTTCCCCGCGCGGCAGGCATCCGCAAACAGGAAGATCCGCCTTGCCTTTTGCAGGCGCACCTGGATGATTTTGGTCAAATCTTCCATCGACAGCGCGGTGGTGAAGAGATCTTCGCGGTCCGAATCGGTGGCCAGCAGGTAGCCGGCCTTGGGCACGTCCTTTTCAACCATTCCGTGCGTTGCCAGGAAGATGTAAACGGTGTCTTCGTTCTTCACATCGCGAATGAGCTTGGTGCCCAACCTGTTCCTGACCGCCGCGGAAGTGGCCTCTTGGTTCAGCAACAACGAAACGTTCTTGAAATCCCGGCCGCGCGGGCTGCGAATGAACTGCTCGAAGGCCTGCGCGTCGGCGTGGGCGAACTCCAGCCAATCCGCTTTCGGCAGGTGCTCGAACTCTGAGATGCCGATCACTACAGCGTGGAACGACTGCTCCTGCGCGGGCAGGATAGCGCAGCCGCCCAGCACCAGGCTTAAAACCAGCGCGGCGGAAGGAACATAGCGGAGCACGGCCTTACTCTTCCTTCCGGGGGGACCCCGGAACGAGAGATGGAATGATTCTGCGCATGCAGTGTATAATCCGCCAACCAGCGGAGTCAATCGGACATACACTGGGAAGTGCCTCTTCTTTCACGGTATGGGCGAAAAGGGGGATGCAGTCATGGCGCGCATTTTTCTGCTGGGTTTACTTATTTCGTTGACTGCCCGTGCGGCCGAGCCGGCGGGCCTGCTTTCCATGGTCGCCGGCAACGTGCAACTGGTGCGGGCCGGGCAGAAAACACCGGTCGAGGCCCGCGCAGCCGACCTGGTCTCGGCCGGCGATCGCTTGCTGGTCGGGAAGGGTTCGGAAGCCGCTTTTTTGTATTGCCCGGATCAGAAAGCGGGCAAGGTCGGGGCGGGCGGCGAAATCCTGTTTGAAGCAGCCGGCGTCCGGGTTCTGAAGGGCAAGCTCACCGAGGAGCGGAAAGTGCCCGCCTGCCGGCTGCCTACTCACCTGGCATTGTCGGTCGCCAGCCTGCAGCAATCCGGCATGACTCGTTTGCGCGGTGACCTGCTATTGCGCTCCCCCTCCCGCACCAATACCGCCAATGCTCAGCCGGTCTTCCGCTGGGCGCCCGTCGAACGCGCCACCGCTTACGACATTAAAGTGCTGGACCGCGAGGAACGCGTGCAGTGGCGCCAGACCGTCTCCGCCACAGAAGCCCGCTATCCGGCCAGCGCTACGCCGCTGGCCTGGGGACAGAAATACTGGTGGCGCCTCACCGCCCGCAACGGCGAGGATACGCTGGATGAGGCAGCCTCCTACTTCCAGTTGCTGCCGGCCGACCAGGCGCAGCGCGTGCAATCGGCCGAGCGCAACCTGCTGGCCATGATCCAGAGCGACCCGGCCGACAACGGGCCCCGCTTCCTCCTTGCCTTCCTCTACGATGAAAACGGAATCCTGGATGAAGCGGCCCGCTGTTACGGAGAGCTGACCAAACGCATGGGAACGCAGCAGTGGATCGAGGCGCGGCTGAACGAACTGCTGAAGAAACTCGGCTGGGACCGCCTGGAGAATTAACCTGCCAACTGGTAGGGGCCCCCGAAGTAGGGTATCAGCGGATCACGCGGCGACCGCCTTCAGGCGCTCCGTTTCTTGGCTATGGGTGGTGGTGTTCTCTGTGACGTTGTGGCCGTCCTTGCTTTTCAGTAGCCGTTGACGCGGCGGACGGCGGCCAGGGCGGCGGCACGCACCGCACCCTCCTCCTCCTGATTCCGCGTGACCGCGGCCAGAACGGCGTTGGCCTCACGGTTGCGGCTTCTGCGAAAGATGCCTCCCAAGCACTCGGCCGCTGTGGCTCGCACCTGCGCATCCGGGTCGTCAACCACCATCTTCAGAAGTGTCTCCGCGTCGGAGTGTTGCCGGCAGTGCTGCGCGAGGTAGCGGAGCGCCGCGCAGCGTACCTCCGGAGACTCGTGGCGCAGCCACTCTTTGTTCTTTTCGTAGAACCCGGGCGGATGCTGGTCGGCCGGCTGGTGGCGCATGGCCTCAATTTTCTGTTCGAGCGGCAGGGTCTCGAGTTCGGCCGGAGTCGGCGCTGGCGGCAGCGGAATGTGCAACTCCGAAAGGAGCGGCGGTGCGGCAACGGCCTGCGCATGAGTTTCCTGCCGGGCGGCCGGTGCGGCGACCTGGGCCCTCGCGGGCTGCGCCGCAGCCGGACGGACCAATGGTTCGACCACCTTGGGCCGCACGGTTCCGGCCGAACGCGGCTGCTCAGCAGGCGGCGCTGCAGCGCGCGGTGCTGCAGCGGGCGTCACTATGGCCGGCGCCGGCCTGGCGGCCGCTGGCGCCACAGCTTCCGGCTCCGCCGACCGTCCGGCTGCCGCCCCGCAGAAGCGGCATTTGACTGCCGCCGGCTGAATCCATTCTGCACAAACGGGACAACGAACCAGGCGGCCCCGGCGGATACCTTCCCCACTCGACTCGGGACTGGCTATGACAAGGACCAGGTAGCCGATCAGCGGGGTGATGAAGAAACTGAGGACGGTGAAGTTGGGCTGGGAACGCGCCCGCCGCCGGGCGGCTTCGCCAACCGCCCAGCACAACGCAAGATAGCCGGCGAACACCATCGCCGGCAGCACATACGAAACAAGCACCGACCACACAGCAGGCCTCCGCGCTCGCCAATATCAATTATACGCGCCCCATCCGCCGCCCGTTACCAGACGCAGGCCTGCCCTTCACCACAAAGACATAAAGAACACAAGGACGCACAAAGAAGTCTTTCCTTTGTGGTCCTTTGTATTCTTCCTGTCTTTGTGGTTTCATCAGCTTGCTGCTGTAAACTAGCTTGCAGCATATGCCCACGCTTCCACGTCTACGCAACGGTCTCGACATCATTCCCTCCCCGGACGGGGAGCGGCCGGGATTCGTGGTTCGTGATCCGTACCGCTACACCGATACAGTCTTGTTCATTCCCGCGGTGTGGGCGGCGGCGCTGGCCTGCCTCGATGGCGGCCACACGGAGCTGGACGTCCAGGAGGTGATGACGCGCCAACTGGGACGGCTCGTATTCTCCAGCGACGTCCGCGCCATGGTGGACACGCTTCAGGCCCATGGGTTTCTGGGGACGGAAGAGTTCGCGCAACGGCGTGAACAGAAGCATGCCGAGTTCCGGGCCGCAGCCTGCCGGGAAGCGGTGCACCCGGGATCGGCGTACCCGGCCAGCGAAGCGGAAGCCCAGCGGTTCTTCGCCGGATTCCTGGAACCGGCCTCCCCCGAGGGACTGGCGCCGGGCGCGCTCGGCATCGCCGCTCCACACGTCAGCATCGAGGGCGGCAGGGCGTGCTATTCGGCCGCGTATTCCCCGCTGGCGCAGCACCCGGAACTCGCCGAGCGCACGATCGTGGTGCTCGGAACTTCGCACTACGGCCAGCCGGAGACGTTCGGCCTGACCCGCAAGCCGTTCGTCACTCCGCTCGGCAGGCTCGCGGTCGATACCCGGCTGGTGGACTGGCTTGAGGCGCAAGGAGGCAGCGCGGTCACGAGCGAAGACTACTGCCACGCCATCGAACACTCGATCGAGTTTCAGTGCCTCTTCCTGCAACAATCCCTGGGCAGCGAGGCGCGTATCCTTCCGGTACTGTGCGGATCATTCACGCAGGCGCTTCGGAGCGGGCGGTCTCCGGAATCACAGAGCGAGCTGGCGCGGTTCTTTGAAGCGCTTCAAGAAATGGCCGAGCGCGAGGGGAAGAACCTCTTCTGGGTGCTGGGCATCGACCTGGCTCACGTGGGCCGCCGCTATGGCGACCCCTTTGCGGCGGTCGCCGGGCAGGGCCGCATGGTCGAAGTCGCCGACGAAGACCGGCGGCGGATCGCCCTGGTCTGTGATGGCAACGCTGCCGGTTTCTTTGAATTGGTCGCGAGCAATCAAGACGAGCTGAACTGGTGTGGCTTCTCGGCCCTGTACGCATTCCTCAAGGCGCTGCCGGGCGCGCGCGGTCGGCTGCTTCGCTATCAGCAATGGAACATCGACCCGCAGTCGGTGGTGACCTTCGCCGGCCTCCAGTTCAGCGCTGAGTGCTAAGTGCTGAGTCGTTCGGCGGGCGATGGGTCCGGTCCTTCTCACCATGCACTGCACGCTTCTTGGCACTCCATACTCAGCACTCAGTACTTAGCACTCAGCACCCAATACTGCGCACTCTTACGAGCCGGCGAGTTTGGTCACCGTCACTTCCCTGGCGGAAATCAAGCCGCCCTCGAGCGGATCACCGACGACGCTGACCTGGTCGCCCACCTTCAGCGACGCGGCGGTGCCGCGAACGCCCATCCGGCGTACCTCGGTGATTCCCGTGACCAGCACGGTGCGCTCGCCGGACGCCGTCCGCACGTGGATTTCTTCGTTGCCGAGCGAAGCAACGGTGCCGGAGAAGCGCGCCAGGCCGTCGGGCGACACTTCCACGCCTTGAGTGGGGCGAGTGGACGACGCGGCGGGAGCGGATGCCGTCACCGCCGCAGGCATGGTCGTCGCCCGCCGGTTGACCAGGATTTCCCGCGCGATCCATTGGCCGTCGTCCAAGCGGTCGCCGATCACCGCGACGCGATCGCCGGAGTTGACCGCCTGCAGGACTGTCTCGCTGCCGGCCGCCCGAATACGGGTCACGCTGGTGACCAGCACCTTCTGCGACTGGTTGTTTGTGTCGCGAACCTCGATCGTGTCTTCGGCGGCCGCGATCACCGTACCCGCCACCCCCTTGGTGCCGGCCGGTAGCGAAGGCAGGGGCGGTTCCGGTTCGGGCTCCAGGACGCGGGCCGGGAGCGGCGCGGCGATGGCGACTTCGCTCACCGCATCCGGCGCAATCGCCGGCTGCGTGGAGGCGGGTGGCGCAGGGCCTGTTTCGCCCCGCTCCTTGCGCGCCCGCACGTCCGGATGCGGCAGGATCTCGCTGGCGTAAGGGCCGCGGCCCTTGATGTTCTTCAGTCGCACGGCGACCGGGTCGCCTATCCGCAGGTCGCTCAATGCCAGGCGAAACTTATCGACGCGCACCACCGTTCGCTCGTCCACCCAGAACAGCACCTCGCCGTGATCCAGCGACTTCACCATGATCTGGTCCTTATCGATGGCGGCGATATGGCCGGTGATCGCTTCGTTCCTGCCTAACCCCGCCGGCCACGGCAGACCGGCAGCGGCGGGCTGTGGCAGCGGCAATCGCGGCGGCATGCCCGGCACCCGTTGCGTCGCCGGTGGAGGCTGTTGGGCACCCATCAGACACACAACCAGCGGCGCGACAATCAAGAAGTGCCCGAGTTTCATGGCAACTTCCAGTGTATGCCGATTTAGACTTACCACCAAGGCACCAAGCTTGGCGTCGTCGTGCCTTGGTGGTTAAGCCAGGCCAGGTAACGGGAGACGCCCGCTGAACGTCTGTAGCAGTGGAATCGGTCCCCGGGGCCCAAGCGGTTTTCTCTTTCGGACGGGGCGCAAATGGCAGATAATTGCCGCAAAATGAGGAACTGGTTGCTGCTAGTGGCCGTGTTTGGGGCGTCTCTTGTCGGTCTGCTGTCGCTAGGCCAGTCGCCTGCGCCGTCATCGAATCTGCAATCGACCGGGCAGGCGGAACAAAAGGTCGAAGACGCCGACGTGGTCCTGCGGATCTCGGTAAACCTGGTCCAGGTGGACGCCGTGGTTACCGATGCCAAGGGGCGCCAAGTGACCGACCTGAAGCCGGAGGATTTCACCATCCTGCAAGACAACCGGCCGCAGCGGATCACGCACTTTTCGTACATCTCGGTGGCCGGCCAGCGGGCGCCGGCGGCGGCCCCGCCCACACGCCCGGCCACGCTGGCGGACAAGCTCGCCCCGCCTCCTCCGCCAACGAAGTTGCGGCCCGAGCAGATCCGGCGCACTGTCGCGCTGGTGGTGGACGACCTGGGCCTGTCGTGGGAAAGCAGCGTGCAAGTGCGTGCGGCGCTCAAGAAGTTCCTGGACACGCAGATGCAGCCGGGCGACCTGGTGGCCATCATCCGGACGGGCGCCGGGATGGGCGCGCTGCAACAGTTCTCGTCCGACAAGCGCCAGCTCTATGCCGCCGTCGAGCGCGTCCGGTACAACCTCATGGGCCGCGCCGGGATTTCCGCCTTCGCGCCGATGGAGTCGAACGCCAGCGCGGGAGAGGGCGAGCAGCCCCAGATGATGGGCGAGACGCCCGAAGAGTTGCGCGAGCGCGTTTTCTCGGTGGGAATGCTCGGCGCCGTCAACTTCATCGTGCGCGGGCTGAAAACGCTGCCCGGACGCAAGTCCATCGTCCTGTTCTCCGATAATCTCCGCATCCTAAACCGGCAGGGGTTTAACTACGAGGTGATCGAATCGCTGCGCTCGCTGACCGACCAAGCCAACCGCGCCGGCGTGGTGATTTACGGCGTCGACCCGCGCGGCTTGCCGACGCTCAGCCTGACCGCCGCCGACAACGTTTCCGGCATGAGCGCGGAACGGGTGATGGCGCAGTTGCAGCAGCGGCACGACGACCATTTCGACTCGCAGGTGGGCATCCGCTACCTGGCCGAGCAGACCGGCGGCTTCTATATTACCAACAACAACGATATCAACTGGGGCCTGGACCGCGTGCTGGAAGACCAGGACGGCTACTACCTGATCGGCTACACGCCGGAGCGCTCGACCTTCGACGAGAAAACCGGAAGGCGGC
>Ga0315279_10008733_pt1 | contig 12210 bp, 11 predicted proteins | sample YL17G06_20_MG_FD_203694 | JGI IMG/M metagenome (GOLD analysis project Ga0315279, IMG submission 203694) | Sediment microbial communities from Yellowstone Lake, YNP, Wyoming, USA - YL17G06_20 | ecosystem: Environmental > Aquatic > Freshwater > Lake > Sediment | place: USA: Wyoming | collected... | reverse complement strand
TTCAACCTGACAACGCATATTGATAACCTGACGAAGAAATACGTCAACCTGGCCCTGCTCTCCGCGGGCGGGAACCTCAGGCAGGCCGTCCCTCTCCTGGGCATCTCCTACCGGACCCTGCGCTACCTCATCGACAAGTATGAGCTCAAGAACGTCCGGAAAGAAGAGAGGGCCGAAGAAGGAGAGCCGGGCAAGACCCAGACGCGATAAATGACGAATATTGTCATGAAACAGCGAAAAATGTCATTATTTCTCATTGAGAAAGTCCTCTGCTCAGCTAAATTGTTTATTGTCAACGTTTTTATCTCGCTGAAAGTTGGCACGCATCTTGCTATATATATGTCCGCTATGAGTTTTGAACCTAATAGGAGGTATAACAAATGTTAAAAAAGATGAGAGGTTTCACCCTCATCGAGCTACTGATCGTCGTCGCGATCATCGGCATCCTGGCGGCCCTTCTGATCCCGAACGCCCTCGAGGCCATTCAGAAGGCCAAGCAGAAATCGGCCATGAAGGAGATCGTGACCATCGCCACCGCCTGCGCGGATTACATGACGGACCATGGCGATTTTACCGCCGTTGCCCAGGATGGGGACATTGCGGCCGCCAACCCATTCATGAAGGCCATGTCCAGTTTCTACGTCAAGGTCATCCCCGTCAACGACCCCTGGAACAATCCCTACAAAGTTTACCTGGGCAGTGCCGCCGTTAGCGGCTATATTACTAACGCAGATGCAAATGAGATCGGTGACGATGATTTCGCTGTCGCGTCCTGGGGAAGGGATAAGCTGGACGGACCAAATTATAATGCGGCTAGTTATGCTACCGATAGTCCTGAAGCCGGAAGGTACAACGTCAGCAAGATGGCCGATTTCAACGAGGACCTCGTGAATTGGAACGGCAGCTGGATCGTCGGGCCTTCGAGTGTAGCCGTAGGCAGCTGATCTAAGGATCAGATCCCAGCGCATTTTTTAAGGGGCGGCGGTTGCGCCGCCCCTTTTTTTGGTTCTTCGCCGAACTGCGGGGAGGAATGCCCGCGGCGATGAAAGTCGCCCCTCTCCCCCCGACCCCCAGGAACCAGTCCCGGCGGTTCCCCCCGCCGAGAACGGCGGGTCCCCCCTCCGCTACGGAGGGCTTCAGGGCGACTTTCATCGCCGCTGAGGCTTCCATGCGCTCATTCTGCGGGCTATGGCCCTCGTGATAGTTGCGTTATAATACACTTGTTTTGAACATTCTCACGCAACGACCCTCCGCCCCCCCGAAGCCAAACCCCGACTTGGCCAATCTCATTAACCGCTTGACCTCCTTATTCCTCCCTGACGGCGGGTGCCCCTATTACAAGGGAGGCGACTCTTCCGCCGAACCGACGCTCCTAGCAGCGCTCGCCCTCTTCGCGTCCGGCGTCCCGGCCGAACGCACGAAACCTCTTCTCTCCTGGGCTCAAACTCTTCAAAACATGGACGGATCGGTCAGCGTAAATCCCGAGCACCGCGGCCAGGGACTCTGGCTGACGGCCCAGGCTGCCATTGTCTTCCACCATTACGGGCTCAAGGAGAATTTGAAGCGGGCCCTCGACTTTCTCCTCTCGCTGAGGTCCGTGACCGTGGCGAACGACCCCCGGCTCAAGCAGGACAACACCCTGGCCGGCTGGCCCTGGGTCCCGGGCACGTTCGGCTGGGTGGAGCCGACGGCCTGGTCGCTTATCGCCCTCCATCTCTCCGGCCAGGCCGGGCATCCACGGGCCGTCGAAGGCCGCAAACTGCTGTTGGACCGCCGGATTCCCTCCGGGGGCTGGAACTACGGCAACCCGAATCTGGACGATAAGGAACTGCTCCCGTTCTGGGATACGACTGGACTGGCCCTCGTTGCCCTTTACGGGCACGCCGACCCCAAAGAGGTCAGCACCAGCCTGGAACTCATGGAAGAAAACCAGAGAAAGATCGAGTCCCTGAGCGGACTCGCCTGGGCCGTCTTCTGCCTTGAAGCCTATGGAAGGGACGCCGGCCGGCTGAGAACGCGGCTTCAGAACGTCATGGGCTCCCTGGCCGATGAAGATCTCCATTCGGGAAATTTCGCCCTGGGCCTCATCGCCCTTTCTGGAAAGAAGGTATTCACCGCATGAACAGGCGGAAATTCCTAAAAGACGCAGCAGTTCTTGCCAACGCGGTTGCGCTCTCCGGAATCGCCCAGAACGTTCCTCCGGAGCCCTGCCCCGTGACGCTTTTACCGATGCCCGATTACGGCCGGGATCTCTCGCGCGAGATCGCCGCGGTCATGTCGGGAGACGGCCTCCGGCTCAAAGGCAAAAAGGTCCTCCTCAAGCCGAACTTCATCGAGGCCCATCCCGAACGTCCCATAAACACCCACATCGCCGTCATCGCCGGCGCGGCCCATGCTTGCCTGCGCCTTGGCGCGGCGGAGGTCATTGTCGGGGAGGCTTCCGGCCACCGGCGCGACCCGTGGTTCTCGGTCCTCAATCCTTCGCTCAGGGGCATTCTTGACAAAAAGGTCAAGTGTGTTGACTTGAACCACGGGGATGCCGTCTCCGTCCCGAACGCGGGCCGGAGGACGGGGCTCCCGGTTTTTTATGTCGCCAGGCCCGTCGCCGGGGCCGATGTCCTGATCAGCCTGCCAAAAATGAAAACCCACCATTGGATGGCCGTGACACTCTGCCTGAAGAACCTCTTCGGGATCCTCCCGGGGGTCTATTACGGCTGGCCCAAGAACCTCCTCCACTTCCGGGGGATCGACAATTCCATCCTGGACCTGGCCCGGACCATCAAGGTCCATTACAACGTCATCGACGGCGTCGTCGGGATGGAAGGGGACGGGCCGATCATGGGAAAGGCGAAGTCCGTCGGAACTCTGGTCCTGAGCCCCTTCCCCCTAGCCGCCGACGCGACGGCCGCCCGCCTCATGGGATTCGATCCTCAGAGGGTCCCTTACCTCTTCCAGGCCGGCCGGTTCCTCCCAGGATTGAAGCCGCAGGACGTCGTCATTCGCGGGGAAAAGCCCGCGACATACGCGGCGCAGTTCGATTGTCCGGAAGAGTTCAAAGGGATGCGCGGCGGGCCTTTCTTCTAGACCGGATCGAAAGGACGGCCAGGCTGATGAGGCTGAGACCCAAAGAGATTACACTTACGGCTACTCCCCATAAAAAGCTCGCCGGAAGATACCGCAAGACGATCTCGTGGCGACCGGACGGAACCACGACTCCTTTGGAGAAGATATTAGCCTCAAAGACATCGGCCCTCCGGCCGTCGACCCGGGCGTGCCATCCAGGAAGGTAGTTTCCGGGAAAAACGGCGAGCCCCTCGCGGGGGAGGCTCGTGGAGTACCACCCCCGGCCCTGGACCTCTTTCCGGACGACGATCGCGGCGGGCTTGATTTCCATGTTCCCGGATGATCCGGGAAGATTCAGGTCCTTTTCCGTAATGACTTCCTTAAGCGGGTCGAATTCATCACCGGTGAAGATCCCGAGCTTGTCTTTGACCTCCGCCGCTTTGACGGTCCGGAAGGCGGCGAACGGAGGGGAGTTCTTTTCGGCGATTCGCTCGACCCAGATGGTGACGCCCTCGATCTGAAGCCGTTGGGCGCTTTCCCTGGAGAATAACGGTTCGTAACCGATATACGCGGCGCAGCCGATGTATTTCAATATCTTGAACTGATCCTTCGGAGGCAGTCCTTTGAAGGCGTCCCTCAGGTCGAGATATCGGCGCGAGTAGGTCCCGTAAAAGTCCCAGTTGAAAACATATCGGACGCCGTCGCCCATGCCGGTGAAGGGGTAAAGGCTCTTGCGGAAAAAGCCGAGCAGTTTAAGGTTGTCTCCCATCGTCTCCTTAAGGAACGGGGAATAGAGCTCGTCCCGGTAAATGGCGAGAGGAGCGGTGAGGAGGCCCGGGAGGGGCGGCTTATCATAGAACGAGGCTGGCGCCGTAGGGTTGACATATCGGTTGTGATAAGCGGGATCCAGGACGGCAAGGGCGATAAGCGCCCAGCCCAGGACCCGGCCTCGTCCCTTCGACCGGTGAAGCAGGAAAAACACCAGGGCGTAAACGGCCAGGAGGACGAGGCCCGTCCCGATGGACCGGCCGAACTCACGGAACGAAGCGTCACGATCGATGATGAACAGCTTGTTCAGGACACCGATCGTCGGGCGTTTGAACAGCCAGAAGAGCGGGAGGCCCAAACCCGCTGCAACAGCCATGAAGGAAACAGCTTTCCTGCCCGGCTTCCCGGCGTCTGTAACCCGGTCGAATCCAAAGGCGGCGAGGATCGACAGGCAGAACACGGCGCCCAGGAAGAACTTGATCGGGTATCTGATCGAAGACAGCAGGGGGATAAACCTGTAGAGGAAGAAGAAGGGCGAATAGCGGCCGCACGAGAAGAGGAAGAAAAGAAAGAACATGAGCAGAAGAATCTTTTGCCGCCTATCCCACGGCTTCCTTAGCCCGAAGAGGAAGAGAAGAAGCGCTCCAACGCCCATGTAAAGGCTGTAATAAAGGGGGAACTTCTTGTCGAAGAGGTGCCAGCCCCAGAAATCGTTGTGCCCCGGCGCCCTGTCGTTCCCCAGGAAATGAGGAAAGGGCAGGTTGAAGAGCTGGATGAGCTCGAGCGGCCATTGGACGGATGGAACGGCCCTTTCGGTCCGGCCCAGGAGTTCCATCGAGGGGAGGACCTGGACCGCCGATAGGATCGTTGCCAGGAGCAGGGAGAGGACCGCCATAGCGATCTTCTTTTTCCATTTGCCGGCCGTGAAGAAGGACTGACCGGCGGCAAGAAAAAGCGTCATCAGGATGAACTCCGGGGCGCCGGCCAGGATCATCAGGGCCCAGAGAAATGCTAGAGGGACGATTCGCGCTCGGCCGGGCCGGACGTCACGGTGGAGGAGCCAAAGGACCCAGGGCATCCAGGCCAGGGCCGCGATATGGTTGTAGAACTCGAAAGACGAGAGATACATTCCGCTGAAGGCGAAAAGCGACGCCCCTAGGAAGGAGGCTTTCCTTGAAAGGGTATAGGACCCGCAGAGGATGTAGAGGCCGAGCCAGCCGAGGAGGGCGTGGATGAGATAATGAAGCTTGAAGGCCGTAAAAAGCGGCAGGATGAGATAGAGCCAGGTCGTCGGGTAGAAGACCGCGTTCTTCGGATTGGCCAGGAACGGCTGGCCGTTGCCGTGGGCGTCCGTCCACAGGGCGAAGTTCCCCTCTTTAAGCAATTGAACGGTGAGTTTCTTGACCGGCACCTCGACGACGGTCGAATCCCTTTCATAAAAGACCCTGTTTGTGAAAAAGAATTCTCTGAAGACGAGAAGGAAAAGGACAATGAAAAGGGCAAAGAAGAAAAGATCCTTCTTCGAAATAAAGCCGTCCGAGTTTCGACCCGGGATCATGAATACAATTTCTATCAAAAAACGGGCTTTTTCTCAAATCTTTGATTTTTCCCCGGCGATTTCATTATACTTGGGAAAACTCCGGTGGCCGGGAAAGGACCGGTGAAGGGCATGGCCGCGGGCAGGATAGAAGCTGCAGCCGGGAACGAAGTGTCGTCAACGGCAAGATCTGGTCAAAAGACAAGGGTTATCGTCGCGGCCGGACTCTTCTTCCTGGCCATCCTGCCCATCGTCCTGACGGAGTTCCCGCCTTCGACCGACCTCCCCCAGCACATCGCCCAGGTCAGGCTCTTCCTCGATACACTAAGATCTCCCGGCGGCCCATACGTCATACAATGGCTTGCCCCGAACAATTTCGTCTATTCATTGATCCTCATCCACTGGTCCGTTCTGCCCGTCGCCTATGTCGGGCCGGCTGTTCTCGTTCTTATTATTTTCCTCTGGATCGCGGCCATCTTTCTCCTTGCGGCCGGAAAAGGCCGATCGACCGAGGCGGCGATCCTTGCCTCCCTGCTCGTCTTTAACCAATCCTTTTACTGGGGGTTCCTCAATTTTATGACGGGATTTCCCGTCTTCGTCCTCTGGTTCGCCCTGACGACGAAAGCGCCGGGGCATCGCTCCTGGAAGTACTATGCCGGACTCGTCGGGATATCCTTTCTGCTTTATGGAAGCCATGCACTTTGGCTGGCGGCGGGAGGCGCCTGGCTCGTCCTCATCGGTCTGCTTAATAGAATCAAGGTGAAGGAATTCCTTTTAAGACTGGCGACCCTCATCCCCTGCGGAGTGGTCGTTCTCCTCTGGTATCCCCGGATGTCCTTGGCACGGGCCGCCTCGGGGTTTGACGTCGCCCCGCACTGGTCGCCGCTCTTCGACCGCTTGTCCTCGTTCGTGGACGCGGCCTTCGGGGGGATCCGGGGCCCCGTGGAAATCATGGTCTTCGTCTTCCTTTACGGTTGGTGCGGACTCTGCGTCTGGCAGAACAGGCAGAGGTTTGGGGGCCTCATCGACAGGGACATGCTGGCCGCGGGCGGCTTCTTCCTAGCGATCGTCATCATCGCCCCCGACAAGTTCATGAATACGATCTTTTTCGGTTCCCGATGGTTCCCCATCGCCCTGATCTTCCTGCTGTTGTCTTTACCGGTCCCTTCCATCCGACGACCTTCGGCGAAGACAGTCGCCTTAGCTATCGCAGCCGCATTCTTCTTGATAACGACAATCGCCTGGCACAAGTACGCAACCGAGGACCTGTCCGGATTACGGGAAGGTCTTGACCGGGTCCCCGCCTCGTCCCGGATCTTAGGTCTGGACTTGATCAAGGAAAGTGAGATCATCAAGGGGCGCCCTTTCCTCCAGCTTTTCGCCTATGCCCAGGTCTTCAAGGGCTGCGAATTGAGCTTCTCTTTCGCCGAGCATTATTCGGGCCTGGTCGCGTACAAGGCTAAAAGGGAAGTCTCCTGGACGCCCGGGCTGGAGTGGTTTGCGGCGAAGGTCAAGAGGTCGGACTTCGACTTTTTTGATTATGTTCTCGTCAACAGCTTAGAAAGGGACCACAAAACGCTTTCCTCTTTCCGTGAGCTATCCCCCATGACCCTTTCGGGCCGGTGGCGGCTCTATAAAGTCCGGCGCTGAGCGATCGGTCTTTTCGGCCCGACAGATTCTAACAGGAATTTATGTTCGAACAAGCCTGCGCCTTTTCCGCGCCGCAGGCCGGTGACTCAGTTTTTCCGGTCGAGAAGACCCCTGCAATAGCTTAAATTGAATTGGGCCTGGGATTTTTCCGATGCGTCCGCCGCAAGGGACAGGCATCGCTCGAAATAGGGAAGGGCCTTGGCGTATTCTCTTTTCAGCAGAAAATGCTTCCCCAGATAGTCCTGGACCTTGTAGTTTGTCCGGTAAGTCTCTTCGTGCTTGAAGAAATCGGCGTATCTGGGCGCGTTGAGCCCGTAGGAGCTCGCGCTGAGGGTGAATTGGACTTTGTTCACGGCCCCGATGCAGACACCCATCAGGAGGACGGCTAATCCCTTAAGAAGGGGCTTGGCCAGGCCCCGGGGATCGAACTTCGACCCTTTTGCGCCGGTCGTTGTTTCCGATCCGGCGCTCGGTCGGGACTTCATGAGCCGGACGGCCAGAAAATAGCAGGCGACGGCCAGAAGGAGGCCCGCCAGAATGTCCGTGATGTAGTGATCGCCGGTATAGGTGATCGCGAAAAGGATGATAAGGGTATAGAGATAGAATAACAGCGCCTTCCAGCGGTAGAGGTGCCAGAGGAGAAGGCTGGAGAGGAGGGGGAAAGCCGCGTGGAGGGACGGCATGGCCGCGATCGGATTGGTGTCGAATCCTGTGCTGAGGTCCGGTATCGCAAAGTTGAAAATGATGCCGTTGAATCGGATGAGCGGGGGAAGAAGGCCGAAGTCATTCGCGGCCATCCACGGCGGGACCGTGGGGACGAGAAAATACCCCAGGACGCCCAGGAAGATCAGGAGGTAATAGGACGTCCGGAAAAGCCGGAAAGACCCCGACTTGTAGAGCCAGATGATGAAGCCGATGAGCAGGAAGGCGAGAAAATGACTGCCGTGGAAGGCGGTCAGGGCTTTTTCCAGCCAGGTGAATTCCGGCCCCTTCGCCGGGTCGAGGAGCCGGGCCTGGAGGACGTTGGACGGGACCTGGCCAAAGAGGGCCTTCTCGATCCCGATGACATACGTCGCGTGAACCGGGAGGCCGAGCTTACAGGTCAGGATGTAGATGCTTCCCCGCAGGCTGTCGAAGAGATAGACGAAGGAAATGAAGACGAACCAATCTTTGATGAGAAGCGGCAGTCTCCTCATGAGCGCCGCCCCCAGCACGATCAGCAGGATGATGATGATCTTAGGGACGAAGACGTAACGCTGGAAGACGAAGAGGAGGATCAGGAATAAAGCCAAGATCAAGGCCACGATGAAGAAGGAGAGTCGGTTGGGATTTTTCTCGGCTTCCGGCATGAATTTTCCTAACTATAGACCACATCTTTCAGCCTGTCAATTAAAGAGGCGTGCTCGGAGTTGAGCTTGTCGGCGGACGGTCGGTAGTCTTATTTGATTCTCTTAAGATATCCCCGTGGACAATACGTAAACATCAAACGTTCACGCCGGCTGTCAATCTGGAATTCGTCGCTGCCCGCCAGGAATTCGTCGATGGCTTCCCACGGGCCTCCCGTCATTTCATCTTTCACGGGATGGCCGCTCAAAATCCCGTCTTGAACAATCATGTATCCCCCGACAGGAACGATGGGGGCATAAGCCCACATTTCAGCCAGGACGTGTTTCTTACTGTGATCCGAATCAAGCAGGACGATGACCCGTTTCCCCGCCACCCGGCGTTTCACATCCTCCACAATTTTCGGGTCGGTTGAACTCCCCAGAAGGAAATCGATGCGTTCTTTGAAGAGCGGCAATTCCTGGGCCTTCGCTGTTTTGTCCACGATATCAATTGTGATGACCCGGGAGTTCGGATTGACCTCGCGCATGATCATTGCCCATATCAGCGCGCTCCCTCCGTTTTTTGTGCCGGTCTCAACGAAAACGTCCGGTTTTTGTTCAACAATGATCTCCTGGGTGATCCAGGCGTCATTAGGGTTCTGAGATGTTTGGATCCCAAGCCAATGATTGGCCAGCCAGGTCTGGCCCTTTTTGGCATAGAATATTTCGTGGAAACTGTTGATGACCTTCACTTCATGGCTGAGCGCGTCTCCGTTAGGGGTTTTCCGGTAGGACCGATAGAGATAAATGAGGAAAACCAAAAATAGAATGGTCAATAAGAAGGCGAGCCTTTTTTTCATGGCTTCATTCCCCTTCAATAAGATACATCGAATATTTCTTGAGACCGGTCTTTGGGAGTGAAATACCAATTTCGCTGATCGAAAAGAAAGTATTGATCCAGCCGGACATAACCATGAGCACCGAAATAGGCGAGGAGTTGATCTCTAACCTGGCGGTGAGCTTCGATGCAGACCAGATCAGGCCGGTACTTCTCGATATCGAAACCGGCCAGCGCGTGGGGCTCCCACAGCTCGATATCGATGTTGAGAAAATCGATCTTCTGGATCTCGAGCTTCGCGAGAAGGTCGTTAAGGGTGATGGTGGGAACATTGACCTCTTCTGTTTTCCGGCCTTTCACGAATTCAGGAACGGCGGTCGATTTTGTCAGGTGGCCGGGGTCGCGGACGATGTAGAACTCCGCTTTTTCGTCCGATTTGTCGGAGACGAAGAAGTTATAAAACATAGTCCGTGGGCGATTTTGCCGATAGCCCTGAGCGAATTCGCCGTTAGCATCAATGGCGACGCCCTTCCAGTTGAGGAATTTTTCGAGATAAAAAGTGTTGCTTCCGTCCCTATAATGATAAGCGCCGACATCCAAGAAGAATCCGCCCTTGCGGTCTTTGAAAAAATGACGGATGATGATCTCCTCGTTCCTCTCCGAAAAGTGCTTGGGGGCATATTGTTCAAGTCCTGTCCTTAGCTCATAGGGTTGTTCTGATGCTGATTTCTCAGGAGCTTTTGGGCTGAATGCGATCTTGCCGATCGCCAGCCCGGAGACCAATCCCAGCATGGTCAACAGGATCTTAAGCGTCGTTCTTGGCTTGATCGTGTCTGGCATCCTTTTATATCCCTTTGGCTGGGTCGGCCACCCGTCAATTCTATTTGTCTGCGGTCGGTATTGTCAACAGAATTGGGGTGCGATCGTCTCCCGGACGCTCCCGTCCGGGCTTTTGTGTTATAATTTCGAAGGTCATGCGCGCGGTCATTCTTCTCGTCTTTTACACCGTCCTCCTGGTTCTCATCGCCCCGTTTGTGCTCATCTGCTTAATCTTCGGGATGAGGGAGCCGCTCATAGCCATAGGGAAGTGGGCTATGCGGGTGAGCCGGGCGGTCCTGGGCATCAAGGTCGAGGTCTCCGGGATCGAGCACGTCGATCCGAAGACGGCCTATGTCTTCATGCCCAACCACCTGAGCTTCCTCGACGGGCCGATGATGGTCATGCTCATCCCGCAGTCCGTCCGGGCGATCATGAAGAAGAATGTCTTCGGCATCCCCGTCCTCGGCTGGGCCATGCGCTACGTGGGGTGCGTGCCGGTGGACAGAAAGGCCGGGGGCGGGGGAATCAAGAGCATCGAGAAGGCGTCCCGCCTGATGCGGGAGAGGGGGCACTCGTTCCTGATCTTCCCGGAGGGGACGCGGAGCCTCGACGGCAAGCTCCAGCGGTTCCGCAGGGGCGGGTTCTTCCTGGCGATCGCGGGGGGGGCGCCCATCGTCCCGGTAACCATCGGGGGGACGTTCGAATTGATGCCGAAGGGGCAGTTTGGGGCGAAGCGGGGGACGGTCAGCGTCGTATTCCATCCGCCGGTCCCCGTCGACGGATATTCGGAAGGGAACGTGGCGGAGCTCGTCGAGAAGGTTAGGGCTGCCGTGAGTTCCGGGCTTTGAACGGGGGATGGTTATTTCACCACCACCTTATATTGCATATTCCAATCCCATTGATCGAAATATATGTTTCCGCCTTCCCATTCGACTTCGCCGCGCTGGGAATCGACGGTCTCGGAACGCGGATATATCTTCGCCGGAAAGAAATTATCGGAAATAGTGTCATTGAAAATCAACCGGTAACTGTCCATGCCGCCGAGATAGAACCATTTATGTGTTTCGTCGGGAGATTCTTTCAATCCGTAGGTGACATCTGCCGGAACCCAGCCGTACGGTTCGATGTAGATTTCACTCCAGTCATGCATGCTGTCGTCCGGCGGCTTAAATTCCCAGCCCGATTGCCACCTCGCCGGAATTCCGTTCAGACGACAGAGCGTGATGAACAGAAGATGCTGGATGCCGCAATCGCCGTGGCGGTTGGCAAATGCATACATGCTGAGATTACGGATCGTGGAATATTCACGAGCCGAAGCCCACGGTATGTTCGTGGTGACCCATTCGAAAATCTTCCTGGCTTTCAGGTAAGGGTTGGTTTCGCTGCCGATAATTGTCGGCGAAAGTTGTTTCAGTTCATCGGTGAAAACGATGTGCGGCGGAACTTCCCCGAGGAACGGCGCCAATTCATCAGGAGACGGCGTCGGCAGGACTTTATTGGCATCGATCCCGGCAAAAACGCCGTTTTGAGTATATGTATATTCAACTAAAAACACCGTTGCGCTGTCTTTTTGCGCCGGTTTCTGGAAATAGATCGTTCTCTGCAATGTCGCGTCGTTATCCGCCAGGATAAATTTTACGGGTTGTGTTTTGATGAGTTTGATATTCGTCTGCCGGTTCGTGATCTCTCTTGGATACGGAATCCAGCAGCGGATCATTTTTCCATCCGGAACGGCATTCGAATTGACGGTCAGCGTGTAGTTGATTTTCATCGTGACTGGATTAACATAACGTTTTTTCGTTTTGACGGATTTGTCGATGATCGATTGGATATGATCGTCCAACGGGAAAGCCACTGCGGCTTCGACCCGTGTCGTTTCTGCCTTTGCTGCTGCAACCTTGATTTTGATCGCCTTGGCGTCTTTGTTGACGCGGAAAATATTCGGGGCGGCATTCTTAAAGTACATCTTTTTTCCATCAATGACCATGAATTCGAGCGAACCGTCGTCTTCCCATTTTTTCAGGTCGGCGATAGACGCCTCCGGAATATAGGTTTTTACATATTCCAGAATTTCATTTTCGGTTTTAGTCGTACCGCCGTAAACCTACGGACGTAAGTCCGTAGATGAAGAGGGTTCCTAAGTCTTCGATCAGACATGATAAAATCAGGACATGGAGATAAGGAAGCAAGCCCACTGTGCGTACCGGTGC
>Ga0315279_10008732_pt1 | contig 12212 bp, 13 predicted proteins | sample YL17G06_20_MG_FD_203694 | JGI IMG/M metagenome (GOLD analysis project Ga0315279, IMG submission 203694) | Sediment microbial communities from Yellowstone Lake, YNP, Wyoming, USA - YL17G06_20 | ecosystem: Environmental > Aquatic > Freshwater > Lake > Sediment | place: USA: Wyoming | collected... | reverse complement strand
TTCTAATCTTGTCCCTCTATTCTCCACAGTGGCAAAGATATCCAGGAAAACAAGCTCATCGGCACCTTCTTTACAATAAGCCTCCGCCGCTTCCACAGGGTCACGGGCATCCCTCAAATTCACAAAATTTACCCCCTTAACCACTCTCCCATCCTTAACATCCAGACAGGGTATGATTTTAACCTCTTTCATCGCACAGCTCCCTAAATCTGATTAATTCTCTATACTCCATGACGGTGCTCATGGCATGGCTCACCGCTTCTATACCAGCCTCTTCCGCAGCGGCTACCGGATTCAACCCGCCAAGCAGAATCATCCCAATCTTGTTAAGCCCTACTGGCACCTCACACACTGCCTCACCAGTATTCCCCATTAAGAACAGGTCCCTAAGTCCGGCCTCTCTGAGTCTAGTTATCACTTCCTCGGCTATTGGACGGCAGATGGCGGGTATCTCCCTGAAGTTAGCCAGAATCCGCCCCTGTCCTCTCTTAGCTGCCCCCTGAACATCAGTCATCCTAGCCCTAATGAATACCTCGGAAGGGTCCAGGGAGCAACCAGTGTAGTAGATAAGTTCCACGAAGCGGATGGGCTTGTGATTTTGAATCTGCAGTATGCCACCGAAACGAGATTCCAGCGGAACGCCCGCCTTTAATAAGGAGCCATTAATCACGATGCTGCAAACAGTGGCAAGTCCTATCTTCCCCTGTGGAACGACCAGTTCCCCCAGTTGGTCTCCTCCAGAAGCTACTGCTACCAGATCGCTTGCGCATAATCCTGCTTCAAAGGCAGGACTCATCGCGTGGAGCGCTTTGCTGAATTTCTCTTCTGGAAAAAAAGACACGTTGACCGGAATCGAGCCGCAGTGTTTCTTGTAGTCAAAGTTTGTGCGGAACGCAAGCAATTCAATCCTGGAGATAGCAAAACCGACTTTATCTGCAACCAAAGCAGACTTTATCTCCTCAATACCCCGTTCAGTGAGAGTACGCCCATAACGGCGCCCTACCAGCTGTGTCAATCCACGCTCATCCATGAGCTTGAGGTGATATCTCACGGCTCGTTCGCCCAATTTAACCCCGCGATCCTTCAAGCACTGGGCGATTAGCCTCGATCCCAATGGTTTCTGGGAATCGCTCAGAATTTTTAGGATGGAAACTACCTTTCTCTCAACGTCTTGTGCCTCAAATCCTGTTTGTCGCATATAACTAAAGGAAACCGCTTTCCTATAACTGTTTTAAGCTATCCTGGAGAATTTGTCAACTCCTAGTGGCCAGAAAAATTAGTGAACTTAGTGGGAAAAGGGTGCATATTGACAAATGATGTTACTGATGGTAAGATTACGGTATAAGGCAACCGATTGCCGTAATCATTATAAGGAAGCAATAAAATGAGGAGAGTCTACGTTAAGGAAGAGGTTTGTATGGGCTGCCATCTCTGCGAGGTGTATTGCCAGCTACAACATGCACGGTCGAGGGACTTGATCAAGGCATTCAAGAGGGAATCACCACGGCCTTTGCCAAGACTCCGGGTGGAGGAAAAAGGCGTGGTATCCTTCTCGGTGCGTTGTCAGCAGTGTGATGAAGCTCCCTGTATTCAGGCCTGCATTACTGGTGCTCTTGCTCGTGACCCTGTGAGCTTGTTGGTCAAGGTAGACGAGGAGCGCTGTATTGGTTGCTGGACATGCTTGCTAGTTTGCCCGTTCGGCGCGATAAGACAGGATACAGAACAAAAGAAGGTACTTAAATGTGACCTTTGCCAAGGAGAGGAGATTCCGGTCTGCGTAGCCAATTGCCCGAATGAAGCCCTGGTGTATGTGGAGTTGCAAGATGGGAGTCCTAAGGTAGAGAGCGAGGTGATTGTACCGGTTCAATGAAAATTCTCATTCAATTTAGTCAATAAATTTGAAGGAGGTGTGTCATGTCGTACAATTGGGGACCACGTTATATCGTTCCTTCGGAGATTTTCAAAACCTATTCTGGCAGTGTTCTGCTACGGGAGGAATTTTACGAAGATCTGCTGTACAAGGAGTTAAAAGAGTTGGGTTTCACAGGACCTATCGTCAGGATAACCAATCCCTGGTATTACCGAAAGAAGAATACCGATACGTGGATTAAGATCGGAGAGTCCGAGGATAGGCACAGGTACTTCCCTGTCATGTGGGACACAACGAGTTTGGAAAATGGTCAATATGAGGTAATAGGATTAATGCACGTTTTTGTCAAAAAGGACGGTAAGGACATAGCTATCGCCCGGGAAAACATAGTGGAAGTCACTGTTGAGAATTGAACCATCGTAAGCGCACGATAGAGAGGACTCTGGATGATTGTCATAATTGATTATGGTGCCGGCAATCTACGCAGCGTGGCTAATGCCGTCAGCAGATTGGGCTACCAAGCGAAGATAACCAGCATCCCCGACGAGATGCTTACCGCCCAGGCGGTTATCCTGCCGGGGGTCGGAGCCGCGGCTGATACCATGGCCAACCTGAAGACATTGGGACTGGTCAGCCCGATTCGACGCTTTATTGCCGAGGGTCGACCCTTCTTGGGTGTCTGTATCGGGCTACAAATTTTGTTTAGTGGCACTGAAGAAGGCGGCTGGCATGAGTGTCTTGGCATCATCCCTGGGGTAGTGCGCAGGCTTCCCCCGGGGCTAAAGATTCCACACATGGGTTGGAATCAGGTAAAACAAAAAATTTATCACCCGATTTTTAGTGGTATATCCGATGAAGCTAACTTCTATTTTGTGCACAGCTATTACGTCGAGCCGGATGATAGGTCACTAGTCGCTGGCGAGACCGAATATGGTGTCTCTTTCTGCAGCGTTATTGCCAAAGGCAACCTGGTAGCGACCCAGTTTCACCCGGAAAAGAGCGGTGAGGTCGGACTCAAGATCTATGACAATTTCATCAGGATTGCTCTAGGAGCTAAGGTAAGCAGATTGCAACAAAACTAGGTGGTGAAGAATGGTAGAGAAAGAGAAAACAAGGTATCTGATTATCGGGAACTCCGCAGGGGGTATCGGTGCTGCTGAAGCTATACGGGAGGTGGATAAGGCTGGCGCAATCAGCATCATCTCCGATGAGCTCTACCCCACGTACTCGAGGCCACTCATCTCAGAGTACTTGGCTAACAGGTGTCCTCTGGAGAGGATGCTATTTCGCCCACCCGATTTCTATGAGAAGAGCAACATCCAAACTGCCTTCGGTGAGAAAGTAATGCAAGTCAATTTCAATGAGCATATTGTCAAACTGAAAAGCGGACGAACGCTAACTTGGCAGAAATTACTGCTTGCCACCGGCGGCTTACCTATTGTTCCCAAGATAGATGGTATCGGGCTAAAAGGAGTCTTCACCTTCACAAAGCTCGATGATGCCAAGGCAATCGACGAGTTCCTGAATCACTACCAAAGAAAGGTGAGAGCTGTTGTCATTGGCGGTGGTCTCATTGGGGTGAGTGTAACTGAAGCGCTGGTAAAGCGAGGGGTTGAGGTTAAAATCGTTGAGATGAAGGAACGGGTTCTAAACACCATCCTTGATGAAGAGGCATCGGCTCTGGAGGAGAAGGCTCTGACACAGGCTGGCGTTGAAATAATAACCGGGCATACGGTGGGCAATATCAGCAGCTATTTGCCCGGTGAAGCCACTGGTGTCGACCTAGATGACACGCGGCCGATACCCTGTGAGGTGGTAATTGTAGCTATTGGCGTTAAGCCACGTGTTGAACTCGTGTCTGAAAGCGGGATAAAGACAAACCGTGGCATAGCCGTTGACCGCCATATGGCCACATCTAGGCCTGATGTCTACGCCTGCGGGGATGTGGCCGAGGCTTATGATTTCGTCTACGGTGAGAATCGGCTCACTCCTATCTGGCCTAATGCCTACATGGGAGGAAGGATTGCTGGCTTAAATATGGCTGGGATTCCAACTGAGTATCAGGGTGGGACAGCAATGAATTCCATGAGATACTTTGGGGTAAATACTGTCTCGGCAGGCATGGTAACCCCACCCGATGATAGCTACGAAGTAATCAGCTCCAAGCATGACCATGTCTACAAGAAGGTGGTATTAAAGGACAGGCTGATAGTAGGCATGGTCTTCAGTAGTGATATTGAGAAGTCAGGCATTATCTACAATTTGATGAAGGACAGGGTAAATGTCGACAGCTTTAAGCAAGCTCTGGTTAGTGACGATTTTGGTCTGGCTTCTCTTCCTGAAGAGATCTGGCGACCGCGATTAGCAATACCACCATCAATATCAGCCTCCTTGGTAACTTCTGTGAAGCAGCTTGAGGAGATGCTCATAGGTGAGTAGCATTCGTATTGTAGGAGGAACTGCTATGAAAGACCTTAGACGAGTAAGTAACCCTTACCAGGATGACAAGATAATTGATGCTTGCTCCTTATTTGGAGCCATGGATACTTCAGGCAGGAGGTTTTCGGGAGAGGATGTCATCAGGGCTATTGCCAATATGCATGACCGCGGCAATGGTCTGGGTGGCGGATTTGCTATCTACGGCCTATACCCCGAATATGCTGACTTCTATGCCTTCCACATAATGTACTTGAGCCAAGAAGGGAAGAGGCAGACAGAGGCCTTTCTCAAAGAGAAATTCAGCATAGTCTATGAGGAGGAAGTGCCAACCAGACCGACCAAGGGTATTATCAATCCACCACTGGTATGGCGCTACTTTCTTGACGCCAGTCAGCACAAGCCTGAAGCCGAGTCAGAAGATGACTACGTCGTCGACATGGTCATGGAAATAAATACCAAATTGGAAGATACCTTTGTTTATTCTAGTGGTAAGAACATGGGGGTATTCAAGGGGATGGGCTATCCTGAGGAAATAGCCGACCATTTCTGTCTGGAGCAGTATGAAGGCTACCTATGGACTGCACATGGGAGATTCCCTACCAATACGCCTGGCTGGTGGAGTGGGGCTCACCCATTCTGTATTCTAGACTGGACGGTGGTTCACAATGGTGAGATTTCCTCCTACGGGATAAATCGGCGCTATCTGGAGCAGTTTGGCTATCATTGCACCATGCAGACCGATACCGAGGTGGTGGCGTATGCTATTGACCTGCTGATGCGTAAGCATAATCTGCCGATAGAGATAGCCGCCAAAGTACTGGCTCCGCCGTTCTGGAGTGATATCGAACGTATGCCACCAGACAAGCAGAAGCTAATGCGAACTCTGCGTCAAGTATATGGTAGCTTACTCTTAAACGGGCCGTTTACGGTAATAATTGCTCATCACGGTGAGATGATTGGGCTTACCGACCGTATTAGATTGCGACCGCTTACCGTTGGGATAAAGGGTGATACATTGTACCTTTCGTCTGAGGAGTCCGCTATCCGCCTTATTTGTCCTGACGTGGATAAAACATGGGTTCCGATGGGCGGTGAGCCCATTGTGGGGAGGTTAGGTACGCCGCTTCAACCGCAGCCTGTAGCTATCGCTAGGGAGGTAACGAGGTAACGTTAAATGCTGACTAAAAGAATCATTCCGTGCCTTGATGCGAAAGCTGGACGAGTAGTCAAGGGGACAAGCTTTACCCAGTTACGTGACGCCGGTGACCCGGTAGAGCTAGCCAGCTTTTACTATCAAGAGGGCGCTGACGAGCTGGTCTTTCTGGATATAAGCGCTACACCAGAGGGACGGAATACCATGGCAGATGTTGTTGAGCGCATCTCCGAGCAGGTCTTTATACCTCTAACCGTAGGCGGTGGATTGCGCAACACAAGCGATATGCGACGTATGCTAATGGCAGGGGCGGATAAGGTGTCGATAAACACAGCGGCTGTGCTCAACCCGTCTTTAATTAGCGAGGGTGCAACAAAATTCGGCAGTCAGTGCATCGTCGTCGCCATAGATGCCAAACGGGTAGAGAGCACTATCAACCCGCGGTGGGAAGTCTATGTTTATAGCGGACAGAAGCCAACCGGGATAGACGCCCTTGACTGGGCAAGGCAGGCGGTAGAACTTGGCGCTGGGGAAATATTGCTTACCAGCATGGATGCTGATGGACATCGAGCAGGATACGATATTAAGCTTACCTGCGCTGTTTCTGAGGCGGTGAGCGTGCCGGTTATTGCCAGTGGTGGTGCCGGCACCCTAGAAGACCTTTATCAGGCGCTAGCTTTGGGCAAGGCAGATGCTGTTCTGGCGGCTAGCATCTTCCATTACCGAATCTACTCGATTAAGGAGACTAAGGAATACCTGGCAAAACAAGGAATACCGATACGAATCTAGTGAGGAAAACGATGAAGACCTATTTACCAACCAAATTTATAGTGGAGAGAGACCCTGAGCGCTGTATTCAGTGTCAGGTATGTGTTAACCAGTGCACCTTCGATGCTCACTACTATGATGCCGAAGATGACGTGGTGAGAAGTCGTGACGAGAACTGTGTTGGCTGCCATCGCTGCGTTGTTTTCTGCCCTACCGGGGCGTTAACCATCAGGCGAAACCCGCTGGACTACCGGGAGAACTATAACTGGCGCCCCGAGGCTATTGAGGACATTATTAAGCAGGCTGAGACTGGTGGCGTGCTCCTTACCGGAATGGGCGATGATAAAGACCAGCGCATTTACTGGGATCATCTGTTACTCAATGCCAGCCAGGTAACCAATCCGTCTATTGACCCGTTACGCGAGCCAATGGAGCTTACCACCTATCTAGGGCGAAAGCCTGATAAGGTGGAACTTGACCAAGAGTCCCTGAACCTGAAAACAGAGCTAGCCCCCCAGGTCAAACTGGAAGTCCCGGTTATGTTTGCTGCCATGTCCTATGGCGCCGTAAGCATCAATGTCCATGAGTCTCTGGCTCGGGCAGCTACTGAAGTAGGTACGCTATGGAACACGGGTGAGGGAGGACTCCACCCCAAGTTATATCAGTATGGGGACAATACTATTGTTCAGGTGGCTTCAGGACGATTCGGGGTTCACCCTAAATACCTTGATGTCGCCAGGGTAATTGAGATTAAGATTGGGCAGGGGGCCAAGCCTGGTATTGGCGGTCATCTTCCTGGGGAGAAGGTCAGTGCCGAGGTTTCTATGACCCGTATGATCCCCGGGGGGACTGACGCCCTGTCTCCAGCGCCCCAGCATGACATTTACTCTATTGAGGACTTAGCCCAGCTTGTTTACGCGCTGAAAGAGGCGACGAATTATGCGAAGCCGGTCTCGGTGAAGATTGCCGCCGTCCATAACTCGGCGGCTATTGCCAGCGGTATGGTGCGGGCTGGCGCTGACATCATTGTCCTTGATGGGCTTAGAGGAGCCACAGGTGCTGCCCCCAAGATTATCCGTGATAACGTTGGTATCCCTCTTGAGATGGCTCTGGCCTCAGTAGATAGCCGCCTAAGGCAGGAGGGAATACGCAACCAGGCATCTATCGTGGTCTCAGGAGGGATAAGAAATAGCGGTGATGTGGCTAAGGCGATTGCTCTGGGCGCTGATGCCGTTTACATCGGCACCGCCGCCTTGATTGCCCTGGGCTGCACCGTCTGCCAGCAATGCCATACCGGCAAGTGTGCCTGGGGTATCTGCACCACCGACCTTGCCTTGACCAAGAGGGTAAATCCTGACATCGGTGCACGCAGATTAGCTAACCTCCTTCGCGGCTGGAGCCTCGAGCTTAAGGATATTCTGGGCGGTATGGGTATTAATGCCCTGGAGAGCCTTCGCGGCAACCGCCTGCACCTGAGGGGTGTTGGGCTTACTGATACTGAACTCGAAATCCTGGGAGTAAGGATGGCCGGAAGTTGAAAATTGCCATGAAAGCGAACAATCAGGTGGTGAGAATAAATGCCAGTGGTCTCCACTATCGGGAGCTTAACGCTAGGTTGAGGGAAGTTGTTTCAAATGGTGCCAAAAAGGTTGAACTCCACAACGTTTATGGGCAGAGATATATTGGCACCGATTTGGACAAGCCTATTGAGGTTGAGATATTCGGTACACCGGGCAATGACCTGGGAGCATTTATGGATGGTCCCAGGATCATTGTCCACGGCAATGCTCAGGATGGCTGCGGTAATACCATGAACAGTGGTGAAATCATCGTCCATGGTCATGCTGGCGATATCATCGGTTTATCAGCCCGGGGAGGTAAGCTCTTTATTCGGGATGATGTCGGCTACCGAGCCGGGATCCACATGAAGGAATACCAGGATAGAAAGCCAGTGGTGGTTATCGGCGGCACTGCTCAGGACTTCCTCGGCGAGTATATGGCTGGAGGCATTCTAATCCTGCTCGGTCTAAATCTGGGTGAAATGGGATATCACAAAGCGAAATTTATTGGCACCGGAATGCACGGCGGCGTCATCTACCTGAGAGGAAATATTAAAGACTATCAACTGGGCAAGGAAGTAGGCATTACCCCAGTGGAAGAAAAGGACTACCAGGTTCTTCAACAATTTGGCGGTGAATTCGCTGCTCATTTTGGTTATGAAACTGGTGAGATATTGAAACATGATTTTATAAAACTCTTCCCCCGCTGGCTTCGACCTTATGGCAGGCTTTATGCCTACTGAATAAAGGAGGTTTTTAGATGCCGGTCAATTCTGCCGATACTGCTTGGCTCTTGATTTCGTCAGCACTAGTTATGTTAATGACTCCAGGCGTAGCCCTATTCTATGGTGGCATGGTAAGGAGGAAGAATATCCTTTCTACCATCATGATGAGTTTTGCCATCATGGCATTGGTTGGTCTACTCTGGGTGCTCTATGGCTATAGTCTGAGTTTCGCTCCTGACAAAGGAGGCCTTATTGGCGGGCTTGATTTTATTTTTCTCCACGGCGTGGGGCAAGAACCTTCGCCGGTCTATGCGACGACAGTTCCTCACCTGGCTTATATGATTTTTCAGGCTATGTTTGCTATCATCGCTGTAGTCCTGATTACTGGGGCAGTGGTTGAGCGGATGAAATTCAGCGCCCTCCTGGTCTTTTCTGTCCTGTGGTTTAGCCTTGTCTATTGCCCGGTAGCCCACTGGGTGTGGGGCAGCGGCGGGTGGCTGGCCAGACTGAGTGTTCTCGACTTTGCTGGGGGTACCGTGGTTCACATAAATGCTGGTATATCGGCGCTGGCTTTAGCCTGGGTGCTTGGTCCGCGCAAAGGCTTCCTCGAGAAGCAGCCAATGGAACCTAGTAATATTCCTATGGTGGCGCTTGGTGCTGGATTGCTCTGGTTTGGCTGGTTTGGTTTTAATGCCGGCAGTGCCCTCACCTCAGGAGGGTTGGCGTCCAGTGCCTTTGTCGCCACCAATACCTCGGCAGCGGCAGCTGCTTTTACCTGGATGGCGCTTAACTGGTTTTATCGGCGTCCTACTGTCCTTGGTATTGCCACTGGAGCTGTCGCCGGACTGGCAGCCATTACCCCAGCCGCTGGCTTTGTGTTACCGCTGGTGGGAATCCCCATAGGGATTGTGGCTGCAGTCGTGTGTTATTATTGTATGCTTCTGAGAACGAGGCGGGGCATAGACGAGTCTCTGGATGTCTGGGCAGTCCATGGAATGGGGGGCACCTGGGGAGTGTTAGCCACCGGTATTTTCGCCAGCCTGGTCGTCAACTCAGCTGGCGCCGATGGCTTACTTTTAGGTAATGCTATGCAGGTTCTCAAACAATTGGCTGGTATTACCGCTGTTTGGGTCTTTGCCTTTGCCGCTACTTGGCTTTTGGGCAAACTGGTTGATGTTACCATAGGACTCAGAGTCACTACGGTCGAGGAAACCGTGGGGTTGGACATCTCGCAACACGGTGAAAGGGCTTACGGAGGAATGTTGCGGTGAAGAAGATAGAAGCCATCATCAGAGAAGAAAAATTGGATGCCGTAAGAAGGGCTCTTGAGACTAGCGGCTATTTTGGTATGACTGTTAGCGAGGTCAGCGGTCATGGTCGACAGGGAGGTCTCACTTTACAATGGCGCGTCGGAGAATATAAAGTGGATCTGTTGCCCAAGCTTAAGGTCGAGCTTGTCGTCCTTGACGAAGATGTGCCCAGAATACTGAATGCCATCACTGGTGCCGCTCGGACTGGTGAGATGGGAGATGGCAAGATATTTGTCCTTCCGGTCGATGATGCAGTGCGCGTCAGGACCGGTGAGGAGGGTGAGAATGCAATATAAAAAAGGAGGGTTATAAAATGCAAACCAAAAGCAGAGAGGAAAGTAAGCAATATGTCCTCAAGATGGCTGAGCAGCATGATGTCAAGTTTATCAGGCTATGGTTCACCGACATCCTAGGTATGCTCAAGAGTTTTGCCATCACTGTAGAGGAACTGGAAGGTGCTCTTAAGGATGGGGTGGGCTTTGACGGCTCCTCAATCGAGGGCTTTGCCCGCATTGACGAAAGTGACATGGTGGCTCTGCCTGACCCCGATACCTTCCGGCTTCTTCCCTGGCGACCCAAGGAGCACGCAGCAGTAGCCAGAATGTTCTGTGACATACTCAAACCGGGCGGCGAGCCTTTTGAAGGTGACCCACGGCTTGTCCTGAAAAAGAACCTGAAACGGGCGGCAGATATGGGTTACACCTACTACGTTGGCCCGGAGCTGGAGTACTTCTATTTCAAGGATTCAAGTGGTACCGAGCCGCTGGACCAGGGGGGGTATTTCGACATGGACCCTCATGATGCGGCTATTGACCTGAGACGGGAAACGGTGCTCGCCCTGGAGGAGATGGGCATTGCCATTGACAAGTCCCACCACGAGGTCGCTACCAGCCAGCACGAGATAGACATGCACTATACTGATGCTCTGAGCATGGCTGACAATGTGATGACCTACCGGATAGTGGTCAAGGAAATAGCGCTAAAGCAGGGGGTCTATGCCACCTTTATGCCCAAACCGGTCTTCGGCATCAATGGCAGCGGTATGCATGTCCACCAGTCGCTGTTCAAGGGTAATACCAATGCCTTCTTTGACAAGAAGGGCAAGCATCATCTTTCTAAGATTGCCTTAAACTTCGTTGCTGGACTCCTGAAATATGCTCCTGAGATTACTGCCGTCACCAGCCAGTGGGTAAACTCATATAAGCGACTGGTGCCTGGCTACGAGGCACCGGTCTACCTCTCCTGGGCAACGCGTAACCGCTCTGACCTTATCCGGGTTCCCGAATACAAACCAGGCTTTGAAAATGCCACTAGGTTTGAGCTTCGCTCTCCCGACCCCGCCTGTAACCCCTACCTTTGCTTCAGTGTGATGCTGGTTGCCGGGCTGGCGGGGATTGAGGAAGGGTGGGAACCGCCAGAACCGGTGGAAGAAAACGTATACCACATGAGTGAGGAGAAAAGAAAGAGCCTGGGCATAAGCACCTTACCTGCCAGTCTTCTGGAGGCAATACAGCTCACGGAAAAGAGTGAACTGGTGCGAGAGGCCCTTGGTGACCATGTTTTTCACGCCTTCATTGAGAATAAGAAGATTGAGTGGGACCGATATCGGATTCACGTTACTGACTATGAACTCAAAGAGTATTTACCCATACTGTAGAGCCTACATATTCCAAAGTTCGGAGGAGTAGGTGCGGCTTATGCACGTTAGTATGATGCAAAGATGGCAAGTAAGGCAGGAAGGACAGCATGAGTGAACAGGCACTTTTAGCTTTAGAAGACGGCTCAACCCATCAGGACTACTCCTTTGGTACTGATGCTGACGCTTTGTTGAAGTAGTATTTTGCATCAGCATGGCTGGCTACCAGAAAATGCTGACCACCCATTCATATACTCGTTCATATGATTTTAGTGGCACTTGTTTTTCGTCATTGCGAGGAGCAATAGCGACGAAGCAACCTCACACCGTGCAGGGAAATCCTAAACTCAAAGCACTAAACCCCACACAAACTCCAGTATCTAAATTCAAAGTCCAAAGCTGTCCTTGGCCATTTGGATTTTGGTCATTTGATATCGTTTAGTATTTTGGATTTAGCATTTAGAATTTTGCTCTCTAAGATTGCCGCGCCTTCAGCTCGCAATGGCATGGGGCTATTACCTAATGTCACAAGCTTATAAAGTGCCACCCGTATATCTGAATTACATCAGCCAACAGGCTCGCTCCTCAATAACGACCAAAATATGGGGAGATTCCGTAATTACCATCCAGGTTGATATCCTGCTTCATGTGCTTGCCTATCCAGATCGAGCGTGAGAATACGCTCTAAGGGAAATAGCACATCGCCCTCAGCACGGCGCAGGTCGATAGCCTTGATGTAAGTTCGACATTGT
>Ga0315279_10008730_pt1 | contig 12213 bp, 20 predicted proteins | sample YL17G06_20_MG_FD_203694 | JGI IMG/M metagenome (GOLD analysis project Ga0315279, IMG submission 203694) | Sediment microbial communities from Yellowstone Lake, YNP, Wyoming, USA - YL17G06_20 | ecosystem: Environmental > Aquatic > Freshwater > Lake > Sediment | place: USA: Wyoming | collected... | reverse complement strand
CTGAGGAAGTGAGGTCTCTTCTTCGACATGGTGTTCCGCTTGGCGAGAAGCTCTCTAGTCTCGGCATCGAGTTCGGGCTTCAGCTTTACGATGTATCCTCCCTTCTCGACGACCTCGCCCTCCTTAGCTTCGGCGGCCGGGGTCTCTTCGACTATGACGGCCTTCTCTTCCTCTGGAGTCTGCGCCTCTTCCTTCTTCTCTTCTTCCGGAGCTGCGACCTTCCTCGCTTTGGTCTCGGCTAGCGCCTCTTCGGCTTTTTCGGGGGCTTCCTCGAGAACCCCCTTCTCCTCGATGATATTTATCCAGTGATCTGCTATCTTCGGCCCTACTCCCTTCAGCTTGTCAACTATCTCCTTCTTTCTCTCGTCGTCGTAGAGCGCGTCGAGCAGGTCTGAAATGGATTTGATGCCCATCTCCTCTAGTCCCTCTGCGTACTCGTCTTTGTAATAGGGTAGGTCGGATATCTCGCGTATATCCCCTTTCGCCTTGCTCATTCGTTCATCCTCCCAGCCTTCTCGACGATGTATGCGCCGTCCTGGAACACCCGTGAGTCGAATCCCTTTATCTTTGTGCTCCGCTCTATGTTCGCTGCGGTCTGTGACACTGCCTCGATGTCAGCACCAGTCAGGACAATGTCGTTGCCTTTGACCGCGATCTTCGTGTCCTTGACTATGTTAGCCTTCCTTGCGGTCCTCTCTCCCAGGAAGTTCTCGATGATGAACTTGTCCCCCTTCACGTAAGCCTTGATCGGGAAGTGCGAATAGACTATCTTCATCTTGTACTCGAATCCGTTCGTCACTCCGTCAATCATGTTCTTGATGTGAGCGGCGAAGGTCCCGACGACAGCCTTGTCCTTGACCCTAGGTATCTCGCAGCTCACGATGACCTTGCCGTCCCTCTCGAATATCTTCGCCCTGTTGTGGACGAACTCTCTGGACAGCTTTCCTCTGGGGCCGGAGATCTTCACCACGGATTCCTTGATCTCCACCTTTACTCCGTCGGGGATGTTGACCTTCTCTTCTATCATACCGGTCATTGTCATTTGATCGACCTCAGTAAACGTACGCCAGGAGTTTACCCCCAACGCCGAGCTCCTTCGCCTTCATGTGGGTTATCACACCTTCGGTTGTGGTGAGGATAAGCACCCCGAAGTCCTGAGCGGGCAGGTATCTAGCCTCGTACTTCTCAAGGTCGGTCTTCCTTACGGAATACCGCGGCTTGATCACGCCGCAGTTGTTTATCTTCCCTTCAATCTTCACTTTGAAAAAGCCCGCGCGACCATCTTCGACGAACTCGAATTGGTTTATGTAACCGGACTCCTGCATGACCTTCAGCACCCTACCTATCAGTTTCGACGAGGGCCTGATCATGCACTCCTGCTTTCCAACGGTCGCCGCGTTCTTCATGGTCGACATGGCATCATTCAACGGGTCGCTCTGCATTCTTTCACCTCACGAGTACTTCTTGAATCCGATCTGCGGCGCGATCTCCCGGAAGCATTGGCGACAAAGATGCATGCCATACCGGCGGACTATGCCGCGCTTCCTGCCGCAGCGCACGCAACCCTTCTTCCTGCCAAATTCCTTCTTCGGCTTCACTCGACCACCTCGACATTGAACTTCTCCTTCATGAACTTGATAGCCTCTTCCTTGGACATCACGTGGTTCCTCGGAACCTTGCGCTTCATGATCCTTCTCCTCGCGATCCTGTAGCCAGGGCGCGTGATCGACACGCTGACGTCCATTCCGAATATACCGATCTCAGGGTCGTACTTCATGCCCTCGAAGTCCGTGTAGTCCGTGATCCCGAAGGACAGATTGCCCCTTGGGTCGAACGAGTACACCGCCACCCTGTTCTCTCTGATCCAGAGTGCGCGTTTCAGGAACTCCTCCGCGGCCTCTCCCCTCAGCGTGACCTTACATCCGATCGGCATGCCCTTTCTTACGCCGAGGTCCCTGTTCGTAACCTTCGCAATCGTGACGACTGGCTTCTGTTTCGTGAGCATTCCCAGCACCTTCTGTGCCTTGGTCAACCGCTCCCCCGGGTCGCCGACGCCGATGTTCACGACCACCTTCTCGATTCTCGGCTGCCTCATCGCGTCGCTCATATCGCTCTCGCCTCCGGCAGCTCTATCTCGGGCGCCTTCGAGCCGACGACGAACACGTTGCCCTTCACGGTCGAAGTGCCGTCCTTGAACTTCACTATGTTCTGATCCGGGGTCCTTGTGATGATGTACTCCTCGATGATCGCCGTCTGTCCCGCATGCGCGCCGATTATGATCATCGCGATGCTCCCCTTCGTCAGTTTGTAGGCGTCAAGGATTTTCTGGGTCGGAACCTCGATCTTCAGGACGTCCCCCGTCTTGTACTTATCCGAATCGACAATTATGCTGCGTCCATCGTGCAGCCCGATCTGGGTTTTCCCGCCCTTCACGGTCGTCTTGCTCTCAATCCTGCATAGCTTCCACTGCTCCTTTCCCTGGGGGATCTTCACGAGTTCGAACTTCCCCCTCTGGTCTAGGAGCATCCTGTAATGCTGGTTCAGCTTCGGGATCGAGACGATATCCATCAAGCCGACAGGCAACTTCCTGTTCTTCACTATCCTACCATCCACTAGAATGTCGCCGCTACTCAGTATTCTCCTTGCTTCCACAGCGGTGTCACACAGGTGCAACATGTCCCTCATGATCACGAGCACTGGCATACTCATCTCGACGGAATGCGGCCCGGGTGAAGGGGCTGCTATCCAGTGCTTGGTCTTCCTCGAAATTGGCCAGCTCCTAGGAGCGGTCAAACGCTTCATCTCTCTGGTCACGATGAACCCTCCTTTCCGCGCAGGAGTTTCTCCTTGCGCCATGAATCTGATAGGTCAAGTTTGGTGATGACGACCTTGGACGCGTGAACGGCGCGAGCCGTTTGTGCCCCGTCCGCCTTCGTGGTCGTGACGCCCTCGACGGTCAGTCTTCCGCTCTTAGTGTCGACGTTCGAGACCTTTCCCTCTGTCCCGACGATATCGGCATCTCCGCGGACGACCATCACCGTATCGCCCTTGATGACCGGCACGGACCTCTTCTTGTGCTCCTTCATCAGGGCTTCGTTGAGGTGCGAAGAGACGATGCGCCTCCTTACATGCACCGGGGCGTTGTACAGAGCCTTCCTTTGCTTCCTTGCTTTGCTGCTCTTGACCATAATCATCACCTAGATTATCATTGAGGCCGTGGCGGCTATCCTCGGCCATCTCTCCGCGGCCTCCCTCGCCACGGGTCCCTTGATGTCGGTCCCCTTCGTCTCTCCGGTCTCGGTCGTAACCACGGCCGCGTTGTCCTCGAAGGCGACCATCGTTCCGTCGGACCTTCTGAAGGGTCGTCTCTGTCTGACGATGACCGCGTACACGATCTGCCTCCTCATCTCGGGCGTGCCCTTCTTCACCGACGCCACCACTATGTCCCCGATCCCCGCTCTGGGATATCTGCGGATGACGCCGTGGTATCCCGGGACGGCGATGACGGCGACGGACTTCGCGCCGGTGTTATCTATCACGCTAAGTTCGGTCCCAGTCTGAATGCCACGGGTCTGTTTGCCAGCGAGTCCCTTCAAGGATCATCACCTCTTCCCGACGATCACGAAGGAAACAGTCTTGCTTATCGGTCTGCACTCCATGATCGTGACGTTGTCCCCCACCTTCGTGCCAAGGCACGGGGGGTTGTGAACCGCGTACCGACTGGTCCTCTTCTCATAACGCTCGTACTTCTCGACGTATCGCAGGTAGTTCCGCTCCACGATAGCCGTCTTGTCCATCTTTGTAGAGACCACCACTCCGTCCAACGAGTGTCCTCTGACGCCGAGCTCCCCGTGGAACGGGCAGTTCTTGTCGTCGCATTTGGTCTCTGGAGCTTTAACATCAATCCCAATATCTCTAACATCGCCTTTCATTAGCTCACCTAGTCTTCTTGATCCGATCTTCTGGTCGGTGCTGAATCTCTGACCCATGAACCGCAATCTTCTCGTCGCCGTATGTGAAAAGGAATTCATTGCCCGGTTTGGGGACGACCTTCTCCCTTCCATCATGCACGATCACGATGGTGTTCTTCGTCTCGTCGACGACCCTGCCCTTCAGTGATCTGTAGCCCTGATGCGATGACGCAATGACTTCCGCTTCCAAACCGATGAATTCCTGTTTCATGAAATTCCTCTTTTTCATATAACACTCATCTGACGTCGGTCTTGAATCCCATCTCCTCCAGGGTCTCCTTCACCTTCTTCTTGTGTTCGCCCTGGAGCTCGATCTTGCCGTCCTTGGCCGTTCCGCCTGCAGCGCATTTAGTCTTCAGCTTCCTGGCTAGGTCGTCAATGTCTATGTCGTCCGCGTCAATCCCCTCGATAACAGTCACGGTCTTTCCGTATCTCCTGCTATCGGTGTAGATTCTGACCTTCTGCTGCTCGCGTGCGATCTCCTCGCACATGCACAATTCCTTGGGTAGTCCACATACGGGACAGATTTCAGCCATTACTTTTCTTCCTCCTTCTGGACGGTGAGTATCCGGGCAATGTTCGTTCTAAGAGCTCGAATTCGTCCAGGGTTGGCCGGAGCGCCACCCATGGCTGCAGTGCCCCTCTCGTGCATGAGCTCGTCCCTCAGCTCGCGTAGCTTCGCGAGTCTGTCTTCCTTGCTCATCTGCCTTATCTCCGATGTCCTCAGCAATGCCATTTCGCACTACACCTCCTTCGAGCTATCCTTGGTGGGAACCTCGGGGTGCTCAGTCGCTGACTTCTCTTCTGCGGGTTCGGAATCGCCTGGTGCGCTGGTAGCCCCCTCTTCCTTCCTTGGCTCCTCAACCGTCTCATTCGTTTTCTCAACAGCCTCACCCTCGGCGGTCTTCTCATCGACCGGGGCCGGCTCCGACTGAGCCGATGCCTCTCTCGGAAGGAGCAGGTCTGCCATCTCTGGCATAGCCTCGACCGCCTTCTCCGGCGTCATGACTTCCACTTCGTCCGGAAGCTTTGCATCGGGATCCATTATCTCGACCCTAACCCCGATGACGCCAGGTTTCAGCTTTGCCACTGCAAAGCCCCTCTTGATGAACTTCAGTCTGGGCTCTCCGCAGAACTTGATGTAGCCTTCTTTGAACTTCTCGGTCCGGTGCCTCTGCCCGGTGAGCTTGCCAGAGATCACGATCTGGCAGCCCCTCGCGCCGTTGTCCATGATTCTTCGCACGGTAGAGTGGCCGGCCCGCCTGAAGTGCCAGCCCCTCTCGAGGGCGAACGCGAGCTTCTCCGCCATTATCTGAGCGTTCAGGTTGGCGTTCTCCACTTCCTGGACCTCGATCTGCGGATTGCTGAAATTGAAATCTTCCTCGATGGCCTTGGTCAGGCCCTTGATCGCGGCACCTCTCCTTCCGATGACGATGCCGGGCCTCTCGACGACCAGTGTCACGCGCGTGCCCATCGGGGTTCTCTGTACGTCGACTCCTCCGAACCCGGCCCTGCCGACCTCCTTCATGAGGTACTCTTTGAGAAGGACCCTTCGGATGTTCTCAGTGACGAATTTCCTCTCGCTAGCCATCTACTCCAACTCCTCAAGAATGACTTCGATGTTTGCTGTCTGCTGGTTCCACTGCGTGGCCCTTCCATATGCGCGGGGCATGAAACCTTTTGTAGTTCTACCCAGGTTCGTTGTGACGACGGTGACCTTCATGTTCTCGGAGTCGAGACCTTTGTACTCCGCATTGTGTCTCGCGCTCTCGATTACACCCAGTATCGCCCTTGCCGCCTTCTGAGGGAACCTGCCAGGCCCGACGCGTCTCTTGTGCGCGACACCCGTGTTGAACCGCTTTATCGGCACCGGGCGTTTGAGATTAATGATTTCCTCGAGGATCCGAATCGCAACCGTCACCTTCTTGCCCCTCAACATGGTGCAGATTTCTCTCGAGAACTTCGGTGAAATGGGGAGTTCCTTGCCGATTGCCCTCGATGTCTTGTCGGGGTCCGATTCAGCCGTGTATCCAACCATTTCATCACCTACTTGAGCGGCAGGAACTTGGAGGACCTTGTCGCACCAACTCCTGGACCTGAGTGCTTGACTGATTTTCTGGTCATGGCGAACTCGCCGAGGAAGTGGCCGATCATCTCGGCCTTGATTTCGACCTCCTTGAACTCCTTCCCATTGTGCACCGCCACTTTCTTTCCAACGAATTCGGGCACGATCGGGATGTCTCTGCGGTGGGTCCTCACGATTTCATACTTGCCAGATTTAATCTTCTCGAAGCAGGTTCTCTGCTCCTCGTTCAATCCTCTTGTCAACGATCGCCTCACCCTGGAAGGCATGAGCGAAAGAACCTCATCGAACGGCATCGCCAGAAGCTCTTCGAGAGTGTAACCTCGGTAAGTGAACTCCTTCTTTCGCCTTGCCGTGATGGCGCCCCTCTTTTTTCGCGCTTTCCTCCGTGAGGCCTTTGTTCCGGTCATCTTCTCCTCAGCCATTTCGATCACATCCTAGGCTTCCTCTTGGGCGAGAGACGGCCCACCTTCCTTCCAGGCGGCGCGTTCCTTCCGACCGTGCTGGGCTTGCCAACATGCTGATGGGACCCTCCGCCGTGCGGGTGGTCCACAGGGTTCATCGCCACGCCTCTGACCTTGAAGTAGGCCTTGCTCTTGCTCCTGTAAGCGTGAAACTTCGCGCCCGCTTTCCCGAAGGGCTTCTCTCTGTGCCCTCCTCCGGCCACGATGCCGACTGACGCCCTGCATCTCGGGTCGAAGGTCTTGAAAGCGCCAGACGGCATCTGGACCACGACCTTCTCTCCTCGACTCACGATCGCGGCGGCGTTCCCGGAGCTCCGGACGAACTTTCCGCCGTCACCCGGTCGGGCCTCGATGTTGAACACGAGTGTTCCTTCAGGTATGCTGCCGAGTAGCATGATATTGCCGGCCGCGATAGCTCCGGCATCTCCGATCTGGATCTGCTGACCGACCTGCATGCCTTCCGCAGCTATGATCTTCACGATCTTCCCGTCCAGGTCGACCTCAGCCAATGGGCTCGTCCTTCCTGGTGCGTGCACCAGATCGCGGATCTTGCCGGTCCCCTGCTTGGTGTGGGGCATCCGGATGTCCCCGAGATGTCTGTGGCCAGGCGACCTGTATTGAGAGCCGCCCCGGCCACGTCTCTGCTGCCTTAGATTCTTTCCCATAGGACCCCCCCTCAGAACACTCCGATTCTCATGCCGACGTCCTCCGCCGAGTATCCCTCGGCGAGCTTGACTATCGCATGCTTTCCGTCCTTGTTAATCCTGGTCCAGATCTTCTCGACCTTGACCTCGAAGCGCTTCTCGAAGCTGTCCTTTATCTGCTTCTTCGTCGCGCTCCTCAGGACTATGAATTCGAGCTTGTTCCCGTCCTTGAAATCAAGGGTGGGACTGCCAGTCATGTGGTTCATCGTCTTCTCTGTAACGTACGGATGAAGTAGGATCTCCTTCTTGTCCATGTCCTACCACCTCCCTATCTCCCTGATGGCGGACTCAGAGAAGAGTGCTAGCCTTCCTGGATCTCCGCCGGGAGCCATGAGCTCCGCGTTCAAGTTGTCTGATGCAACCACTTCCACCCCGGGCAGGTTGCCGGCACCGGCGAACAGCGGCGACTCCTTGCTCGAGACGACAATGAGGACGCCCTTCGGGGAGCGTATCCTTCTTCCCCTCATCTTGCCTCTCCCCGGCCTAACCTTCGTCCCTTCCTTCACCCTCTCGATGTCCGCGATCCCGATATTGTCAAGGACATCCATCACTTCCGCGGTCTTTGACAGCTTCTCGATGTCGTCCTCGACCACTACTGGCACCGTGATTCCTTCGTCGAATCTGTGTCCGCGTCTCCTGACCTTGTCGGCGTCTGCCATCGCGGCAAGCGCGGAGAGCTTGGCCACTGCCATCTCCTTCTTGTTGATCTTCTCGGACCAGTCGCGCTCGGCGTATGGGGGATGGGCCTTTCGTCCTCCGACGGTGCCAGGGGACTGCGCGCCTTTCTGTCCCTGAGAGAGTCTCTGGACTCTTGCCACTCCTCTTCCCTTGCCCCAGGTCGAGACCGCGTGCCTCATGCCCGCGCCCTTCATGACCCCGTAGGGTTGCCTCATGTTCGCCTCTTGAACTGCGACGGCCTTCCTGATTACATCAGGTCTGAATTCTGACATGAAAGCGGTCGGGAGCGGGATGCTCTTGATGACCTCTCCCTTGAGGGAATACACATTGACTGATCCATGTTCTCCAGCCATCTTCACGCCCCCTGCTTGGACTCCGTCGACACGTATGTGAGATCCGGAGTCTCCTTCAGTTCAACGCCGCCTCTCCTGATTGGGTCCCTTAGCCTTATGAGGCGCTTTGTCGGGCCTGGGACGGAACCGTGTATCAGCACATATGGATTCGTGACCTCGCCGTAGTGGAGGAAGCCTCCCTTCGGCGTCACATCGCTTCCGTTGTCCCCGATCTTCAGGACCCTCTTGTTGAACTCCGTCCTCTGGTGATAGCCGACCTGGCCAGCCTGAGGAACGGTCGGTCTGACGTAGCCGGGCCTCTTCGGACCCAGCGTACCGATCATCCTGCGGTGCTTGCTGTTCTTGTGCGACAGCAACTTGACGCCCCATCTCTTGGTGGCACCCTGGAATCCCTTTCCCTTCGTGACCGCCGCGATGTCAATCATCAGACCTTCTTTTATGAAATCGGTGATTTTGATGTCTTTGCCCAGCAGCGACTTCGCGTAGTCGATTCTCGCTGCAATGGTTCCGCCGCCGATGCGCAGTTCCATCATCTCCGGCATCTTCTTCGGCACGCCTTTGACCAGCGTGGGCTGTGTGTACGCGAGGAGTCTGACATCCTCGATGTCGGTGCCGTTGAACTTCTCCCATGCCTTGCTAGAATCGTAGTTCTTCGGGATTGGGAGCAGTCGGGACAGTGACTCGTCGACATCGTCCGACCAAACCTCTCCGACCGTTCGAAGACCATATCGCGTGTTCTCGTAGAACCTAACTGCCGCGACCCTCATCGGGGGGACCTCCAGCACCGTCACCGGTATCTGGACCTCTTGTCCGGAGGTGTTGCTCGTCGGGCGGTAATCCACCAAGAAGGCATGTGTCATTCCGGCCTTGTATCCCGCGAAACCCTGAACCCTAGGGCCTTCGCTGATCTCCGGCCAAGCATCGAGCCTCGGGAACTGTCGCTGCGCTCTCTTTCTAGGCGAAAACGCCATTGAACCTTTCCTTGGACGTCGTATGTTCGACATGATTCTCCCTCTTTCTGGAGGTGAGAGAATCCACTCTCTTCCGCTAACGCTCGCTGTTGATTGGTATTGAGGTTCTCACCCTCGACCGTGACACCGTTTTCGCCTCTCAAAACCGCGTAAGAGCGGGAAACAGGGATGCTCATCGCATTGCCCAAGGCGTCTGGTCGAACGTCCTCAGTGCGTTCAGCGACTTCTTGCATAATGATAATCGTATTTAAGCTATGCGGTCGCCAGGGGCAAGACAGAATCCTCGTGGCTGTCAAGGGATGAATGGCTGAGAAGTCCGGAAAAGCGGCATCCTTCGTTTGCCATATGGTCACCTACGACTCGGCGGCAAGAGGCTCTTGTCAGAGCTTGCCTTCCTTGGCCTTCTTTTGCAGGCGGTTCCGGCGCTGTTTCGAAGTAAACCCTGTGATCCTTTCGAGGAAGAGGTTGAACCGTTTGATCGTTTCCAACGCGACGTCGTCGGGGGCCGATGCGTCGCTCTTGGTGTTCACGAGCAAAGAAGACTTGCTTAGGATTCTCGCCTCGACGCGAGCCAAGGCCCCGTATGAGGAGACGGTTACGTCTCCTTCCTGTGACGCTCTCCCGAATATCTCCGTTGTTATGTTCTTCAGACCGTCCCCTTCGATCTCCGAGTAGTGTCCTTTCTTTATCTCGTACTCCATCCTTGTCGCCTCCTAGGTTTTTTCGGCAATAAACAGCTGATCCGATCGATCATCACTCCAGTTCGAGTTCGCTGCTGAGGTACCTGTCTGCGTCGACAGAGGCGTTCATGACATCCTGCACTTCGATCAATGCTCTCCACTCGACCATGCATTCGCACTGGGTTTGATTGAACTCCGACTGGTCCTGTGAGAAGGTGAACCGCTGGATGGCCTCAAGAACCTTTCTGTCGCACTTGCCACAGTCATGAACTCCTCTGGGGGTCCCTCCGCCGCTCGGGGAGGAGAAAACCCTCGTTCCGCTGCATTCTTTCCCGGTTTTCAGAACCTCGATCAGCGACCAAAGCCACGGCGGTCTATAGTCCCCCCTTCGCCAGAGCTCTTCCACCAGAGTGCCCTTCTGGACATTGACCGGATTTATTGACACACTCTCAGAGAACTTCGAGGCGAAAGAGACCGAGCGTTTCGAATCCTCGATGCTCTGGCGCTCGGTCAGGAACGGGGGCTTCAGCAACAGATAGGTCCTGAGCGGGATCCGCTTTCTTCCCAGTAATTCCGCCGCTGCGACATACTGCTCGACGGTGAAGCCCTTGCGAATGCAGTTCTTCAGCACCGCGTCGCTCTTGCTCTCGAGACCGATCGCCACAGAGATCCTACCACTCGGGAACTCGTCGAGTGCTTCTTCGGTCACGAACTCCGGGCGGGTCTCGAAGAGGATCCTCCCCGCGCCTTCGAAACCATCCAAGATGTCCTGCCTGAACTCGAGCGGTATCTCCCTACTGTCTAGGAAGCTCCCGGAGTTGTAGATCTTGATCATCTCTTCCCCGGAGTACGACGCCAACACCTTGTCCAGCTGCGCTCTCAAATCCTGGAGGCCGATTCGTTCTTCGCTAGCAAGGTTGTATCCGCACATCGTGCATCCCTGCTCCCGCGACCACCAGCATCCAGTCGTCCTGAGTATCGCAACGAAGGCTCTGACCCTTCTCCCGTCGATTACGTCTTCCTCCTTCCAGACGGCCACGGGTGATGTCCTGTTCTCTAGGGGCGTTCGCATCGTCTCGGAACCATACTAGCCTGCGCCTTTTTTAGTGTTTGCAGGGCGGTCAGTTGTGGCGATCATCGGTGGTGGTAACGAGAGAATGACCAGAAAGGCATCGAGAAACGATCGGAATCCTTGCTCATCTGCGCGGGTCATCCAGACTGGGTGAAATTGCGAATATTTTAATATGTAGGTAAGGCATCACCCCGCAAAGGGTGTTACCGATGGGAAGGAAAATAATTGTCATTGGTGCCGGTGCGGCGGGAATGCACGCCGCTTCGACCGCTAGAGAGAAGAACAAGGACGCAGAAGTGACCGTGTTCACGGAGGACGAGCACATCGCATATTCTCCTTGCGCGATACCTTTCGTCCTTGAGGGCAAGATAAAGAGCTTCGAGACCATCGTGATGCACACACCTGACTTCTATCAGAAGGAAAGGAACATCACGGTCTACACAAAGACGAAAGTCACTGGCGTGGACATGGACAAGAAGACCGTGACAACCGCAGATGGCAAGCAGTACACTTACGATGCGGTTGTGGTTGCCACGGGTGGTACCGTGTTCATTCCGCCGGTGGAGGGTTCGAAGCTTCCAGGTGTCTTCACCGTCAGGACAGTCAACGACGGTAAGGCGATACAGAGTGCGATGAAGGGCGCGAAGTCCGTCATCGTCGCCGGCGCGGGTGTAATCGGACTGGAGATGGCGGTTGGACTGAAGCACGCTGGGCTGGACGTGACGGTCATTGAAATGTTCCCTCAGGTCATCCCGCGCATATTCGATTCCGACATGGCCGCGATGGTGCAGGAGTACTGCGAGAAGCAGGGGATCAAGTTCGTTCTGAATATTCCGATCGGGGCGATCAAGGGAGAGGGGAAGGTCGAGAAGGTCGTCGCGGGGAACGTCGAGTATCCATGCGACCTGGTCATCATGTCCACCGGTGTGAGGGCGAACCTCGAGATACCGAACATGATGGGGCTTGATATCGGAGCGCTTGGTGCGGTTAGGACGAGCCCGACGCTGCAGCCATACAAGAAGGGCCGGCTCGTCAAGGACGTCTACCTGTGCGGTGATGTAATCATGTGTGAGAGTGCCGTCGTGCCCGGACCTACCATGAGCCAGCTCGGATCGAGTGCACTGCGCCAGGGCCGCGTCGCCGGCATTAACGCATCGGGCGGATACGCGTACTACCCAGGAGTCGCCAGCGCGTTCATAAGCAGGATTGGCGAGATCGAGGCTGGCGGTACCGGACT
>Ga0315279_10008728_pt1 | contig 12214 bp, 15 predicted proteins | sample YL17G06_20_MG_FD_203694 | JGI IMG/M metagenome (GOLD analysis project Ga0315279, IMG submission 203694) | Sediment microbial communities from Yellowstone Lake, YNP, Wyoming, USA - YL17G06_20 | ecosystem: Environmental > Aquatic > Freshwater > Lake > Sediment | place: USA: Wyoming | collected... | reverse complement strand
ATTTCTCGTCTATACTCGATAGTCATAAGATTGTCTCTAATTTTTTTGGAGATTTTAATAAAAAGACCGGTTTTTTGGAAAAAAATACTCATCCCAAAGTTTTCTTTTCCGAGATGAACTTCGATTTGACTAAAGAAACAGTGACCCTTTTGGGTCAGACAGAAGATTTCCAGACTGTCGGACAGCAAATCTCCCTCTTTAAGAAAGAAGAATTAAAAGAAATCGTAAAAAGTATCCAATTGTCTAAAGTAGAAATAGATAAAGATGGAAAAATTGATTTTACTTTAATCATTTCTTTCAATCCTAAATTATTTAAATAGAAACATTAATATGACAAGACTAGCTACTATAATAATTTGTCTCATTCTCTCAATAGTTTTAGGATTTTTCTTACTCTGGCCACAATATCAAAAGTTCAGCGAGGAAAGATGGCATGTTAAGGAAAAAGAAGTAGAGAGGAATAATCAGGAAGAGTATTTTAACCATTTGAACAAACTTTCAGAGGAGTTAAAAGAATATGAGGAAGAAATGTCGAAAATTGATTCTGCTCTTCCTCTGGATCCTGACATCCCTGATTTACTGAATTTTTTGGCTCTAGCTAGCTCTCAGAATGGTTTAAGTTTTGAAAAAGTTACTTCTTTTTCAGCTGACTCAGCGAAAAACTCTAAAACAGCTGCTTCAGGGCAAGAAGAATCTCCTGCTAAGAAATACAAAGAGCTTACCATCGACTTTGAGGTTAGCGGTGAATACCCGAGCTTAAAGAATTTTGTTTCGACCCTAGAGAAAAGCGCTAGGATGATTGAGATTGAATCTCTCTCCTTAAAGCAAAATCTAGGCCAGTCGAAAGAGAAAAGCCCCCCCATATATAATTTCAAGATAAAAACTCATTATTATTAATTTTTTCTATGGTTATAGTAACTACTTTACAGGGAAACAAAAAACAAAGATATTTACTTTTACTCTTAGGGATAGCGATTTTGGGAATAGTATTTGCTCTTTGGTATAGATTTTTCAACAGAGAACCATCTTCTCCTCGCACTCTTCCTCAAAAACCCTCGGAAATAAAGATAAATTTTGATATACTGAAAAGTCCTATTTTAAGAGAACTTAAGCCCTTTGAGAAGATAGTCCCCTTTGAGGATGAAGTAGGCCGAGAGAACCCATTTATCCCTTACTAGTTGACTGTGAATTCTATATTCGTAATTCGTACTAATTCGTAATTGGTACAGTATATGACACTAACTCAGCTACTGGTTCAAAAAAAGATACTAGATAAAGAAAAAGCTGCTGCTTTGGAATTTGAAATAAAGACCTCGGGAAGAAAAGAAGAAGATGTTATTTTAGAGAAAAAAATAGCTTCTGAGAATTTTTTATTTGGTTTAAAAAGCGAAGCTCTTAAAATTCCTTTAAAAGAAATACAGCCTGACGAGGTACCTTTAACAGTTTTGGAGCTTATCCCTGAGGAATCAGCAAAATATTATAAAATGGTTCCGCTCGCCAAGAAAGAAAAAATTTTGGAGCTAGGGATGGTTTATCCAGAAGATACAAAGGTCCAAGAGGCTTTAAAATTTTTTACCCGTCAAGCTAAATTAACGCCAAAAATTTTCTTAATTACTCCAACAACCTACAGTAATCTTTTACGGCAGTACCGGACCTTAAAAAAAGAAGTGACCAAAGCTCTGGAAGAATTACAGACCGAAATTGGAGAAGAAAAAGTTGATGTCAAAAGACCAGCAGCTGCTGCTGAGTTTGAAAGATTAGTAGAAGAAGCGCCAATATCTAAAGTTGTGGCAGTGATGATAAGGTATGCTATAGAAAGCAATGCCTCTGATGTTCATATTGAACCGACTCGAGACAAACTAAAAATTCGTTTTAGAATTGACGGAATCTTACAAACCTACTTGCTTTTGCCATTGAAGATTCATCAGGCAGTAGTAGCTAGAATTAAAATTCTTTCTAACTTGAAAATTGATGAAGTTCGGGTCCCCCAAGATGGGAGATTCTCTACTAGGCTTGATGATAAAGATGTTGACTTCCGTGTTTCTACCTTTCCTACTACCCAAGGAGAAAAAGTGGTTATTAGGGTTTTGGATCCCAGCCGCGGCATGTTAAGTCTTGAAGAGCTTGGTTTAGCAGGAAGAAATATCAGGGTAATAAAAGAGGCAATAGACAAGCCCTACGGAATGCTTTTAGCCACCGGTCCTACTGGAGCGGGAAAAAGTACTACCCTCTATGCCATCATGAGGATTTTAAATGAAGAAGGCGTAAACATAGTTTCTCTAGAAGATCCGGTCGAGTATTATATGGAAGGAGTAAGTCAGTCTCAGGTTAGGCCCGAAATTGGTTATAGTTTTGCCAACGGTCTTCGTTCTATTGTCAGGCAAGATCCTGATATCATCATGGTTGGTGAGATACGTGACGAAGAAACAGCTTCTTTAGCTACTCACGCTGCCCTAACCGGCCACATAGTTTTATCTTCTCTCCATACTACCAACGCTGTCGGAACTATTCCCAGACTTATTGATTTGGGAGTTCAAACCTATTTAATACCGCCAAGTTTAAGCGTTTCTTTAGCTCAGAGATTAGTAAGGAAACTATGTCAGGAATGTAAAAAAGAAATTAAACCAAAACCGGAAATGGCAGAGATGATTTTAAAAGAAATTGAATCACTTTCTCTAGAAAGCAAAAAAGAATTTTTCAAGGATAAAATCATTGCTCATAAATCTCTTTCGATCTGGGAACCAGTAGGATGCAAAAAATGTAATTTCAAGGGTTACAGTGGCAGAATCGGAGTTTTTGAGATCTTGACAATGACTGATCAACTTTCAGAAATAATTTTGAGAGAACCAGGAGAAGTTAAAATTTGGGAAGAAGCTAGACGCCAAGGAATGATCAATATGAAACAAGATGGAATTTTGAAAGTTTTAGCTGGACTTACTTCACTGGAAGAAGTTATAAGAGTAGCAGAAGAGAAATAACCGAAACCGACGTACGAATGTACTAATTTGCGGTTTCGGCTACGAATATCGTATTCGTAATTCGTAAAAATTCGTAATTCGTAGGGTTATTATGAAAACGATATTATTAGTTGAAGACGACCCCTTCGTAGTAGATATATACACGAAAAAATTGACTGAAGCCGGATTTTCAGTCGAAGTAGCTCAAGATAGAGAAGAAACCTTAAAGAAGATCAGCGAAAAAAAACCCGATCTTCTACTTTTGGATATTGTCTTGCCAAATATTGAGGGCTGGGATCTTTTGAAGGAAATCAAAGAAGACTTAGCTTTCAAAGATTTAAAAGTGGCTATTCTTTCAAATCTTGGTCAGAAGGCTGATGTGGAAAAAGGTCTAAAACTAGGGGCAACAAGATATTTCATTAAAGCCCATTACACCCCAACTCAAGTAGTCGAAGAAATAGAAAAGATGTTAGCCCAATAGTAAGGAAATCTCACTATGGGGTTAAAATAATTTAAACCGAGCACATAAAATATTTATGTGCTCAGTAAACTATGGATTACTCCTCTCTTTTAAAAGAATTACTTAATTTAACTTTCCTAGAAAAGGCTTCAGATCTCCATATTTCAGTTGATCGTTACCCTGCCTTAAGAATAACTGGCAGATTGGTGCCATTGATTAAAATGAAAAAAACTACTCCTGAAGATGCTCAGGGCTTAGCCTTTGAATTAATGACTGAAGAACAGAGGGAAAGATTTCTTCAAGAAAAAGAAATTGATTTTTCTTATAATCTAGAAGACAGAGCTAGATTTAGAGTAAATATCTTTTTTGAGAGCGGAAACATATCTTCTGCTCTTCGTTTAGTTCCCAATAAAATTCCAACTCTTGAAGAATTAAACTTGCCCTCGATTCTGCATGAATTTACTCGAGCCAGCCAGGGATTTGTTTTGATTACTGGTCCTTCCAGCCATGGAAAATCTACTACTTTAGCTGCCATGATTGACGAGATAAATCATACCAGAGCAGATCACATAATCACCATCGAAGATCCAATTGAGTACGTCTTTGAGGATGACAGATCGATTGTTGACCAGAGGGAAGTTTATCAGGATACTTTATCTTTTGCCAGAGCTTTAAGGTCTACTTTTCGTCAGGATCCTAATGTAATTATGGTTGGTGAGATAAGAGATTTAGAGACAATTTCTACCGCTATTACAGCAGCTGAAACTGGTCACCTTGTCTTTACTACTTTACACACAAACTCAGCTAGCCAGACTATTCACAGGATTGTTGATTCTTTTCCCCCCGAGCAACAAAATCAAGTTAGATCTCAGTTATCTGCATCTCTTTTAGGAGTTGTCTCTCAGAGATTGTTACCGAGAATCAGGGGAGGATTAATTCCTTCTTGCGAAGTTATGTTTGCTAGCCCGGCTGTGGCAAATTTAATTAGAGAAAACAAGATTCACGAGCTTCCTTTAGTGATTGAGATTTCGTCTGAGGCGGGAATGATTTCCTTGAATAGATCTTTATCTAATCTTGTAAGGTCAAGAGAGGTTTCCCTAGAAACTGCAATGGCTTATTCTCTAAATCCTTCAGAGCTAAGAAAGCTAATAAGATGATCCCTACGAATTGCGAATTTAATCGAATTACGAATCATGAATAGTAGGAAAGAGCTAAAGAGAAAGGACTTATTATATCCCGACTTAAGTTATCAAATAATTGGTATCTTGTTTGAAGTTTATAATAAATTGGAGTATGGTTATCAAGAGAAATACTATCAAAAAGCAATAAGTTCTTGTTTGAAAAGAACTAATTTATCTTTTAGAGAACAAGTTCCAATAAAAATAAGCTTTCAAGATAGTGAGATAGGCAAATATTTTGCGGATTTCGAGATCGGGAATAAAATTATATTGGAAATTAAAAAAGATGATAAATTTTCAAAACACAATATTGATCAGATTTACGCTTATTTAAAAGCTACTGGTCTGAAATTAGGAATACTAGCAAATTTTACACAAAGAGGTCTGCAATTTAAGAGGATTATTAATCTTAATTCGTAATTCGGAAATATTCGTAATTCGTAGGTTATGCAATTTAATTATCAAGCCAGAACTAAAGAAGGCGAGATCAAGCTCGGAACAATTGAAGCTTCTTCAAGAGAAGCAGCCTTAAACCTTTTGGAAAAATATGGTCTTTTTGCAACTTTCTTGGAAGAAGTCAAAGTTGTCCCAATATACCAAAGAAAAATAAAACTCTTTGAACGAATTCCTCAAGGAGAAATAGTCAGTTTTACCAGACAAACAGCAATTCTCTTTAAGTCGAGAATTCCTATAGTAGAGATTTTTTATACCCTAGGCAAACAGACCAAAAACCAACTTTTTAAACAAAAAATTATGGATATAGCTGAGGCAGTGGAAGGCGGTAGCCCTCTCTCTGCAGCCTTAGCTCGTCATCCAAAGATTTTCAACCAATTTTTTGTTAGTATAGTCAAGTCTGGAGAAGTTTCAGGTGAACTTCCGGAAGTTTTGGATTATTTAGCCGATCACTTAGAAAGAGATCATGATTTTCAATCAAAGATACAAGGAGCGATGATTTATCCAGCGCTTGTTTTAGTAGTCGTTTTTGTGGTCCTTGCCGCTATGTTTCTTTTCGTGATTCCAAAATTAGGAGAAGTTATAGAAGAAATGGGAGCTGAGGTTCCTTTGGTTACTCAGATAATCTTATCTGCCTCCGACTTTTTCAGAAAATGGGGGCTAATTGTGATGGCAGTTTTTGTTGCATTAATAGTTGGAATTATCCGGTATGCTAAAAGTAATGAGGGTAAAAAAATCTTTGATAAAGCTTTTTTGAGATTCCCAATTATAGGTGGTTTTATTCAAAAAGTTGCCCTCACTCGTTTTGCTGAAAATTTAGCTACTTTAATTTCAGGAGGTGTGCCAATTGCCCAATCTCTCGAGATCACTGCTGATATAGTTGGTAGTGATGTTTTTAAAACCATTATTTTAGAAGCCAGAGATGGAGTAAAGAAAGGAGAAACCATAAGTTCCATTCTTGAGAAATATCCTCAATTTGTCCCGCCCCTATTCACCCAAATGACATTGATTGGAGAGAGAGCAGGCCAGATAAGCCCGGCCTTAAAAAATATAGTCAGTTTTTATCAAAAGGACGTTGACAGAACCCTTGAAAACTTTGTAGGCTTTCTCGAGCCTTTAATGATCATATTTTTGGGAATTATTGTCGCTGGTTTAGTAGCCGCGGTTTTGATGCCAATTTACCAAATTGGTCTGGGAGGAACTCTCTAAAGTTTTCCACACCTTGATTTCCTGAAATGTGATATAATGAAAAATGCCCCCTTCTAGGGGATGAAATAAACAATTCAAAGGTCGATAGAATAAATCGAAGCACATAAAGATTTATGTGCTCGATAAATTAGAGTCTAAAATTAATAATACATAATTAAATAAAATGGAAAAGAAAGGTTTTACTTTAATTGAGTTATTAGTCGTTATTGCCATCATTGGTATTTTAGCCTCAATTGTTTTGGTGTCTTTGGGTTCAGCCAGAAATAAAGCCAAAGATGCTAGAGTCCAAGCAAGTATTGCTCAAATAAGGACTCTTGCAGAAATGATCTATAGCTCTAATACCAGTGGTTATTGGGTTGATGGTACTCATGGGTTATGTTTAGCATCAGGTGCGGCAAGTGTATTAAATGCTGCTGATGTAACAGCCGGCACCCAATTAGCAACTTTAAGAGATGATATAGACACCCAGAATGGAACCGCAGGAGGCGTTCCAGTATGCTGGAATACTGCTAGTAACTATTGTGTATCTGCTGTAACAGCAAGCGGTGCTAATATTTGTGCGGGAGATGCTGGTAAGATTGGTGCTGTCGCATGTACCTCTGCTATTATTTGCAACTAGTGCTTGATTTCTACTGTGTTATTAAAATGAGGCCTGATTGTCAGGCCTCATTTTTTTATTTTTTGAATGTGTTATTATTAAATAATACGACTCTCAAAAAATATAAAGGTCCGAATTATTTTATAATTAGAAAAAGACTAATCAAATAATGGAAAAAATAAAAGGTTTTACTTTAATTGAATTATTGGTAGTTATTACCATCATAGGTATTTTATCTGCTGCTGTTCTAGTATATATGGGCGCGGCCAGAAATAAAGCCAAAGATGCCATAATAAGATCAGATATGGATCAGATAAGAAAAATAGCTGCCCAGATCCAGTATGATAAAGATGATTATACCTATTTATGCACTGGTGCTCCTGCTTATGCAATACAACAGACCACCGATGTCTATATTACTGGTACGCCATATGGTGGCGGACTTACAATTCTTGTAGATGATATTACTAGCTCTGGTGGTAGTGCGCCGGTTTGTTGGGCTGACAGCTCAACTTACTGCGTTTCTTCTGTTACCAATGCTGGAACCTATTGTATAGGAGGCGCTGGAAAGACTGGAACTGCTGTTTGTGCTGCTGCTAATACTTGCGACTTATAATTACTGCAGAGTTAAATTTAGATTTATTTTAAATAAAACAAAGTTCAGTTATTGTTAAGAAAATGGGGCGATGCCCCATTTTTGTTTTTAGTAAATAATCAGTTATAATAATTAAATGGACTTAATCTCGTTTTTTTATATTATTATTTTTCTCTTTGGTTTGACAGTCGGGTCTTTTTTGAATTGCGTTACCTATCGCTTAGAAAAAAATGAAAGTTTTTTGAGAGGCCGTTCTTACTGTCCTAATTGCAAGCACAAATTAAGCTGGCAGGATTTAATCCCTCTTTTGAGCTTTATAGAACTTAGGGGTAAGTGCCGTTATTGCCAGGAAAAAATTTCTTGGCAATATCCTATAGTAGAAACTGCGACTGCGTTGCTGTTTCTAATAATTTTTAATTCCCAATTTTTAATTTCTAAACAATTTTCCTGGACGCCTTCGGGTGGACTCCCCGCAGGGTTGCTTTTTAATTTTTTAAACCTATTTTATTACTGGATAATTGTCTCATTTTTAATTGTGATTTTTGTTTACGATTTGAAACATTACATAATTCCTGATGAAATTATTTTTCCCGTCATCGCTATGCCCATTCTTTATCGATTTTTTGAAGTTTTAAAATTTATTAATTGGTATTTGTTTAGAAATTGGAAATTAGAAATTGGAAATTTTCAACCATTATTAAACTCGCTTCTCTCTGCTATTTCAGCATCGGCCTTTTTCTTGGTAATATTTTTGGTTTCTCGAGGAAGGTGGCTAGGTTTTGGTGATGTGAAGTTGGCCTTTTTTATGGGTCTTTTTTTGGGTTTTCCTAATATTTTAGTCGCTCTCTTTTCTGCCTTTTTTTCAGGTGCTATAATAGGAATAGGACTAATTTTAACAAAGAAAAAAACTCTAAAATCAGAAGTTCCCTTTGGCCCATTTTTAGTAGCTGGGACATTTATAGCTTTGTTTTTTGGCAACCAGATAATAAACTGGTATCTAAATATTTTTCAAATAGCACTCTAATGAGGCAAAAAATAAAAGAAAGAGGCTTTACTTTAATTGAGGTTCTAACCTCTATTTTTATCATTACAATTTTAAGCGGTATAATATTTGCTAATTATCGTCAGAGTAATAGGCAGTTTGCTTTACTGAGGTCAGCTAATAAATTGGCTCAAGATATTAGAAGAGCCCAACAGATGGCTATGTCAACAAAAGAATGTCCACAAAAATGCGAAGGAGGGAACCCATGTCCATGCGCAGGCCAAATCCCTCCAGGGTATGGGATTTATCTAAATGCCGGAGGTACAAATTATTTATTATATGCTGATAGAGATGATAGTGAAGATCACAGTGGAGGGGATACCGATATTGAGACTATACCCTTAGAAAGCGGAGTCTCCATTCAATCTACTAGCCCTGCATCTCTTTCAATTAATTTTAAACCGCCGGATCCCACTACAAAGATAAATGGTGGTTTGGCAGATGAAGGCGTAATTACTTTGGCGCTTCAATCCGGTCTTTCAAAAACTATTAGGGTAAATAAAGCCGGTTTAATTTGGGTGCAATAATAGACGTATTTTTATAATTGATGAATCTAAATTTAATCAAAATATTTAAAAAGAAAAATACGAAAGGTTTCACTTTGATGGAAGTGATTGTGGCAATTTTTGTGATTACAGCTGGAATTGTTGGGGTTTTATCTTTAGTGACCCAGACAATTTCTGCTTCCATTTTTTCCAAAGATAAATTGATTGCTGCCTATTTAGCCCAGGAAGGAATTGAAATTGTCAGGAATATTAGAGATACAAATTGGCTCCAGGGATTAGGTTGGAATAGTGGTTTGGGAGCAAGTGTATATGAGGCAGGTTATAATTATCAAAGCTTGTTTGGTTTTAGTGGAAATCCCTTAAAGCTCGAAACTCTCACGGGTTATTATGGTTATGGTTCAGGCAATGCCACAAAATTTACCCGGAAAATAACAATTTCTGGTGGTCCAATAGTAGACAGTCTAAATGTCAAAGTTGAAGTTTCTTGGCAAGAAAAAGGAAAGACTTACAAAGTTGAAGCCCAGGAAAATTTATATAATTGGAAATAAACAATGAAACAATTTAACAATTTAACAATGAAACAAAAAGGGGTGAGTTTGATTGAGATGCTGGCGGCAGTGGCTATTTTTTTAATTACTATTGGGGCAATTTCCGGTATTTTTATTTCGGCAATTCGTGCTCAAAGAAGGGTTTTAGCCACCCAAGAATTATTAGATCAGACAAGCTATGTTTTAGAATATATGAGCAGGGCCTTGAGGATGGCAATAAAAGATGATATAGAGTCAGATGGCGTAGTTAAAAACTGTCTTACTGGGACTAAAGTAAATTACGAAACTATTTCCAATGGAATAAAATTTAGAAACTATCGTAACGAATGCCAGACATTCTATTTAGATTCGTATAGGTTAAAAGAATCAAAAGAAGGTGTCGAAAATTACTTAACGTCAGACAAAATAGTTGTCCAAAATTTTAAAATTAATCCCTCTGGAGAAGTTCAAACCGATACCCTTCAACCACGAGTGACAATTTTTTTGGAAGTATTAGGAAGAGGAACAACCGGGGAAAAGCCAAAAATTCAAATCCAAACCTCAATCTCCCAAAGAAATTTAGATACAGCGAAGTAATTATTTATTATGTATTATTAATTTTAAATTATGTTTAAGAATCCGAAAAAAGGTGTTTCTCTTTATCTCGCCCTAATGATTATGTTTATTTTAATAGCCATTGGTTTGGGTGTAAGCTTAATTATTGTTTCCCAAATGAAAATGATTAGAGGAATGGGAGATTCGGTAGTCGCTCTTTATGCTGCTGATACCGGGATTGAAAGAGCTCTTTATGAAAAAAGAGCAAATGGAATGAATTGGAGTGGCAGTGATAGCGTAGGCGGGGCTAATTATACGGTGAATTATACCGAGAATAGTGAAGTTAGATGGCAATCTTCAGGCAATTACAAAGGGACAAAAAGGGCAATTGAGGTAATCTCACCAGTTGTTTTTGATTTTAACTTAGTTCTTGAGGCTCCTTATGGAACTGGCTGGGCGCCAGATAATCTTTGTATAAGACCTTCAGATAGCACTTTTACGACGGTCACTACTACTCATATTTCTGGTCCTACTGAGGATGTTACTTTTTCAGTCAGTGACTCACCCTCGATTACATCGCCTGTTCCTGGATGGCCTGGCTGTTTTTATCCTCTTCATTCTGGCGAAACCCCGATTACGGACTTAAAAGCTTGTTTTTCTCCCGCAGTTTGTACTATATCTTCTGCCTCTCCAACTTGTTCTTCTACTCTTACATTATCAGACGCTGGAGGAGATATGCCCCTAGGAACATATGCTATGAAAGTTTCTGGTGCTGCAACTGATATTTTAACTAAACAGGCGGATATTCAGCTAAAAGTACAAAACGCTAGCTGCCCCGTGTAATTTAAAAGCAAAAATTAAAACCCCTAATTGTAATTAAACTGTTTTGAACATTTTTTGGACACTTTGGACATGCGATGTCCAAAGTGTCCAAAGAGGAGATAGTGGATCTTCTTTTTGGTGTTTAATGCCCAATCATAGTCACAATCTAAATAACTGTTCATCACCTGGTGATGAACAATATGTACAATAACAACGTAATTGCTTATGCCCTACCGATTTTTTGAGGAAAAATTACCCTTCCATATTCTTTCTCGAGCTGTTGAAAATAGAGAAATTTTTAAAAATGAAGAAAATTGTTACCGTTTTATTTTCCAAATCTATGCCGCCAATGTTGGTAGGGCAGTTTTTAATATCCGCCGGCTAGACATAATGAAGGCTGCTCAAGCCATATTAAGTGGAGAGGAACCCTCTTCAAAGTTTATAATAAAGGAACACCCACCCCTGGTTTCCCTTTTTGATTTTGTTTTACCAATTACCCACTTCCATTTTCATTTATTGGCTAAATCAAAAAAATCTCTTGCTTTATTTATGAAAAAATTAAAAGGAGGATTTGCAAAATATTTCAACCTTAAAAATCTTCGTCAAGGAGCTCTCTTTAGCGGTCCTTATAAATCAATTCAAATTGAAAATCAAACCCAATCCGATGCGATAGTACGTTATATTACTATAATTAACACTTTAGATATTTATCAACCAGGATGGAGAGAGAAAGGTTTAAGAAATTGGGAAAAGGCTTATGAATTTTTAGAAAATTTTCAATTCTCTAGTTTTCCTGATCGAATTGGGAAGAGAAAAGCCAAAATTTTAGCCCCAGAGGAAATTTATGAAAAATATTCTCTAAAAATGGGTGGAAAAAAAGAATTTAAAGGATTTACAGAAAATTTCCTGAAAGAAAAACTTGTTTCCTTTAATTCCCTCTTCCTGGAATAAAATATTCATCTGTTCATCACCTGGTGATGAACAATGAGCAATCTGTCAGATTAAACATTGGATTAAACATTGTAAAATATTGTTCTTATTTGGAAATTTTTTCCATTTTATTTTATAATTATAAGAATATGGCTGAAAAATTATCAAAGGCTGAGGCGAAAAAGAGAATTGAAAAATTGAAAAGATTGATAAATTACCACCGCTACTTATATCATGTTTTGGATAAAGAAGAGATTTCTCCTGAAGCCCTAGATTCTTTAAAACACGAACTTTATAAACTAGAACAAGAGTTTCCCGAATTTATTACCCCTGACTCCCCGACCCAAAGAGTGTCTGGAGAACCCTTGCCAGGTTTTAAAAA
>Ga0315279_10008727_pt1 | contig 12215 bp, 8 predicted proteins | sample YL17G06_20_MG_FD_203694 | JGI IMG/M metagenome (GOLD analysis project Ga0315279, IMG submission 203694) | Sediment microbial communities from Yellowstone Lake, YNP, Wyoming, USA - YL17G06_20 | ecosystem: Environmental > Aquatic > Freshwater > Lake > Sediment | place: USA: Wyoming | collected... | reverse complement strand
TGACACCGGCGGGCATCGTCGAGGATGATGCGGGAGTTGATTCCAACGCTGATGAAGATTTCGGTCGGCCCGATGTCGTTGCCCGGCTGCACGGGATAGCCGTCATAGAGGTCGTAGCCGCGCCGTTGAAGCTTCAGACGGGTCGCCTCGTCCGCGTTGTCCCAGGAAGGCTCCGGTGAGTCAGCGACGTTCCCTCGGCCCCAGTCGAAGTAGCCGCGGAGTATCGCCGACTCGCAGTCATCGATCTCTAGCTTCTGCAGTCGCGACGCGGTCATGGCGTCTGCTCCTTGAGGCCGTGGCGCAGGGCCGACTAATTAAGCGGAAACATGGTTCGGCGGAGGGGCAGCAAACTCCTGTTTCTGCTACGTCGCTTCCCCCGCAGGTACCCCCTTCACGCCCGGCGAAACGCGGGGATGACGCTTCAGACACCAGGGGACGTCGCAGGCGTCCCTTGGCGAGGAGAAGCACGCCCCGGTGCAGGTAGACGCTCTATCTGCCGCGAACATCTCGTGTATTGGGGGCATAGGCATAAGGCGGGACTGTCTGCCGACGCCGAGAAGGGTGGCGAGGGAACCGGCGCTTGAGGGGCTAAGCCGACGCCCGCTCGACATAGACGTCCACACGGAGGCCCGGATGCCGACCGTCCACAGGGTTAGCGCCCGCGCTTGCCATCGCCGCGCCGCCAGGCGCCGCGATGCGTGGGCTCTGTTTTGCCTCGTCGCGCTGGTGGTCGCGGCCGCCGTGCTCGCCTTCGCTGACACCCCGCAGCCTCAGCCTCCCGCGGCGGTCACCCCGGCGGCCGGGGACGCCACAGCCTCGCCCGCGCCCAGGGTCATCGCCCTGATCGAGAGCGCATTTGGCGTCCAGGCCCCGGATCTTCAGCCTCTGCAGGCGGGGCTGGCGCACATGCTGATGAGCGACCTGGCTGCTTATCCCCAGGTGCGGGTGGTATCGCGCGAGCGGGTGTCGGGCTTGCTGGCGGAGGTGCACCTGGGCGAGATGATCGCGCCGTCCGACCAGGCGCGGGCGGCGCGCGCCGTGAGAGCCGATACGGTGCTCATGGTCAAGGTGAGCGGATCGCCCAAGGAATTGCTGTGCACCATGCAACTCCTCAAATCCCCGACGGAGACCGCGTGGAGCCAGGAGTTCCGCGGCGCGGGCAGCGATCTGCCCGCGCTGGAGCAGCAGATGCTCGGCGTGCTGCGCGAGCGCCTGGAGCTGGGCGAGCTGAAGGCCAAGTCGGCGCCCGCAGGCCAACCGGCCACCCTCGCCGTCTTCGACTTCGAGCCGGCGGGGCCGGTCGCCGAGCTTGACAAGCACGGCGGCGACCTGGCGGAGCTGCTCACGACTTACCTCTCATCCTCAGGCGTGCAGCTAGTGGAGCGCCAGCGCCTTGCGCCGGTGCTGAAAGAGCGGGCGGTAATACTGGCGCAGCGCAGCGGGGGGGATGAGGCCTGGCTGGGGCGGTTGCTGGGCGCCCAGCGCTTCCTTTACACCACCATGGTGCAGTGGGGGCAGCAGGTGCGCTTTGACTGCCACCTGGTGGACCCGCAGACCGGCGTCGTCATCGCCACCGCCTCGACACAAGGGCCGATCGCGCAGGCGCCTGCTCTCCTGGAGGATCTGGCGCGGCAGGTAGCCGGGCGGCTTTCTCTCTCCGGCGAGGCACCTCCGGCCGCACCCAAGGCGGGCGAGGCCCTGCCGCTGGAGGCGGCTATCCATTTCGCGCGCGGCAAGGAATACATACGCCAGCCTGACTATGACAAGGCGATCCCCGAGTTCGAGCGCGCGGCCTACCTGGCGCCGGACAACGGAGACGTGTGGAAGGTGTTGGCAGACGCCTGCCTGGACAGCAAGCAATACGACCGGACCGTCGAGTACGCCAAGGCCTTCCTTTCCCGCCAACCCGATACCCCGAACGGCGATCTGCGCTGGTGTGTTAATTTAGCAGAGCAGGGGCGCAAGAACTGGCCGGGGCTGGAGGCCGCGGCGCGGGGGCTGCTGGCGGACACGCAGTCTAGGGTGGATGGCCGCGTGGCATTCGCGAGCCAAATGCTTAGCCACGCCCTCATAGAGCAGGGGAAGTGGGAAGAAGCTTTCTGTGAAGCGGAACGCGCGGCCGCACAGGTGCCGGCCGACGAAGCCGCGACGGTCTGGTCAGGCATCCTCGGATCTGTGGAGTTGGGGGTGGCGAAGCGCAGGGGCTCGGAGGAGGAGCCGGCGCCGGGCGCTGTGGCGATCGTCGGCCAGGTAGTGGATGCCGCCGCCCTTAGCCCGGAATTGGACAACATCTTGGCGTGCGTCATGTTCTGGCCTCTGTTGCACCACTGCGTCGGGAACTGGACACCGGGCCCCGATCTCTACCAGGGCGAGGCGCGGGATCTCGAGGCGGGCCTGGCGGTTGCGGAGCGCGCGGCGGAGCGGTTCAAGCAAGGCAATCGCATCCCGGCGATGGCGGGGATGGTGCGCGCCATGCTGCTGGCGCGTCTGAACCGGCCCGAGGATGCGCTGGAGGCGCTACGCGGCGTCCTGCGCGACTACCCGACAGCGGATGTTGACGAATATGGCTACATCAGTCTTACGCCTCCCGCGAACGGCATGGTGCACTTCTACATCGGCCTCATCAACGATCACCTGGGCCGCCGCACCGAAGCTGCCGCTGCTTACCGGGAGGCGGTAGCGATCCTCAACCCCAACCGGCGGAGCGCGCAAATGGCCCTCGCCCGGCTGCAGGAATGGAAGGCTCCGCTGCCCCCGGAGGTGCCCTGGGAGCGGCGGGTGCAGTGTTATCCCCACTTCCAGTGGGTCACGCCCGACCGCGACCTGATAGATTGGCTGCGCACCCACGACTACTCGTTGTGGATGTCGGGCATTAGCCAAGAAAATCTGCGCTTGGGCGTGAGCGGCACTCTCGTGCTCGTGTATCGGGGAATGACCCCGGAGATCCCCTCCGCCGAGGATCTGCGCGCGTGGGTTGCGCACGGCGGCAGGCTGCTACTCCTCTGTCGGCGGCCAGGTTATGAAGAGGTCCGTCCCGGCATCGTGCTGTCCAGCAGGCGCTCCTCTGTCGGCGGCCAGGTTATGAAGAGGTCCGTCCCGGCATCGTGCTGTCCAGCAGGCGCTCACTCGACCAGACCTTGAACTGGGTGCTGGAGCAGTTTGGCATGCGCATGGACCCGTCCTCCACGTGGACGAAGGTGAAAATGCCCTTGGCACCCACCGCTCACCCCATGACACAGGGAATGGCCGCCTCCGCGTACTCAGGGCTTTACTGGCCGCTGCTGTGTCCGCCCGAGGCATCAGCGTTGCGTCTCACCGATCTCGACGCAGCGGCCGGCACGGGGGGCAGGGAGGCCGTAGTTGGCGCGGCGAGAGAGTTCGGGCTCGGGCGGGTGGCAGTGGTTACGTTGCGTGACTGGTTTCCCTGCGGCGACCGCCAAGATTGGACCAGGAAACACGACCCGTGGGAGGATCCGCTGTTCGCGCGCGTCATGGCGTGGCTCACCCGGCCGCAGAGCGACCCGGCAAAACAGAAGCTCGTGGAACGGTTCGCCAAAGCATGGGACGCGACGATGGCGTACTACCCCCGCGGAGGGCTGGAGCAGTTCGAGGGTCTGACGCTGTCTCCCGGTCTTTCGGGGCAGGAGGCCAAGTATCTGGTCGCGCGAATCCTGGAGCGCACGTACCGGTGGGTGACTTGGCAAGCACCTTCGCCCCTGCCGCTCTTCCAGGAGCTTGCTCGTTCGGGCGGCGAGGCCTGGCTCCGACGCGCGAGTGCACTGTGGGCGGCGCGGGTGCTGCGGCACGACAAGAAACCCAAGCAGGCCCTGGAGCACTATCGCGCGGCGGCAGCCGTGTCCGGTGACGCGCTGTGGGCCAGCGCGGTGGTGGAGCAGGGGGACGTGGCACTGGAGCAGGGGGATTCTAAGGCAGCCGAGGCCCGCTTTTGCGAGGTGGCGAGCATTTACGGCCACTCCGAGGAACGGATTCGCGCGCTCTTCGGCCTCGGCTATGCGCTCGAACGCCAGCGGCGGTTCGCGGACGCCGTCCGCGTTTACGGCGTCATCGCTGACGAATACGGCAAGGCGCGCCTGCCGCCATTTCTCGACGGTGACTGGTGCGATCCCTGGCAGTGGTATTGGCCCAGGAGCGCGCGGCAGGGCGAGTATGGGACCAGCTTCCCGGTCATGACTGCGGTGCAGTACCGCTTGTCCGAGATGGAGAAAGCCGAGAAGGGCGGCGGCAAGCAGTCCGTGACAAAGAAAAGCGAGCGCCCGGAATGAGTATCTCGTTAGTGCGCGTAAGCGCGGGAAGGAGTGGAAGATGACGCGATCCTGGCGCTGTCTTGCGGTGTTGACGGTGATTGTGCTGGCGGCCTTTGCCGCCATGGCGGCCCTGGGGGCGGCACAGACTGGCGGGTCCGCGCCTGACCTCAAGGTGCGCGTCGCACTGTCGCGGATGAGCGTGGCTGTGCTGCCGCTCGATGGCCGCGATGAAGAGCTGGCGTCCCAGGTGACGGAGCTGCTGGCCGCCCATCTCTCCACGGACGTCAACCTCGACCTGGTCGAGCGCGCCAAGCTCTCCGAGGTGCTGGAGGAGCAAGGGCTCACCAAGGCCGGGTTGGTTGATCCGGCCACCGCCCAGCGCGTGGGTTATCTGGTCGGTGCCCAGGCGCTCATCCTCGGCCGCGCCTTCGAGCTCGACCGCAAGATCTACCTCGTCGCCCGCGTGGTGGGGGTGGAGACCGGCCGTGTCTTCGTGCGCCAGGTGAACGGTCCTGTCACCGGTCAGGTCGGGCCGCTGGTGTCGGAACTGGCGGGGCTGCTGGCCAAGGCCCTGGCAACCCACCGTGATGCGCTTGTTGCTGCGAGCATCTCTCCTGATCGCGAGGCGGCGTTGGCAAAGCTGGTGGATTCGGTCAAGGACAAGCCCAAGCCGGGAGTGGTGATCAACGTGTCCGAGACGCACTATGGCGCTGCGGCGGTGGATCCCGCGGCGGAGACGGAACTGATGCTGTGGTTTAAGCGCGCGGGCTTCGACGTCTTCGCGCCGCAAGGCACGATGCCGGCGCTGGACAAGCTGCCGCCGGAGGTCGGGGTGGTGATAACCGGCGACGCATTCAGCGAAGCGGCGGGTGAGATCGGCCGCTTCAAAGTGGCCAAGGTACGCATCGAGGTGAAGGCGATCGACCAACATACAGGCCAGGTGCTCGCGGTTGCGCGCCGCGTGGGCACGGCGGCCGACCTCAGTGAGCGCGCGGCCGCCAAGAGCGGTCTCAGCATAGCGGCCGCCAACATCGCCCACGAACTGATTCCGAAACTGGTGAGCGGTGCAGCGTCCTCGCACTAGGATTGGGTGGAGGCCGCTTCCGGGCCTCGCTAGCGTGGCCGCAGCCATCGCTTTGGCCTCCGCATGCGCGCCCCTGGCGTGGGGCGCCGCGGTCCTGCGCCTCGGGGGCGTGCCACCGCGGGTCCGCCCGAGCCAGGCCCTGCGGGTTGAGATACATATTGACGGCGCTCGACCGGGCCCGGCGACGCTCGTGCTGACCCTCGTGGTCGCCGACCGGGTGCCCATGCGCCGGACAGTCAAGCTCGATGTCGGCGAAGGAGGCGCCGGCTCAGGCGCCGTCGAGGTGGAGGTGCCAGTTGCCGTCCGGCGTGCCGTGCTTGATATCGCGGCCGCCATCTCCGGCGGTGACGCAAGGCCGGCCACCGCGCACACGGAGATAGTCCCCCTCCCGCCTGCAGATGACATCGCCGCTCTCCTGAAAGGCAAAAGCATTGGGCTGGTCGGCGCCACGGCGGAGCTTGAGGGCTTTCTCGCGCCTCCGCGCGAGCAGGCGGTTGACCTCGGCGGCCTCGTCGGCCTGAGGTCATTTCGCGGGGACGTGGTGGTGCTTCACACCGGCTCGGATTTTCCCGTCACCCCCGAGGTCATCAGGGCCATCGTCGCTCATCTCGAGGCAGGTCGGTCGGTCATGTGGTTCGCCGGCAGTCTGAGGAACGAGACCTTCCCTGGCTCTCGCGGCGCGGTGCTCGGCGTGGGGTGGCCCTTCGCGCTGGTGACCGGCGAGGATCTGCCTGACCTCAACCCCGGTGACCTGGCCGGTTGGAGTAGGGGCGCGGCAAGCAACGGCATGTACCTCGAATCGCGCTGGCCGGGCGCGAGGCTGATCTGGGCGTCCGAGGCGGCGCTCAAGGAAATCGGCTCGCCGGTCGGTGACCCCGCCGCCGCCTGGTTGATGCACGACCTGTTGTGGCGCGCCCTATCGCCTGTGAGTGAGCCGGGTGAGTCGATGGTGCTGAAGGCGCGCGCTCCCTCCGGCGGGGGCGCGGCGCAGTTGGAAAAGAGCGCGCTCGCGCCGCTGCGGGCTGCCGGGGGCCTCGATCCGTCGAAGCCGCTCTTGCTCCACGCCGACCAGGTGACCCTCAAGGCGCTGCAACGGGAGGTGCCCGACTGGGTGGCTCGCATCCGCAGGTTTCTCGAACGCGGCGGCCGGGCACTGGTCGTTCACGGCGATGACGGCGACCTGTCATTCCTTGCGGGGGTAGGGTTAACCCCGCCTTCCACGCAGCCCGCTCCGCGCGGTGCCGAAGTTGCGCTCCGGCCTCTACCCCTGCTGTGGGGCGTCACCGATCCCGCGCCGGCGCTACTGCGGAGCCGCGAGCAGTTGGTCAGCTCGCTGCTGGTCGGCGCGAATGGCGCGCCAGCGCTAGCCGTGTGGATGAGCGCGGGCAAGGGGCACGTGCTGGTGCTCAGCTTTGACCCCGCCCGTGCGCCGGGAGGAAACGAGATCCTCGCGCATCTCCTGCGCAACCTCGCCCTGTCGCGCGTCTCCCTGGCTGGCAACCTGGGGACTTGGCTCGGATTCTTCTTCCCGAATACTCGTCTGGGATTCCACTCCTGAAGTGACTCCTTGCCGACGGTAGGGCGCACACTCGCCAAGAGTCGGCCGCATGGCCCCGTGCGCGGCGACTGTCAATTCCCGCCTGTGCTAGGCGAGCAGGGTTTCGATTCCCAATCGGTGACCCAAACGACCTGTCATCGAAATCCCCGACGTCGTCCACAGCCAGAGAATGTTCCGATGGCAGGTCGTTTTCCTCCACCAGCACCAAAGGGACCTGACATCGAAACCTCGCGCTATGTGCGGGCTAGCGCCGCGCAGCTGCGGACCTCCCGGTGTAGGAAGAACGAGACATTATCGCGTGACCACTTCCGTTGGAATTTGCACGCGTAGGGAATACAGTCACTGCCCGCTCCTGCCAGGCACCGCGCGGCCTTGGGCTGCTGAGCATGGTGAAAAGCCGCCTGGGCGGCCAGGCGCTGAGATCAGAGACGCTCGTCAGGTAGGCAACTGGAGCGCAGGGAAGAGGCGGGGCGGATGGTGTCTGAAAGGGAGTGCCGGGCGATGTAGTCGCCGCAGAGACCCGGCGCGGGCGGCCAGACGATGACCGCCCGAGGGCGAGACCAAGGGGCCACAATGTACGACATCAGCCACTTCACACTGGCGGACATGGCCGAATGCTCGGGCGCCTTGCGTCGGCTGGGGGCGGACGCCACCAGCATGGAGGAGGTAGCCGACAGGATCGTGCACTACCTCTACGATCATCTTGTCGACAAGGAAACGGGCGAAAGTGCTCTAGCTCTTGTCCGTCTCTTCAAGACACATCCCTACGCGAAGCTGGACGAGGAGCTGCAGGCCTTCGCGCGGGGAATGCTCGACACGCCGGTCGAGTCTCCCGCGATGAAGTGCCTGACCCTGCTGGGGAGCGCTGGAGCGAAGCCGGAGTGGCATTCGCGGAAAGGCTCCACAGGACACAAAGCCATCCCGTTACCCAGCGAGCATTTCATCGAGCAGTTCCCCATGATCAGGCAGCTCGTTCAACAGCTGGGACTGACGGTCAACACGATGCTGGAGCCGGACCCAGCCATCTTGGTGGACCTCGCGCAGACAACGTACAACGTCTTCTTCGTGCCCGAAGCAGTCGGCAGCCGGTACGTGCCCGCGCAACAGGAATTCGTGATCCCGTTCGGCGTGCGATCGGTGCTCGGATTCGGCGGGATGCTGCCATCCGGCAATCTGTTCGCCATCATCATGTTCGTAAGAGCTTCACTGCTTCCCGAGACGGCGGAGCTGTTCAGGACCCTCGCGCTGAGCGCAAAGATCGCCCTGCTGCCGTTCGACGGCAACACCATCTTCTCCTGATATGAAAGCAGACATCCTCCGCGGGGAGGACAGGACCAGTGGCTGTTGACACCGTGCCCGAGAATGTGAGCGCGTTGAAGGCCGAGGTGGCCGTTCTGAACGAGCTGCTCGCGGTGCAGGAGCGTGTTGTGATCGAGCAGTCCGCGAAGCTGGAACACACGCTCCAGGAACTCCGAGAGGCCAAGGATGCGGCCAACGCGTCGGAGGATTGGCTGCGCCGTCTGGTCGAAACCGTCAACGACTGGGTCTGGGAAGTGAACTGCAGTGGGGTCTACACTTATGTCAGCCCCAGGGTCCGTGATATCTTGGGTTACAAACCCGAGGAAGTAGTAGGCAGGACGCCTTTCGATCTGATGCCGCAGGAAGAAGCCAAGCGGCTGGCGCCCGTGGTCGAGGAACTGATTGCTGCGAAGAAGCCGATGCTGTCTATCGAGAACACGTGTGCTCATAAAGATGGGCATCTGGTGGTCTTGGAGACCAGTGGCCTGGCGTTCTTCGCTCCCGATGGCACATTGATGGGTTACCGGGGGGTTGATCGCGATATCACCGCGCGCAAGCAGGTGGAGAAGGCGCTGCGCGGATCTCAGGAAAGATACAGGGTAATCTCCGAGGGAAGCCCCCACGGCATACTGATCGCCGACAGTGAGACGAGGCAGTTTGCATATGCCAACCCGTGCATGTGCCGGTTGCTCGGATACACCGAGAAGGAGTTGCTCCAGTTGGGCGTAGCGGACATTCACCCACAGGACTCGCTGGGCCACGTGGCGTCCGAGTTCGAGTCTCAGGTGCGGGGAGAGAAGGCGCTGGCGGCTGAGCTTCCGTGCCTGCGGAAAGACGGCACAGTGTTCTACGCCGACGTCACAGCCGGCCCTATCATCCTCTATGGGGGGCAGGAATGCATTGTGGGTTTCTTCGCGGACGTTACCGAGCGCAAGCGGGCGCAGGAGAAGCTGAAGCGGTATGCCGATGACCTGGAACGGGCCAACGAAGAAGTCAAGCAGTTCGCGTTCATAGTGTCCCACGATCTGCGGGGCCCGCTCATCAACCTGAGGGGCTTTACGTTCGAGCTTCGCTCGGAGTGCGCAACCCTCGACTCGCTCCTAACCGCTGCGCTGCCGCACCTTGACGAGGAACAGCAGCGAGAAGCGACCGCAGCCCTTCGGCAAGGGATACCCCAGGCATTGGAGTTCATTGAAGCCTCCGTCGCGCGCATGGACGACTTCATCAACGCGGTTCTGAAGCTGTCGCGCTTAGGACGCAACGATCTGCACTTCGAGCGGGTTAACCTGCACGATGTTGTACAGTCCGCGTTGGACGGCCTGGCGCACCAGATCGAAGAGCGCCAGGTGAGGGTAACGGTGGGGCGACTGCCCGAAGTGGTTGGCGATCGCACGGCGATGGAGCAGATCGTCGGGAACATCCTGACCAATGCCGTCAACTACCTTGAGCCAGGCCGGCCTGGTGAGATCGAGGTCGCTGGCGAGCAACAGGGCGCAGAAACCACCTTCTTCGTTCGCGACAACGGGCGAGGGATCGCCGAGTCCGACATGCCCAAGGTATTCGCGCTTTTCCGCCGAGCGGGCAAGCAAGACGTGAAAGGTGAAGGCATGGGTCTGGTTTACGCGCAGGCACTGGCGTACCGACACGGCGGCTACATCCGTTGTGACTCGGAGCTGGGTGTAGGAACGACGTTCACCGTTGTTGTCAGCAGCCACCCCGAAGAGCAAGGAGACAGCAATGCCCCAACTGCAGCAGGCTGACAAGCGCGAGGTCACTATTCTGCTGGCCGAGGATGACCCAGGCCACGCGACGCTCATCGAGAAGAGCTTGCGTCGGGCACATATATCAAACCGACTCATCACTGTCCAAGACGGTCAGGCGGCACTGGACTACCTGTTCCGCGAAGGGACGCGAGCGGGGGAGGAGCGCCTGCGGCCGACACTGGTGTTGCTGGACCTGAACATGCCGGTGCTGGACGGCTACCAGGTGCTCGAGCGCATGAAGGCAGACGAGCGCACCAGACGCATCCCGGTGGTTGTCCTGACGACCACGGATGACCCGCGCGAGGTGGACCGGTGCTACGGCTTGGGCTGCAATGTGTACGTGACCAAACCCGTGGACTACGAGCGCTTCTCTGAAGCGGTGCGGAAGCTGGGCCTGTTCCTGTCGATCGTCGCCTTCCCCGACGGGAGCTAGAGATGGCCTTGGAAAGGCCTCTGCGCATCCTCCTGATGGAGGACGATATGGGCCTGGCGCACCTGTGCCGGACGAGACTGGAGCGGAACGGCTATGTCGTTGATCACGCTCCAGACGGAGAGCAGGGCCTGGCCAGGTACGACGAACGCGCCTACGATGTGGTGCTCCTGGATCATGCCATGCCCGTCTATGACGGACTCGAAGTCCTTCGCCGCCTGGCCTCGCAGGGCCCCCTGCCGCCTGTCGTGATGGTCACAGGCAGCGGGAATGAGCAGGTTGCCGTCGAGGCGTTGAGGTTGGGGGCGCGCGATTACATCATCAAGGACGTGGATTGCGGTTACCTGGATCTGCTGCCCACCGTGATAGGGCGAGCGCTCCGCCAGCACCGCGCGGAGGAGCACACGCGCCTGGCCGCCAAGGTCTTCGAGAACGTCTCCGAGGGCATTCTCATCACCGACCACCAGGGACAGATCGTCTCCGTCAACGAGGCGTTCACCGAAATCACCGGCTATGCCGCCGAGGAAGTGCTGGGCAAGAAGCCCTGCCTGCTCAAGTCCGGGCAGCAAGATGCCGAGTTCTACCAGGAAATGTGGCGTTCGCTTACGGAGACCGGCCGATGGGAGGGCGAGCTCTGGGACCGCCGCAGGGATGGAACGGCCTTTCCCGTGTGGCTCACCATCAGTGCAGTCAAGCAAGCCTTCGGATCCGTGGCCAACTACGTAGGCCTGCTCAGGGACATAACGTACCGCAAGCAGACAGAGGAACGCCTCCAGTACCTGGCCACGCATGATCCCCTGTCGGGCCTGGCCAACCGAGCTTCCTTCCAGGACGCTCTGGCTCGCGCGATCTCTCTGGCCCGCCGTAACCAGCAGACCCTGGCAATCATGCTGCTCGACCTGGATCACTTCAAGGCAGTAAACGATGACCTGGGGCATGCGGCAGGAGACATGCTGCTGAAGGGGGTGGCCGACCGGCTGACAAGCTGCGTACGCGATTGCGATGTCGTCGCGCGCCTGGGAGGAGACGAGTTCGTCATCCTCCTTTCGGGGGCCACCGACGCGCAAGGCGCCGCCGACATCGCGCAGAGGATCCTGAGTTCGCTTTCGAAGCCCATCCCGGTCGGCGGCACGGAAATCGCCGCCAGCACAAGCATAGGCATTAGCTTATGTCCCGCGGACGGAGAGGACCCTGAGGGCCTGCTGAAGAATGCCGACTCGGCCATGTACCGCGCTAAGGAACAGCGCGGCTGCTACCAGTTCTGGAGCCGAGCGGGCTCGCCGCGTGATTGGTCCTTCTGCGGCGGCAGCGGCAAAGCACCGGCTTCCGCAGGGGAACAGAGTCGCCCGAGTACTGCCTAGAAGAACCGAGTGAGCAGGCGCTCGACATGGCGGGCGGTCCGGGTACCCGCGGAACGGGAGAGGGTTCGATTCTCACGCGGACTAGGAAGACGCTCTGGCATCGAAATCCCAGACCTCGTCCGAAGCCCCGTCGTTTCGATGGCAGGTCGTTTTCCTCCACCGAGGGGACCAGGCCGAGTGACACCATCCTGGGGCTGTCTTGTTGCGACCTCAGAAGGGGCGATCAGCGGGTACCAGGCTTGGTCGCGGGTTGGTATCGGGTGACGGTTAGTGAGCTGCCCGGGCGAGCCTACCCCGATTCGAACCAGCGACCTTGGCCTTCTTGGCGCCCCCACGACGCGCAGATGGCGGGGCTTGGGGCTACCCACAGGGAGCTACGCGGACGCTGCAACCCTCTGCCTTTCACTGCGCTCGTCTGCGGGCTTGCTGAAGGCGCAACGGCGTCCCGGGAGGCT
>Ga0315279_10008726_pt1 | contig 12217 bp, 7 predicted proteins | sample YL17G06_20_MG_FD_203694 | JGI IMG/M metagenome (GOLD analysis project Ga0315279, IMG submission 203694) | Sediment microbial communities from Yellowstone Lake, YNP, Wyoming, USA - YL17G06_20 | ecosystem: Environmental > Aquatic > Freshwater > Lake > Sediment | place: USA: Wyoming | collected... | reverse complement strand
ACCCGACCAAGACCGTTTTGCCTCGTTTCGCCGGTTGATCCAGGACAGTCTAGAGGCTGATATTGCCGTACTTTATAACTTCATCGGGGCAGGCAAGATCGGCAATCGTTTTGAGCGTGTGGACCCTTACGACGTCAGGACGCGCACCTTGCAGTTCCCCATCCTCGAGAAAGCCTGTTGCGCCGTTCGGAATCCTGCCAGACGGTTCCAGCGGGTTCGGTTGCTCAGCAACAGGCAGTTTCGGTTGTGCAGTCTGCATACGGAGGTCATGGCACGACTCAAACACCCGGGGGTGCCGGTTGACCGTGAGCACGTAGTGATGAGCGTCGGCGACTACCAGCCGTGGCTGGGGATTTTGGATGCGTTGCACGCCCAAGCGGAGTGGGTAGTCTGCGTCGATCCCAACATGGATGAACGACTTATAAGAGAACGTGATGATGCGTCGCCGCGAGAGAGGGAGATCATTGGCTTTGGATCCGGCGTGGGATTACACGGCGAGGCGAATTACACCGTTTCAACAGAGCTTTTCTCTTTCTCCGACGTACGGCACCGTTTGGCGGCATCAATTCGCAGTCTTTACGGTTCGCAGGGATGGACGGGAGACGAGTGCCATCAGGTAGCCGACAGCGTGCTGAGGGAAGCCCGTGAGATTTCTGGCCTTTCCTTGGTGCGTGCTACGGGTGTCGGGCAGTATATCCGGGAATTCATGGCTTACGCTCTCACTCGAAAGATAGTGAGAGAACGTGATGCAGTGCTATGCGATCAATTGGTATCACTGGATGCTTACAGACACTGGTTCGACGGGGCTGACGACGGTCGCCGTCCAGACCTGTTGTGGCTGACAGCCCGCCTTGGCGCCGACGGGCGCATGCAGCTGAACTTGCGCCTTGTGGAGTGCAAACTTGCCGAACGTTCGATCCAACACCTCCTTAAAGCGCGTGACCAGATACACAATGGTTTGCGAGTGCTGCAGGAAGCATTTCAGCCGCGCGGTGCCGACACTCCGTTACTGGACGATGTCCGTCCCGACCAACGTTACTGGTGGCTTCAGCTCCATCGCCTGATCGCCAGCAAGGCAGAGATCGCACCGGGGCAGCAGAGCGCCGTGTTGGCAGCACTCGAGCGATTGGCGGATGGGGACTACGACATCATATGGGGCGCTGCTGTATTCGCTTTCTGGTGTGATGAGTCGGGTAATGTGATGCGTAGGTCCGGACGCTGGATCGTCGGCGATGGCACCGCGGAAGTGACCGCTGAGGTCTTCGAGATTGGCAGTGATTTCGTCAGAGCACTGTGTACAACACCCACTGCTTTCCCGGTGTCGTGGGAGGAGATTGCAGGCAAGGCCCGGATCGAAGCCGGAAATGTTTGCGATGAACTACCCCCCCCCGAGGAAATGGCAGTCAGCGACGTTTGGGACGAAGATGATGACTACTCACCGCCCAGCCACGATGAACCAGAAAAGGCCCCCATACCAGGTCCGGAATTGTTGCCGCCGTCAACTCCCGTGGCCTCTGAATCTGAGATGACGGCGGGTTCGGTTATGCCCGCATCACCCACAGAACTGGGTGCGCAGCCGCCCTCATCCGGTATTCCTGCAGCAGTCACAATGCCTGTGCCGCTTCCCCCTGCTACGGTCATCCCTCAACGCGTGCTTCTGGGGACAACGGGCGAAAGCCGCGATATCTATTGGGAGTTCGGTTGTCCAGGACTGCTAAACAGGCACCTGATGGTCTTTGGCTCGTCGGGGACGGGCAAAACATACGCCATCCAGTGCCTTCTCTGCGAGCTGGGACGGCTTGGACAGAATTCTCTCATCGTAGACTATACGGACGGTTTCCTGCCGAGTCAGCTTGCACCCGCGACTATCGCTAGTCTGTCGCCCAAACCACACTACGTGCGGCAGTCCCCACTGCCCATCAACCCATTCAAGAAGCAGACGAGCATTGAAGAAGGCATGGTGTTTGAGGACACACCGGCGATCATCGCGAAGCGGGTGGCATCTATCTTTAAGAGTGTTTACGAACTAGGCGATCAGCAGTTCTCTCTCTTGATTGACGCTATCACGCAAGGCGTAGAACAAGAAGGGGAAGGGTTCACGCTTGATGGGCTCCGGGAGATCCTCGAGTCGTTTCTGGACAGCGAGAGCCACAGCAAAGTCCGCGTACGGGACACTTTGAGTAAGCTAAGACCTTTCATACAGCAGGCGCCCTTCAGTGGTGACGATGACATGGGTTGGGAGCAACTCTTGACGGATCCCGAAAACAGATGCCACATTTTCCAGTTCTTCAAGGTTGACCGGCACACCGCACGAGCATTGATCGAGTTTGTCCTGTGGGATCTATATGCTTTCGCGCGATCGGTTGGCAATGAGAAAACACCCCGGGTGATAGTCCTGGATGAGGTACAGAACCTGGATCTTGGCCTCGAGGCTCCGGTTGGGAAGTATCTGACCGAAGGTAGGAAATTTGGTCTCTCCCTAATTCTCGCGACACAGACCCTAAACAATCTGAGAGGTGATCGGTTGAGCCGTCTTTTTCAGGCGGCACATAAGATCTTCTTCCGCCCTTCTGACAACGAACTCCCCGACCATGCCAAACTCCTGCAAAACGCCGCACCTGGAACCGGTGCGACCCAGGATTGGATTGCAAAACTGTCAGGGCTCCAGAAAGGCGAGTGTTGGTCACTCGGTCCTGCGCTGAACGATAGGACGGGCAAGCTTGAGACGCGGGTCTACAGGCTTCGTATTCGGTCGTTGGAGGAGCGGGGATTCCATGCCTAATGAAGGCAAGGGCAGTCCCGGGCGTTTGCCGCGGAATTTTCACAAGACGTTCAAACCCGAACGCCAGTACATCCATGCCATGCTCCGGTTCGCCGCTTCGGGTAAAGAGGGTGACTCGCAGTCAATATCTGCCGCTACGGGGATTCCAACCGGCACTTCAAGCGGCAAAGTCCCCGCAATCCTGGACTACTCTCGCGGAATGGGTCTGGTCCGGCTTGCGGGGCAGGGACGATCTGCCGTCAAGAAGCCTGAACTCACCGCTTTGGGCAGAGCTGCTATGCTCGAGGATCCGTATCTGAAGCTGCCTGTGACTCAATGGATTGCTCATCTTAACCTGTGCGGGCCACTCACAGGTGCGGATGTGTGGTACCAGACTTTCTTTCCCGGAACCCAGGCGCTTGGGATGAGATTCGATCGCACAAAACTCGAGTCCCACCTTGCCCGTATCTATGGTACTGAAAAGAGTGGACTTATTGGGCCTTTGGTCGGTATGTATGATGACGACGCAGCCTTTCGTCTCTGCGGAGCTCTATCAGAGACTGACGGAACGATACTCCGTAAATCTGCACCCATTGCAGATGAGTTCGCCTTTGCCTACGGGGCCTGGATACTACAACTGCTCTCAGACCACTTCCCAAGAGCCGGTCAGGTCTCCGTCACGGAGTTAGACTCCCAAGCTGGCTGGCGTACGATTCCAGGATGGGATACTGGTGCCCTCCAAAGGGTACTGGATATGGTCGAGAGAAGAGGACTCGTCGAGGTAGATAGACACATGGATCCGTGGTTGCTCAGGCCAGCGGCATCTACAGACTCTGCTTGGAGACGAATGTACGACGACTTGATGTGAAAAAGGAGGACGGCATGTCTCAGATCCTGAACGATGTAGTTCTCTTTCGCGGAGATCGGCTCTTCAATGGAGCCGTAAGCATTGACTGGTTTGGAAAAGATGATGCCAAAGCACGTGTAGCATCCGAGGCATTTGCCTTTCACGGCCCTGAATACCATGGCGTTACCCAGGCCGATGTGGGGTCCTCTCACGGACATACCTTGCTAGATACAGCCAGTTTCGCACGCGGGGTAGTACGGCGTTGCTACGGTTTTGAAGACAAGCCCTTTACCCTTGCCATTGCCGGCTATGGCACAGGAAAATCTCATCTCGGTCTTACCCTCGCTACCCTCCTAAGCAACCCCAAGAGTAAGACGGCGCAGGCAGTCTTGACCGCCATCGACTCTGCCGACGAGACTGTAGGGAGCGAGATCCGGGCTATTCTTAAGGAAGATCCCCGTCCATGCCTAACCATCACTCTCAACGGAATGCAGAACTTTGATTTAGCTGCCGAGATGACTCAGCAAGTCATTCGGGAGATCAGAGCCTCCGGTTTGGAGACAAAACCGATTGACCAGTTGCGTCCTCGCTTCACGCAAGCGGCAAGCCTAATCAGGATGTCAAACAGCACTGTTATCGAGGCCTTGCTCGCTGCCTGCGGTTCTGACACACGGGATGCTATTCTTGCGGGCCTTGAAGAGCAGAATGAGCAAATGTACAAGCAGGTCCATGCTTTCTTTGCTGCTCAAGGAATGCCCATTAGGGCGCTTGGCGGGGAATCAGTGAAAGACATGATTGAGGTTGCCAGCCGGGAATACTGCGGTATTGACAAGCATTACCGAAGTCTCCTGGTCCTTTTCGACGAGTTTGGGCGATACACAGAGTTCGCGACGACACGAAGTCAGATCGCGGGGAGCGGAGTACTCCAAGATCTATTCGAGGGCATCCAAGCTTATAGCAGCACGGCATGTTTTGTTGGCTTTATCCAATTCGACATGAATGCCTACGTGCAGAGGGTCGGTTCGGAGTATCGGAACGAGATTCTGCGTTACGTGACTCGTTACCAGTCCGCAGATCGGGCATATCTCTCCACTAATCTCGAGACCCTGATTGCGAATCTACTTGAAAAACGCAATCCGAGTCTCCTGGATTCCTGGTTCGAGAATGGCGCCGCAAAGGCTGTGTCGAAGGAGATTCTAGGGAATCTAGGAAGATGGTTTCCACAGACAGGTAACTATAGGCTCTGGCATGATCGAGATCAGTTCCACACGGTTATCCGTAAGGGATGTTGGCCTCTCTCCCCATACTCCACTTGGTTCTTGTTCTACCTTGCTGCGGCCGGGAAACATCTTCAAGAGCGGTCGGCTCTCGCGCTGCTGAAAGACGCGATTGACCGCTTCAAAGACTGGCCGCTCCCCGTCGCGGATGCTTGGACAATGGCGCCAGCGGATCTTTGGTCTGAAGCATTGCAACAGGAGCTAATCAGCTCCGAGGAAACTGGAACACAAGGTTCCATTACCCATTCTTACGCTTCAGTTGAAGCCCGTCACGGAGCGCGCTTTCAGGATGACCTCAGGCGGATCCTGCGCGCCGTGGTACTAGCCTCAAAAATGGGACTCCAAGCAAAGGATCGTGGGGATGCCTTGCACGCGCTGTCTCAGTTGGCTGGCCTTCACTTTGATGAGGTGGAGAAGGGTGTTCGTCTTCTCCAAGACGAGTACAATGTTCTTGAATGGGACGAGGCGTTTAAGGAGTTTGATATCCTTGGCGACGCTGTGCCTCGAACCCAGTTTCTCGCATTCATACGGCAACGCGTAGCAAGCAGCTTTGACGAGGCGGGGAAGGCAAGACTGTTTGCAGGCAAAGCTTTCGAGTGGTGCGACAGACTCGGAGACCTGGAATGCGATTTCGCCGAAGAGAACCGGATTTCGACACAAGAATGGCGTTTTCAAGGCGAGGCCGCACATCTCGATCTCGACTGCCTTCCGATGCAGATCAAGTCTGCTTCGGCCCGTTGGTCTAGCGCTGTAGGAGTAGACACCTCGCGGGGGACAATTCTGTATTGTTACGTCGAGCCGAGCCGAGATTCGGAGGCGGTCAACCGAGACACCAACAAGATTCTTCGCAGTGCTGCACGTGAAGCCGGTGTCCCGGCATTGCCTATTCTTGTCGTATTCCTCTACGACGCAAACGGTGAGTTGGGACAAGCCCTGGCGGAACTCGCTGTACTTGAGGAGTCCTTGTCCGAAGAGGATCGGGTTAAGTTCGGAAACTTGATCGGCGCTCACAAAGAGAAGATGCGGCAGATGATCAGCAGCATAGTAGAAAGCATGATCAAGGAGCGGCGGTATGCTACCGGTCTGAGTGAGGAGCTGGAGGCCAACCGGCTTAGTAGGGTTGGGACGGAGCTGTTTGCCAGAGTGTATAGGAGTCCTTTGCCATTCCCGTTCGACGGTTTCAGTACTGCCCGCGGCAACGCCGCCGATAGTTGTCAAGAGTTGACGGCGGACCTTTTTCTATCCAAGCTTGATTATGATGCTGTGATGGCAAAACCCATGAAAGTCAAGAACCGCGCACTCACGGTCCTAAGAGAGACATGGGGCGTGTTCACGAAGACCGGCGGTATATCCAGGCGGCCAAGCTATCCAGCGATAAAGGCCATCACCGAGAAATGGGACAGCGCCCTCTCTACAGATGGCCGCCTGCCGATTGCTGAAACACTACGAGATCTTTGCCGCCCCCCCTACGGCGCGAACATCGCCTCTGCAGGATTGTTGCTGGCCGTATTCGTTGCCTCCAGAGCTGACAAGATGGCTGTTTTCCGCAACGGGCAGCAGTATGCAGTGTCCCAACTGATGCAAGACGGCTTGTTCCGCGGCAAATACATCGACATAGACGCACTCCAGGGTGTGGACCTTGTTCTGCTTGGAGAGGAATCCTCGGAGTGGGAGGTCTTGCTGGATGAGTGGGACCAGGCTGAAAGCTACCTCGACAGGCGCATGGGTCTCGAACGGGCCAATGACCTGAAAGGGCGCGTCCCTGTGCCTCCGTCCCTGGTCTACAAATTCGAGCACCATCATGAGAACGCTACCGTTGCTATCGAGAAGCTCGGAGAAATGAAGAAAAAGCAGGATGATGCTTTCCACAAACTCGAATCTGGCACCAAACAGGGGAATGTGGGAGTCGTATTATGGGCTGCAGCCACTCTCAAGGGTTTGATTGACCAAATGGTCTCCGAAAAAGTTCTCTGGACTGATCATCAGATTCAGGAGCTGAAGCCGTCAGTCGAAAACGCACGCCAGTGGATAATTCAAAAGTTTCGTGATTGGCTGTCACGAGAGACTCCAACCAGTGACTCCCCTGACGCAGTCAGCACCTTTAAGCATCAAATGATTCATCAAGTTGGCGGCAATCTAAAGAAGCTCGAACTCAGTGATCTATACCAGGCACTGGAGGCCAGAACTCAGGAACTCATACGTAATGTGGAGACAGCGTCTGAAGCGCGAGGGATGATTCAGAATGTCCGGTCTTGGCTAACTTCACACGGGGACGCTTCTCGCTTCATCCGTATCGCGGAGATTCGTTCCCTAAAGGCGGTCGCAAGAGACCATGCGACGAAGCTACAGGGGATGGCAAGTCGCATAGAAATGGCAAGCATCAGTGAGGTCAGATCGGAGTTGTCTCAATTCGCCAAAGCTCTCACAGATGCTGAAACGGTGACGAAACGGCGTGCATCCCCCCTTGGGAAGGCAAGTCTGGATTCAGAAGAACAGATTGGCCGTGTTCTCGACGAAGTCGAGTCTTTACTGAGCGTATATGAAAACTGCCCTGGGGACCTTGAAGACTTCCAGGGTATGCGGAATGCGCTGCGCATCTACCAAAGAGCTTACCAGCAGTTGGGAGATGATCGTCTGACCTGGACTGAATTTGAGAATGCCAAGGCGACCATCGCTCAAGATGCCGAAAGCGCCTTAGGAGAGGCGGAGCCGCCTTGGCCTCCAAAGGAAACGGTAGAAAGCATTTCGGACATCGTCTCGAAACGACGCAAGGAAGCCAGCGCGGTCTGGATACAAAACATTGAATCAGCGGCGGAAAACGTCACTTCAATGTCTGCTCCAGAGGCGAATCGATTGCACGAGCGAGTGACAAATCCGCCCGCTGTTCTGACCGACCCACACGCAAATCGCCTGAAGAAAGCCAGGAAAACTATTGAGTCCCGACTCGAGGCACTGGACATAGAGTGGCTTGTTGAAAAATTCCGCAATCTGTCTGATACGTCAAAGAAGAAGTTCATTCGAATCATCAACGAGATGAAAGAGAAGGGATGAAAGACTCTGGGTGGGAAGAAACGGAGCCTCCTCGAGAAGCCCGACCCTCAAAACGCCGTGATTGGGTTCGGAATGAGGATACAGATTGGGGTTTGTATGACAGAGGGGCAAGAGGCAGGATATTAGAATGGATCCCCGCAATTGCGGCTCACCAGATCGCCAAGAGGACAAACCCGATCCAGGTTGGGCCATTACATTGCGATTCAGCCCTGCGTTTTCTTGTGTCTGGATGATGGGGTGCACCCTCTTTTCGTAAGGTAGTCAAGGGCGCACATGCGCAGAGTCTATCCAAGGAGGTAACTCATGTCACCAAAGCCTGTAGACTTCAAAGGTGTTCTATTCGATACTGATGCTACTCACTTCGGGCCTCGCCGTAAGCTTGAGTATATGCTCGAAAACAACCGGGCGTCTGCATGGGGAAAGGTTCAGTACTTCGTCGAGCAGCTGAACGCTGACGACCTTGTCTTCTTCTATGAGAAGGGGGTCGGAGTGGTGGCTGTAGGTCGCATTGTTGACGGGAAGGTGTACCACCGCCCCGATGGCAGGGAGTCCTGGGTGGATGTGGAGATTCTCTCCCCCAAACCTGGCACCTACTTCGTGGTTCCCCCCGGATTATCTCCCTCCGAAATCCAGGATATCACCGGGAAGACCTTCTACTGGCCGTGAACCATCAAGACCCCTGCTCTCAACTATCAAGAGGCTAGCAAGCTTAAGGACGCGCTTCTTCGGCGAGTCACCGACTTGAACAGGGATCTGCTGGACGGCACCCGCGCAAAGGGAATCTCCCGGAGATAGAACGGCGTGTGCGAGGAAAGGGCTGACCCCCTAGGCCCTTTCGATGAGGCAGCCAAGCCAGCCTCCAAGATCGGAAAGCGGCGGTGGATCACGGATCTAGGCGCCGATGTCCTCACACAGCATTTCGCCTTGCTCTGAAATGCGGCGATGATAGGGTCGCAGGTTTCCTCCTTGAGGTGAATGGTGGAGTCAACGCCCTGAAATGCTACGGGCGTGCCCTCTTGCACGACAGCGCAGGTGCTTATAGCCAAAGACCCAAAGGGATGCAAAAAGTTGCACTTCGTGGTGTGATTCCAGCGTGTACCGGGTGTGTAGTGTGTGTGGCGCCAGCGTGTCTTGGGGGTTGTCGTTCGTTGAGTTATGACGCCTAAATCAAGCATTCTCAATGGTCATTCTCTTGCTTCCCCATCCGGAGGCCGCCGGCCTGACTGCGGCTGGGCGTGCCGCATTCCGCGGAAGTCACACTTCACCCGTCAGCCGTGTCCGCATGCGCAAGTCTGCGAGGCTGAGAATGGGCGAACACCTTTCGGCCGACCTCCAGCATAACGTCAGAGGCGTCTATGGGGAGGAAGGAATATGAGACGAGCCCGGCTTCCGCTTTACATGACTTCTTACATGGGTCTGTGCGTCGTTTTCTGTTTTCGTTGCTCCAAAACGCCTTGTTTTCCGCTCGTTGCTCGACGTGAGGCGCCTTGACATGGCAGGGGTCACAGGTTCAAGTCCTGTATCACCCACCACTGATTCCAGAGGACTTACCGTCTTCCCTGGAAGGCGGTTTTCCTTTTTTGGCACCCCTTTTTGGCACCCCTTTGTCGCGATTCATGCGGTTTGGGGCTGGGGAACGTCTTGGACCGTGGCCGCTTGGTCCGTGTTCTTGGGCTTCGACCGTAGTGACAGGGTGAGTCTGCTGATGGGTACAACGGTCGCTTCGACCTGGCAGTACCTGTCCGTCGTCGTGATCTTGCTGTGGCCCAGGATGGCTTTGAGGAAATGAGGGTTGTTTTGAACCTGCTCCGCCATAAGAGTGGCATAGGTGTGACGGAAACTGTGAAGGAGAAGTTTTCGTCCCGCCGGATCAACCTTCGGGATACCGGCTCGATGCAACGCTGCATTGAAATCCCTGTAAGTGTTGGTGTTTGGGGTGAACACGAAAGGGTATTCGGAAGGGGTACGGGAGATTTGCTCCTTGAGAAGAATGAGAACATCCTCCGGTAGTGGAATAGGCGGCCTTTGGCGGGGACGCTTCCCACACCTCCCCTTTGCCTGCCTGAGACGAATCACGCCATTCTCAAAGTCAATCTCACTTTTCAGAAGTGCCTTGTGAGTGGAACGAGAGGAAGGGATGAGTTCCGCCGGTCGGGCGCCAGTGACGAGGAGGGTGGCATAGAGAGGGCGGAAGTGATCCGTGACATGATTGAAGATCTTGAGCAGTTCATCGCGGGAGAATGGTCGTATCTCGGTTTCACGGCCTTGCTTTGCGCAGGGCTTATACATGGCGTCATTAATCATGCAGGGTGTATTCCGTTTAGCCGGCTTTTAGCCGGCTCCTCCTTGCCCCCGGCTTCAGCCGGTGGGATCAGGGACAACATATTCTTTTGAGCGCGCTTCAGCGCGGCTTCTCGACTCATTTATGCCGCATTATTTATGACGCTACGTATAGGTAGGTAGATATCGTTCCCCCTCAGCATACGGAGAACGAAGTGGAGATCCTTGTTCACAGTACTCAAGGATTTCGTCTTCAGCCGATATCTCTGGTAGGCCTCCAGCACCTCCCCCGTTATCTCCGTAATCTCCGGGTCCCTTTTCATCCAGGCCAGAAAGACAGAGAAGACTGTCAAGGCTCGTTCGGCTTGATGGGCAGAAATATCGGTCTCGATCCGAGCCACCTCACGATTTATGGCCTGAGACAATCTGAGCCAGTCTTCGGGTTGCTTTTTCCGCAACCGGACCTCGTCCTTGATCTGCTGGACCACTTTCTCGGCGAGGCGCCGGTCGGTTTGGCCAGTCGACCGGCGGAAGGTTTTGCCTTCGATCTTGGTCTGGTAATGCCAGACTTTGTTGCGCTTGATGAGCGTCATGGTTACGCTTGCCTCCTATTTCAAAGATCGGAGCCCGGTTCGGGTTGTCTAGCCACTCGTCAATGAATCGCGCATGGAATCGGCGCTTGCGGGCGCTGATCTGCACGATCCATCCGGTTGGCAGCCTCCCCGCCCGGGCAAGGGTATGGAGGCTGGACACGCTGATGTTCAGCTTAGCTGCGGTCTCGGGGGCAGTCAAGAGAATACTATCGGATTTTGCGGCGGTTTCGGCAGGGTTCATGGCTATTGCTCGGAGTTCGCTCGCCTTTTTCCGTCTGCCCTCTTCATGTAGAGAGGGCATGAGGTGTCGCAGAACCGGGCCACGGCGGGATCCTCGCAACCGCATCCCCGGTAAGGCTTCGCGTAGGCCCAAGCCGTCTGGTCTACGATCTCGCGCGCCGTGAGGAGTTGCTTCCCGTCTTCGGGATGGTTCTTGAGAGCCCATGCCTTGAGGGCCGTGACGGCAATATCGCAGGGCAGGCCCGCCTTCTTAAGCGGAACTGCCAGACGGAAGCAGGCGACGCGCTGGTTGAAACGGACCCCCTCGTTCAGCATCCGTTGAGCACAGGGCGGCAGGCCGTACGACAGAGGTCTTTGATTGGCGGGGCGCGAGGGGGTTTGCGGTGGTTCGGCCGGCCCCACGGACACGACAGGCTTCCCCAGATCGTTCACCTGAATGATCTCGTCCAGAACGCTCTCGGGAATCCGCTGGACGGATTCGAGGAAGGCCCACTGATCGGCATAGGGTTTCATCGAGCCTGTTTCTTCCAGAAACAAATTGCGTTCCTGGCCGGCAAATTCGTTGAAGACAGAGCGGCAGATGTTGAAGAGAGGGAGGTAGATGAAGTTTCCATAGGGAATCTTCTCGTTGAGCGTGTCCTGTTTGGGAAAGACCTCCGTGTCTGGTTCTTTGATCTCTTCCAAGAGGTGGCGCGCAACCAGCCTGGCTTTGGCGGCCGATACCCCATTCTCCCCCCTGAAGAAGGTCCAAACATGGAAACCCTTGGATTTGCTGCGTTCGACATAGGCCGGGATGCCGTAGCGCCTCGCCGTGGCAACGGACTCCATTTGGCCCAGATCCCGCTTGAGCCGAAGTCCGTGCAGGTATATCTCCCGCACCAGGCGCCCAATCGTCCGACGGAAGAACTCGTGTGAGAGAGGTTCACCTGAATCGTAACTGAAACCCTGCACGACTCGATCTATCGGCTCGTCAATCTCCCGCCGGATTCGTTCTTCGTCGAGGAGCGCGGCCAGTTGCTCGACGATTTTCGCGGCATCTTGTTCAAGATTAGAGTTCCTCATAGTGAAATTCCTCCTCGGAGCCTTCCGTGAGGGGTGTGAAGGGTTTCTCCCACCTTCTGTCCCGCTGGCGTTTGGCCGCGCGCACCTCGCCGATGGGGCGGTAGTA
>Ga0315279_10008725_pt1 | contig 12217 bp, 10 predicted proteins | sample YL17G06_20_MG_FD_203694 | JGI IMG/M metagenome (GOLD analysis project Ga0315279, IMG submission 203694) | Sediment microbial communities from Yellowstone Lake, YNP, Wyoming, USA - YL17G06_20 | ecosystem: Environmental > Aquatic > Freshwater > Lake > Sediment | place: USA: Wyoming | collected... | reverse complement strand
TGGGACGCGGCGGCGGGCCTCCTCCCGCTTCGCCTCGCTCTTCGTCCGGCTGACCGCTTCAAACGCCACCCGCGCCACCACGTCCCGCGGCAATACCTGACCCGTGCGATAGATAAAAGGCGGGTGCCACCCCCGGATCACTACGCACAGCGCAACCGCGGTCGCCAGGCACAGGCCGATGCGCAAGAGAACGTCCCGGCGCTGGAGACCGGCCCAGGCCCGGTCCCAACTGCCGGGCGGCAGCTCCAGGGCCGCCACCCGTTCCCAACGCGTCCGTCGTTGACTGCCGCTCGCCATCGCAGGTCCAGCCGTTCTAGTGCCGCCGTCCCGGCGGTTGGTCGTATGCGCGGACAATCGCCTGCACCAACGGATGACGCACGATGTCGGCCGCGGTCAGCTCCACCGCGGCAACCCCGGAGATGTTGCGGAGGCGGGACAGCCCGTCGACCAGGCCGCTGCGCGTGTGGGGGGGCAAGTCGATCTGCGTGATGTCGCCGGAGACGACGATCTTCGAGCCGTTCCCCATCCGCGTCAGGAACATCTTCATCTGCGCGACGGTGGTGTTCTGGGCCTCGTCGAGAATCATGAAGGCGTCGTTGAGCGTGCGGCCGCGCATGTAGGCCAGCGGGATGACCTCGATGACGTCCTGTTCGGTGAGCCGCTTGATCGTGTCGTAATCGACCATCTCGTTCAGCGCGTCCTTGAGCGGACGGAGGTAGGGATTGATCTTGGCTTGGAGGTCGCCGGGGAGGAAACCGAGACTCTCTCCGGCCTCGACGGCCGGACGCACCAGCACGATCTTGCGGATCCGCTCCTCCCGCAGCGCGCTGACGGCCATGGCAACGGCCAGATACGTCTTGCCGGTTCCTGCCGGACCGATGCAGAGGATCAGGTCGTTGGTGCGCATCGACTCGACGTACCTGGCCTGGCCCGGCGTGCGAGGCCGCACCTGGCGACCCGTGTAGACCGCGATCGACGCCCCCTGGGCAGGGGTCTGGCCGTTGCGGGGATCCGCCAGGAGGCAGGCCACGTCTTCGGGAGCCAACTGCCCGGCCCGCTCGACCCGGGACTGAAGCTGTTCGAGAATCTCCGTGGCCCGGGCGACGGCAACTTCGTCGCCTTGGATGTGGATGCGGCCGTCCCGGGCGGAAATCCGCACGCCGAGGGCATCGCGGATCTTGCGCACGTGCTGGTCGCAGACGCCAAAGACGGCCAGCAGCGCCTTCGAGCTGACCACGGAGATCGTTGTTTCCTTCATTAAAACCGCGCCGAGCCGATCCCGGCACCGCGAGCCATGGAGGGGTCACTTAGACCATTCTACTACTATACCGGAGCGAGGCCACCGGATGCCAGGAAGGGAGGAGGCCGTAGCGCAAGTCATTGTTGCATAATGATTTGTGGCGCGACTGCACCTTAGCGCGGCCGCAAGGACAAAAGCCCGGCCAGCCGGATCGCGCACTCCATTTGCAGTCCCACCCGGCGTGGGTTCTCCCCCAGCACCGTCAAAGGTCGGACAATCCGGCGATGTAGGCGTGGCAGTGGGGGCAGACGTGCGTCCTGGCGGGGATCTCCCGGTTGCAGCGCCCGCAGCTTTTCTTCGGCGGCCCGTGCCCCTCGCTAACCCCCCTCAGTGGTGCGCTCGGGGCTTCCACCCTGCTGCGACTCTGGCCTGACCCTTGAGGACCGAGGAAGTCCAGGATGGTATCCTCGGAGACTGCGGGCTTATCGCCCTGCGGGACCTTCACGGGGGCCTTGCAGACGGGGCACAATCCTCTCTTGCCCGCAAGGGAATCCTGCGCTTTCAGCGTGTGCCCGTTGGGGCAGACAACTTGGATCGACATCGCACGTCCCCCCTACTGGCCCGCAGGAACAGCAGGACGTTTGCCCCGATGCCTCCTTACGCCGCATTGGTACGCACTCGGCCTCTCGAGTATCCTCCCTGTGGCTTTCATGGCGCCTGTCCTTGCCTGAACGAGGGCGCACTAATCTATCGTGACATGATAGCCTCCGCGAGCCGCGGCGAGAAGCGTGCGCCGCGGAATTTCCCGTTTTTCCCGCAAGAACGGAAACCGGCCACATTAGGGGGGTCATCGCAGGGGCGAGCACCCCACCAGTCCTATGGCCCAGAATCCATAAACCACCGGGCCAGCCAAGAGTACTGAGTCCATCAGATCCAGCACCCCTCCGAGCCCAGGAAGCCAGCCACCCGAGTCCTTCGCCCCGGTGTCTCGTTTCACGAGGGACTCTGCCAAGTCGCCAACGATTCCCGCGATTCCCACGGCCAGCCCAAAGGCAATCCATCCCCAGCCGCGCTGGCCACACGCCGTGCCGGCCTGAAGGGCGCCGGTCGTGGCGGGCACCAGCCACTCGAATGTCGCCCACGACGAGGCCAGCGAGAAGAGGAGCGCCCCGCCGGCCCCTTCGATCGTTTTCTTGGGGCTCAGGATCGGAGACATCTTGTGGCGGCCCACCAACCGGCCGACAAAGTACGCTCCGCTGTCCCCGCACTTGGCCACGATCAGCAGCGATGCCAAAGCCCCAATTCCCCACGCCAACCGCAGCCGCACCGCAAAGCTGAGCAAGACGCCCACGTAGACGATCGCCAGCACTGCGCCGCCAAGGTTGGCCGTTGCGCCGCCGGGCCTCTTGTACCGCTGCATCTCGCCGACCAGTGCGAGGATCACCGCGGCCGCCAGCGCCAGGAGGACCCAATCTCCCGAGGCATCCCCAGTCGCCGTCGCGCACGCGCCTTGCCTCCCGCACCGGCCCGTGACCCAACGGTGCAAAAGCGGCCCCCAGGGGCTCGCCAAGACCAGCAGGTTCCCAACGTAGACGGCCCAGGCACAAGGCCGGATCCCCGCGGCTGCCAGAAGCGCCAAAAGCTCGCGCGTGGCCATGCCCGCGAAGAAGACGACTGCCGGTACAAGCCAGATTCCCGGCGCGGGCCCGGCGGCAACATGGTCGAGCCAGCCGAGGCCCACCAGGATGATCGCCAACCCGGTTCCCAAGAGGAGTCGCCAGCGAAGCATGTTCCACTGGGCCTATTCGGAGACGTCTTTCCACGCCATGACGAGCCAGCCCCGGGTGCTGTCCCACCGGGTCAGTTGGAGTGCAACGGGCTGGCGGCCTTCGGGGGCAAAGACGAGGTTCTTGGGGATCAGCTCCTCCTTGAGGAACTTCCCGAAGCGGCGCTCCAAGATCGTGCGGAGCACCTGGATCCGCCCGGCAAGCTGCTCGCCGCCGTCGGGATTGAACCCGGGCGGAAAGATGCTGAGCTTGCCTTGGCGGACCGCCTTCCATCCCCGGTCGGTGTTCTGGATCCGATAGACGGCCGTGACGTTCATGGCGGGGTGAGTCTCGCCGTCGGCATAGTATTCCTGGCCGCGGATGGTGAGCGCAAACTTCCCTTCATCGAAGGCGACGGAGATCGGTTGCTGCGCGGCAAAGGTGATGGACCACTCCTCAGTGTCTTGCGGTTGACGCTCGCCCGGCTCGACCGGGCCGATGTACTCTTCGAGCAGCTCGTAGAGCCGTTTCTCGTCGAGAACGACCCCGCCCAGGGCGGCGTGGGCGAAGTTGTTGACTGCCGACTGGTGGAGCCTCACGGCGAGGTCGCCGGGCGACGGCACGTCGGGCGGCGCGCCGGGCGCGGCCAGCGAGCCATCGGCAGCCTGTAGCAGCGTCGCGCCCAGCGAGCTTCGCGTAGTGCGGAGCCGGAAGACCTCCGGCATGAGCTGGCGCTCCGCCAGCGGCCTGCGCAACCTCTTGGCGAGCTTCTCGTTAGCCTCTGCAATCAGATCGTCCGCCTGTTTGTCCATCCGCTCATTGAAGCGCTGTTCCGCGTGGCGCGAAGCGATGCACTCCGCCTGGGCCTTCTGTTTCATGGCCCGCCTCCACGCGAGCCGCTCGATGAGGGCACACCCCCGGTTGGAGCAAATCGCGTTGATGGTCGTGGACGTGTCGGCCTGCGAAGCGGCGGGCGAGCCCACGATCCGCTCGGCAGTGAGGGAAAGCTGCTTGCGGGCCTCCATCTGCGTCGTCCCGGTGGCAAGGATCTGCACGGGGCCGTTGTAGCCGGTCGTGTCGGAGTCGATCCGGCCGCGAAAGACCAGGTCCAACCGGCCGGCTTCCTCCGAGGGGACCGTCTCCGAGCTGAGTTGGCCGACGGCCCGGCCCGTGCCCTGGATGTCGGTGCCCAGGATGTAGTCTTGCACCGGAGTGGTCTCATCGATCGGCATGGCCAATCTTGCGGAGACCAGATCGACGGACACCTCGACGAACACGTTCGGATGAGAGAGCCGCTGGCGGATCGCCTTGACCAGCCACTTCGCCTGGCCGGTCTGCTCGAGCCAGCTCACCCCATCGCCGATCGCCAGGGCCGTTTCCGCCGAAGGGTCCTTGCGATACTTCTCGACGTTTCCCGCAAGGTCTTCCAGCGCCGTCTCGTATTGCTTGCGGAGATCGGCCCGGCCGATGAACTGGCTGGTCGCAAGATAGTGCCTCAGCGCCTGGCGCACGTCGGCAAACCAAACCAGTTTCAGTCCGTCGTGACGCGAGGCCAGCCTGCGGTAGGCGGCAGTCAGCGCGGCCGCGTCCGGGGCCTCGCTCCGCGCGAGTTGCTCTTTCAGGGCATCGAGCTTCAAGTAGGCTGCCCAGCCCTCGCCTCGCTGGCCGCCGATCTTCAGCCGGGCATCCAACCGCGCGACCGCCGCCAGCAGGTCGGCCTTGGCCAGATCGAGGTCCGCCTTCGTCGGAGGCAAGAACGCCGTCTTGGCAGCCCGGGCTGCGCCGGGAAGCTGATCCGCATTGGGAGCGGGCAGAGCGGCCAACCAGTCCGCCATCGCCCGGCGCACCTTGACCCCGGCATCCGACTGGAGTTCTTCGGCGCCGGTCCCGTAGCGACTCAGGAGCTTGAGCACTTCATCGGGATTGGCCGCGTCGCCCCGCGCGAGTTGGGCCTGCAATTGAGCGTCGCGGAGGTACAGACGCCAGTTTGAGCCATCCCCGCTTGTGTCCAGGAACCTATAGAGGTCCCGGATCGCGGCACGGACACCATCGGCCGGATTGGGTGCAGCGGCGTAACCACTTGGTAATAATAGACTTGCAGCAAGAAACGCAGCACCGGGAATCGTAAGAACTCTGGAAAACATTTGATTTTCGCCAGCCTACGAGTTACACATAGTCGTATCGACCCGCGCATTCGTTATATCCGGCAAGGTCGATATGGAAAGACCTTCTCCCCAAAAAAGGTACGGGCCTTTTCGCGCTGCGCGAATGTAGCCCGGCGGTGTCGGACTCGCCGCAACTTCGACTTCTGAGATGCGTGTTGCGAGGAAGACGCCGATGTTTCGCTTTTTGTGCTTCGTCACTGCCGCGCTAGCCGTATCGCTCTGTTCGCCGCATTTTGCCGCACTTGCCGAGTCTCCCCACCCTACGTCCGGCGCTTCCGGCAAATCAGGAGTTCCTTCGCGGCTCGTTGGGCCTCCGACGCCAAGAGTCCATTGGCATACCGACTATGGGGAGGCCATGGACATCGCCACATCGCAACGCAAGCTCCTCGTGGTCTTCTTTCGTGCCCGCGGCCAGGAATCGCTCGACGCGCAGCTCGATGCGGGGCCGCTCGGGACCCCGGAGGTGGTAGAGCGGCTTCAAGCCGCGGTGGCGGTACGACTGCCGGCGGACGCGACAATTCAGTCTGAAGACGGCCGGCTGGAACTGCTCAAACACTCCGCGTTTGCCGACCTCCAGGGCAAGCCGGGATTGGCCGTGATCGACCTGACCTCGCCGGACTCTCCGAACTACGCCTGCGTCACGAAGAGCCTCCCATTGGCCGAAGGGCGTCCCTGGACGGCCCGCCAGGTGGCGTCGTTGCTCGGGGCGCCCGCCCGCAAGTCCGGCGCTCTCGTCTGGAATACCGACTACGAGGAGGCCAAGAACGCCGCCGACAAGGAAGGCCGGATGCTGCTGATCCTGTTTTGCCGGCCCGGCCGCTGTACGCTCGGCGAGCGGTTCGAGGCAGAGACGCTCAGCGACCCGGAGGTCGGGAAGAAGCTCGCCGACGTGGTGAAGGTGAAGCTCCCGCTGGACGTCAAGATCGAGGCCGAGGGCAAGCCCGTCGATCTCGTGAAAACCGAAGCCTTTGCGGAAATGAGAGGTTTGCCCGGCCTGGCGATGATGGACTTCGCCGACAAGGACTCGAAGTACTACGGCCAGGTGGTCAGCGTGTTCCCGTTCCTGGGCGATCGCGTGTATGGGGCCAACGAGATGCGGGAGATCCTCGATCTGCCGCCCGGCAGCCTCACCCAGCGCACGATGATCTATGCGGTCCGCGTCCATCCGGAACACCCGGCCAGCACGAAAGGGGAGTTCAATCCGGTGCTCGCCGAAGAAGCGGAGAGCCATTCGGCGTATCAGGCCCGCATCGGGCTCCAGGGGCACCATTTCTGGGAGACCCGCTTCCATCGGATCAATGCCCGGCTCCCCGCCGGACTGATGGCCTCGGAGGTGTGTGCGGAGAGTTGGCCGGGGCAAGGGCTGTTGGAATCGGCGATCGAGTGCGTGCGTTGCTGGCGGCTCTCGTCGGGTCATTGGGGCGCGGTCCGTGCCCAGCACCGCGTTTACGGCTACGACATCAAGCGGGGCAGCAACGGCATCTGGTACGCCACGGGCATCTTCGGCCGCGAGTAGGGCAAACAAAATGTCAGCCGCTCTTGGCAATTAACGCCGGTTCCCCTTGCCAATTCGGGCATGGTTCGGCTACGCTTAGGGCGCTGGCCTTCGGCACACCAGGAGGCCCATCTCATTTCGCGGCGACTCCTGCCGTGGGCCGTGGTCGGGCGGTTCTTCCGTCTAAACCAACTGAACCGGTCGAGGAGGTGTGAGATGAAGAGGATTCCGTGGCTGCTTGCGTGTTGCGCGGTGCTTCTCTGTTGGGAGGCGGCCGCCCAGGATGATTTCGGGCCGATCACGCCCAACACCCTCCGGGTGGAGCCAATTCGCGCAGGAGACCCAGGGAGCTGGATCCTCCTGAAGGACCATCGAGAGATCGGATCTCCCACATTCTCTCCGGACGAGCAGTGGATCGCCTTCGACGGCTACCGGCGCGGCTACTACGGCAGCGACGCCGAGATCTGGATCGTCGGACGCGACGGCAAGGACCTGCGCAAGCTGACCACCGGGGCCACGCCTCGTTGGTCTCCCGATGGGAAGCGGTTGCTCTTCATGCGAGAGAAATCGATGCGGCCGGGCGCGAAGCTCGGCATCTTCGTTATCGACCGGGATGAAAAAAACGAGCGCTTTGTCTGTCCCGGGCGATGGCCCGATTGGTCTCCCGACGGCAAGCAGATCGCCTTCTCCCGCGATTCGCGGGACGTGCCCTCGGGCGGGGTGAAGAGCATGTCGCGGGTCTACGTGGCGAAAGCGGACGGGAGCGACGCCAAAGTGATTGCCGACGGAGACGGTCCCAGTTGGTCGCCCGACGGGAAGAAGATCGCCTGCTGCTACCGCGACCCCGGAGGCAGGGCCCCGGCCATTCGGATCGTGGATCTGGAGGCAGGCAGCCAGCAGATCATCGGGTACGGATGGTATCGGGCCAACTGGTCGCCGGACGGCAAGCGGGTCGTGGCGAATGGGTACACCTTTCAAGGACAGGGGATGGTTGAGCTTTCCGTGTTGAGCCCTTCGAGGCCCGAGCCGCTCTTCGCGAAGTATCGCCAGCCGGCATCGCCGTGTTACTCCGCCGACGGAAAGTACATAGTGTTCGTTGCCCGGCGACCCGCATCGGAGGAGTAGGCGGACGGATCAGGAAGCAAGCGGGTTGAGGCGGTGCCGCAGCGTGTTGCGGGGCAAAGCTGAGACCGGCTGGAGACGATGTGGGGGCTGGAAGTGATTTCAATCCGAGCCGCCCGATTGGCCGATCTCCCCGCGATCACGGAGATCTACAACGAGGCCATCCGGACCACCACTGCGACCTTCGACATCGACGCCAAGACGGACGCCGAGCAGCGGGGCTGGTTCGAGGCCCACGGTCCCAGGCATCCGATCCTCGTCGCGGAGGTTGACGGCAAGGTGGTCGGTTGGGCTTCCCTGAGCCAATGGTCCGATCGTCGCGCATACGACGAAACGGCAGAGACGTCCTCCTACGTCCAGCAAGGGTATCGGGGGCGAGGCATTGGGAGGAAGCTCATGGAGGCCATCGTCGCGGAAGGTCGGCGATTGGGCTTTCACTCCCTGATCGCCCGGATCGCCGAGGGGAGCGACGCCAGCATGCACCTCAGCGAGAGTCTCGGCTTTCGGCTGGTCGGCGTTCTGAACGAAGTGGGCCGCAAATTCGGCCGGCTCCTGGACGTTTACATCTATCAGAAGGTCCTATCACTTTAGCGGTCTGGAATGGACCCCATCCGGCCGCTTTGTATCGGTTGTAGCGATTCCGCACGCCCCGGTGTTGCGATTCCGCAGCACCGCAGGTGGAAAAAAGTCCCCATGTTGCCAAATCGCGTGCTACGGTTGCTTCGGTGGAGCGCTGCGCAACCCCTGCAAGTCGCGCGCTTTCACAACTGGAGCGTGGAAATGGGCCTGCTGGGACGCCCTCGTCGATTCGCCCTCGCCGTGACGGGGATTGCCTGCGCGATCTTGCTGGCCGGATGTGCCGAGTGCCGCTGGCCGCGGATCGACCCCACCGGCGAGCGCGTCTTCGTCCCCGCCCCCGAGCCCGAAAACCCCCGCTACAAGGAACTCCCCGCCGGGCAACTCCCCTGGGACCCCGTTGAAGTCATCCTCACTCCCCGCGCGATCGCCGCTCCCGTCGGCAGCGAGGTCGTCCTCCTGGCCGGCGTGCGCGGCCCGGACAACTACCTGAGGACCAACGAGCGGGTCCAGTGGGCGATCTCCGCCGGGAGCGTCGGCCAGTTCGTCGAGATCGACAAGGGGACGTACTGGGATTTGCTCGTCGGCGACTTCACCTGGCCGCGCATCGTCAGCCCCACTTCGGCCGTCGGCACCACGTCGCGGCAGCATGTGCGCTTGACCCGGGGCACGCCCACGCCCGCCGACGACGTCCTCGTGGCCAGCGGGCAGACGTGGATCACCGTCACCTCGCCCATGGAGGGGAGCACCTACGTGACGGCCTATGCCCGCGAGGTCTACGGTTGGGACCGCCACAAGCAGAGCGCAGTGATTCATTGGATCGACGCCGAGTGGCGATTCCCTCCTCCGGCGATCGTTGCGCCCGGAGGGCGCCAATTGCTCACCACAGCGGTGACCCGCCGGTCGGACGGGTCGCCCGCCATCGGTTGGAGAGTGAGGTACACGATCTGCGGCGGCCCGGCCGCCGGGTTTGTCCCCGCCGGGGCTCAAACGGCCGAGGTGGAGACCAACGCTTCGGGCCAGGCGAGCGTCGAGATCGTCCAGCGCCAGCCGGCCGCAGGGACCAACCGCGTGGACATCCAGGTCGTGCGTCCGGCGCAAGCGGGCGCCCCCGCCGGCACGCTTGCGGTCTTGGGGAGCGGCTCGACAATGGTCACCTGGTCGACCCCGGGCATCCCACCCATTACGCCCTCGGCCTCGGGCGTCTGGCCGACTACGCCCTCGGCCCGCGGCATCGGGCCGACTGTGCCGTTTGCCGCGACCGTGCCGCCCGTCGTGAGTCCGGGCGTGCCCGGCGCACGGCCCGGCCTGGAAATCAAGATCGCCGGCCCGGAGCGGGCCACGGTCGGCGACAAGGTGCAGTTCAACATCACGCTCATCAATCGCGGCCAGACCACGGCCACGGGGCTTTCGATCACCGACACGTTCGATCCCGGACTGGTCAACGAGTTGGCCCCAGGTCGAAATACGATCGTCCGGCCCTTGCCCTACGATCTGGCCCCGAACGAGGCCCTTGAGCTCCGCGTCGATTTCGTGGTGTCCAAGGCCGGCCGGCTGTGCCATAACGTCGATGTCACGGGGGCGGGCGGACTTCGGGCGATGTCGCAGAGCTGCGTCACCGCTGCGGAAGCGGGGGCCAAGGTCCCCTCGGGGCCGTTCGGACCCGCGGCGCCGCCCCAGCCCGGGGCCACCGGCAGACTCACCGTGAAGATGTCGGCCGACGCGGCGACGGCCACGGTCGGCCAGCGCGTGAGTCTCTACATCGACGTGACCAACGAGGGCCTCCAGCCGCTTACCGGCGTCAAGGTCGCCGCCACGCTGGACCCGGCGCTCAAGGCGCTGGTCGCCACCGAGAACTTCCAGAAAGACGCCTTGGGACTCTTCTGGAACCTGTCCAGCCTTGCGCCGGGACAGCCGTACCGCTTCGAGATCCGCTGCCAGTGCGTGCAGCCGGTGGCCCAGGCGTACTTGCGGGCGCAGGTCACGTCGCAGCAAGGGGTGCAGGGTGAGGACGGCCTGTGGCTGCCGATCCGCGCGGCAGGCCCGGGCACTCCCAACACCTCCGGAATGCCCGGCGCCGAGGGTCAGCCGGGGGTCTCAGCCCTCCGCGTGAGCATCAAGACGCTTTATGAGCCGATTGCCGTGGACCGGGTGCTGACGTATACGGTCCGCGTCGACAACACCAGCGCTACTGCCGAGGAGCGGGACGTGGCGGTCAGCGTTGAGGTGCCGCCGGAGATGATCCCTTCGGCGTTTGGCACCACGGGCCCGACGGCGTTCACGTTCAAGGGGCAGGTCGTTACGTTCGAGCCCAAGGCCCGGGTCCTCCCGGGCGAGGGCCTCGAATACCGCGTGCGCGTGCAGGCCAAGAGGGCCGGCAACGTCCGCGTCCAGGCCAGGGTCACCAGCCAGTCGCTCCGCGAGCCCCTGGTCGCGGAAACGCGCACGACGATCCTCGAGGGCTAAGGCGTGCCCCGCTTCGTCATTCTCCAACACGACGGCCCGCAAGGGCTGCACTGGGATTTCATGCTCGAAACCGGCCCGTCGCTGGCGACCTGGGCACTTCCCCAGGCGCCGGGATCAGCGGAGCGGATCGCTGCCCGGGCACTCCCCGAGCATCGCCTCGCCTATCTCGACTACGAAGGACCGGTTTCCGGCGGCCGGGGCACTGTGACCCGGTGGGACGAGGGGACGTACGAGGTCGAGCGTCAGGAGGAGGGGCTCCTCGTCGTGGTCCTGTCGGGCAAGAGGCTTTGCGGCGGCGTCACGCTGCAAAGGTCCGGCGAGGACCCGCAGCAGTGGCAATTCGGGTTTGCGGGCCGGTAGCCAGGAATGTCGAATGTCGAAAGTCAAATGACGAAAGAATGTCGAAAGTCAAATGACGAAAGAAGCACGAAGCACGAGCGAAGACTTGCGGTTCGCCGTTTCGTGCTTCGACATTCGTCATTCGTTCGTCATTTGGTTTTCGACATTCGACATTCGCACGTCACTGCCGCCGGCTCGTGCCGGCCACGCGGATGACCCCTTCGTCCAGCTCGATGGCGTCGATCTCGACGCGCTTCTCGCCGGAGTTGCGCGGCCGCGGGATGGTCACTAGCGCCACCGGGTCGCCGGCCTCCTGCCCCCAGCGGACCTCCCACTCCAGCCGGCTGGTCGCCTGGGCGACCTCACTGAGGATTCGCTCCAAAGGAAGCGGGAAGCTCCCCGCCCGGACCCGCTGGACCCGCAACGCCACTACGTTCGGCCCGGACAGGTAGACCTCCACCCCGAGCGACACGACCGTATCCAGCGCCGGGCCGCGAAAACGGGCGGCGATCGTCACCCCGTCCTTTGCGATCGAGACCCGGGGATCGGACAGGTTGGACGGCAGCATGTCCGGGCGTTGCTTGGCGAGATCGGCGGCCAGGTAGCCGTTAATCTGCTCGGCGGTGAAGACGGCCTGCCAGCGGCCTTCCCTTTTCACGTCGCTCACCAGACCGGCCACCTGACGCTGCATCTCCCTGCTGGCAGTTTTCTGCTCGTCGGGACCGGCGAGCATGGCCTGCCGGTAGAACTCGGGCACGTCCTTCAGCGCGCGGTAGACTGCAATGCCGCCCACGGCCGCGACAATCGCGATGCCCAGCAGAATCCATCCTGCGGTGCGGAGCCACCTTGGCGAAGACGGCTTCGGCGGAGCAGACGGGCGGCTCGGGGACCGTCCGTAAGGCCGACTTCCGCCGATATAGTATCTATCAGGCATAAGACAGGTATCAGCTTTCCGCTTTCCGCTTTCCGCTTTCCGCTTTCCGCTTTCCGCTTTCCGCTTTCCGCTTTCCGCTTTCCGCTTTCCGCTTTCCGCTTTCCGCTTTCCGCT
>Ga0315279_10008724_pt1 | contig 12218 bp, 8 predicted proteins | sample YL17G06_20_MG_FD_203694 | JGI IMG/M metagenome (GOLD analysis project Ga0315279, IMG submission 203694) | Sediment microbial communities from Yellowstone Lake, YNP, Wyoming, USA - YL17G06_20 | ecosystem: Environmental > Aquatic > Freshwater > Lake > Sediment | place: USA: Wyoming | collected... | reverse complement strand
TTCTCCCCCCCGCACCAATGAAAAAGGGGTTGTTGGTCAACCCCTATTGCGCTTCCCAGCGCCGTTGGCCCCAAGCCCGTTTGTCGGCCCCTGCCGCGATTGGCTACGCGGCGATAGCTTGCATTGCCGTCGCGTCGGTGGTGGAGCGGGAATAGTGGTATGCCTCGCCGACGTAGGGGGCGTCAAAGGCAAAGCCGACGCTGTAGCCCTCCTCGGCATGGCGGCAGCGGACGATCGTGGCGTACACGTTTCGCCGGCCCCCGTCGGCCGGGATCGGCAGGTTCAGCACGATCCGCTGGCCCGGATAGTAGGGCCTGGCGCTGTAAGCGCCGAGCCCGCTTCGGGAGATGTCTCGCATGTGGAGCGAGTCCACCACGTCGCCGCCGTCGGGGTCCAGACGGATGCAGCCCAGCATCATCGCAAGGCGCGTCCGCGGGTGACGTCGGCGTTCAACGGGGTAGTTCCTTTGGTTTGTCATTTCAGCACTCCTGGGCGCTCTGCGTCAAATTGCCATGCCGTGTCCTTGAGCACATCGGCCAGCCCACCGGGCGCCTTAAATAACGCGCGAGTTTTTTGCCTCTTTTCCCGCCCGGTCTTACAATGGCTCGTAATGACCACGCACAAGACCGACAAGCCTCTGGCCGTGCTCGTGGGCGCCGGGCCCGGCGACCCGGGCCTGATCACCGCCGACGCCCTGAACTGGCTCGCCCAGGCCGACGCCGTCCTCTACGACCGCCTGGCAAACCCGTCCTTCCTCGCCGGGTGCCGCAGCGGGGCCGAACTGATCTACGTCGGCAAGGGCCCCGGCGCGCACGCGATGACGCAGGAGCAGATCAACGAGTTGCTCGTGAAGAAGACGGGCGAGGGCAAGCTCGTCGTGCGCCTCAAGGGCGGCGATCCGCTGATCTTCGGCCGGGGCGGCGAGGAGGCCGACGCCCTCGTCGATGCCGGGCTGCCGTTTCGGATCGTGCCGGGTGTGACGGCGGCGATCGCGGCCGGGGCGTGCGCGGGAATACCCCTGACCGACCGCCGCCTGGCCTCGACCGTGACCTTCATCACCGGCCACGAGGACCCGACCAAGGACGAGTCGGCCATCAACTACGAAGCCCTGGCCCGCCTGGACACGCTGGTGTTCTACATGGGCGTGGGCAATCTGCCGGCGATAGCGGGCCGGCTGATATCATCGGGGCGATCCGCCGACACGCCGGTGGCGCTGGTCCAGAACGCCACGCTGCCGAACCAGCGGACGGTCGTCGCCACGCTGGCCACCGCGGCAGAGGCGGCCGAGGCAAACAAGGTCCGCCCGCCGGCCCTGCTGATCGTCGGCAACGTGGTGAGGCTTCGCCAGAAGCTGGCATGGAAGGAAAACCTCCCGCTCTTCGGGCGCGGCGTGCTTGTCACGCGGACGCGCGAGCAGGCCTCGAAGCTGACCGACCATCTCACGGCCTGCGGCGCCAACGTGATCGAGTGCCCCACCATCGAGGTCCATCCGCCGGCGGATTTCTCCGGGCTGGACAAGGCCCTGGCTGAGATCAAGTCGTTCGACTGGCTCGTGCTCACTTCGCCCAACGGCGTCGGCGGCCTGCTTGCTCGCATGAAGCACCTCGGCCTCGATGGCCGCAACCTGGGCGCCGTTCGTATCGCCGCCGTCGGACCCGCCACCGCCGACGCGCTGAACGAAAACTTCCTCCATGCGGACCTGATGCCCGAGACCTTCACGACGCAGGCACTGGGCAAGGCCCTGGCCGGGCAGGTGCCAAAGGGATCAAAGGTGCTGCTGGCCCGGGCCGACATCGCCACCAACGAGCTGCCGGACAGCCTCCGCTTGGCCGGTGCGGAAGTCGTCGAGGCAGTCGCCTATCGCACCGTCCGCCCGGCCGGGCTGCCGGAGGACGCCCTCCGCGCCCTTTCGGCCGGCAAGGCGGATTGGGTCACGTTCACCTCGTCCTCGACGGCGGAGAACTTCCTGGCGCTGGTCAAGGACGCCGGCGTGGACCTCGCGGGCCTGAAGCTTGCCTCCATCGGCCCGGTGACCACAGAAACACTTGTCGCCGCCGGCCTGAAGCCTACGGTCGAGGCCAGGAAGCACACCATTCCAGGCCTGGTCAGGGCGATCCTGGAATCGGTGGCCGGCAGCCGGCGCAGCCCTGCGTAGCCCCGGGCGAAGCAGGGTAGCCGGGGCTGTACGATAATTCATTTGCAGGGATGCATGGGATAAAGAAACAGCAGATCTTTGCAATGATGAACGCAGATAAACGCAGATAGGTTTCGGAACTGGCCGGATTTGCCGCGATCCCACTCGGCGGTAGGGGTGCATCGCTTTTGAGGAAACAGGAGTCCTGCAATGGCCCGTGCGGGGGGAGTCTTATCAACGCACAGGGAGGCCCCCTGTTTCCTCAAAAGCGATGCTTTCAGCCCTTTGCCAACCACAAGAACTGCCGACAGGTCCAATCAATGCTGATGAACCGGCCTGCTATCAGCGTTAATCAGCGTTAATCTTTGCTAAAAACTTCTCTTATGTATCCCATGCATCCCATGCATCCCTGTAGAAGGAGTTATCGGACACACTCAGTAGCCGGGAAAAGGAGACGGCGGAACACGGAACCAGGGACAAGTCATTCGCAGTTGATGCCTGCTCGCTTCAGCGAGCAGGGCAGTGCCGCACAAAAGTAAGTGCTGTAGAACCAAGGAGGACGAAATTTTCGGGAGGCACGGGACGTGCCCCAAATGGCACACGCCGATTCTCCGAAGTGTGCTATAATGACTAAAGTTGGCTGAATTGAGGCCATGTTTGAGCAACGGCTCCGCTTGCCTTCCTGCGGCAGCGGTGAGCAGTGGAGAATGGACAGGAGGATAGCAGATTGCTTCTACGCAAGCGCAATCCCGTCCGAACAGATCGCGACGCCGCGGCATGCCTGGCGGAGGAGCTTGAGCCGAGGCTGCTTTTGTCCGGCGTGGTGGCTGCCGTGCCGCTCGGCAACGCCTTCACCCCTCAATACATCATTTACAGCCCCTCCGGCGGCGATTCTGGCGTTTCAACGCAGGGCGCCGACGGCGTCCCGTCGGACTTTTCGCCGCTCGGCTCATCGTCACAGGTGGGGCTTACCCCTCAGCAGATCCTGGGCGCTTACGGGATCGATTCCATCAAGGTCGGCTCCCTCATCGGCAACGGCGAGGGCCAGACCATCGTCATTGTGGACGCATACGACAATCCTTCCTTCGTCAGCAGCAGCGATCCGAATTACGTCAACAGCGACCTTTACAAGTTCAACCACTATTTCGGCCTGCCCGATTTCGGCGGCCCGGATGAGCCGACTTTCCTGAAGCTCGACCAGTTCGGAGGCACCTCCTACCCGGCCGGGAACAAGGGTTGGGGCACGGAGATCGCCCTTGACGTCGAGTGGGCCCACGTCATCGCCCCCAAGGCCAACATCGTCCTGATTGAGGCCAACAGCAACTTTGACGCGGACCTGATGCTGACGGCGGTCAACACGGCCCGGAACCTGTCGGGCGCTTCGGTGGTTTCCATGAGTTTTGGCGGCAGCGAGTCGGCCGATGATCTCTTCAGCAACTCGCTCTTCCTGACGCCGGCTAACCATCCCGGCGTGACCTTCGTGGCGGCCTCGGGCGACAGCGGCTCGCCGGGCCTGTATCCGGCTTACTCGCCGAACGTGCTGGCCGTGGGCGGCACCACGCTCACCCTCAGCGGCCTTAACTATGTCGGCGAGACCGCCTGGAGCGGAAGCGGCGGCGGCCAGAGCGCGTCTGAGCTCGCGCCGGTCTATCAGGACGGCGTGCAGAGTTCGACCAGGCGCCAGATGCCGGATGTGGCGTTTGACGCCGACCCCAGTTCGGGCGTGGCCGTGTACGATTCCTACGGGCAGGGCGCTTCAACCCCGTGGGTCCAGGTCGGCGGCACAAGCCTGTCGTCGCCGTGTTGGGCGGGCCTCATCGCGATCGTCAACCAGATTCGCGCATCCCAGGGCCTCTCTTCGCTCGACGGGCAAACAGAGACCCTGCCGGGCATCTACTCCCTCCAGGCGGCCGATTTCCACGACATCACCAGCGGCGGCAACGGAGGTTTCTCGGCCGGCGCCGGTTACGATGAGGTAACGGGCCGGGGCAGCCCGGTGGCCAACATCCTGGTGCCGGCGCTGGCGGCCACCAATATCCCCGCCCCTGTGGTGTTCTACTCGGCCAACATGGACGCCAATCCGGGCTGGACCTACCAAGGCCAATGGGCGTGGGGCCAGCCGACCGGCGGCTCGGGCAGCTCGGGAGGCCCCGATCCGACTTCAGGGCACACGGGCTCGAACGTCGTCGGGTATAACCTCTCCGGCGGATACGGCAGGATAAACAGCACGCTGTACGCCACCACGCAGGCCATCAACTGCTCGGGACGAACCGGGGTGACGCTTGGTTTCTGGCGATGGTTGGGTGTGGACTCGTCCAGCAGCGACCACGCGTACGTTCAGGTCTCCAGCAATGGCGCAAACTGGACGACGGTATTCCAAAACCCGTCGACCACCATCAATGAGCAGGCGTGGTCGTACCAGGTTTACGACATTTCCGCGCTCGCCGACAACCAGGCCGCCGTCTATGTCCGCTGGGGCATGGGCAAGACGAACAGGTCGGGGAGCGATTGCGGCTGGAACATCGATGACGTGACGCTGAGCCAGACATCCGGAGCGTCCACGGGCCCAAGGGTGGCCGACCCCAACATCAGCATCACCAGCGTCGGATCGGGCACGCTCGGCGTGTACAAGATCGGCGACACCGTGACGGCGCGGTGGAACGACACCGCCGGCGGCGACGCCAATACCGGCGCCCTGGCCGCCGCCAACCCGGTGACGGTGGACTTCAGCCAGTTCGGCGGGCCCTCCGCGGTGGCCGCGACGAACAGCGGCGGCTTCTGGACGGCCGGCTATACCATTGCGGCCGGGGCAATCGACTCGGCGAACCGCAACGTGTCGGTCACGGTAACCGACCTCGCGGGCAACGTGACGGCCAGGGCGGACACGACGAACCTGTCCGTGGACAACCAGGCCCCGGCGGCGAGCATGGCGCCCGTGACGCCGGACCCCCGAACGGCCCCCATCAGTCAGCTCACCATCGTCTTCAGCGAGCCGGTTACCGGGTTTGACTTGTCCGACCTCGAACTCACGCGCAGCGGCGGGGGCAACCTGCTTACCGGTTCCCAGACCCTCACCCCCATCGGCGACGTGACCTGGGTGCTGAGCAATCTCTCCGGCATAACGGGCACTCCCGGCATGTACGCGCTCGACCTGGCCGCCGCCGGCTCCGGCATAGTCGACGACGCCGGAAACCCGCTGGCCGCCGATGCGTCCGAGGCGTGGCTGTTCAATTCCGCGGTGGCGGGCAGGTACGTTTTCTACAACAACTCCGCCTGGGACGGCAACGATCCAGCCGCCAACACGGCCGACGACAACGCCATCGCGACCGACAAGCAAGCTCTGCTGCCGGGCCAGCCGGCCACGCCGGCCAACGTCACCAGCTACAGCCGGGGCATCAACGGCGTCATGGTTGACATTACCGGCCTGGCAGACCCGGCCGATCTGACGCCGGCCAACATCGGCAACTACTTCGCCTTCAAGGTCGGCAACGACGACAATCCCGGCGGCTGGAACGCCGCTGCGGCGCCTTCGGCCGTCCTGGTGCGCCAGGGCGCGGGCGGTAGCGACCGCGTGACGCTGATCTGGGCCGATGGCGCGATTCAGAAGCAGTGGCTCCAGATCAAGACACTCTCCGACGTAAACGGCGGGCACGCCGGACTGGCCGAGGATGATGTGTTCTACTTCGGCAACCTGCCCGGCGACGCCAACGGCGACGCGGCAGTTGACGCCGCCGACTACATCGTCCTCAAACGGGCTTTCGGCTCCAGCAGCGCGTCTTCCATGGAGCCCGCCGATTTCAACGGCAGCGGCACGGTGGACTACGGCGACCTCCAGGCCCTTCAGGGCAGCTTTGGGCAGAGCATTAACATGGCTTTCTCCGCTCCCCAGCAGATTGCGTGGGCGGGATCGGCGATGTCCATGACGGTGATGTCCATGATGGTGACGTCCATGACGACGGCCGGGACGCCCGACATTGTCCCGATGTCGGCGCCCGCGGCAGTTGAACCCGCCGCCGTCGCATCGCCGGCAGCCGCGGACGCCGCGGACGCCCTTGTCCTTTCGGTATCGCGGCAGTTGCCCGCCACATCGTCAGGACCGTCGGGCGTGGCAGCCGCGCCGGCCGCGACGGCGTTCACCACGTGGCCATCTTATGAGGAGCCGCCGACTCTGTTCGCCGGCCGCATCGAACCCCCGTCGATACCCCCCTGCCCCCTGCCTGGGGCGGGTAACGCGGGCCGTGGCAATGCCGACGTTCTCCAACTGGCCGGGCCGTGGCGGCCCGACGGCTCAGCCGGCCACGAGTCGCCCGATGAACCGTGTATGGACAGGCTGGCCGTGGACATCACAGGCAGGCTGCGTAAGGCCCGGCTGGACCCGATCGCCCTGGACGCACTGGCGGCGATAAGGTAGCCGCGCCTGCCGGCACGCGGCAGCCCAGGGGGCTTCGATGGAACCGCGGGAAGCCCGCCGCCTGACGGCGCCAATGCCGGCGGTGCGGCGCCAAGCAACGTGCGGCGAGAGATCGGCTTTCGGTTCATGGCCTGATGTCCTGTCTTCTTGGGGGAAGTTGTTCATGAGCCTTTTTAGCCTTTGGCTCACCCGCAGGTTCTCGAACAATGTCGCCGGTCTTCCAGGGCATTGGAAGGTAATCTGCAAACTCAGGGCTATTCTGTTTGAACAATCCGGCGGCCGGAGACCGCTTCCCTGATGCGCGACTGCATGTCCCTCTTGGTTACCATCCGAAACAGGCACAGCCCCTTGCCGCGCGCTTCCCAGAGTTGCCCGAGGGCATCCTTCTCGGCCGCGTCAGAGCCCGATTCGAGATGACCCCCCTTGAACTCCACCGCCAGAAACCGCCCATCCCTGAGCTTGGCAACGAAGTCCGGATAGAACTTGTCCGTTCTGGTCTGAAGCCAGAAAGCGAACTGGTCGCGCTGTAGATTCCGCTTGTCCAGCAGACTCCCCACGGCCTTCATCATGTAGATTCCCGCTTCGGCGGCCGTAACGTCCTTGTGCTGTGTGTTCCGATCCAGCCACAGCGCCAACTCGGCCTGCGTCCTGGGGGCGTGCGTGTCGAGAAACGATAGCTGCCGGTGGAGGTTATCCGTGAAGCTGCGCCAGCCGATCTTGCCCTTTTCGACGTCAATCTCGGCCCCGGTCTGCGGCCCATCGTCGATACGGAACTCGTCGGACCCAAGCAGCGAATCGCACTCGCTCAGTGGCCAGTGCCCCCCGTGGAACTGGTCTTCAAACAACTCGAACTGCCGGCCCCTCCGTACCGCCAGGAAGGGTACGGAGAACTTCTCACCCATCGCCGCCGGCCAGGCATCCTCGCCGCGGCTCTTCCGCGCCAGGCGCTCGACGGCCTTCTTCTCCTCCGCGGTCTCCACGCCCGCCTTCCAGGCGTTCTCATCCTGCCGCGTAATTGCCGGCCCCGCGTATTGCAGGAGCGTTGCCGTTATGTCCGCCGCCCCGGTGTCTATCGCCTGCCTGGCCGGCGCCGTCTGCACCCTCTGGCGAATCGCCTCTGGGATGGCCTCCAGCGTCGGCTTGCCCTGCAAGACCTCGGTTACCGGGTTCCACAGCGGCATGTCCGGCAAGCCGTCATACAAAGAGCCCGCCGTCTGCGGCTTGATACTCGCCCTCGCCTCGTATGGATCGAACCCGCTATCGACCAGCGCATCGGTCAGGGCGTTTGCGGCCTCGACAAACCCCCGCGAGGTCACGAACGCATAAGCGTGGTTCAGGTCGTCGCTGAGCTTGCGGTGGGCGTGCGGCATCCTCAGCACCCTGCCCATCACCTGCTCGACCGCCGTCCGGCTGTGAAGGTTCGACACGCTGCAAAGCACGTATGCGAACGGGCAGCTTTATCATCTCCTCGGCCTTGAGCTCCGCCGCCGACACGCTCGTAAGCACGTTGCTGTCTGCCGCCGGAGTAGCCGTGAACTCGATGATGCACGACGGGTTGAACCGCGCGAGCGTCTCGAACGACAGGTCCGTGCGGGCGTTGTGCGCCTCGTCCACTATAACCACCGGCCGGTGAAGCTTGAACACGTTGGCCAGGCTGCACGCCGGCTTGCCCGCCTCCGTCTTGTCCAGCACCTCAAGCTGTCCGGGCTTGAGGCTGCCGAAGTGGTCCATCATGTAGCCGTTGTCTTCGGTGTATACCTTCCGGCCTTCCGTGTCGCCGACACGCGGGGCCTGGATCGTCGAGACGATGACCACCGTGTCGGCCAGGAGGTCCCCCGGCTTTAGCGACGTGAGCGCATCCGACAGCCGCATGATCGACAGGCGCCCGCCGAATGCGGTATCCAGCGCCAGGCGGTACGGATGCCGCTTGTCCACCAGCGCCTTGACCGTCTGGTCCACGATCTGCGTTGTCGGCGCAAGCCAGAACACCAGGCACACCTCGCGCCGCAGATACTCCCTGCACGTCACGCCAACGGCATGGCTGGCCATCACCGTCTTGCCCCCGCCCGTCGGCACTCGCAGGCATACGTACGGCAGGCCGGGCAACTCCTTCACCTGCTGGTACGCCGCCCGGCCGGGCTTCCCGGCAAATGCCCGCTCTTCCGGCAGGTCCGCCACACCCGTCAGCGCGTTTACCCGCCGGAAATGCTCCGCCAGTTCGTCCAGGCACCGCCGCTGGTATTCTTTGAGTTGGAACATGTCGCTCATCCTGTTGTGGATTCGTCCGCTTCCGCATCCTCTTCCGTGATCGGCTTCCGCCGGGGCGCATACGCCTTGGTTGTGGATTCGTCCTCTTCCGCGTCCTCTTCCGCAGGAAGCGCCCCCTGTCTGCTTTGTCGAATCGTATCGGTCAGGAACTTGTCGAATTCATCGCGTCGGGCCTGGCCCGCCTGCCGATCCCGAACGTCCTGCGTCAAGTGGCGCTGACCTTTGATCGGGCTGTCCTGGAGTTGCCCGGCCCAGGCGCGAATCTGCCGGGATACGGACTCGGCCAAGCCTTTGAGATCTGAAATTTCAGATTTGAGATGCGCGAACCTCCCCATTCTCTCGCACAGAATCAGCATGGACCGCACCTCGCCGGCCGAGCCCCGGGCATAGTACAGGAAGGCCAGCAATTCGGCCGTGCTCCCGCGTTCAAAACCTTCGGCCACGTTGTTGCACACGGACAACCCCGCCCGCTGAAGTTGATTGGCAAGGTCGCCCTGACAGGCGAATGCCTTATCCGCGGTCACAGCGAAGATTCGCTCAGCCAGGACCATTCCCGCTTGCCAGACCGGGAGTTCCTCAAAACGGTTGTATTTCATCGACCTGTCCTTTTTGAAATCTCAAGTCTTCAATCTCAAATCTTCAATCTCAAATCTTCAATCTCAAATCTTCAATCTCAAATCTTCAATCTCAAATCTTCAATCTCAAGTCTTCAATCTCAAATCTTCAATCTCAAATCTTCAATCTCAAATGCCATGCTCCCTGCAACTCCAACAGACATCGAAAACGGCTCTCCCCTTTGGCGTGGCGAGCCCTCGCCGCTCTTGACACGGCGAAACCACAGGCGAAGCCGCTTTGACATGATCTCGCAAGCACCCGCGAAAACACGGCGCCCCAGGAACCGGCCGGCATGCAACCGGACATTCGTAAAGCTTCTTCCGCTTCCGAGCCAAAGCGGCGAGGGCTCGCCGCACTCCAAAGGCTTCGCTCTTCGCTGCGTCTGTCATTTGACCATGCCCTTGGCCACCGTCTATCCCAGGAATGAACTCCGGCGGAGCGACGGAGCGCACACAGCCGGCACGTACCGAATTTGTCGCCCATTATCTTCATGAGACCCTTATCTCATACGGCACCTGCTTGAACGTGACGCCCTCGCGCTTCAGGCGTGCCGCCCCGAGGCGGGAGCCTTCCCCGTAAATCACCTTCGGGCCGTCGTGGGCGGGAAGTTCGGCCAGGATGCGGGCGGTGAGGACGTTGCCGCCATTGGGCCGCTTGTCGCCAAGGATGCCGTTGAACAGGAGGTAATAGGCCGTGCCGTTGCACACGCCGATAAGCGGGGAAAAACCCTCTCCCTCCGGGAGAGGGTGGCCCGCGGGGCCGGGGGAGGGCCTCCGCCTCGGCCGCTTGGGGATCGGCTCGCCCGTCTCCGTGAAGAAAAAGTGCGCCGCAAGGTCCGCAAACCGCACCTCGGCGTTGATCTGCCCGTTCTCGTCAAAGATCGGATTCGACAGCTTGCAGTACCGGAACCCCCCGCCAAGGCCCTCAACCTTCTTTCCGCCGTTGCCGTTGGCGGTCTCGTAGCCCTGTGCCGCGCGGGTCAGCCGCTGAGCGGTGATGTTCTGGCAGATTTCAGGCTCCATCTCCACGCAGATAAACCGGCGACTTCCGCCGTCGGCTCTGTTGGCCGCGAGCACCGCGTGGCCTGTCCTCCCAAGGGCGATAACACTATACCCGTAAAGCGGCCGTATTGTCGACCGCCAGAACACCCCTGGAACAAGTTCCGCCTACGTGGCTCGCGACCGCCCAAAGCGGACATTTCTATTTTGGCGAAATAGCGGACATTTCTACTTTGGCTTGACATGTAGATGATCACCGGCTTTGGCCGATCGGGCATCGTCGCCGGCTGCGTTGCTTGCGGTGAGGTGCCTCGAACCGCCGGCTGGGTCGTCGTCAGCCGGGGCTGGCGGTGCTGGCTGAACAACCAGTCCCACACGGACTGGCTTTCGTAGACCTCCGCCCAGCATGCCGTCGGCGCGCCGGTAAGGACGGTGAACCTCGGTTTGCCGCCGGCGGCCTTGAGGGCGACGAACATGTCGCGCGGGTAATGGATGATCGGGCTCTTCTCGCCGGCGAAGATCCATACCGGCACGCGGGCGAAACTCGCCGCCGAGTTCGGGTCGCCCCCGCCGCTGACCACCACCGCCGCCGCCCACATGTTCGGGTCCGCCTTCAGGGCGTTGAACGTGCCGAACCCGCCCATCTCCTGGCCCGTGACGTACATGCGGTTGGGGTCCAGGCCGAACTCCCGGCCAAGGTTTTCAACCAATTGCAGCAGCACGCTCATGGCCGGGAAATGTTTCCTGCCAGGCTTCGGCTTGGTGTTGCCGTACGGCTCGTCGCCCCACCAGTTGGGGCTCTGCGGGGCCAGCACGAAGCAGGGGCGCCGCTGCTGAAACTCAGGCTTGGCCAGGACGCCGATAGGGTACGCCGCGAGGAGTTGCAGGCTGTTGCCTCTGCCCTCGCCGGGTATGCCGTGCAGGCAGACCACCATCGGGTAGGGCTTGCCGGCCTCATAGCCGGCCGGCTTCTGCAAGCGGTATTCCATCGTCTGCCCGTCAAGCGTTGTGAACTTGCGAGGCTCGTAGACCTTCATGAGCATGGCCACGTCCGGGCCTTGCTTGCCGTGCTGGCCAGGCACCTTCGTGGTGTAGTTTGGCCCTGACGAACCGGAGTCGCCCGGCTGTCCGGCGGGCCTGGCGGGCCTGTCCTGCCCAAGGCAGGCCACCGTCGCCAACAACATCGCCGCCAGCGCCGCGACGGCCGACACCGCGACACCCGACGCCGCGACACCCGACGCCGCGACACCCGACGCCGCGACACCCGACGCCGCGACGCCCGACGCCGCGACACCCGACGCCGCCGCGGATCCCTTCGTCGCCGCGACACCCGACGCCGCCGCGGATGCCTTCGTCGCCTCGCCAAATGCTATTCTCGCGATTCGATCCATGTGATTCTCCAAATGGCGCCCGCCCGCCCCGCCTGCCTGGGCCGGCGACGGCCCGCGCCGAATCGGCCTGGCCTGCGCCGTGAGCGTCCGTTACGCATTATAACCGATCCCGCCAAGGCTGGTAGCGGCGTGCGGCCCATCCACGCTGAATCCCATGCCCACGATTTGCGCCTTCGGGCCATCCCACGACGAATCCCATGCCCGCGATTTGCGCCTTCGGGCCATCCGAGACCTTGCCTTTTCCCACGAATCGCGTAAACTGACCAACTCAGCCGCACTTGGCCGGAGTGGCGGAATTGGCAGACGCGCGGGATTCAAAATCCCGTGGCCGATAAGGTCGTGTGGGTTCGAGTCCCACCTCCGGCATCCTGCTTCGCTCCAGACCGCTAAAGCGATCCGGA
>Ga0315279_10008723_pt1 | contig 12219 bp, 8 predicted proteins | sample YL17G06_20_MG_FD_203694 | JGI IMG/M metagenome (GOLD analysis project Ga0315279, IMG submission 203694) | Sediment microbial communities from Yellowstone Lake, YNP, Wyoming, USA - YL17G06_20 | ecosystem: Environmental > Aquatic > Freshwater > Lake > Sediment | place: USA: Wyoming | collected... | reverse complement strand
GTGATCAGACAATGCGCGCCGGCGAAGAAGGAAGTCAGTACCTCATCCACCACCTGCTCCTGGCCGATGATGACTTTTCGCAGTTCGGCCAGGATTTTGGCCTTGCTCTGCTTGAGCTTCTCGACCAGTTCCTTGACCTGTGTCTCAGTCATTTCTGCCATGCATCGGTCTCCGCTTACTGTGGCGCCGGTACGGCCTCTTGCATCCGCTTGATCAGGTCTTCGACCGTCACTTTGTCCACTTCCGCCCGGAAGTTCATGCCGATGCGATGGCGCAGCACGGGCGTCAGCACCGCTTTGACGTCGTCGAAGGTCACCGTGTTCCGCCCGCTCAGCGCCGCCTTGCTCTTGGCGCCCAGGACGATGTTCTGCGACGCGCGCAACCCCGCGCCCCAGGTGATGTATTCCTTGGCGAAGTCCGTCGCCGTCGTCTCGCCGGTGCGGCTGGCGGCGACCAGGTCCACGATGTAGCTGAAGATCGCCGTGGGCACCGTGACTTCGCGGATGACGGTCTGCGCGGCCAGCAGTTCTTCGCCGCTGATCACCGGCCGCAAGCTCACCTGCTGGGCGCCCGTCGCCGCCTGCACGATCATCACTTCCTCGTCTTCCGTGTTGTACGGCATCATGACGTTGAACATGAAGCGGTCCTGCTGCGCTTCAGGCAGCGGGTAGGTGCCCTCCTGCGCGAACGGGATCTGAGTGGCCAGCACGTAGAAAGGTTGGGGCAGGGCATAAGTCTGTCCGGAGAGCGTCGTCTGTTTTTCCTGCATGGCTTCCAGCAGCGCGGCCTGCGTCTTGGGCGGCGTGCGGTTGATTTCGTCGGCCATGACGATGTTGGCGAAGACGGGGCCCTTGACGAATTTCAGTTCGCGGTTGCCGGTGGTGCGGTCTTCCTCCAATATTTCGGTGCCGGTGATGTCGGCCGGCATCAAGTCGGGCGTGAACTGGATGCGTTTGAAATCCAGTTTCAGGATCGGCGCCAGGCTGGTGATCAGCAGCGTTTTGGCCGCGCCCGGCACGCCCGTGATCAGGCAGTGTCCGCCGGCGAAGAACGCCGTCAGCAGTTGATCGATCGGCTCAGCATGGCCGACGATCACGCGCTTGAGTTCTTCCACGATTTTGATCCGGGCGTCGCGCAGGTAAGCAACGTCTATTTTTCCTGCTGGCATTCGCAGGGCCTCCGCTTTGAATTGCGATCGGTCTTGAAACAGGTTTTCATCTGTTTCACATACAATTGAACCGGCCCGATACCTTAACCTTTTACGAAAAATTGCTCAAAGCGCAGCGCGGGCGCCATGGAGCAGCCGAGTCGTTTTGGCTGCTTCTTGCAGCACTCGTGCATTGCCGAATCCCGTTCTCTTTCGGGATTACCTGCTGTAATCCGGTGTATTTGTGTTAAGGTCAGACCTGTGCAATGATGAACTTGCACGCCGAGGTGGACGAACATGGCTCGCCCCAAGCCTGAATACAGGCCGTTGCGCGCGGAACCTTGTGGGACAATCCTCCGGATTGTCCCGCCGCGATCCGGAGGATCGCGGCACGGCACACGACGCGGCTTCTTGCAGAAATCGGCCGTGATGCTCGGCGGCGCCGCTTTCGCCGGCGCGCTCGGCGGGATGTTCTCCAAGCTCCATGCTGATGACGACACCAAGAACGAAACCGTCAAGACGGGCGAACTGTTCTTCCCGCGCCTGAAGTTCCATGTGCGCGACCGCAGGCTGGACATCTGGAACACCGGCCCCTCCGGCGACGCGATCCTGCGCCGCAAACTCGTCGAACTGACCAACGTCAACGCCAGCCCTGAACCCGTCGTCGTCGAACTCGAAGACCTCGGGAAAATGGCCCGCTATCCCTACGTCTTCATGACCTCGGAAAGCGAATTCGATCTCGAACCCAAGCAGGCCGACAACCTCCGCGAATTCCTGATGCGCGGCGGCTTCGTGCATGCCGACGATTGTTGCCATCCCAACTCCAAAGACCGGACGACGAAATCCGATCTCGGCGAGAACTTCGAATTCAAAGACCGCGAAAGCGGCAAGACCGGCGTCGACGGCGACCGCTTCTTCATGGATTACTGCCGCATTATCAACTCGCTGTTCCCCGACAACCCGATGCGCCGCATTCCGGACAACCACGAAATCTACCGCTGCTACTTCAACTTCCCCAAAGGCTGCCCGATTATGCAGGGCGTCGATCACGGCGCCTGGGGCCTCTTCGAAAAAGGCACCGGCCGCCTGATGACCGTCGCCACGCCCGGCGATCTGCACTGCGGCTGGATGTCGATGTATTTTGGCGCCATGCGTGACATGGAAGCGATCAAGATGGGCATCAATGTCCTGATGTATTACCTGACGCACTGATTTCCGACATTCAATCTACGCTTTCCGATTGAACAGCAACGCGCCCTGTTCGTAGCGTGGGCGTCCCGCCCATACCCCCTGTCCCCACGAATAATTCCGTCTTCCTTGCGTCGCAACGACTTGCGCGATCCTTGATTCGCCTCTCTTGAGCGCTATTTTTCAGTGATGAATGCCCTCGGCGACATCTTCCGGAACTCTCGTAACGTTTCTCAATGCGCTTGGCAAGTGCTGCGCTATCTCGGCAGCTTCATCTGGCTACTGTTGTAGCCCAAGGCGATACTGGCCGCCAGAATCCTTGCGCTGCAGAGCCAACTGGCCGTCTGCAAGCGCCGCCTTGCGGCGGGCAAAGCTCCGCAGCCGCGCTACCTGTTCCGAGACAACGATGGCATCTACGGCCACGGCGTGCGTGCGTTCCTCGACAGTTGCGGTATCGAGGAAGTACGCACCGCGTATCGCAGCCCGTGGCAGAATCCCTACCTCGAGAGATTTGGCGGCGCCCTCCGTCGCGAGTTGCTCGACCACGTCATTGTCCTCAACGAGCGGCGTCTTGTGCGCCTGCTGGCCGTGTTCATTGAGCGCTACTACCACACCGACCGGCCGCACCAAGGACTCGACGGAGACACGCCTGTCTCGCACGTCAAGCCGCCTGTGTTCACCGGCCCCACCAAACTCGTCGCCATGCCCGTCCTCGGCGGACCCCATCACACCTACCAGCGCGTCGCGGCCTGAACGGTCGCGCTGGCTGCGCCGTGCACAACCGGAAACGACCACGCCCAAAGGAACCGCCGCGTCCGCTCGCTCGCCAACCGCCCTCGCTCTGTTCCACCGCGCCTTCATGAACTCGCCCGCACAACTCATCAACGCACAGAAGCGGCCATACGCCCCCCCAACTAGGGCCGCCGTTCTTCCTCGGTGCGCCCCTCACCGCCCCGACGGAGTTCTTCGGGGGACACGATATCGCAACATGTTCGAGGCAAACAGGTTCCGGGGCTGGATATCTCAACTGGCGGAGAGGGAGGGATTCGCCCCCCCCTGTTTCAGAAGTTCAAGCAGGGCCAAGAGTTATACGTAACTCTTGAATTCTCAATAATCTAGGTCTAATGGTCAGTGGTGGTTGTTTGTCGTCATTTGTCGTTGTTTGGACGGCCCTTCGGACAGCCGTTCGGACAGTTGCCACGGGAAATGGCCCTGCCAGTCGGATTGCTGCGAGTCATGGAATCAGATGGGCAGCAGGATTGGCGCGCTTCCCATAACGCTACTGGTTGTGGCCTTCAGGTTCGGTAAGGCAGGATGAGCGCTGTCCTGACCCACGTTTTGCCGGGGGCTTTCACAGGCCGAACAGGCATCGCGCGCCCAAGTTCACTGGACGTACGTCGGCAGGCTGGAACGCGGCCAGGCCACGCCGGGCCTTGATCTCCTTGGCCGTCTGGCTGAAGCCCTGAAGGCCCCCGTGACAGAGCTTCTGCCGACGACAGTAGTTGGCCACATGCCCTTCCAGCCACGGCAGGCCAGGACGCGCCTCGAATCCATCCTCAAGCACCGACGGCAATGCGGCGCGCAACCTTGGCGGCGGCCACGGCAGGCGGAGGCGACGCGGCCCAGCCCCCAACGAACACCAACTCTTCTTCGACGATCTGCACAATCACAACAATGTGGGCTACGCACAGGGGTCGCTGGCGCGGACCTTCGCGGAGTTGGCCGAGAGCAACAATATGCTCTTTACGGGCGATTTCCCGAGGGAATCGGCAATGCTTCACCGCCTGGTGTATTACGATTACTACCATACACCGTTCTCGGCCTCGGACGAGGACGGGGCTGGGGGAGTGAATTGGCATTACGTGCGCGTGGTTCAAGCCAACGGGCAACTGGCCTGGTCGAGCCCGATCCGGCTGGCTGCCTCGACCGGCCGCACACGAGAGAGAAGTGCCAACTGCGAATCCCCAAAGGAAAACGACCATGACAATCCACATGCCATTGTGTGCTTTCCATAAGCTACCGGCCCTCGCAATCATTTTGTTGACCGTCGGCGAATTGACGAGCCGGAGCGGCGCGCAGGACGACGCCAGCCCGAAGATCAAAGTGGCCGCGTCGGAGGCGTCCGCCGAGTCCGCCGGCGCGCTACTGCATACGCGCAGTGCGTGGCGATGCTATTTCGTCTTTGCGAATGAATTGGTCCGTTGGGAAGACGGTGAGGTGTCGCCCGCTAAATTGGCGCAGGCGGGGAAATCCAAGAACCTGGTCAAGGCCGGGAGGGCCGCACCGCTGCAAGGCCCGCCAGCCGGCTGGATCGCGGCCGAATTCGACGACTCGGCCTGGCTGGCGACGCCCGGCCCGCTGGTCCACAACGGCGTGCGGCGTGATCTGGCGCTGGTCTGCCTGCGGGGTCGGTTCGAGGTGGCCGACCCGCCCAAGGCCGGCCTGTCGCTGTCGCTTGCCTATCGCGGCGGCGCGGTCGTCTATCTCAACGGCCGAGAGATCGGCCGGGGAAGCCTGCTGGCCGGAGCCGTCAAGCCCGAGACACCGGCGGAAGACTACCCGAAGGATCTCTACCTGGACAAGGACGGCAGTTTGCTAAGCGTCGTCCCCGGCACGGACCGGAACCCCAACCCCAACAAGGACCTTTTGGAGCAGCGCAAACGAAAGCTGACAGTCAAGGTGCCGGCCGATGGGCTTCAGAAGGGCGTCAACGTCCTGGCCATTGAACTGCACCGCGCGCCGACCGCCGAACTCTACTACAAAACGCCGCGGAAGGAACGAGTGCCGGTGGATTGGTCCATGCTAGGCTTCGAGGGCCTGACGCTCGCAGGCAGCAAGTCTGATGCGGCGCCCAAAACCAGCGGCCTGCTCGCTTGGGCGGGCAACCCGCTGGCCGATGCATTCGATAGCGAGCCGGGCGATCCCTGTGCGCCGGCCGTCCCGGTCCGCATTGCCGCCACGCGCAATGGCGCGTTCGATGGCGTGATCCTGCTACGCTCAGCGGAGCCGATCAAGGGTTTGAAAGTCACACTCAGCGACCTGGGCGGCGCGGGCCAGGGCATTCCGGCCTCTGCGGTGCAGGTCCGCTATGCAACGTCCGGCCATCCGCCGGTCCCGGACTCGCCCATCCGCCATCCGGCCGGGGCAAAGTTCCTGGGCATCCTTCTGGAAGAACCGCCGAAGGAAGTGTCCTTGCCGGCCGGGGCTAAGGCCGTGACGATGGGCGTCTGGCTTACCGTGTGCGTACCCAAGAGTGCAGCCGCGGGCAAGTACGAAGGCACGGCCACGATCACGGTCGGCGCCGGAAGCGCCAAGGTGCCGGTCCAGGTCACGGTGGCCGACTATGCCTTGCCCGATCCGAGGAACTTCGTCACTCACACCGCGCTGGTCGAGTCGCCCGAATCGGTTGCCCTGCAATACGGCGTGCCCCTCTGGTCCGACGAGCACTTCAAGCACTTGGACAAGTGCTTCAGCTTCCTCGGCCAGATCGGCAACAAGAGCCTTTACATCCCGATCACCGGCCAGACCAACTTCGGCAACGAGTTCACCATGGTCCGCTGGATCAAGCAGGGCGATGGCAGCTATAAACACGATTTCTCGGTGGTCGAGAAGTACCTGGACCTGGCCCTAAAGCATATCACCGGCCAGCCGATGGTGTGCATCTATGCTTGGACGCCGGTCATGGGCGGCGGCAGTTTCGGTAAAACGCCCGAGGCCGGCAAGAACGCCAGCCCGCTATTGTTTACGGTCTACGACCCAGCCACGGGCAAGATGGCCAACGAGCGCGGCCCGGACTGGGGCACGCCGGAGATTCAGCCCTTTCTGAAGCCGGTCTTCGACGGCCTGCGGAAGGCTCTGGCCGACCGCAAGATCGAGAAGTTCGCCATCGGCATCACCGAGGACTTCACACCCAGCAAGCAGGCGGCCGACGATCTGAAGGCCGTCTCCGGCGACGCCCCCTGGGTTGTCCATTCCCACGGCAAACCGGGCAACTTCCTGGGCCATCCCGTGACCGAGGGCGCCTATGTTTGGGGCAACCCCATGCTTCGGCTCTCGACCGACCCGATGAAACAGTACGGCTGGAGGGCCGCGCCGTGTCTGACCATCTATCCGCGTTACGGCGCCGGCACGATGGGCATGCTCACCGAGCAGTACCCGCCGGGGCTCTTTCACGCCATTACCGAAGGCGCGGTGGCGGCTGGTGTGCGCGGCATGGGTCGCATCGCCCTGGACTACTTCCCGTGCATCAAGGGCCCCCGGAACCAAACAACCTGTGTGATCTCGCGCTTCCCGACGCGGGCCCGGCCGGGCAATCCGATGCTCAGCGGCGGCGCGACGTTCCTCTCGCCGGAGGCCGGCGGCCCGGTAGCAAGCGTCCGCTTTGAGACCTTCCGCCTGGGCATCCAGGACACCGAGGTGCGCACGTTCATCGAGCAGGCCCTGTTGGACAAGATACTCCGCGCCAAGATCGGTGACGATCTAGCCAGCCGGACCGCGGAGGTGCTCGACGAACGGCTCCTCGCCATGATGACCGCCGGCCAGCACAGCGGCAGCAGCATGAGCAGCATGGGCAGTGACGTGAGTTGGCTATGGTACGCCGCCACTTGGCCGGAGCGGACCGCCCGGCTCTATCAGCTTGCGGCTGAGGTCGGCAAGGCGATCGGGCAAGACGGGCCGTGATGGGCATGAAGAATCCATACGAACGCAAAGCAGGAGGCGCCCCATGAGTCGTACCAGGCAACGCCGATTCCTGGCGGAGAGCGCCGCGGCCGGTTCGGCCGCACGGCTGGCGGCCGCGGCAGGCGGAGGCGACGCCGCCCAGCGCCCAAACGAATACCAACTCTTCTTCGGCGATCTGCACAATCACAACAATGTGGGCTACGCGCAGGGGTCGCTGGAGCGCACCTTCGAGATCGCCCACAATCACCTCGATTTCTTTGCCTTCACTCCGCACGGCTGGTGGCCCGACATCGGGCACTACGAAAACGGCATCGAGCAGAAATGGCTCGAGGGCTTCGAGGTGACCCAGCGGCGGTGGCCGGAGGTGCTGGCCATGGTCCGCAAGTATGACCGGCCGGGCTGCTTCGTGCCGATTTCCGGCTACGAGTGGCACTCGACCGCCTTGGGCGATTACCACATCCTCTTCCCGACGATCAAGGCGGAATACGCGAGCTTCAGCGATCTCCGCCAGTTCCAGCAGTTCGCCAGGCGGCACAAGGCGATCCTGGTCCCGCACCACCCGGCCAATCGCCGCGGGCATCGCGGCGCCGCTCCGGCCTACTGGGACCCGGAAGTCTCACCGGTCCTGGAGATCTACTCGGATTGGGGCAACGCCGAACACGACCGGGCCCCATATCCTTACATCCGTCATACCGAAGGCGGCCGCTGGACCGGCAACACGCTCCAGCAGTTCCTCGCCCAGGGCCATCGCGTGGGCGTGATCGCCGGCACCGACGATCACCTCGGCTATCCGGGCGCTTACCGCGAGGGGTTGGCGGCCGTGTGGGCGACCGGGTTGACCCGCGAGGCGATCTTCGACGCCCTGCGGAACCGCCGCGTCTACGCCGTGACCGGCGACCGCATCGCGCTGGATTTCCGCCTGAACGGCCGCCGCATGGGCCAGGAGATGGCCTATGCAAGGCAGCGGGCGCTCTCGGTCATTGTGACCGGCTGGGACGTCATAGACCGCGTCGAGATCCTCAAGAACAACCGCGTCATGCACCGCCAATTCCCGATCGACCGCACACCGGGCCGCGACTGCTGGACCAAGCCCGTGCTCCTACGATTCGAATACGGCTGGGGCCCTTGGCCCGCCCTGGACATGGCCCGGGTTTGCGACTGGGACATCTCGATCACGCTGCAGGGCGGCCGGCTCGAACAGGTGCAGACTTGTTTCCAGTCGGGCCCCTTGGACGAGTCCCGTCGTGACCGGATTCTGGAGCGATCCGAGCGCCACGTGCGCCTGCAATCATTCACCGCCCTGCGCCAGCAGTTCGAGGACATTTCGACCAAGGGCCTCGTGCTCAGGGCCAGCGGCGGTCCCGAGACGCGCGTCACGGTGAGCCTTGCCGCGCCGGCGCGAGTGTCGCTGGCGCGGACCTTCGCGGAGTTGGCCGAGCGCAATGAGATGCTCTTTACGGGCGACTTCCCGAAGGAATCGGCAATGCTTCATCGGCTGGTGTTTCACGATCACTACCATACTACGTTCTCGATCTCCGACGAGGACGAGGCAGCGGGAGTGGATTGGTATTACCTGCGCGTAGTTCAAGCCAACGGGCAACTTGCCTGGTCGAGCCCAATCTGGGTCGCTGCCTCGAGGTAGCGGTTCACCCATCCAGGGCGATGGCACCGATGCACCGACCGATGGCGAAAAGAGGGAGGGTATCGGGCTGTCCTACAAAGGCATCTGGGGTACAGCCCGCTGCCGCCGCCCTTCTCCTTGTTCTTCCAGATGCGGATGAACTTGCCCTCGCGCCCCAGCGACTCGTAGATCCCGTCGGTCTTCTCGCGGGAGTCGGGTCGGCCCACGATGGCCGAGCCTCCACAAGGCCAACCGTAGCCCCCGGCCACGAACACCACCGGCTGGCCGGCGACAGATCCCTGCGCTGTACGGCGGCCGGGCCGCTCGCCGCCAGGATGCCCATCAGCATGCGCGCGGCAACCGCTTTCACCTTGGTCCAGGACATGATTCGCTCCACTCCATGTAATAGGTTCAAACCTGCCACAGTCGCGGCGGATTTGCCTGAACCTACCACCACCGTTTGTCCCACGAACCCGCCGGCAAGGTCACCGCGCCGGCCTCGCCGATGCGGCTTGCCAGTGCCGCCGCCGATCCGGCATAGCCGAGTTTCGCAAAGTGTGATCGGAGTCTCTCCAGTCCTCGTGCTACGCGATTCGACATCCGGCGGTCTACTCATCGCGGGCCTGACTCGGGCGCCGATTCATCCACGTCGTCCCGCGGCGGGTTGAAGAGCATCGGCTTTACGCCATCAAAAGCCTTTAAGACCGCCTTGTAATCGGGGTCGTCCTTGGTTGCGAATACCGCACGGCCACATTTTTCCGTGCCGCCGGCGCTCTTGGCCAGCGGCGCCAAGAGGAACTCGTTGAGCTGAGGATTGATCACCCGCAGCCACTTCTTGCGCGGGACCGCTGGCCGCCCGTCGCGCGAAACATGGCACGCAGCGCACCGCCTTGCGGCCACGCCGGCCAACACGCGGTCCAGCTCGGGCGGGTAAACGCCGCGGCAGCCCGGCAAGGCGTGGTTCTTCGACCGGCTCGTGCCGTAGTAAGGCACGTTCAGGTCAATCCATGTCAGCACCCGCTGCCGGCTGGCCGCATCCATCGCCACGCGCGGCTTGCCTTCAGCATCGGGGTGTCGGGAGACAATCACCTCGGCCAGCCTGCTCGCCGGAGAGCCCCAAAACTTTGGTGTGATTTGCAGGATGTTCAGTTCCTGCCCATCCACAGTCTGGATCCACTTCGTGTAGCGGTTGGCGCGGCCGCCCTCGCGCGCCAAGTGTTCGTAGGAGACGTTGAAGAAATCGGTCCGGTCACCTGTCAGATCCAGGCCCTGCGGCGGGTCCGGTGGTTTGTGGCACTCGGTGCAGTAACGGTCGAGCACAGGCTGCACGATTTGGGCATAGCTGAACCCGCGGAGTCCCCACTCCGGCGGCGACAGATCGCGCGGTTCGGTGCTGAGCGTCGCACGCATCCGAGAAGCATGGTCGCTGGTCTGATCTCGCGGCTCATGGCACCCCACGCAACCCTGCACCTCGCCGGGCATCAGGTGCGTGAAGCTCCGCATCCGCTGCACTGCCCGGCCTTCCCCATCCAGCGCCATGAAGTAAATGGGCTTGTTGGCCGGGACCTTGAAACAGGCCGAGCCGTCCTCGGCCACCGGCACGAATCCCCAGACCTGCTTGGGCGAGAGGGTGGCCCCGCAGGAAACCACGGGGAACTGCGTACCGATCTCGGGGTGTTTCCAGAAGTGGGCCCGCTCGGACTTGGGCACCTCCTGCACCACGCAGATCTGCTTCACTTCGCCCCGCCGGACGTACGGCGCCAAGCCGCGGTACACGTCTTGAAGAATGACCGTGGCCCACGGCTCGGAGCGTTCGGGAAGGCTCGAGGGGATCTCCGGCGGCCGGGGTCGAGGGCGGAGCGGCTGGGGGCTGTAAAAGCCCAGGCCGTCGCGGGGCCGAAGCACCTCGGCGCAGCGGGTCCCCTCGTAATCGCGGAGCAGGATCGTGCCGTACCGGCTGACCAGGAAAAGTTCCTGATCCAGGGGGAACGGCCGCTCGTAGGGGCCCCGCGGCCCGGTGCCCCGCGTCACCTTGTCCACCTGGCCGATGTCAATCTCCGGTGTGAGGTTGCGGATCGAGGCCTGGGCGTTGTTGCCGTGCCGCGGATCGAGAATGCCGACCGCGCCGCCCAACTCGCCATTGTGGCTGGTTATGGTGCAAAGGATCTCCGTCGTGCCGGGAATCGGCTGCGGCTCCATGAACGCGCAGCCGCTCACCACCCGGTTGCCAAAGAAGGTCCGGAGTTGGGTGCCGTCGGGGTTCAGCGTCCACAGACCGTGGATGACCGAGACGGGCCGGTCAACGTATTCCCAGCGGCAGTACATGATCCGGCCGTCGGCCGTCACACAGGGCGTGAAGTCGTTGAGATAGTTGGCCGAGAGCCTACGCACGTTTTCGCCGTCACGGTCCATCCGATGCAGCACGCCCACCAGCGAGACCCAGCAGTAGGCCACTTGCGGATCGCGCGACGAGAGGAACGCGATGCCGCCATCAGGGAGCCAGCAGGCATCGAAGTTGTACGAAGGATGCCGGGTGAGCTGCACCAGCCCGGCGCCGTCGGCGTTGACGCGGTACACCTGGTAGTAGTCGTTTTCGCTCTTCCGCCAACTGAAGAGGACTTCTTTGCCGTCCCAAGAGAGGTCGCAGCCGAGAATCTGGCCCTGGGGCGAAGCGACAAGCTTTTCCAATCGCCCGCCGTCGGGACCGGGGGTGAAGACGAACAGGCCACCGCCCGGCTGAAAGCCCTCGTTGTGGTAGGTGTAGACGTGCGAACAGCGGACCCGCTGCCGTTGGACCACGACGATCTTCCGAAAGCCCAGCCGGCCAACCAACAGGTCCGCGGCCAGCTTCTGCGAATCGGGCCTGCGGGCCAGCTCGGCATAGCGTGTGTCGCGGTCATACTGCTCGGCCCTGCGTGCTTCCGCTGTGTGCAGGCTTTGGACCCAGCGCAAGTCCTGTGGCCCAAGCAAAGGATCGCTGTCCGGTGAGCACACGGCCGGCGCGGTTTGGGCGGAGCGCTGCGTCTCCTCGACCGCCGTTGTCCCCGCAGGCTTCGGCTCTTCACCGCGGCTCGCGACGCAGGCGGAGAGCAGCGACGCACAGGCGACAAGAGCTGCTCTGAGATTCACGGCCGTTGCTCCCCTCTGGATTCGGTCCTGACGACGGCTCAACCTAGCGGGCCTGTTTACATCATTAAACCACGGCCTCTGGCCGTGAGACCCGAGAAGGTTCGACCGATCCGGCGATCCATGCAGGTTCCCCCTCGGGGAAAGCCCCAGGGCAAAGGGGGAACCATGCATGAGTGGCAAAGCCTGTCCCATGTGCGGTGGGACTGCAAGTACCACGTCGTGATCGTGCCGAAGTACCGGCACAAGGTCTTCTACGGGAAGATGCGGAGAAGGGCAGGGGAAATCCTGAGAGAATCGTGCCGACAGCGTGGAATCGAATTACTGCAGGGGAATGCGATGCCAGACCATTGCTTATTGGTCCGCGCGTAGCTAATGCGCCAGGATTGGTGGGGCGGGGGGGCGCCCCCCCCCGGGGGGCGGCGGGGGGGGGCGCCCCCCCCCCCCGCGCGGGGTA
>Ga0315279_10008722_pt1 | contig 12221 bp, 12 predicted proteins | sample YL17G06_20_MG_FD_203694 | JGI IMG/M metagenome (GOLD analysis project Ga0315279, IMG submission 203694) | Sediment microbial communities from Yellowstone Lake, YNP, Wyoming, USA - YL17G06_20 | ecosystem: Environmental > Aquatic > Freshwater > Lake > Sediment | place: USA: Wyoming | collected... | reverse complement strand
CGCTTCCTTCTTGCCTAAAAAATGCGACATGTCGGTGGAAGCGACGACCAGGATTTTTTTCGTTTTGGCCAATTCCTCCAGCGCGGCGGCCATCGCCCGCGTCGTCGAGTCGTTGGGTACGCCCATCACGACCGGAACGATCCTGGCCTTGGGCAGGGATTTCTGGACCCATGGGACCTGGACCTCGACCGAGTGTTCCTCGGCGTGGGCCTCGGCGTTGAAACGGAAGCCGCCGGAACGGGCCAGGAGCCGGGCCGCCTCGACATCGACGGCGGCGGGGCCGAGCGGCGTCTCGAATGCGCCGTCGGGCCAGATGGACGCGCCTTCGAAACCGACGTGGTGGGACGGGCCGAGGATGACGACGGTTTCGTAATCCCGCCCCTGGAGCAGCTTGTAGCCGAAGGCGGCGACACGTCCGGAATAGACGTATCCGGCGTGGGGCACGATCAGGGCCCGGATCCGGCCGGAGACCGGCGCGGGCGAGGCGTCGGCCAGGAAGGCATCAATCTGGGCGGACAGACGGGCCTTGTCCTGGTCATAGAATTGCCCGCTCCAGACGGCCTTGCGCACGCCTTGGGCATAGGCGGTTGCACAAGCCAGCAGCACAAAGACGATCGACCAACTCGGTTTCTTCATCGGCGTGTCCTTTCCTCGATCATAGAAGCGAAGCAAATAAAAATCAATGTCGGATAGGGCTCGGGGCAAGCCGAGTCAAACATGTTTGTTTTCCCTGGCGAATAAAATGTCGGCGGGTCCTGCCTGCTCCGGCGCCCCGAATTCCGCTCGCTCCACCCATCCCCCAGTGGGTCCCTTCCGCTCGCGGAATCCGGGTCATCCGTCGCGTCACCCGCCGAGATTTCAAGTTGCCCAAATAATAAACCGGCGTCTGGCGGGATCGGGCTGGATTTTGCCCGCCGTCTTTTGCGCTGGTACCGCCGGCACAAGCGCGACCTGCCCTGGCGGCGGACGACCGACCCCTATGCCGTGTGGGTGTCCGAGGTCATGCTCCAGCAAACGACGGTCAACGCCGTCATTCCTTACTATGAAAAATGGCTGGCGCTGTTTCCCGATGCCCCTGCCCTGGCCCGCGCCCCGCTGCAAAAAGTCCTCAAGGCCTGGCAGGGTCTCGGCTACTATCAGCGGGCGCGCAACCTGAGCGCGGCGGCCAAGATCATCGTCGCCCGCCACGGCGGCCGCCTTCCCGGCGACGCCGAAGCGCTGCGCGACCTGCCCGGCTTCGGAGCTTACACGACGGCGGCGGTCCTCAGCGTCGCCTTCGGCCGGAGAACACCGCTCGTCGACGCCAACGTCCGCCGCGTCCTCCTGAGGGTGTTTGGAATCCATGGAGAGGCGCAGACGCGGCACGATCGGGCCTGGCTCGAACGCCTGGCGCCTCTCCTCCCCGCCCAGCGGCCCGGCGATTTCAACCAGGCGCTGATGGAGCTCGGCGCCTTGGTCTGCCGGCCCAAGAACCCCGTCTGCCTGCGCTGTCCGATCGAAGCGGATTGCGCCGCCTTCGCCGCGGGCGAACAGGAGATCATCCCCTCTCCCAGGGAGCGGCTCACGCGCCGGATCACCGCCGTCGTGGGGGTCATCATGGAGAACGGCCGCGTGCTCATCCAGCGCCGACCGGAAACGGGGCTTCTGGGCGGGCTGTGGGAATTTCCGGGAGGCAAGGTCAAGCGCGGCGAAACGCTACGGGCCGCGCTGGCCCGGGAGCTCAGGGAAGAACTCGGCGCGGCGCCGACGTGGTCGCTGCCGCTGATGACCGTCGACCATTCGTACACCCGATTTCGCGTCACCCTGCACGCCTTCCGCTGCGCCTTGGCCGCGGAACCGAAGCGCGATCTAAAAAACCGGCGCTGGGTGCGGCTGTCCGCTCTGCGCGCCTACCCGTTCCCCTCGGGAAGCGCTAAAATCGTGGAGAGGCTTTTAACTGACGCCGGGAGCCCAGCTCCGCCGGCGTCAGGCGGACGCTGAGGATGTACGGATCCTCGTCCCGGTCCCAACGGGGACTCACTTCTCCATCGGCGGAAGGGCGTTCCAATTGAATGGATAGGTAACATGATGATGTGATGCACCTCCCCCGGGGGTCTGATAGACTTCCGGTAGGTAACAGTTTTTCAGGAGGTGCACAGATGAATTATGTCGGGATTGACCATCATCGTCAATACTCCCACATGACGATGATGGACCAGGAAGGTCAGGTGCTTCGAACCGGCCGGGTTCCCAACCTTCAATCCGAGATCGAGAAGTTTTTGGAAGGTGGGGAAGCGATGGAAGCGGTCATTGAGACGGGACGCTCGAGCTACACGATGGTGGATGTATTGGAAGAGCTGGGGGTAGCCGTCAAGATCGCGCATCCGAATGAAGTGAAGGCGATCGCTCGGGCGAAGATCAAGACGGACAAACGGGACTCCGAGGTCCTGGCGCATCTCTTGCGGATGAACATGATCCCGGAGGTGTATCGGCGGTCAGTGGAGAATCGCCAATCCCAGCGGGTCTTGAGGCAGCGGGCTTTTTACTAAGCCGGGCGAAATATGATTGACCCCGGATGTCTTTATCGCCCGGCTAGTACTCGGGGAGCAGCAAGGATTATTTAACATATTTCCTGCTCCCCGTAGTATGTGAGCGCGATGACGGCGTTGAAGAATCGGGTTTATGCGTTTCTCGCTCAACAGAAAGAAGAGGTGCGGGAGACCGTGGCGCGCGAGACCAATATTTTTTCCGCAAAAGGTCAGAAGGTGCGATTGTTGACGATCATCTACAAGGTTTGGAAGGAGCAACGCAATGACATTCCTTACCGGCGATAACTCGGCCGCCTTGAGAAATTCTTTAATGGGTCGGTGACGACCGCATTGGCGGATAGGAACCGGAATTCATCCGGACTTCCCCCCGCTCTGAGAGATGATCAGGAGAAATAATCGACCGGGGGATCGGCGGCCATCAGGATTTCCTGGAAAGCGGCCGGATGCTTTCCATTCCGAACTTGGACTTAACGGTCTTGGGCGTGTAGCCGTTTCGGGAGTTGTCTGTGGCCTTGGCTTTCTGGTCGTGTTTTTCGAAGCCCAGATGATCGGTCAGCTCGCCCTCGAGGAGCGTTTCGACAACCTCCTTGCTGATCTCCCGCATGAACGTGTTAAAATCATCGAGGGATTTAACGCCCTTCTCCTTAAGCAGCTTTTTCAGTTCGTCTCGGTCAAGAGCCATAGGAACCTCCTTGATTCATTCTACTCGTTCAAGGAGGTTTACACAGTTTTCCTTAAGGAAGAAGTTGAAAGTGCCATCAAGAAAGGAAAAGAAGCCGTAGAAAGCAACGACGACGCTCGTATCTCCAGTGAATTGGAGAATCTGGGCAAGGTGTCCAACAAGCTGTCGACCGAGATGTACAAGAACGCCTCAGCCCAGGCGGAGCAACCTGGTGCTGCGGGGCAGAGTGAAGCCAATCCGGCTGCCGATCCTGGTGCGAAAGATGCCAGCAAGGAAGATGAAGTCATCGATGCCGAATTCGAGGACCTGGGAAAAAACAAGAAATAGAAGTTTTTTTTCGGGGGATTGCAAAATCCCCCGAAAAATTGTTTTTTAACTAATTCTGAAATAGAATGTTTGTAATCGGATGCAGTGCCAATGGCCATATTAAAAAAGGAAAAACTTCAGACCATCCTGCAAGTGACGGAGTCGCTGAACCAAATAAAGGATATCGATTCGTTGCTGGACCGCATTCTGCTGGAGTCCAGGCGCTTCATGGGGGCCGATGCCGGTTCCATCTATCTGGTCCAGGGCAATTGCCTGCGCATCAGCTATGTTCAGAATGACTCCATGCTGAAAGGCAATTCCAATAACCGTTTGATTTACCAGAACCATGAAGTCCCCATCGATGAACACTCCATGTCAGGCTACGTGGCCTATACGAAAAAACCGTTGATTATAGCCGATGCTTATGCCATTCCGGCCACTGTCCCCTACCAGTTCAACCGCTCCTTCGACATCCAGTCTGCTTACCGGACCCATGCGGTGATGAGTATTCCCCTGATCACCGTTGCCAATCGCCTGATAGGCGTATTGCAGTTGATCAACCCACTGAATGAGGCTGGCGTGGTCGTTCCTTTCAGCGAAGAGGACTGCTTGCTGGGCATGCATTTCGCTATCCAGGCAGCCAGCGCCATCGAGCGGGCCCAGATCACCCGCGAAACAATCTTGCGCATGATCAAAATCGCCCAATTGCACGATCCCAAGGAAACGGGTGGACATGTCAACCGGGTCGGGGCCTATTCGATCGAGATCTACCAGAAGTGGGCCAGCGATCACGGTGTCGATCCCGAGGAGATCAAGCGTCAGAAGGATGCCCTGCGCATAGCCGCCATGCTGCACGATGTCGGCAAGGTGGCGATCAGTGATCTGATCCTCAAGAAAAGCGAAAAACTCAGTGCTGACGAATTCGGCGTGGTGCAGATGCATACGGTGCTCGGAGCCCGGCTTTTTTCAGATTCGTCCTCGGATGTGGATGCGATGGCTGGTGAGATAGCCCTCAATCATCATGAAAAATGGGATGGCAGCGGCTATCCGGGCCAGATCAGACTCGATGAGAACCCGATCCGCATGGGCAAGGGGAAAAAGGCCGACGAAATACCCCTGATGGCCCGCATCGTCGCCGTGGCCGATGTTTTTGATGCCCTGATCACCAGGCGGATTTACAAGGACGGCTGGGCCGAGGAAAAGGTCCTGGAGTACCTGGAAGAGCAGAAGGCGAGCCACTTCGATCCGGAAATCGTCCAGGCTTTCATCTCTATCTACGATATCATCCTGGCCATTCACCGACGCTACCCGGATTGATTTTCTTGTTGACTTTTTGCCGGACTATATTTATTCATCTCTCTCTCATTACCTATCTCTCCGTCAGGAGGGGAGGTGGAAAGGACTTTTTAATCTTTCTGCTTGATTTTGAAATTCAACTTACCGTTTTCTACAATCATTTCTATTTTACAATTAGAACTTTCTGCCCGCGGTTCAACTTTCTCGGGCGGACGCTAACGGACAATTCGGCGGCGATCGACCTCGCCGCGCTCAAGACGATATACGCGAATCGTGAGTCGGGGATCAATAACGGGGGGACCTATGGCTGCACCATCATGGTCCTGGGGGAGAAGCCGGAGCTTCATATTTCGCCCGGCCGTCCGGATGTCGAGCCCTTCCAGGTCCTCGATTTTTCGCCTCGGACCAGCGGCCCATCATCCGCCGGGCAAAAGCTTAACTAAGTTCCTATTTTACAACTTCGAAACCGGTATATTCCTCTTCGATGACCTGGCGAATGTGCTTGAGGAAGAAGCCGCCGTTGATCTTGATCCAGGAGCTCTTGACCGCCAGGGTGCGGCCTTCGAGGATCTCGAACGTCATCCGGAAATCGAGCTCCTTGACCATGCTCGGATTCTCTGAAGGCCGGACCTCGATCCTCAGCAGGTCGATGGTCAGGGGATCGAAATAAAACCGGCCTTCCCAGTTCTTCTCATCCTTGACCTTGGCCGTGACCTCGAGCAGAACGGCCGGCCGCCCGTCGAGCGCGGCGTTCTCGTTCATCTGAAAATTGAATTGACCCCTTTTCTGTTCGGAAAACGGCAGAAAGCTGTCTAGAGACATGCTCCCGCCCCGGCGGCCATCGCCGCCGCCGTCCCCCTCTTTGGCCCGCCGCTTCCTCTCTTTGTCCCTTGTCTCCTTGGCGTCCTCGGCATATTGCTTCGTGATGTCCTTGGTCTTTCCCTTTTTCGTTTCTTCGGCCTTGAGGATGACCTCATCACGTTCGCCGTCCGAAAGCTTGACCGTCTTCGTGACGACGGTGACCGACTCCGGCGTCCATTTCCTGTCCATCTTGGTGATTTTCGAAACCACATTCGCCGTCCAGCTCGCTTTTTGGGGATATGACTTGATCTTCTGGGCCGCCTTGTCCAGAAAGGACGCCAGATCCTGGGAGGCCGGCGTTTGGGCTCCAGCCGCGCTTAAGGCAAGGCTCATCAAGCCGGCGCATAAGCCTATGGAGCGCCATTTCCCGCGATTTGAGGTCATTTCTTATTCTTCTCGATTCTAAAACGAATATACCAGATGAGGAGTTGCGTTTCCATTAATAAACATTTTCGCTTTCTCCGGCGTAATATTGTTGGAGAATAGAAATATCATGAAAAAAGCCTTCCTTCTCTTCGTCCTGTTTGCCGGCCTGATTTTCGCCGGAGATGTCTCCCTATCCGAACAAAAACCCGCCGCCGGAAAGCAACAGGAGGCGTCCAGCCTCCGTGCCCTGCTCCGGAGCGATTCGTTTCTGGAGGCGGGCAAAGCCGCCGACCGCCTCCTCGTCCGCCGCCCCCAAGACCCTGAGACAAAAGCCCTCTGCGGCCTCGCCGTCCTAAAGATGGGCCGTATCGTCGAGGCCGAGGCGATTTTCCTTGAAGTCATTTCCCGCTTTCCCGACAATGCGGAAGCCCATTTCGGATTGGGCCGGATCGGCCGCATACGGAACGATCCGGAAACCGCCGTCCGGCATCTCCGCCGGGCCATCCCGTCCACTGAGTTTTACGATGAGGCTCTCCGTCAGATGTGGAGGGCGAGCATGGACCGGGGGATCGTTTCCGAACTGAAGGAGGTCTTCGCCCTTGCCCAGGAGCGCTTCGAGAAGGACCAGAAGCCGCTCCCCAGCTGGCTGGTTAACGGATTTTCCCAGGTCAGCGGATTTTCAGGAAAAAGATTTTTCGAAATGACGGGACAGTTTGAGCGGATGTCCGTTCCTCTTCTTCATCACGAGGACCGCCTCATCCGGATGATCTCCCTTCGGCTCAACGGGAAGAACGATTATCCGTTCGATATCGACTCGGCCGCCGCGGATTTCGTGACCGTCAGCCCATTGCTGGCCTAGGAGCTGGGGCTGCAGCAGACCGGCAGCTCGTCGGCCATAGGAGTGGGAACCGGAAGCGCCCCGATCCGTTTCTCCATGTTGGAAAGCGTCGCCGTCGGGAGCGTTACGTTCAGAAACGTTCCAATCATGGTCTCCGACTTGCACTCGTTCAGGGGGCTGAAGAAGGGCTTGCTCGGGACCGGATTCCTGAAGCGCTTCAACTGCGCGATCGATGTCCGGGCCGAAATGATGGAGCTCTTCCCGCTGGACCGTCCGGACCTGCTCCGAGCGAACATCAACTGGGCCGCCGTCGAGGCGGAGGTTCCCCTCTACCTCTTCGACGCGACGACCGTTGAAGCCGTCTTGGAGGGAGCGCCGAGCGGGCTGTTCATCCTGGATTCCGCAGCCGCGACGCATCTCGTCGATTCCGCTTTTTACCTGGAGCACCTGAAGTCTGCGATCGATCCCTCCCGGATCACCCCCAATAGAATCACGGGAGCGCAGGGAGCGCAGAATGTCAACCGCATCGTGGATCTCTCGATCAGGCTCGGCTCCCTCGTCTTTAACAAGCAGGAAGCGCAAGAATTATCCATGGACGCGTTGAATTCGATCACGGGCCGGTACACTGCCGGCCTCCTGGGCAACCCGCTCCTTTGGCCGTACCGCACCCATTTCGACTTCCGGGCGGGGAAGCTCATCCTGGAGAAGCATCGGGAACCGCCCCGTGTCCTCAGCGGTCGAGATAACGATGGAGGAAAGCTATCGTTTCGGCCCACGAACGGTAGCCTCCCCGGGCGTCCGCTTTGGGCTCCCCGCCGCTGATCCCCCCGCCCCGGTTGGCCGTGATGAAGTAGGGGAGGAAGGACTGATGGCCTCCTTTCTCATTGACGACGTGCTTGACCTCGTAGGCGAAGCCGGCTTTTTTCAACCGGGCCATGATGGCCGCGCAGAACTCGCCGGCCGGCCAGGTCTGATCGTCGGTCCCCGAAACGAGAAGGATCGGGGCCCGGATCTTTTCGACGGGGATCGCCGCCTTCTCGATCGCGGCCGGATCGGCCTGGGCCAACGAATCCCGGTGAAACGCGACAAAGGAGGAGAGCTCGCCTTTCATTTCCTTGGCTTTATCCTCGGGAGAGGCCTTGAAGGGCATAAAAGGAAGCGGCTGTCCGTTAAGGCTCCAGGAAGACATCGGTTTGTAATCCGGGGCGAAGAATTTCTGGCTGAGCCCTTCCCATACGTGCGCCGCCGGAGTCCAGGCGACGACCGCCCGAAAATCATCGGTTTGAGAGGCTAAAAGAAGGGCCAGTTCGCCGCCCTTTGAGCCTCCGGCGAGTCCCAATCGTCCGGCTATGACCTGGGGCTGGGTCTTCATCCAGGCCGCCGCCCGCATGAAGTACTCGAGGGGTATTTCGACCAGCTCGGCGGGCAAACTCGGATATTGGACAAAGGCCAGGGTCAAAGCGGCGAAGCCGTTGGAGGCGAAGGCCTGGGCCAGCCACTCATAAAGACCGCCGTTCGATCCCCCCAGGATGATGACGCCGGGGAACGGGCCGCCCTCGGCCGGATGATAGAGGAATCCGCGGAGACCGTCTTTTTCGAGGGGGACGCGGACAAGCCCGCTGCCCGGCATCTGGTATACGCAGCGGAACCGCGCCGAGGCTGTCGTTTTCGCCGCGTCGGTGACCGAAAAATCCACCGTCCAGCCGTTGACTTCGTCGTCTCTATAGCCGATCCGTTGTTGGGCAGGCGGATTCAGCGGCTTCATGGACCAGAGGAGCCCAAAAATATCGGCCTCCCCATAGCTCCCGGAAACGGGAGCTTGACGGGCCACATCGACGGCCCCGGCCGCGTCGGCTTCGAAGACGGCCGTCGATTCCCATATGATTTTGCGGGCGTCCGTAGAGACGGCTTTGACCGTCGCCCGCTCACCCGGTTGAAGCCCCGTGACTTTCAGGGAAAAGGGTGTTCCATAGACCGCGACCGGGGGATTGACCGCGATCTTCAGCTCCGGCGCCCGCCCATCCGCCGCGGCCAGGGCGAGCCCGCCGCAGATGAGTGCCAAAAGCCCCCATAGCGCCGCTCCATGCCTGAATCGTTCTTTTCTCATGTTCGTTACCTCCCAGATTGGATTTCTAAAGCAGTTTATTCCCCTCGTTATTGTGGACGAAAATCGGTGAGCGGGAGTTCCTAATCAGGTGCCGCAAATTCTGGATTCCCGCCTACGCGGGAATGACGGGAGGAGAGCGGGAATTAGGGGAAAAAGCCATATGCGTTTGTCAACCCCGCGCTCTCTTTCGTCAACCCCGCAGTCCCTTTTGTCATCTCCGCGCTCTCTCCCGTTATCCCCGCGAAGGCGGGGATCCAGGTTCCTGCCCGATGGATAAGAATTTACTTTTCGGCTCTGCCCGCCTGCGGGCGCTATTTCGGCTCGATGGCCCCATTTCTCTACCCAGCAAGAGCATAAATCGGGGCTCAGAATATGTCGGGCGGCAAGAGAGCGCGGGAGGGCAACTCAGAAGCCGCCTAGCGGTGCCAGAGGAACCGGAATTCATCCGGACCTCCCCCCGCTGTGAGAGATGATTACGAGAAATAATCGACCGGGGGATCGGCGGCCATCAGGATTTCCTGGAAAGCGGCCTGAGACGGCGGAGGCTTCGCCGCCGCAAACGTCAGCTTCAGATGATCGACGATGCGGTCCACGACGGCATACTCCGTGATGAAGGCGACGACCTTCATTCGGCCGCCACAGCGGGGGCAGGCCATCGGGTCGACCTCATAGACATTATAATCCATCACCTCCTGTTCGGCACCCTTCTCACCATGACGGTATCCGACCTTGCCCTCGGATTCCAGAAAAGTCAGGCGCTCCAAGGCCAGAAGCGGCCGGATCATGTACTTCCCCACCCGTTCGGCCTCCGGCTTCGTCTTGGTCCGCACTCCCGCTCGAAACGGGTCTCATACTCAGCCAGGAACCTGTCGAAATGATGAAAAATCACCCGGTAAAGGACCGTCTGCTCCGGATGTCGAGGACGATAGACTCCCGCCATGGCGAGAAAAAGGCCTCAAGAAACGGGCCAACCTCACGGATAGGACCGCGTCTCGCAGGAAAGACGAAGGAATCCACGTTTCTAAAGGTCAAGAAAACGTCAACCGACGTTGGCGCCCTAAAACAAAAAAGCCATGCCTGGAGGCATGGCTCCAGCGCCGACCGGAAACGGGGCTTCTAGGCGGGCTGTGGGAATTTCCGGGAGGCGCGGACGCCGAGGACGTCCGGGGCGTCGAAGTACTTGGACTATGCTTTGGCGAAGAGGACCTGCGGTTCCCGGCCGTCGCCCGTCAGGCGGGCCAGCAGGACGCGGACATTCGACCCGCCCAGATCGAGGGCCAGGACGTCGCCCTTCTCCCGGCCGCTGGGATTGTCGGCGAAGGTGGGCAGCATTCTCAGCGAGCTCGACAGCCCGGCCAGCCCGCGGTCCATGTCCTCGTGGAAGGCGGCTATCATCGTCCGGATGCGGTCCGCGGGAAAGGCGAACTGATCGGCTAGGCTGTCCAGCGCCTTTTGAAGACGAATGTCCGGGCCCATCATGCCGGGCGATTATACCAAGGCCGGGCTACTAGATCCTGTAGATCTCGCGCCAGGACAGGATTTTCAGAAGGGCCCCGATCGGCTGTTCCAGCCGCTCGACGGTCGAATCGTATTCCTGGATGTAGACTTCCCGCTTGGTCGTGCCGGGGGCTTTCTGCCGCTCCCCGATGGTCACGGCCCGGCGGGCCTTGCTGGCCAGCTGGTAGCTCTCCGCCGCAACCCCTGTCGATTTCAGGGCGGTGGCCCCGAGGACGCTCCCGGCCACGGTCCGGACGAACCGGGCATAGAGCCGGCCGACATCGTACAGGTTCATGCACGGATTGACGTTCTCGATGCTGCCTTTCAATGTGCTGAAATAGACGATGTTGTCGGAGATGAGGGGGTCGGCCCAGACCTTTTCCCCGACCCCGAACCCGCCGGTGCGGAGCGAGGACGACAGGGCCAGCTCCGTGGCGTCGCCCAGATACCATTCGACGGCGGCGCTCGTGCCGGTGTCGGTCATGGCGATGAACGAATAATAGCGGTCGGCCGGGGCGATGTCGTCGCCGCCCGTCCCGAAATACAAATGAAGCGGCATGCCGCCGGTCAGCGGGTCGGCGAAGACGGCCGGCTTGGTGATGATCGGGTAATTGTCGTTATCCGTATAGATCTTCGTCAATATCCAGTTGGTGGTGGTGGAGCTGGTCACGTCCATCCGGTAGAACCGCCCGTCGAGGTCGCCGACGTAGACGTATTCGGTCAGGGTGTCGGCATCCGAATTGACGACCGTCGGCGCGCCCGGGATGGAGACATAGACATCGGAGAACGGCGCCGGCCGCGTTTTCAAGGACGAATCGACATTGGTGACGGCGACCGAGCGGATGATGGCGCCCGTATCCAGGCGGACGACGTAAAAATAATTGCCGACAATAGCCGCGGGATCGTTGTCGTAGCCCGACCCCATGAAAACCACCCAGCGATTGGTGCCGCTTTGGTTGACCTGCCCGAAGCCCGGAATGGACCAGGTCTCGCCCATCGTCGAGGCCGTCAGCTCCCACATCGGCAGGGGGTTCAAGGGATCGGTGACATCCAGGGCGAAATAGTAGTTCAGCCCCCCGCCGATCGAGCTGCCCTTGCCCTTGCCCTGGCCGCAGACGACGATCGTTTTCCAGGTCCCGTTGATATAGGCGTCTCCGAAGGACGGCGTTCCGTCGACATAGGCGCAGGGAGAGAGATAGCGGACACCCCGGCTGTCCTTCTGGGACATGTTCTTGAGCATCGGCACGAGGTTGTAGGGAATATAGCCCCACAGCTCCGTCCCGTCCGCGGCGTCGAAGCAGTGGAGCATGCCGTCGTTGGCTCCGACGAAAATCACCTTGCGGCGCCCGGAGTTGGCCGCGGCGAACGTGTCGTAGCCCGTCCCCATGGCCGAGAGGGACCCGGACGGCGGCCCCATGATGACCGGCGTCGAATGCTGGATATCCCCCAGCTTCGACCTCCGGTCCTGGCCGCGGACAAAATTGATCAAGCCGGCATTGTTGCCGTCGACATCCAGAAGAAGGGAGGCGAATGTGGAAAGGTTGGCGGTGGTGAAATCCTTTCTCTGGAGGGCGGCGCCGCTGGAGGTTTTGTATCCGGCGTAGATCGTCCGGCTGTCGGGCGTCCGGGCGTTCAGCAGGTCCGCGGCGTCCCACAGGATGGTCCCTCCGGACGCCACCGTCCGGCCCGTCGGGCTGTTCGGATCCGGGGAGGTGATGGTCTGGATCGTGGAATTGACCG
>Ga0315279_10008721_pt1 | contig 12221 bp, 9 predicted proteins | sample YL17G06_20_MG_FD_203694 | JGI IMG/M metagenome (GOLD analysis project Ga0315279, IMG submission 203694) | Sediment microbial communities from Yellowstone Lake, YNP, Wyoming, USA - YL17G06_20 | ecosystem: Environmental > Aquatic > Freshwater > Lake > Sediment | place: USA: Wyoming | collected... | reverse complement strand
GGGGCGGCACGATCTACCCCGCCGGTGATCATGTTCAAGATACAAGGGGCGGCCCCCCGTGGCCGCCCTTCCTGGGGCAGGCACGGGGGCCTGCCCCTACGGCCACCGTGTAGCGTTTCCAAGGTAGAATCGTATTACGTGGTGCTTCCCCGTCGATGGAGCGGCTTCCGGTGAGCGAGAACGCGGTGTCCGCAACCGCGGACGGCAACGCGAATGCGACGACGATCGTCATCTTCGGCGCGTCCGGGGATCTGACGGGGCGGAAGCTCGTCCCGGCGCTCTACCACAACTACCGGAAGGGGCGCCTGCCCGAGCGGCTGCACGTGATCGGCTTCTCACGCACGCCGTTCGCCGACGATGCCTTCCGCGAGAAGATGCGCGCGGCGGTCATGGAGTTCGCTCCCGAGGACTACGACGCCGCCACGTGGGATGCCTTCGCTCGCGTGCTCCACTACCAACCCGGCGACATGAACCGGGTCAACGACTTCCAGGCGCTCGAACGCTTCATCCACGGCCTCGCGGGCCCCGGCGACGGCCGGCTGTACTACCTCGCCACGGCGCCGGAGCTCTACCCGCTCGCCATCGCCATGCTGGGCGACTCGGGGATGGCGCGCGAGTCGGAGCGGACCGGGTTCCGCCGGGTGATCATCGAGAAGCCGTTCGGGCACGACCTGGGATCGGCACGGGCGCTCAACGCGCGGGTGCATGCGACGTTCGACGAGCGGCAGGTCTACCGCATCGACCACTACCTGGGCAAGGAGACGGTCCAAAACATCCTCGTCCTGCGGTTCGGGAACGCCATCTTCGAGCCCCTGTGGAACCGCAACTACGTGGATCACGTGCAGATCAGCGTCGCGGAGACGGTCGGCGTCGGGCACCGTGCGGCGTTCTACGAGAAGGCGGGCGTCCTGCGCGACATGTTCCAAAATCACCTTCTCCAACTCCTCACGCTCATCGCGATGGAGCCGCCGGTCGTGTACGCTCCCGACGCGTTGCGGAACGAGAAGGTGAAGGTGCTGCGGGCGATCCGCGCGATGGACTCGGACGACGTCCGCGCGGGCACGGTGCGTGGGCGATACGTGGGGTACGAGTCGGAGCCCGGCGTCGATAGCGATTCGGACACGGCGACGTTCGCCGCGGTGCGCCTGTTCGTCGACAACTGGCGTTGGGAGGGCGTGCCCTTCTACCTGCGGTCGGGCAAGCGGCTCGCGCGGAAATCGTCGGAGATCACCATCACGTTCCGGCGGATTCCGCACCTGATGTTCAGCTCGCAGTGCGAGTTCTTCACGAACAGCCTCACGCTGTGCATCCAGCCGAACGAGGGCCTGCACCTGCGGTTCGCGACGAAGATCCCCGACAAGGGGATGGAGATGGAGCCCGCGCAACTCAGCTTCACGTACCGCGAGTCGTTCGGGAGGCGAGCGATCCCCGAGGCGTACGAGCGGCTGTTGCTCGACGCGATGAACGGCGACGCGACGCTGTTCGCGCGGAGCGATGAGATCGAGTTGGCCTGGACGTTCATCGACGCCATCGCCGCCGGATGGAACGCGGAGGGCGCGCCGCCGCTATTGCCATACGAACCGGGCACGTGGGGACCGGATGCGGCGAGCGGGCTCCTGACGAGGGATGGCCGCCAATGGGCCGAGTGCTGCGGCGCGGAATGCGGTGTGGATGAAGAAGACGTGAGGGGCGAAGGCGGACGATGAGCGAGGAGATCCACGTGTACCCGACGCCGGCGGAGCTCGTCTCTGCGGCGGCGGAGATGATGATCGGCGCGATCGCGGAGGCGGTGGCCGCCCGTGGGCACGCAATGATCGCCCTCTCCGGCGGGACGACCCCGCGGGGTCTTTACCAGGCGCTCGCCGAGGAGCCATACCGGACGCGCGTGCCGTGGGATTGCGTCCACCTCTTCTGGGGCGACGAGCGGATGGTGCCGCCGGAGCACGCGCAGAGCAACTTCCGTATGGCGAAGGAGACGCTGGTCGATCACGTGCCGATCCCCGCGGAGAACGTACACCGCGTGCGCGGCGAGGCGCCGCCGGAAGAGGCCGCGACCAAGTACGCGGAGGCCCTGGTGGGCGTCTTCGCGGGCCAGCCGCCTCGATTCGACGTGGTTCTCCTCGGCCTGGGGACGGACGGCCATACCGCGTCGCTCTTCCCCGGCGCCGACGCGCTCGGCGAGACGAAGGCGCCCGTTGCGACGGTGTTCATGCCGAGCCTCGACGGCTGGCGCGTGACGCTCACCTTCCCGGTGCTCAACGCGGCCCGCCGGATCATCTTCCTTGTTTCGGGCGTGGAGAAGGCGGCGATCGTGGCGCGGGTCATCACGAGCGAATCCCCGGCGAAGAGGCTGCCGGCCACGCTCGTGCGGCCGGAGAATGGGCACGTGCACTGGATGCTCGACGCGCAGGCGGCGTCGCTGATCCAGGCGTGAGGCAGCCGCGGCATTCCAGTTCACGCGCGGCGGCGCGATGCGATAGATGAAAAGGACTCGACGATGGCGGGACAACAGTTCGGCCTGATCGGACTCGGCGTCATGGGGCAGAACTTCGTCCTCAACGTGGAGCGCAACGGCTTCGGCGTGGCGGTGCATAACCGCACGCGCTCAGTGACGGAGGAGTTCGTCGCCGGCCCCGCCGCGGGCAAGAACATCGTGCCGACCTACACGGTCGGCGAGTTCATCGCCGCGCTGGAACGGCCGCGGCGGATCATGCTGTTGGTGAAAGCTGGCCCGCCGGTGGACGCGGTGATCGGCCAGTTGCTGCCCCTGCTGGAGGAGGGCGACCTCATCATCGACGGCGGCAACTCGTTCTTCCTCGACACGGAGCGTCGGGCGAAGCAGGTCGAGGGGCGGAAGATCAACTTCCTCGGCATGGGCGTCTCCGGCGGCGAGGAGGGCGCGCTCCGGGGACCGAGCCTCATGCCCGGCGGCACGGAGCAGGCCTGGCGCGACGTCGAGCTGATCATGAGGCGCGTCGCCGCCCGCGCCGAGGAGGACGGCGCACCCTGCGTGGCGTACATCGGTCCCGGCGGCGCCGGCCACTTCGTGAAGATGGTCCACAACGGCATCGAGTACGGCGACATGCAGCTCATCGCGGAGGCGTACGACCTCCTCCGGCGCGCCCTCGGCCTCGGAGCCGCGGACTTGGCGGCGATCTTCGACGACTGGAACCGCGGCGAGCTCGCCTCGTTCCTCGTCGAGCTGACCGGCCGGGCCTTGCGGAAGCTCGACGCTCGGACGGGCCGACCGCTCGTGGACATGATCCTCGACAAGGCGGGCCAGAAGGGCACCGGCAAGTGGACGACGCAGAGCGCGCTCGATCTCGGCGCCGCCGCCCCGACGATCACCGCCGCGGTGGACGCGCGGATCATCTCCGGGATGAAGGAGGAACGCGTCCGCGCGGCGGCCGTGTTGCCGGGGCCGCAGGCGCAGTACGACGGCCCGCAGGACGAGCTCATCGACGCGGTGCGGGACGCGTTGTATGCGTCGAAGATCTGCTGCTACGCGCAGGGGATGGCGCTCTTGCGCGCCGCGTCGGCCGAGTATGGCTACGGCCTCGACCTCGGCGCCATCGCGCGGATCTGGCGGGCCGGCTGCATCATCCGCGCGCGCCTGCTCAACGACATCGGCGAGGCGTACCGGCGCGATCGCGACCTGGCCAACCTCCTCGTCGACGAGCACTTCGCCCGCGCCGTCGGGAGCCGGCAGAACGCCTGGCGGTCCGTCCTCTCGACCGGCATCACCCTCGGCGTACCTATGGCCGCCATGGCGGCCTCGCTCGCCTACTACGACGCCTACCGGAGCGAGCGGCTGCCGGCGAACCTGATCCAGGCGCAGCGCGATTTCTTCGGCGCGCACACCTTCGAGCGCATCGACCAGCCGGGCGTCTTCCACGCGGATTGGGCCGCCGACGAGCCGAAGCGGGGTGTTCGCCGCACGAGGAGGACGACCAAGCCGCGGGAATGACCGGCGGGACTTCCGTGTTGTCTCGTGGAGAGCTGCCGGCGACATGGGCCGGGGCGTGGAACACGGCGACGGGAACGCGTCGACGACGCTCGCCGCGGGCACGCCTAACGACGTGATGGGACGGAGCTGGATAGGGGCTGGGCATGTCGGGTGAGGACGTCGTCATCGTCGGAGGCGGTCTGGCGGGGCTGTGCTGCGCGCGGAGCCTGAGGGAGGCGGGCATCTCCTTCCTGCTCCTCGACGCGGCGGACCGGGTCGGCGGGCGCGTGCGCACCGACATCGTCGAGGGGTTCCAACTCGACCGGGGCTTCCAGGCGCTGCTCCTGGCGTACCCGGAGGCACGGCGGGTGCTCAACTATCGGGCGCTTCACCTCCGGCCGTTCTATCCCGGCGTGCTCCTGCGAAGCATGGGGCGGTTCCACCGGCTGAGCGATCCCCGGCGACGGCCGCTCCAGGCGCTCCGGTCGCTCCACGCGCGGGTGGCGACGTACGGCGACAAAGTTCACATTGGGCAGCTCCGGAGATCGGCGCACCGTGGTTCGATCGAGGAACTGCTCGCGCGGCCCGAGACGACGACCCTCGAACTGCTCCACTCGTACGGCTTCTCCGAGCAGGTGATCGACCGGTTCTTCCGCCCGTTCGTCGCCGAGGTGTTCCTCGACCCGGACATGGTGACGTCGAGCCGGCTGTTCGAGTTCCTCCTCCGCATGTTCTCCCTCGACGTCGCCGCGCTGCCGGCCGCGGGGATGGAGGCGATCCCTCGGCAGATCGCCGCCGCGCTCCCGGTCGAAGCGGTCCGGGTCGAGGCGCGCGTCGCGGCGGTCGATCGGAGCCGCGTGAGCCTCGCGACGGGCGAGTCGATCCCCGCGCGGGCCGTCGTCGTCGCGACGGACGGGGTCGAGGCGGCGCGGCTCATCGAGGGCCTGCCGCCGTTGACGTGCCGCTCGGTCACGTGCCTCTACTTCGCCGCCGACGAGTCGCCCATCGACGAGGCGATCATCGCGCTCGACGGCGAGAGCGGGGCGGAGACGGCGGGGCCGGTGAACAACCTGTGCGTCCTGACGGCGGTCGCCCCGTCGTACGGCCCTCCGGGCGCGGCGCTCATCTCGGCGACGGTCCTCCGCGGGCAGGAGAAGGACGACGCGGCCCTCGAAGCGGCCGTGCGCGAGCAACTCGTCGGGTGGTTCGGTGCCGTCGTGCGGAGCTGGCGCCACCTGCGGACCTACCGCATCCCGGACGCGATCCCGGATCAGCGGCCGCCGGCGCTCACCGAGGAGCGGTCCCGCGTGGCCGTGCGCCCCGGGTTGTACGTGTGCGGCGACCACCGCGATACGGCGTCGATCAACGGCGCGATGGCGTCCGGACGCCGCGCGGCGGAAGCCGTGATCAGGGAATTGCGCGGAGGGTGAGAGGGGTAGGGCACCGGCTCACGTTCGACGCACGAGGAAGACGACGAACGCGCGGGAATGACCGGCGAGAGACTACGTGATCGTGACCGCTGGCCTGCCTATCGCCAGTCCCGCGACGTAAGCCGGTCCCGACTCTACATCCAGCGCTCCACGCAGGAAGGGCGTGAGCTCCCGCGTCGGATTGCCGCGCTCGCTTCCACTGTGGCGTTGCTGGCCGTGCCGTTCGTTGCAGAAGGTCACGTACAGGTGATGCTTTGCACGCGTGACCGATACGTAAAGCAGCCTGCACTCGTCTCGGTATCTGTCTCCCGTGGCCTTGCCGGGGATCGGTTCCCTCTCTGCGCCGGCAACGATGACTGCATCAGCTGACAGGCCCTTCGCTTGATGCATGGTCAGCACGTTGACCTTGCCCCGCTCTACCTCCTGCTCCGGTGTGTCCTCGGGGCTTGTCAGGGCTACCAGCAGGTCAGGGAAGGTTGATGCACCGGAGCCTTCGGCCGTCCGACGCATATGGTGCAGCACCGCCTCTCTCTGATCCTGAGCCTCAATCACGTGTGTGGCGAAGTTAGAAAGACCGTCAAGGAGCAGCCCCTGTGAAGTTGGCACTGCCGCTGCACCGACCAGCGTGGCATCCGCCACTGAACCCACTACCTCACGGAGTTGCCCGATCAGATCCCGTACCGCGGCCATTTCGTGTTGTATTGCAGCCGCGCCGGGCACCGCGCCCGCGTCCTTCTCCACAGCACATAGTGCATCGTAGTAGCGGAGTCCGTTGTCGAAGGCATAGTCGTATATGCTATGAATGCGCTTGTCCCCGACCCCATGCCCCTTCCGTATCTGCAACAGCGTTCGCCAAGCCAGATCATCCTTGTCGTTCCCTGCAAGCCGCATCAGCGACAGGAGTTCGCGCCCGGCAGCCTCGTCCATCGGCCGCTCTACCTTGGTACTCGCCCGGAGGCCCTCCCGAAGCAGAGCCTTCTCGATCACAGTAGAGTACCTCCCCTTGTCGTCGCTACGCAGGAGCACTAGTGCCTACTTGCAGAAGAAAGCATACGAATACTGCGGAAGAGAAAGCCCATCTGCTGGGACTTCGACAGCCAGTTCCGCATACATGAACTTGCGAAAGTAGGCACTAGCACGCTCTCGGGGGCATAGCCCGCCACCCGTATCAGGTGCCTACAAATGCCCGCCACCCCCTTCGCCTCCTCTTCCTGCTCAGCGAACCGCAGCAAGTGCACCTCACCCTCGCCCGCAGTCGGGCGTGGTTCCATGGGCTTCGGTACCCTCTGGTGGTCGCCACGATTCACAACATACTGTCCCAGTGCGATGATGCGGCGGTCGCAGCGCCAGCAGATAGCCAGCTCTAGCTTCTTTGATGGCTTGTACTCGGTCGGGAAGTCACGGATGCCAGTGGGGTAGGCTCGACGGAAGCCGTAGATGCTCTGGTCATCGTCGCCCGAACAGAATACCTGTGCGCCCCGTGCAGCCAACTCCTTTATGACGGCCACATCGCACTTGTTCAGGTCTTGGTACTCATCAACAAGGAGATGCTTGATGTCGCGGTCGAACCGAAAGTGGTCCGGGTTCTCCTTGATGGCCTGCCTCAGCTGCCATACAAGTTCGCAACGAAGAGTGTAGCCGTATGTGGCCCGGTGCTCTTGCCAGAATCCGAGGAACTTCGGATCGGCTGCTTGGTACGCAGGCTCTGCCAGGCTCTGCCAGTCGTCGGAGAGCTCGTCGAACCTGTCTCCGACCTCCTTGACGGACAATCCCAGTCGTTTGCCGATATCGGGCCTAATGATGTTCTTCTCCTCGTAGTCATCTGCCACTCGGACCGGCTGCGGCAGCGCTTTCACCACTCTGGAGTTGCCTATGAGCTGTCGCAACGCGTACGCGTGAAGCGTGGACGCGAGCCCGCGGGGCATGGCCATCCCGTACTGCTCCAACTCCGCTTTCAATGCGCGATGCAGTTCATATGCGTTCACGCGAGTGAACACCAAAGCCAGCACGGCGTCTAGAGGCACCTGGTCGACCACCAGTAACTTCACCACGCGGCGTGTGAGCGCCCGGGTCTTTCCGGTGCCCGGTCCCTGCCAGGAGCCGCGCGTGGCTTCCCACATGCGCGGCTGCCTCGCGCTGGCCTGCATCCAGTCCATCATCCCAAGCCATCGTCTCCCTCCGCGCGTCGCTGCACAACGAAAGCACATCATGATGAGCACTTTACAGTGTACGCATGGAGTTACTATAGGTGAATCGCCAGGGCTCGTCAAGTGGCTTTGCACCCCGGCGAGATTCCCATACGTCCATTCCCTCCCTCTCCCCACACGCAAGACCCCGGCCGGCGCTCGCCCCCGGGGTCCCTCAATAGCGACCTACGGGCGCTCACCCGTCAACCAGCCCCGGAATCTCACCCCCCTTACCACTTCATGCCGGGGATCGCCGCGGGCGTCTCCGTGACGCCGACCGAGCCAGCGGTAGGGCCGCGGGAGAGAGCCTCGTCGAGCCGCGCCTGGAGCGCGCGGGCGACCTCGGGGTGCCGGCCGATGACGTTCACGAGTTCGTCGGGGTCGCTCCGGCGGTCGTAGAGCTCCGGCGGGCGGACGGACGCTGCCGACGCACCGTCGCCGCCGTCGCGCCGAGCCGGAACGTGCCGCTGTCGGTAGAGGTTGGCTTGGGCGTGCCCAGGTGCAGATCGCTGAACTGGACGATCGTGAAGCTTCCGTCGCTGCGGAACGAGACCGAGGATGGCGTAGGTGTTGGTGTAGGTATCGGCGCAGGCGGCGTTGGCGGTGCAGGCGGTGCGGGATCGAGCCCGGGCTGCGTCGGCTGGTGCACGGGCCGGGCCGCGAGCGTGCCGTCGGCCTGGCGGATGTAGCTCGTGTACCCGCGGACGCCCTCCGCAAGCTTGATCACTCGCGCGCCGCGCTGGTAGCCGCTCACGCCGTACCCGCCGAAGCCGGTGTACCGGCCGTAGCACAGGTCGACCCCGCTGAGCGTACCTTCGTAGTCGTTCGTGTGGTCGTGCCCGACGAAGCACGCGGCGACGCGACTCCGCTCCTGGAAGGCGGCGTAGAGACCTTCGTCCTTCTCCTGCACACGGGTCTTTTTGTACCGATAGCCGGTACATACGCGCCCCAGCCATTCGACCGGGTACTGCTGCAGGGGGATGTGGAAGAAGGCCAGCCCGGTGGTCGTCGCGCCGTCGCTGCCCACGAGCAGGTCGGACTCGGCCTTGAACCAGGCGACCTGGCTGGCGGTCACCCAGCCGAACCCCGACGGCTTGGTGCTGTACGCCCCGGAGTCGAAGCACCAGATGAGCGCGCCGATGCTCGTGCCGTCGCGGCGATAGACCGGCAGCACGTAGTTGCCGTGACCCGTCACGCCCGCAGGCCCCACCCGGTACAGCCCGTAGCGCGTCGTCGCGAGGAGCGAGTCGACTCGGGCGTAGCCGGAGTACTGGGAGTCGTGGTTGCCCTGGACGAAGGCCCAGGGGACGGCCTTGCCGTCAAGGAGCGCGACGATCATCTGCCACGAGCGGGGCCGCGTGTGTCCGGCGGGCATGTAGGACACGTCGCCGGTCAGCACGACGAGGTCCGGCTTCTCCATGTCGATGATCTTCCGGACGAGCCGGAAGGTGCCGGAATCGGCGGCGATCGGGTTGGGCGAGCCCAGATGCAGGTCGCTGAACTGGGCGATGGTGAAGCTGCCGTCGCTCCGGAAGGAGAGCCGGGGCAACGTCGTCAGGTGGGTCGTCAGCTCTTCTGGCCCGAGCGAAGTGGCCGATCCGTCGCGCGCCGGGCCGTTCGGCGAACGGGAGCACGCGGCGAGCAAAGTGGCGAGGACGAGGAGCGCGCACGCAGCGTGCACCGCAGGGACGCGGCGCCGGACAAGAGTGGCGAGGGTATACACGGTACCTCCGACAGTCCATATCGGGATGAGATAACGTGGATCCTGGGGGATGCCGGACCGGCACACACCTGCCGCGCGTGCCCCGTGGCAGCCTCCGAGGATTGACCTCCCGAGGATTCCCTCGGAGATTCGCTCACACCATAATGGAGTACGTCCGCCGTCCACGCGGGTACTCCGCCATCGACTCAGGCAGGAGGAGACATGGAACTCGTGCGGGATGGGAACGCCATGGCCGCCCTCGTAGTGGGGCGTGATGCGACGTGGCTGGAGCGGCACGCCGCGGAGGAGCTCCAACGCTACCTCGCCGCCATCTCCGGGGCGACGCTGCCGGTCGTCGACGTGCCGCCGACCGGCGACCTGCCGCGAACTCGCGGCCCGCTCGTGCTGATCGGCCGGGCGGAGACCAACCCGCTCATCGCCGGCGCCATCCGCCAGGGGATCGTCTGCCTCTCGCCGGACGACCCCGGCCTCGACGGCTTCATCATCCAGACCACGCGGATGGACCGGCGCGACGTCGTCGTGCTCGGCGGCAGCATGGATCGCGGCACGCTCTACGCCGTCTACGCGCTCCTGGAGGACGTGCTCGACGTCGGCCTCTTCCGCGACGGCGAGCGGATTCCCCGGCTCGCGACCGTGGAACTCGGCGACCTCCGCATTGCCCAACGCCCGCGGTTCGCCGACCGCGAGGACGGCCTCGTCGCCTACTCCTCGATGTACTGGAAGCTGGATGACTGGCGGCGCGAGCTGGACTGGAAGGCGAAGCGGCGCGCGAACATCATCTGGCCCTTCCACACCTCCGGCGAGATCACCTCGGAGATCCTCGCGGATTGGGGCATCCTGCCCGCGCCGCCGCCACGCCGCCAGGAGCCGACGGTGTACGAACAGGCGCACGAGTACGCGCGGAAGCTCGGCATGCAGGTCCCGTGCAATCTGCCGAACGGCGCGCTGCCCGAGGCGTTCTTCGCCGCGCGGCCGGAGTGCCGCACGCTGTTGCTCCAGTGGAGCGAGTACGCGCCATACCGCCAACTTCATCCGGCGGACCCACTGTTCCGCCGGCTCATCGTCGAGTACGTCCGCCGCTACCGCGAGCGGTATGGCACCGATCACCTCTACATCGCCGAGTTCGCGAGCGAGAGCCGCATCCTCGAAGGGGCCGAGAACGTGCAGGAGGCGCGGCTCATCTTCGCCCGCGAGCTATCCGAGGCACTTCTGGAGGCCGACCCGGAGGCGGTGTGGGTCCCGTCGAGCTGGTCGTTCGACCTGAGCGCGGACGACCCGGCCAACCCGTGGCAGCCGAACTGGACGCCCGCCGACATCCGCGAGTACCTCGATGCCATCGCCTGCCCGCTCGTCGTGTGGGATACGTGGGCCGAGGAGGCGGCGAAGTACCTCCGCACCGACTACTTCTACGGCCACCCCTGGGGATTCGCCGTCCTCCACTGCTTCGGCGGCGAGACGTACCTCCACGGCGACCTTGCCGACGTCATCGACCGCGTGCACGCCCTCGACGACGACCCGCGAGGCGCACGGTGCGACCTGTTCCTTTCGCTGCCGGAGCACGTCGACTACAACTCCGTCTACTTCGAGCTCTGCGCGGCACTCGCATGGGACCCTCGCCGCGTGAGCCTCGACGGCTTCCTCCGCTCGTACCGCGGGAAGCGCTACGGCCGCGAATGGACAGACGCCACGGAGCCCGCCTGGCAGCTCCTCCTGGAGACGGTCTACGGCCCGGACAGCGGGACGGTGAAGATCATCATGGACCCGCTCTACTGGTTCCGCCCCGATCTCCGGCTGCTCCATGGCTGGGTCGAGGACGACGAGCGGGCGACGGCACTCTGGCGGCGACGGCCCGCCTTCATCCCGAAGCTGCGGTGCGCGTGCGAGACCTTCCTCGCCTGCCCGGACCTCCTCGCGGCTAGCGAAATGGCGCGGCGCGACCTCGTCGATATCGCGCGGCAATGGATCGCCGAGCGTTTCAACCAGGCGCTCATCGCCGCCCGCGACGCGTTCCTCGCCGGGGACTCCGCTCGGTTGAAGGCGGAGGCGGCGCAAGCGCTCCCGCTCCTCGACGACCAGGCGCGGCTTCTTGCGAGCTGGCCGCCGTACCGCCTCGACCGCCAGATCGAGCAGGCGCAAGGCTTCTACCCCGACCCGGTCGCCTCGGTGAAGCGCTTCCACGTATGGTGCAACCCCACGGAAGGGCAGGAGTCGGTCCCGCTGCGCGACTACTACCGCATGGACCTCGACGGCCTCGTTGCCGACTACTACCGCCCGCGCGTCGCGGCGTACCTCGATCTCCTGCGGCGGAAGCTCGCGGCAGGCGAGCGGGAGATATCGGATGCCGAGTTCGACGCGACGTACACGCCCGTCGAGCGCGCGTTCATCGCGGCGCCGATGCATCGGTTGCCCGAAGGCGAAGACCCTGTCCGCGTGGTCCGCGACCTTCTCGCCGCGGACGCCGCCGCGGCATGATACGCACACATGTCGGGGATGCGCTACCGGCCTTTCGTCACCGATAATGGGACTTTGCCGACCTACCTGCAGCATGATGACCCAAGTTGCGGCCGACGAAGTTATTGGAGTCCATGAGCTTCCTTATCAGAGGAAGGAAAGCATGACGACCCATCCTTTGACAGAGGGAAGCCCATGGACGAGATCAAGGTCATCACGATGTACTGCGTCTGCGACGATCTGCTGAAGGCCGCGCATCACTGGGAAGACGCCCAGGGACGGATGAGCGACGCCGAGGTGCTGACCACCGCCATTGTGGCAGCGCGGTACTTCTTCGGGCACCAGGAACGGGCCTGCGTCATCATGCGGATGATGGGCTACATCCCCACCATGCTCAGTATCAGCCGGTTCAACCGCCGGCTGCACCGGCTCTGGCCGGTACTAGAGACGCTTGCCATGACTCGCTGGTCAGCCAACCGCGACTC